>OBXI01000504.1_pt1 | contig 36019 bp, 31 predicted proteins | sample 1538161 | NCBI WGS metagenome assembly OBXI01 (sample SAMEA2580142, study PRJEB22360) | human gut metagenome | biome: human gut; feature: human-associated habitat; material: faeces | place: Denmark | collected 2008/2010 | reverse complement strand
ATTTACAGCACCCCCCCCCCCCCACCCCCGCCCGCCCCAGCGTGTCGGCCAGATGCCACGCACTGGCCCTGTCGCTGACGCCCCCGAGGCCGTCATAAAAGCCCATGGCCCCCTCGCACACCGCCGCACCGTGGCCGGCGGCACCCTTCGCGTAGAGGGTGCGCACCGTCTCGGGTGCAGAGAAAAAGAGGTCGAGGCTGCGGCTCTCCACCCCCAGCACGGCCCGGTGGAACATGGGGTCGATGTAGTCCGGCCCGCTCTTGAAGGCGCAGGGCGCACAGCCCCGCCGCTTCAGGGCCATGAGCAGGGCGCAGGTCATGGTGGTCTTGCCGCTGCCCGAGCGGGGCGCCGCCAGCAGAAACTGTATCATGTCATTCTCCTGTGATGAGGTAGATGGGGTTCTGGGCCATCATCAGATGCAGCCCGCCCACAGCTTTTGCCCGGCTGACGGCGATCTGGCTCACCTGCACGGTCCGGCCTTTGGCCGTCAGCGCGGCCACCGCCGCCGAAAGCGTCTCAAGGGCGATGGCCGACACACAGATGCGGGCGTCGGGGTTCTTCTCCAGCGCGGCGTCCACGATGGCGGCAAGGCTGCCCTTGCTGCCGCCGATGAAAACAGCGTCCGGCGCGGGCAGGTCCGAAAGGGCGGCGGGGGCAAGCCCCTCCACGAGGACGAGGTTCCGGGTCCTGAATTTTTCGCGGTTGGCCTTGATGAGCGCACAGCCCTCCGGCCTGCACTCCACCGCGTAGACCCGGCCCCGGGGCGCGGCCAATGCCAGCTCCACGCTGACGCTGCCCGTCCCGGCCCCCACGTCCCACAGGATGTCTTCCGGGCGGACGGCCAGCTTCGCCAGCACAGCGGCCCGGACTTCCTGCTTGGTCATGGGGACATCGCCCCGCTCGAAGGCTTCGTCCGGCAGGCCCGGGGCGCGGCGGGGCAGCACCTCCGCCGCCTCCACGAGAAGGACGCTCAGGCTGTTGAACCGGCCTGCGGCCAGCTCCTTGACGCTGCCGCGGAAGAGCTTTTCTTCCGGCGTGCCGAGGCACTGGCCCACGACGCCCTGCACGTCCCCGAAGCCCTCTGCCGCCAGCTGGGCGCAGAGGGTAGCGGGGTCTTCGCTGCCGCCGGTGAGGAAGAAGGTGGGTCTGCCCTGCATACACTCGGCCACCGGGTCACAGGTGCGGCCATGGGCCGAAACAAGGTTCCACCCCTGCCACGGACGGCCCAGCGCCGCCGCCAGCAGCTGGATGCTGGAAAGGCCGGGCAGCACCCGGGCGCGGACGCCGAGGGCCTCCAGCTTTTCCATCATGGAGGACGCGCCGGAGTAAAAGCCGGTGTCGCCGCTGTAGACCAGCACGGCGTTCTCCGCGCCGGAGGTCTGCAGCAGCTCTGCCACCTCGTCGGGACGGTAGGCGGCGGCGCGGTTCTCGGTGCAGCCGGCAGGCAGAACTGCCAGCAGACGCCGTGCGCCCAGGATGAGGTCGGCCTGCCGCAGTGCGGCCAGGCCCTGAAGGGTCAGGTTCTCCGGCTGTCCGGAGCCCATGCCGATGAGTGTCACGTTCATCTTATCATCTCCTTGCAGCGTTTCAGCACCTCGGAAGCCGTCTCGCCCCGCTCGGGCGGGCGGCGGATGACCACCAGCTGCGCCCCGGCGGCAGAGGCGGCGGCGGCTTTTTCGTCGAAGCCTCCGGCTGCGCCGCCGTCCTTTGTAACAAGCCAGCGGATATGGAACTGCTCCATCATGGCCTGATTGAGGGCAAAGCTGAAGGGGCCCTGCATGGCGATGATGTTGCGGTGGGGGATGTTCGCCGCCTCGCAGGCCGCGATGCTTTCCAGCGTGGGCAGGACGCGGGGGTAGAGCCGCTCGGGCGGGATGGCCCCGAACTGCGCCAGCTCCTTGGCCCCGGTGGCCAGCAGAAGATTCCCCTCTTCTGCGGCCAGCGCCTCGGCCGCCTGCTTTGCGCTCTCAAAGACGAGACAGTTTTCCGGCAGCGGACTGGCCGGACGCAGCAGGCGGAGGTATCCTACCCCGGCCTTCTCTGCCGCTGCTTTGATGTTTTTGGTCGCCTCCACCGCATAAGGGTGGGTGGCGTCGATGCAGAGGGCGGCATCCCCCAAGAGCGCGGCCATCGCATCGGGCAGGAGCCGCCCGCACCGGACGGTGACGCCGGGGGTGCTCCCCTGCTCTTCCTGCCCCAGCGGGGTGGCCACGCTGACGGTGACTTCGATGCCCAGTGCCGCCAGCCGGCGGGAAAGCTCCCGCCCCTCGGTGGTGCCGCTGAAAACGACGACGTTCATCGGCGGTACCCCCGCGGCGTGACCATCCGCCCGCTCAGCGCGCGGGTGGCGGCGTTGCCCACAAAGACGGTGGTGAACATATCCACCTCGGTGTCCCGGAGCTGGCTGAGGGGCAGGATGTGCTTTTCCTGCCCTTCCCGGCCGATGTTCCGCACAAAACCGCAGAGGGTGTCCGGGGCTTTGCCGTTTGCCCGCAGGATGTCCACAGCCCGGCGCAGATAGTCCGGGCGGCCCTTGGAGGAGGGATTGTACAGCGCCAGCGCGAAATCGCCCTGAGCGGCGCAGGCCAGCCGCTTTTCGATGACCTCCCACGGCGTGAGACGGTCCGACAGCGAGATGACGCAGAAATCGTGGGCCAGCGGCGCGCCCAGCACCGCGCCGCCGCTGAGGGCGGCGGTCAGGCCGGGGACGACCTCCACATTGACGTCCGGGTACTCTTCGGCCAGCTCCAGCAGCGGGCTGGCCATGCCGTAGACCCCGGCGTCGCCGGAGCAGACCAGCGCCACGTCCCGGCCCGCCCGGGCGGTGTCCAGCGCCCAGCGGCAGCGGTCGATCTCCCGGGTCATGCCGGTGGTGTAGCACTCCTTTTCCGGGTAGAGGGGGCGCACAAGGTCGATGTAGACCGTATAGCCGCACAACACCTCGGCCTGCTGCAAGGCGCTCTGCGCCTGCACGGTCAGAAACTGTCCGCCGCCGGGGCCAAGCCCCACGACGAACACGGTCTTTTTACTCTCACTCATTGCTCTGTCCTCCAATCGGGTGCAAAGGGGCGGACGGCCAGCGCCAGCGTCACGCCGCCGCCTGCCGTTTTGGGCAGAAGGAGCGTCCCGCCCGAGGCTTTTACCGCCGAGCGTTCACAGACGTTGTCCACGCCGGTGACACTTGCCACAAAGGCCGACGGGGTGAACTGTCCCGGCACGGCCCGCAGCTCGTCGGCCGGATAGAACGTGATGGGCCAGCCGTGGGCTTTGCAGAACGCTGCAAGCCCCGGCTCATCTTTTTTCAGGTCGATGCTGGCGGCGGCGCAGACCGCCGCCGGGCTGAGGCCGGACGCGGCACAGAACGCCGCAAAGGCTTCTTCCAGCTGGCGGGCCGTCGTGCCGCGGCGGCACCCCACCCCCAGCACCCCGATGCGGGGGACGAGGTGGAGCGCCCCGCCCTGCGGCGTGAGGGTCAGGGCGAAGTCGGCGGCTTCGGGTGGGTCAGCCTTTTTCACTCCGGCGGGGGCCTCCCCCGCCACCGGCCACGGCGACCAGTACCGGACCGTCTGCCCGGCCAGCAGGGCGCCGCTGACCCGCTTGATGCGCTCCGGCTCAAGGACAGCGCAGTTCTGGGCCTTGGCCCAGAGGTCCACGGCGAAGAGGCCGTTGACGTCGGTGGCCGTCGTGATGACCGGCACCGCGCCGCACACTTTTGCCAGCGCCCGGGCCAGCGCGTTGGCACCGCCCAGATGGCCCGACAGGAGCGGCACGGCGAAGTTCCCGCCCTCGTCCACCACCACCACCGCCGGGTCGGCGGCCTTGCTTTTGCAGTAGGGCGCGATGGCCCGCACCGCGATGCCCACAGCTCCCACAAAAATCAGGGCCTCGTCCTGTGCAAAATGCTCCGCCGTCCAGCCTTTCAGGGTCACGTCTCCGCCGCAGCGGCTCACGCTGCCGGGCAGAGCTTCCGCCAGCCGATGGGCCAGCGCTTCGCCTTTTGCGGTGAAGGCCAGATATGCCCGGCTCACTGCCCGGCCTCCGTCCCCTGCCGGAACTCGGTGGTAAAGGCGGGGTCATAGAGCTTGCTGCGCTCGTAATTTTCGCCCAGAAAGTCGCCCACGACGATGAGGGCGGTCTTGGTGATGCCGTTTTTGCGGGTCTCCTCGGCCAGTGTGGAGACGGTGCAGCGCACCACCTTCTGCTCGGGCCAGGTGGCCTTATAGACCACGGCGGCAGGGGTATCGGGACGGTAGCCGCCGCTCCCGAGAAGGGCCTGCTGGACTTTGTCCACCAGCCCGATGGAGAGGAAGATGACCATGGTAGCCCCGTGAGCGGCCAGCTTTGCCAGCTGTTCGGCCTCAGGGACAGGAGTGCGGCCCTCCATCCGGGTGATGATGACGGTCTGGCTCACGTTGGGCAGGGTGTACTCGGCACAGAGCGCCGCCGCTGCGCCGCAGAAGCTGGACACGCCCGGAGTGTCGTCATAAGGGATGCCGTCAGCATCCAGCGCGTCCATCTGCTCCCGGATGGCCCCGTAGAGGCAGGGGTCGCCGGTGTGGAGGCGGACCGTGGTGCCTCCGGCCTTTTCGGTGGCACGGATGGTGTCCAGCACCTGTTCCAGCGTCATCTCGGCGCTGTTATAGATGGCACAGCCGGGCTTCGCCAGCCCCAGCAGGGCCGGGTTGACGAGACTGCCCGCGTAGATGATGCAGTCGGCATCGGCCAGCAGGGCCGCGCCCCGCCGGGTGATGAGGTCGGGCGCACCCGGCCCGGCTCCTACAAAATGGACCATATCTTACCCCTCCTTCACCAAAATCGTTGCGAAATAGCCCGCCGACCGGGCCGGGTCATAATCGGCCAGGTCGGGCCAGACCTCCTCGTTCGGCAGGCCGCAGTTACAGACCATCGCGCTCCGGCTCAGAAGCCCGGCGTCGGCCAGCGCAGCCAGTGTCTCGGGCAGCTGACGGCCCGATTTCATCAGCACTTTCGCGCCCGGTGCGGCCAGCACCTCAGCGGCGCAGCGCCCCGGGGCGATGGTCAGCGGCTGCTCCATGCCGCCCGTCAGGGACTGGCCCAGCCGGGCCGCAGCGGCACAGAAGCTCGTCACGCCGGGGAGCATCACGGTCTTGCAGCCCTCGGCCTCCAGGATCTCCTGTAAATAACCGAAGGTGGCGTAGACGGACAGGTCGCCGAGGTTGAGCATGGCGACATCCTGCCCGGCGTCGAGATATTCTTTCACGGCCCGGGCCGCCTCGATGTGGGCGGCTTTCTGCACCGCCGGGTCAAGGCTCATGGCGAAGCGCAGCGGCAGGATGGTCTTGCCGCTCAGCTCCACCGCGCCTTTTGCGATGTCCAGCGCCAGCATCCCACCCTTCGGGGTCTGGGGCGCGGCGATGACCGGGCAGTTTTCGAGGCGGCGGACAGCCTGCAGGGTCATGAGCTCGGGGTCGCCCGGGCCGACGCTGACGCCGTAAAAAGTGCCTATCCGTTTTTCCATTCGTCCAGCAGCTCCTTTGCAGTTCTGGTCTGGCCCAGCGGGCCGTATTGGTTCGAGAAGAGCACCGCACCCACCCGGAACGCCCCGGCGGAGCGGCGGTCGAGGTGGAGCTGGATGGCGTCCAGCAGACTGGACAGCACCGGCTCTCTCATCTCTGCTTTGTCTAAGATCTCCATGCAGGCGTCGGTGGTGGCCGCGTTCATCAAGGCCGCGCAGACGTCCCGGGACGCGCCGCAGAGGGCGGCGTGGGCGCAGAGCAGCTCGGTGCGGCAGTCGGCTGTGCGGGAGTGGGTGTTCATGACGCCGCCCGCCAGCTTGACCAGCTTGCCGATGTGGCCCACCAGCACCACCTGCTCGAATTTTGACGCCGCCGCCATATCCATCGTATCCCCGATGAAGTTCGAGGTCTTGACCACCGGGATATTCTTTAGGGCGGGCATCTTCTCGTGGAGATAGTCGAGGCCGTAGTTGCCCGGGGCAAGGATGAGCCGCCGGGGGCTGACCGCCCGGAGCGCCGCCTGCCCCATTTCCAGCTGGATGGTGTCGAGGATGGCCTGCTGGCTCATGGGCTCGACGATGCCGCTGGTGCCGAGGACGCTGAGGCCCCCTTCCACGCCCATGTGGGGGTTGAAGGTGCGCTTCGCCGTCTCAGCCCCGCCCTCGATGGAGATGGTGACGTCAAAGCCGCCCGCGTACCCGGCAGATTCAGCCTCCTTTTCCAGTGCTTCCTTTATCATGGCCCGGGGGACGTGGTTGATGGCAGCTTCGCCCACGGGCTGGTCGAGACCGGGCTTTGTCACCCGGCCCACGCCCTCACCGCCGTGGATGCGCACCTCGCCGGCCAGTTCGGGCCGGAGGGCGACACCGGCGATGACCGGCAGACCGGTGGTCACGTCCACATCGTCGCCGCCGTCCTTCCGGATGGCGCACTCGGCCCCCTCGCCGGACAGGCGGCAGAAGATGGGCTCTACCTCCACCACGATGCCCTTCGGGGTGCGGAGGGCCACCGTCTCGGGGGTGCGGCCGGTGAGCAGCAGCCGTGCCGCGCCCGCCGCGCCCAGCGCCGCACAGGTGCCGGTGGTATAGCCGCAGCGCAGGAGCTTCTGGCCGCTGCGGACGTAGTGCTCAAAGAGCGGGCGCTTTTCCTCCGGCGCTTTTTCTTCGCCGTAGAGGAATGCGTACTGCTCATCGGTCAGAGCATAAATTTTGCAGATGTTTTCCCGGGCAAAGGCCTTTTCCGGCGTCATGACGTCCGAGACGCCCGCCGCTGAGACGCAGACGACCTTGTCGGAAACTTTCTGCGCCAGCTCCAGCTCGTGGAGGCTCAGGATGACGGCCATCTTCTTGTCCCGGGCGAGGCTTTTCAGGATGGCCAGCAATTCGGCCTTGCCCTTGATGTCGAGGAAAGACGTAGGCTCGTCTAATAATATCAGCTCCGGCTGCTGGCAGATGGCCCGGGCCAGCAGGATGCGCTGGCGCTGGCCGTCGCTGATGCGGTTGAAGTCCCGGCCCGCCAGCGCCTCGGCCCCCACGAGGGCCAGCGCGGCATGGACCTGGCGCTTATCTTCTGCCGAGAGGACACCCAGCCGCCCCGTGTAGGGGTAGCGCCCGGCGGACGCCATCTCGAAGCAGGTGGTCAGCTCGGTGCGGCGGGTGTGGGGCACCATCAGGGCCATTTTGCGGGCGCGCTCCGGGCCGGAGTAGTCCGCGAGATTTTTGCCGTCCAGCAGCACAGCGCCCCCCTGGGGGGCCAGCTGCGCTGCCAGCGTCTTGAGCAGGGTGGATTTGCCCGCGCCGTTGGGGCCGATGAGGGTGAGGATGGTCCCCTTCCCGACGCCGAGTCCGATGTGCTCCATCAGGGGCGTTTTGCCGTAGCCGATGGCAAGGTCCTCGGCGCGGCAGTAGAATTTCGGATCGCTCATTCCCGGCCCTCCTGTGTCTGGCGGCGCACCAGCAGCCAGATGACCACCGGCGCACCGAAAACCGCCGTCACCGAGCTGATGGACAGCTCAGTGGGCGCGAACAGGCTGCGGGCGATGAGGTCGCAGAGCAGACAGAACGCTGCCCCGCCCAGACAGCAGCCCGGCAGGACATAAAGAGGCTTTGCGCTGCCCAGCAGGTTCTTGACCAGATGTGGCACCGCGATGCCCACAAAGGAGATGGGGCCTGCAAAGGCCGTCACGCAGGCGGAAAGCAGGCTGGACAGCAGCACGAGGGCCGTCGAGAAAGCCCGCACCGGCACGCCGACGCTCCTGGCGTAGCTCTCGCCCATCTGGTAGGCCGCCATGGGCTTCGAGAGCAGGAACGCCGCCGCCAGCGCGGGCAGCACCACGCAGGCCGCTGCACCCACGTTGGCCCAGGTCACGCCGGAAAAGCTGCCCATCGACCAGTTGTGGAGATTGACGATGTTGGAGTCCTGAGCGAAGGTCACCACGATGTCGGTGACAGCCGAGCAGATGTAACCGATCATGATGCCGCAGATGACGAGGATGCTCATCCGCGGCACCCGCCGGGCCACCACCAGCACAAAGGCCATCGCCGCCATCGAGCCTGCAAAGGCGGCGATGATGAGGGTGGCCGAGCCGGTGAGCAGCCCCCGCTGTAAAAACACCACCATCGTCAGGGCCACTGCCAGCTTTGCGCCGCTGGACACGCCCATGACGAAGGGGCCGGCGATGGGGTTGGCGAAGAAGGTCTGCAGGAGGTAGCCTGCCGCAGAGAGGGCCGCGCCCAGCAGCACCACCATGACCGCCCGGGGCAGGCGGAGCTGGAGCACGATGCCCACGGCCAGCGCATCTTCGCCCCGGCCCAGCAGAGCCGCCGCCACCGCGCCGGGCGTCAGGGACACACTGCCCCAGAACAAATTGAGTGCAAACAGCACCGCGCCCCCCGCCGTGAGGGCGAGGTACGCGAGGCTGAGGCGGCGGGTGGTGGTCATGACAAAGCTCCTTTTTATACGATGCGCTGTAAGAAACGGAGGGAGTCCGGGTCGGGCGAGCCCTCGGTGAAGACGAGGTTCATATCCGAGATGAGGTCGGCCAGTTCCATGCTCTGCTGAAAGAGGCTCTGGGCCGTACACCAGCAGTCGCCGGACTGGACGGCCTTGAAATCCGCCAGCATCGGGCATTTTTCGATGAGCTGGTCACGGGTCTCCATCACGCCCTCGATGGTGCTGTTGTAGATGAGGACGTCGGCGTCCCTGGCCCGGGCGTAGAACGTCTCCAGCGGCAGTTTGATGGTGGACTGGGCCGACGTCTCCCCCTCGAGGTCGTCGAAGATGTAGACACCGCCGGCCATCCCCACCATCTGGGCCACATAGTCGCTGGTGCGGCGGACGGTGATGAGGTTGTTGGTGGTGATGGAGAAGAAGGCCACGGTCTTGCCGGTGTTCTCCTGCTCGAGGATGGGGGCCACCTGCTCCACCTTCTGGCGAAAGACCTCTTCCGCCAGCTCAGTCTTATTCAGCAGGATGCCGTAGAGCTTGAGCCACTCCATCCGGGCCAGCGGGCCGCTCTCGTAGCTCGAGCGCTCCACGAGGACCGGCACGCCGAACTTTTCCAGCTGCTCCTTGACCTCGGGGTCGTGGAGCACCATGGTGTTTTCGATGGCGAGGGTGCAGCCGGCGGCAAGGATGCGCTCATAGTCCGGGGCGCTGTACTTGCCCGCGTAGGCGATGCGGCCCTCCTGCATGGCCTGTCTGGCCTCTTCCACATACCAGCCCTCGGCCTTCGTGCCGGAGAGGGCGATGCTGTCCAGGGCGTCCAGATGGACGAAGAGGTCCATCACCGAGGTGGAGACGAGGTAGATGTTGTCCAGCGGCTGGCGCAGCAGAACGACGTCCTCGGGCAGGTCGTCCACCTCGGCGGCCCCCTCGGGGACGACGAGGAACCGCCCGGCGTCCGGGATGTCGATCATCACATAGCCGCCCTCATAGCAGTCGGCGGAAAACTGGGTGGCATAGTCCAGCGGATAGCTGTGGTCGAACACGAGGGATGCTGTATTGGCCGGGGCGGTCTTGTGCTGCCCGCAGCCCGCAAGGGTGAGGGCGGCGGCAGGCAGGGCTTTCAGGAAATTACGGCGTTTCATGGGATCAAACCTCTCAGTCTGCTTCGCAGACAGCTCCCCTACCGAGGGGAGCCTCTGGCGAAGAGGGTAACTTTTCAATTTTGCCAAGGCCTCTCCTCGATAGGAGAGGTGGCATCGCGGAGCGATGACGGAGAGGTTTAATTCAGCGTAAAGGTCAGCGTATACTCGATCTCATGCGGGGTGCTCATGGCGACGGTATCGCCCACCACATCCAGCGGGGTGTCGAGAGCCGCGACGGGGATCTCGAAGGTAGAGTTGCCCTCGGTGTTGGTGGGCAGATACTTCTCGCCGTCCACCAGCATATAGTCGTAGTTGGGGCTGGACCAGACGATGGTGGCGGTCATCCTGCCGTCGGCCACGGTCAGGACCGCAGGGCTTTCCACGGTGGCACGGCCGGAGCCGCCCTCGAGGGTCACGTCACAGGTGTAGGTTCCGTCGGCAGGTGCTTCCGCCGCAGCAGGCTGGGCGTTGGCGACACGGACGGTATGGTCGTACCACTTGCCCTTGGTGCCGAGGATGGCCAGCTGGAAGTCCTCGTCCAGAGCCTCCACTGGGATGTCGAAGCCGTAGACCTCATCGGACAGGCCGTCGGAGTAGGTGACGGTGTCGGTGGTGGGCTGGAGCCAGTCCCCCTCGTGGGCCTCGGCGTCAGCGGCCATGCCGACGTAGAGGTTGACGATCTTCTTGGAGGCGAGGCTGACGTGGAAGGTCATCTGACCGTCCTTCACGGTCAGGGTCCCCTTGCCGTCGTTGGCCTCGTTGGCATGGAACATGGAGCTGTCGGTGTCAAAGTCGGCGGTGTAGACGCCGTCGGGCAGAGCGGCCTCTGCCGCCGGTTCGGAAGCTGCCTCGCTCACGGCAGAGGAGGCCGCAGCCTCGGAGGAAGCGGCAGAGCTGGCCGGGGCGCCGGATGCGCCGCAGCCGACGAGTGCACCGGCCAGCACAGCGCCGGCCAGCAGAAGAGCAAATTTATGGTTCAGTTTCATGATGATATACCTCGAAGTATCTATTTTACAGAAAAGATTATAACACGCAATGGCCCGAATTCAAAGCAGGCCGAAAAAGAAATTGCCCGAAAAGGCACTCCTTTCCGGGCAATCATAGAATCAGAATCAGCCGTTCAGGGAATCGACAGCGGCCTTGGTGTGTGCGACGTAGAGCTGCTGGATGTCAGCGACCTCGCCCAGACCGGCGATCTGGCAATCGACAGAGTCGAATTCGCCGGAGGCCTCGAACTGGCTCTTCCAGGAATCCTCGTCGTCGCCCGCCATATCGTTGTTGGCGTGGTCGCCTGCAACGACCATCAGGGGACGCAGGACGACCTTGGTGTAGCCGGCGGCCTTGACAGCCTTGATGACGTTCTCGCAGGCAGTCTCCTCCGGCTCACCCTCGACGGTGCCGATGAAGACGTTCTTGTAGCCCAGAGCGTTCATCTGAGACTGCATCTGGGTGTAGCTCACCTTTGCGGTGTGAGAGGTGCCGTGGCCCATGAAAACGAAGGCGGTGCCGTCCTTAGCAGCGGCGTCCAGACTGTCGAAACCGGCGGTCTTGACGGCCTCGGCGGTGATGGCCTTGGCGACAGCTTCCTTGTCGGCGTTGATGACGGTGGCATCGCTGCCCACCTCGCCCAGCAGAGGCTCGGCGATGGCGACGGACTCGAACTTATCGCGGTAGCTGTCCACCATCTCCATCATCTCGTCGTACTCCGCGCCATGCATCAGGTGGGTGGGCTGGACGACCAGATCCTTCACGCCGTTGGCAACAGCGCGCTCCAGAGCCTGCTCCATGTTGTCGATCTTCTCGCCGTCACGGGCCTGAATATGGTTGATGATGATCTGTGCGGTGAAGGCACGGCGGACAGACCAGTCGGGATATGCGGCCTGGATGGCGTCCTCGATGCCCTTGATGTCCGCTGCGCGGCTGTCGTTGAAGGAGGTGCCGAAGCTGACGACCAGGATCTCCTTGTCGCCGATGTTGTCCTGGTTGCGGGCGTCGTCCTTAGAGGCGTCGCCGGTGTCGCGGCCAAAGTACTCGGGGCTTGCCTCTTCGCCCTCGACCATCTCCTTCTGAGCGTCGGTCAGCGCGTCCCATGCTGCCTTTGCGGCCTCACACTGCGCGTCGGTGTTCTCGTTGCGCTCCTGCACATAGATGGCGTCGATGAGGTCTGCCACATTCTTTGCTGCCATTTCATCAGCCTCCTCGCTGCTCACTTCGCTGGCGGCGGCAGAGCTTGCGGCGGTGCTGCCGGCGGCAGTGGAAGAAGATGCACCGCAGCCGGTGAGGACACCGGCACACAGGGCCAGTGCGGCGGCAGCGGCGGTGACGCGCTGCCAGTTCTTGTTGGTTGCCTTACGCATTGTTTGAGTCCTTTCTGTTGTGTGGAATGTACGTTTCCGATAGAAAGGGTACGAAACGGGGGTCAGCTCAAACGAAAAAAGAGCCTTTTCACCGCGCGGAAGGCACAGCAAAAAGACCCTTTGAACATTCGGGCTTTTTGGTACGACCAATTCCTCGTGATCCGGAGCCGGACGCTCCTGTACCAACAGCGGGCAGGTTTCCTGACTGAAAGCTCACCGCCCGCTGCCGCCTTCCCAGAGGCAAAGCCTCCAGTGACCGGCGCTGAGCGCCAAGGCAGCGGACTCCCTTATCACAGTGACGAGATCGCGCGGGACTCGCACCCGCTTCCCTTTTACCCTCCCGGCCGGGGACGAAGCCCCGGCGGCAGGCACCTGCTGTTTTCTATTCAGACGAGGTGAAGTATACCACACTCCGCCCTAAAATGCAATATCTCCGCCCTCCTGCGGCACGGTCCAGACCATGCCCAGCGCTTCGAGCTTTGCGATGCGCTCCGCCGTCAGCTTTTTCTCGGCACAGGCGTAGTTTTCGCGCATCCGGCGGACCCAGTCGCCGAGGCAGAAGCCGTCTTCGGTCTTATAGTTCACCGGCACCAGCAGATCGCCGTGGGCGGCGCAGTACTCTTCGGCACGGCGGAACGCCCCGGCCCACTTGGCCTCCCGGGCGTCCCACTGCATCCCGATGGCATCCAGCAGAGCGATATGCTCCGGCGTCACCTGGAACGAGCCGGGCCGGGCCTTGCGGGCAGCCCGGAGGTTCGAGATCCAGACGCCCAGACGGAAGCCGTTCTCGTCCACGTATCCGGCAGGCACGAGGAGACTGCCCTTCTTCTCGGCGTAGAGCCTGGCGCTCTGGTAGTTGTCCAGCCAGTTCTGCTCCCGCACGCTGCACGCGGGCGGCACCGGGGCGCTGAGGCGTCGGCCTTTTTCGCCCTTGAACAGCTCTTTCAGGGCCGCGCGGCGCTCGGCGGAGAGCTTTTTGCCCTCCCGCAGCATCTGCTTCTGACGGGACAGCCAGCTGCCCAGCCAGATGCCGTCCTCCGTCCGGTACTGGGCCGGAACGGCCAGACTGCCGTGCTCCTTTTTGTATTCCACGGCCAGCTCGTAGCGGTGCTGCCACGAGTCGGTCTTTTCCCAGTTCATGCCCAGCTCGTCCAGCAGGGCTTTCCGCTCCGGCGTCACCCGGGCGCTGCTGCGCTCGGGGTTCTGCCATGCGTACCGCTGGCGGGACACCCACTTGCCCAGCAGGATGCCGTCTTCGTCGATGTACTCGGTGGGGACGTCGAGGTTCCCGTGGGCGGCGTGGTACTTCACGGCGGCCTCGTAGGCGGTCTGCCACTTGCGGTCGTTCCGGTTCGTCCAGTCCACTCCCAGCGCTTCCAGCTTTTCGATCTGGGCGTCGGTCAGCACACCTTCTTTATAAGCGGCGCGCTGACTGCCCAGCCAGACGCCCAGCGCCATGCCGTCCGGTGTGACATACTTGACGGGAATTTCCAGCGTGTGATTTTCCAGATAATACTGGACGGCGGCGGCATAGCTCTTCTCCCAGAGGATGCTGCCGGTGTCCCACACCATGCCCAGTGCCTCGAGGCGCTCGACGCGGTCTGACGGCAGGTTCCCGCTCAGATAGCGCTGGCGGTTGTAGACGATCCACTCGCCCAGTGCAAAGCCGTCCTTATCCTTATAATGGACCGGCACCAGCAGGTCGCTGTGGCTGCCGCGGTACCGCCGGGCCGAAGCACAGCCGTTCTCCCACGCCAGCTCGAGCCGCTTTTTCCAGTTCATGCCGATTTTGTCCAGCCGGGTGGCCTGCTCGGCGGTGAGGCGTCCCTTTTTCTTTCCGGCCCGGACAAGGCGCTGGTTTTCCAGCCAGCGGCCCACGGCCACGCCCCCAAAGCGGTAGGAGCGAGGCACGTCCAGCGTCTTTCCCTCTGCCGTCATCTGCTTTGCGGCGGCATAATAGCGCTCCCAGTCGGAGTCCAGCGCGCGGCGGAGCTGCCGGTAAGCCCGGCGGCAGGCAGAGAGAGGCTCTTCCAGCGGGAAGGCTTCTGCCCCCGCCGCGCTGCACTCCTTCCGCAGCTGCTGCACACAGGTCAGCGCCTCAAAGGCCGCGCTCAGCTCTGCCACCGGCACACTGCCGCAGGCTGCAAGGGCGCGTGCCAGCATCTGCCGGTATGCGGCCGGTCCAGCGCTGCGGCGCACCAGCACCACGCCCGAGATCCCGGCCAGAGGAGCCTGCACCGCCGGGCCGTTGGCACAGACCAGCAGCCGGAGGGTGGCCGCTTCGTCGGCCGCAAAGCCTTCTGCATCCTTATAAATATGCGTTCCTGCACCAAACAGCTTCTCGGCCTGCTCTGCGGTCTTCGCCGCCGCTGCATCATCCTCGCAGAGGACGAGGCAGCGCCCGGCAGAATCCGGGAGCCACTGCGCCAGCAGCTGTTCCACCGGCGGAAGCTTTTCTACGGCGAGGCTCAGAGCCTGATATTTCTCGGCGTTTGGGTCAGGGCAGCCCGGCAGATGGAGGTTCTTCACCTCAGCACGGAGGCGGGCCATCCCATCTTCCAGCGGCCAGAGCAGGGCCGTATAGGAGGCCGGCATGGGCAGCAGACCCTCGGCCATCGCCCCGCCCAGCGCCAGCGGCTCCACGATGGCGTCGGCCAGCATCTCCTCGGCGGCGCGGCAGCTGTCGCCCGGGGCGTCCGGCTCCCCCAGAGCCAGCAGCTTTGCCCCCGGGCAGAGACGGAACAGGGGCTGGACACAGTCGGTCCAGTCCTTTGCGCTCATCTCCCTCCAGCCGTCCAGTACCAGCAGGCCGGGCCGGAACTCAGCCAGCGCCACCCAGCCCAGCGCATTCTGCACGGCCAGCTGCTCGCAGCTCATCAGCCGCGCCCTGCCGCCCAGCGTCCGGCCCAGCCGCTTTGTCAGGGCGCGGCGCAGCTCCAGACGGGCAGCGCAGGACACCACCCAGAGCACGCGCATCTCGGGGTGGGCGTCCAGCAGCTCCCACACGATGCAGCCCTTGCCCGTACCCGCCGGGCGCACCAGCGCAGCACAGTTTTTCTGCTGCAGTCCAGCCTCCGCTGCACGGCAGGCTGTTTTATTTGAATCCTGTACCAAAATCGACATATCTTATCCTTTCTGCCCCTTCCGAGGGTTCAGAAATTCGCTTTTTCTGCAAAAAAGAAACGCGCCTGCGCAAAGCCGGCTTTCCTGCCTGCGCTGCGCCTGCGTTTTTCTGCAAAAATGTTACTTTCATGCTCTATTTTTATCATAAAAGTTTATTTCTTGTCAAGATGATTTGCGTAGATTTTTCCAAATAATTTTACATTCCCTTTTTCCGGAAATTCCGGGGCCGTTCCCTGCTGGCCGTTGACGGCGGGGACCGTTGGTGGTAGACTTTTTTCATCGGCTCCCCTTTTGGCGGGAGACTCCCCTATTTATGATATGTGAGGTAATCGATATGAACATCATCAGCACCGAAAAAGCTCCCGGCGCCATCGGCCCCTACTCTCAGGGCTACACCGTGGGCGGTCTCGTCTTCACCTCCGGCCAGATCCCGGTAGACCCCGCCACCGGCGCAGTCGCCGAGGGCATCGCCGCACAGGCTGACCAGAGCTGCCGCAATGTGGGCGCTATCCTCGAGGCTGCCGGCGTGGGCTTTGACAAGGTGGTCAAGACCACCTGCTTCCTGGCTGACATCGCCGACTTTGCCGCTTTCAACGAGGTGTACGCCAAGTATTTCACCTCCAAGCCCGCCCGCAGCTGCGTGGCCGTGAAAGACCTGCCCAAGGGCGTGCTCTGCGAGATCGAAGCCATTGCGGAGGCCTAAGCCGCCTTTTCAGCACAAAGAGGGGCCGTCTGCACTCTATTCCAAGTGCGGACGGCCCCTTTTGTCTGTCTTCGATTCCAGTTTTTCATGCCGGCCAACTTTCCCAGCCGGAGAAATTGACTTCGTTTTTCGCTTTTGTTACAATAGAATCGAACTGTCGTAAAAGATTTCCGGTCAAATTTGAAAGAGAGGTCCCTGCCCATGTCCAATTCCCGTGTTGAAAGCCACAGCCGCGCCGAATTGCGCAACAAGATCATCAGCACAGCCACCCTGCTCGAGATCCTGTTGTCCGGCCTCGTCCTTATCGGCCTGCTGCTGTCGATGGTGCCGCTGCTGCAGTGGATGCCCGGCCTGCTGTTCGACGGCAACGACGCCGAGGTGAGCATCTTCTTACAGAGGGCGCTGGACATCGTCATCGGCATCGAGTTCATCAAGATGCTGGCCAAGCACAGCCCCGGTTCCAGCCTCGAAGTGCTGCTCTACGCCATCGCCCGCCACATGGTGGTGGGTCACGAATCCGCCCTGGAGAACCTGCTGAGCGTGAGCGCCATCGCCCTCATCTTCGTCGTGCGGAAGTTCTTCTTCGTACCGGCCTTTGGCGCTCATCTGCCCGACGGCCACCCCGCACCCGACCTCACCCCTTCCCAGAGCGGCATCCCGGAAGATGAATTTGCCACCCGGCTGCGCAAACACCTCAGCCGTAAGTCTGCTGAACGGGAAGAGACCATTGCCATCGAAGCCCCCGCGTATGAGGACAACACCGATACCCTCTTGGAGACCGACGCGAAATAACTCTGCCAAACAGCAAAATGCCCCGCAGGACGCTCGTCGAGAGCTGCCTGCGGGGCATCTTTTTATGCTTAGCTTCTCTTGTGCTTCTGGCCGAAACGGTACTCCTTGCCGTCCCGGATGCGCTGGATGTTGGAACGGTGCATCCAGATGACCATGCCGCCCATGATGGCAGCGCCGACGGTGCAGACCACCACGTCCCGGGTCGGCAGGCCGCGCATGAGGCTGTACACCAGCGTCAGCACCGGATAGGCCGCGGCCATGGTGATGCTGCCCAGCGACACCATGCCGGTGGGGATCAGGCAGACGAGGAAGATGACCGCCAGCACCGGCAGCAGCACCGGCTGGACTGCCAGAATGGCACCGGCAGCCACCAGCACGCCCTTGCCGCCCTTGAAGCCGAAGTAGATGGGCTTGGAGTGGCCCACCACGGCGAGGATGGCGGCGAGGTAGACGCCCAGATAGGGTGAGACGGCAGTGTCGGCGGGCAGATGGCCGAACAGCCACCGGCCAAGGCAGACGGCCGCGACGCCCTTGAGCACATCGCCCACCGCCGTGAGGGCAGCGGCCTTCTTGCCGAAGGTGCGCAGCATGTTGGTCATACCGGCAGCGCCCGAGCCGTGGGTGCGGACGTCGTCATGGTACAGGTATTTGCTGACGAGGATGCCGGTGTCCACGCTGCCCAGCAGATAGGCTTCGGCAGCGACCGCCAGCACAATGAGAAATGCGGTCATAGAACCAGTCTCCCTTCCTTATACGTCCTTCGCGCCCACCTCGCCGGAGCCGCGCTCACGCACAACAAGGCGGATGGGGGTGTGCTCCAGACCGAAGTTCTCGCGGATCTGGTTGATGATATACCGCTGATAGCTGAAGTGGAACAGGTGCTTTGCGTTGACGAAGGCCACGAACGTCGGCGGACGGGTGGAAGCCTGGGTCAGGTAGAAGATCTTCAGGCGGCGGCCCTTGTCGCTGGGCGGCTGCATCCGAGCGGTGGCACGGGCCAGCATCTCATTCAGCACACCGGTGGGCACGCGGGCGCCGTTCTGGCTGTCCACGTCGCGGATGAGCTGCATCAGCTTGTTGACGTTGTAGCCGGTCTGGGCCGAGATGAAGATGATGGGAGCATAGCCCATGAAGCTGAAGCACTCGGCATAGCCCCGGCGCTGCAGTTCCATGGTGTTGGTCTCCTTGCCCTCCACGGCGTCCCACTTGTTGACGACGATGATGCAGGCCTTGCCCTGGTCGTGGGCGTAGCCGGCCACCTTGCTGTCCTGCTCGGTGAAGCCGACGGTGGCGTCCACGAGGATGAGGGCCACGCGGCTGCGCTCGACAGCGGCCAGTGCGCGGACGACCATGTAGCGCTCGAGGCCGTCGGTGATGTTGCTGCGCTTGCGCAGACCGGCGGTATCGGTAAAGATGAACTTTCCGTAAGCGTTGTCCACGGGGGTGTCGATGGCGTCGCGGGTGGTGCCGGCCTCGTTGGCCACGATCATGCGGTTCTCACCGAGGATGCGGTTGGTCAGGCTGGACTTGCCCACGTTGGGGCGGCCGATGATGGCGACGGGGATGCGGTCCTCCTCCACGACGGTCTCGCTGAAATCGAGGTGGGCGCAGACGGCGTCCAGCAGGTCGCCGGTGCCGTGGCCGTGGACGGACGAGATGGGCATGACTTCGTCGAAGCCGAGGTTATAGAACTCGTAGAGCTCCATGGGGGTCTCGCCCACGTTGTCGCATTTGTTGACGGCGAGGATGATGGGCTTGTGGCTGCGGCGCAGCATATGGGCCACGTCCTCGTCGGCGGCGGTCAGGCCGTTGCGCACGTCCACCACCATGATGATGCAGTCGGCGGTGTCGATGGCGATCTGGGCCTGCTCGCGCATGTGGGCCAGAATGCCCTCGGTGGCCTTGGGCTCGATGCCGCCGGTATCCACCAGCAGGAACTCGTGGCCGCTCCACTCGCAGTTGGCGAAGATGCGGTCGCGGGTGATGCCCGGGGTATCCTCCACGATGGCCAGACGCTGGCCGCAGAGCTTATTGAACAGGGTGGACTTGCCCACGTTGGGGCGGCCCACCACAGCAACGATCGGTTTGCTCATAGGGGGTTCCTCCTTTCACAAAAGGGGTAAAATTACGGTCTTCTCCGGCGGGCGATATGCAGGCCGCTGCGCAGCAGGGCCTTGGCCTCGTCGCCGCCGCCGGTGGGCAGGACTTCCACCTTCACGCCGAGCCGCTGGCCCAGCTGCTCGATGGTCATATCATCGAGGAAGGTGTCCTTCTCCTCCCGCAGCATCACGGCAGGCACGCCCAGGGTGCCGCTGGACAGCCGGCCCTCGCACTGGGCGATGATGTCGGTCGCCGTGACGAGGCCCGCCACGCCGACGTTGCCGCCGAAGAAGTTGTTTTTGATGGGATGCACTTTTACTTCTATCATGGGGTACTGGCGGCGCAGCTCGTCCATCATCTCGGTGATGAGGGGCGCGGCCATGGTGCCGGTGACGACATCCATCTTTTTGGTGCCATAGATGCGGTGGGGCTTTTCCAGCTCGGCCAGAAATTCCTCCCGGAAGAGGCTCATCATGCCCACGCCGTTTTCCAGCTGGTCGTAGTCCTCATAGAACTCCGGCTCCGGGATGGGGCGGCCGGCCTTGAGGTACCACTCATCGCTGGGGTAGATGATGCGCTTGCCGTGGCGGCGCTTGCACTCGTCGCCGAACTCTTCCATGATGTCGATGACGGCGGCGCTGGTCTCGGCGTCGTAGGGCGTCTGCTTGAAGAGGTTCTGGCGGTAATCCGTCACGCCGCAGGGGACTGCCGCCACGCTCTGCACCATCGGGGTCAGCTCCAGCAGGTCGGTGAGGGTGCGGCGGAGCTCGTCGCCGTCGTTGATGCCCCGGCAGAGCACCAGCTGGCAGTTGACGGCGATGCCGCCCTCCACCAGGCGGGGCAGGTACTTCAGCACCTCGCCGCCCCGTTTATTCGCCAGCATCCGCACGCGGAGCTGGGGATTGGTGGTGTGGACCGAGATGTTGATGGGCGAGATGTGCATCTTGATGATGCGGTCGATCTCGTGGTCCTGCATGTTGGTCATGGTGATATAGTTGCCAAACAAAAAGGACAGGCGCTCGTCGTCGTCCTTGAAGTAGAGGCTCTCACGCATCCCCGGGGGCAGCTGGTCGATGAAGCAGAACATGCAGTGGTTGGAGCAGGAGTGCTTCTGGTCGCCCAGATAGGTGGAGAAGTCGCAGCCGAAGGGGCCGCGCTCTTCCCGCCGGACATCCCACTCCCGGATGCCGTCTGCCACCTTTGCTTTGAGGTGGAAGCTCTTGCTGTCGGTATAAAAATCATAGTCCAGCGTGTCGTTCAGCTCGTTGCCGTCCACGCTCAGCAGCTCGTCGCCGCCGGCGAGGCCGAGGGCTTCCGCCTCGCTGCCCGCGTCCACGCGGTCGATCCTGATGGCCATGCTTTCACCTCACAATTTCGTTTTCAAGACAAAGCAAGAAGGGGAAGGCATTGCGCCCTCCCCTTCTGTACATAACACCAATGTGCCACCAATTCTGCGCAAATTAGCCCTTCTTGATGACTTCCTCGCCCTTGTAGTAACCGCAGTTGCCACATGCCTGGTGGGGGAGCTTCAGAGAGCCGCAGTTGCTGCACTTGACCAGTGCGGGGGCCTCCAGCTTCCAAACATTGCTGCGACGCTTGTCGCGGCGGGCCTTGGAAAGATGTCTCTTAGGTACTGCCATATTTTTGCACCTCCTTGATGGGTTTCTCAGTTCAGCAGTGATTTGAGTATCGCTAGCCTTGCGTCTGCGGGTTCGGCCTCAGCTTCTGCCGGAGGGCAGGTACATTCGGCCATCTTCTTCCCGCACCGGGGACACAAGCCCGGGCAGTCAGCGCTGCAAAGCAGCACCGTCGGTATCTGGAACATGAATTCCTGACAGAGCCATTCGTCCACATCCAGATGTCCTTTTTCGTTGAGGGGCAGGTCGAAATCCGGGTCATCCAGATCGCGCTCCCTGACCGTCCACTCTGCTTGCACCGTCTCTTCCCGTTCGACGGGGTCGAGGCAGCGGGCGCACTCTCCGTGCACCAATGCGTTTGCCCGCAGCGTCATCCGGATCTCCTCGCCATCCGGCACCGCCTCAAAGCGGGCCGTCACAGGCTGCTCGATCCTTGCACCGGCAAAATCCTTTGCAGACAAATCACACTGAAACTCTGCGGCGTAAGGCTTCGTGCCGGATACGATAAACTTTCTCAGGTCAAATTGCATAGTACACCTCATAAAAGGCTGCTTTGTTAGTATAGCGCCAACACAGCCCTTTGTCAACACCAAAACAGGCAGAAAACCGAAAAAATTTCAAATTCTCCGGTTTCCTGCCTGTCTGGGATGCTTCAAATCAGAAATTTCAGAGTTATTTTACAGGTACTTCTTCACATCGTGGGGCAGAGCAGCCTCATCAGCGCTGACAGTGACGGTGACCTTGATGGAGTTGCCGGCGGCGGCAGCGATCTCGTCCAGAACGACGCCCAGACGGTTGATGTCGTGATCCAGCACCTTCAGGATGCCGTCGATGTACAGGTCAGTGATGTCATAATTGCTTGCCAGCAGGCCGGCCACGAAGCCGTACAGCATCTCGCCGCCGGCGATCTTGTACTCGTCCAGGTCGATGAGACGGGCGGCGTTGGGGACCTCATAGGTCAGCTTCATGCCCTTCTCGACGACAACGACGTTGCCCTTGGAGGTCTTGACCGAATCGTTGATCATGTCGATCATAGCCTTGGTCTTACCGGAGCCTTTGGTGCCAACAATCAGTTTAATCATAGTTCTGTCCTCCTGTATTTTCCACGCCTCACGGCGGGAGATCGTTTTTTGTTCCGCTTGCTCTTACTTCAGCTTTGCTTCCAGCTCGGCGGTCAGGTTCTCGTAACCCGGCTTGCCCAGCAGAGCGAACATGTTCTTCTTATAGCTCTCGACGCCCGGCTGGTTGAAGGGGTTGACGCTCAGCAGGTAGCCGCTGCAGGCGCAGGCACGCCAGAAGAAGTAGATGAGGCAGCCCACATTATAAGCGGACAGGTCGTCCACCTCGATGACCACCTCCGGCACGCCGCCGTCGGTGTGGGCGAGAATGGTGCCTTCCATGGCCTTGCGGTTGACCACGCTCATGTTCTGGTCAGCCAGGAAGTTCAGGCCGTCGAAGTTGCCCTCCAGCTTGTCAATGAAGAGGTCCTGTGCGGGCTTCTTGACGTCCACGATGGTCTCGAACATGGTGCGGGAGCCTTCCTGGATGAACTGACCCATGGAGTGCAGGTCGGTGGAGAAGATGCAGCTTGCGGGGAACAGACCCTTGTTGTCCTTGCCCTCGCTCTCACCGAACAGCTGCTTGTACCACTCATTCATGAGGGTGAAGTTCGGCTCATAGCACTCGAGGATCTCGATGCTCTTGCCCTTGCGGTACAGGATGTTGCGGATGGCCGCATACTTGTAGGCGTCGTTGTCGGGGCTGAGCACGGAGAAGCGCTCCATCGCGTCGGCTGCGCCCTTCATGACGTCGTCGATGCTGATGCCGGCAGCAGCGATGGGCAGCAGGCCCACAGCGGAAAGGACGGAGTAGCGGCCGCCGACATCGTCGGGGACGATGAAGGTGGGCCAGCCCTGGGCGTCAGCCAGCTGCTTGAGGGTACCCTTGGCGCGGTCGGTGGTGGCGTAGATGCGCTTGTTGGCCTCTTCCACGCCCATCTCGTCTTCCAGCAGTCTGCGCAGCACACGGAAGGCCAGAGAGGTCTCGGTGGTGGTGCCGGACTTGGAGATGACGTTGATGGAGAAGCGCTTGCCCTTGCACAGCGCGATGATGTCATTCAGATAGGTGGGGCTGATGCTGTTGCCGCAGAAGTAGATCTTCAGGCCGTTGTCCAACTCGTTGTGGTACATCCCCTTGACGGCCTCGATGACGGCACGTGCGCCCAGATAGCTGCCGCCGATGCCGGCGACCACCAGAACGTCGGAATCCTCACGGATCTTGGCAGCAGCTGCCTTGATGCGCTCGAACTCTTCCTTATCATAATCACGGGGCAGATACATCCAGCCCAGGAAGTCGCTGCCGGGGCCGTTCTTGGCTTCCAGCGTCTTGTGCGCAGCCTCTACCTGGGGGTAGATGGCCTTGTATTCCTCTTCGTTGATGAAACTGGAGAGGTGCTTTGTATTCAGAGCGAGACTCATTCTATCAAAACCTCCAAAACATTTTACGGGCTCTTTGCCCGGCGAGGGTTTTTCTTGGTATAAGTGTACCGTTCCCGCCGGGCAAAGTCAAGGCCAAAATCCTCGCTTTTCATACAATTTTAATAGTGTTGTTTTGTATGCCCTTACATCTTTTATACAAACGTCCAAGCCATTCTTTGCCCTCGCCGACCGTTTTTGACCGGTAGTGCGCAGTTTTCGGTCATGCCGCGCCGGTGAGGCTCTGCCACAGCAGGCCAATGGCATCCCGGACGGTCATCCTCGGCGCATCGGCGGCAGCACGCACTTCGTACTCTTCCAGAAGCGCTTCCCCCTGATAGACCGCGGCTTTGCCCAGCGTCTGGCCCTGCTCCACCGGGGCTTCCAGCTCCTCGGGCAGGGTCAATTCGGTATGCAGGGATGCCCCGCTCCCCTTCTCCACCAGCACCGTCTCCGGCAGGGCCGAGTAATCCAGCGGGACGCTGCCCGCCGCGCTGCCCTTGACCGTGATCTGGAGCGGCTGTGCCTCGAGTTTTGGCAGCGGCGCGGCCTCATAGGCCCCGAAGCCGTAGTCCAGCAGGGTCGTGGCGGCGTTGAAGCGGTCGGCGCTGGACGGTGCGCCCAAGATCACCGCGATGAGGGAGAGGCCGTTCCGGGTGGCGCTGGCCGAGATGCAGATGCCCGCGCCGCCGGTGGTGCCGGTCTTGAGGCCGGTGATCCCCTCATACCGGCGGAGGAGCTTATTCGTATTGATCAGCTGAGTCGCCCCGCCCCGGAGGGTATCCGTCCAGATGCCGGTGTAGTGCAGCACCTCGGGGCAGGTGTTCAGGATGGTGCGGCTCATGGCGGCCACGTCCCGGGCCGTGGAGAGATGGCCTTCGGCGTCCAGCCCGCAGGCGTTGCGGAAAGACGTCTGCTCCATCCCCAGAGAGGCGGCCCGGGCATTCATCTGCTCCACGAAGGCCGGCTCACTGCCGCCCACCAGCTCGGCCACGGCCACTGCCGCGTCGTTGGCGGAGGAAACGCAGATGGCCTTTATCATCTCGTCCAATGTAAAGTGCTCCCCCGGCTCCAGCCAGATCTGACTGCCGCCCATGTGGTAGGCGTGCTCACTCACCGGCACCGGCGTCTCCATGGTCAGCCGCCCGTCGTGGACAGCCTCGAAGGCGAGCAGCAGGGTCATCACCTTGGTGATGGAGGCGATGGGGACCCGCTCGTCGGCGTTCTTCTCGTAGAGGACCCGTCCGCTCCCCTGCTCAATGAGGATGGCAGCGCGGCAGTTGAGGTCGAGCTGAGGTGCGGCAGCTGCGGCCGGCAGCAGAATTACTTCCGCCGTTTCCTCGACGTCGGCGCTGACGGCCCGCTCTTCCGGATGCATGACAGCCCGCAGGCCCACGCCCTCCGCCGTCCCAAGGGCCAGTGCAAACAGCCAGAAGCAGAGCACGGCTGCGCAGAGCACCGCAAAATTCTTTCGTTCCATCCCTTGTCCCTCCCCGCAATGTCTGTCTGATTGCATTCTATGCAAAAAAAGAGGCCGGAATGCTCTTTTCTCTCCGGGAAAAATCTGCTATAATAGGATGGTTTATTATAAGGTAATAATCTCTCCGTCTGCTTCGCAGCCAGCTTCCCCGACAGGGGAGCCAAATCGGAGAGGTTTTGGAAAGGACACCCCATGCGAGTTTGTTTTTATACCCTTGGCTGCAAGGTCAACTTAAATGAGACCGGCGCGCTGGAACAGATGTTCCGCTCCGCCGGTTTCACCATCGTGCCGGAGGGCGAAGAGGCCGACGTCTTTGTGGTGAACAGCTGCACCGTCACCAACTTCGGCGACCAGAAGAGCCGCAAGTGGCTCCGCCGGGCCAAGCGCGAGAACCCCGGCGCCGTCACCGTCCTCACCGGCTGCTACCCGCAGGCCTTCCCCGAGGAAGCGGCCCAGTTCATGGAGGCCGACCTGGTCTGCGGCAACGGCGACCGGAAAGCCATCCTCGACAATGTGCTCAAGCTGCTGGACGGCCACGAGCGCATCGTCGCCATCGCCCCCCACGCGAAGGGCGAGCGGTTCGAGGAGCTGCCGGTGGAGCGGTTCGAGACCCACACCCGCGCCTTTATTAAAGTAGAGGACGGCTGCAACCGCCAGTGCGCCTACTGCGTCATCCCCCGCGCCCGCGGCCCGGTGCGCAGCCGCTCGGAAGAGAGCATCCTCGCCGAGCTGCGCCAGCTGGCCGCTTCCGGCTACCGGGAAGTGGTGCTCAGCGCCATCTCCCTGCCCAGCTACGGCCTTGATACCGGCACCAACCTTGTGGAGCTGGTGGAGAAGTGCGCCCGGGTGGAGGGCATCGAGCGCATCCGGCTGGGCAGCCTTGACCCCGATATGCTGACTCCCGAGTACATCACCCGGCTGGCGGCAGTGGACAAACTCTGCCCCCAGTACCACCTGAGCCTGCAGAGCGGCTGCAGCGCCACCCTGCGCCGGATGCGCCGCGTCTATACCGCCGAGCAGTACGCCGAGGTGGTCCGCCAGCTCCGCGCCGCCTACGGTGACCGCCCGGTCAGCTTCACCACCGACTGCATCTGCGGCTTCCCCGGCGAGACAGAGGAAGATTTCCGGGAGAGCTGCGATTTCCTGAAGGAGATCGGCTTCCTGAAAGTCCACGTCTTCCCCTACTCCCGCCGCAGCGGCACCCCCGCCTACGACTTCCCCGATCAGGTCCATGAGCGCGAAAAGCAGGCCCGCAGCCGGGAGATGAACGCCATCGCCGAGGACATCCGCCGCGAGGTGCTGGCCGGCTGCGAGGGCAGCGAAGACGACGTTCTGCTGGAGACTCCCCTCTCCGGCACCCTCTTCACCGGCTACACCCGGCTGTATGTTCCCGTCGTGGTCTCGGCCCCGGGCCATAAGAGCGGCGAGATCGTCCATGTCCGGCTGGGCAGCTACGACGGCGAGCGTGTCCGGGCCGAGATGGTGTAAGTCTTAGCCGGTTCTTTGCTGTTTTGTACAAATCCATTTGTTCGCATTTGTGCAAGATATACCAGTTGTGAATTTCATAACAAATTTTAAGCTTTTCCCTTTTCTTCCCGAAGGGTTTATGCTACAATAAAAGTGGACCAATCGGGGCATCCGGCTGTTTGCAGCAGCCCGGTACCAAATGCCCCGGAGAAAAGCCGCGTCAGAGCGGTTTTTGTTCTGTTGTTTCAAAGCAAGGAGAGATTGGAATGAGTTTCAGAGGAATCAACACGACGGTCATCCAGATCCGCCGCCAGGTCTTTACCGAGGTGGCACGGATGGCCTACGCCAACGTCAAGGGCGAGCAGGCCAACCACCTGATGCGCAAGATCCCTTACACCATCATCCCCGGTGAGGAAGGCAAGCTCCGCAAGGACATCTTCCTTGAGCGCGCCATCGTCGAGGAGCGCGTTCGTCTGGCCATGGGCCTGCCCACCCGCCGCATGGACGAGCACAACAGCGTCGTCTCCGGTCTGGAGGACGCTTCCATCGCCGATAAGTATTATGACCCCCCGCTGGTGAACGTCATCAAGTTTGCCTGCAACCGCTGCCCCGAGAAGCTGGTCAAGGTCTCCGACCTGTGCCAGGGCTGCCTCGCACACCCCTGTATGGAAGTCTGCCCCAAGAAGGCTATCACCTGGGAGAGCGGCCGTTCCACCATCGACCAGGAAAAGTGCATCAAGTGCGGCCGCTGCGTCGACGTCTGCCCCTACAACGCCATCGTCAAGACCGAGCGTCCCTGCGCCGCTGCCTGCGGCATGGGCGCCATCCACTCCGATGAGCTGGGCCGCGCCGAGATCGACTACAGCAAGTGCGTGTCCTGCGGCCAGTGTCTGGTCAACTGCCCCTTCGGTGCCATCGCCGACAAGGGCCAGATCTACCAGCTCATTCAGGGCTTCAACCGCGGCGACCGCATCTACGCCCTCGTCGCTCCCGCCTTCATCAACCAGTTCCCGGGCCTGGCCTCCACCGGCAAGCTCAAGGCTGCGCTGAAGGCTCTGGGCTTCTACGACGTCGTAGAGGTCGCCATCGGTGCCGACCTGTGTACCGTGGATGAGGCCCACGACTTCCTCGAAGAGGTGCCCGGCAAGCTGAGCTTCATGGCTACTTCCTGCTGCCCGGCATGGAGCATGATGGCAAAGACCGCCTTCCCGGATCTTGCAAAGAACATCTCCATGACCATGACCCCCATGGTCTTTACCGCCCGCATGATGAAGCAGGCCGACCCCGAGGCCCGTATGTGCTTCATCGGACCCTGCGCCGCCAAGAAGCTGGAGGCTTCCCGCCGCACCGTCCGCTCTGATGTGGACTTCGTGCTGACCTTCGAGGAACTGGCCGGCATCATCGAGGCCAAGGACATCGACGTGGCCAACCTCGAAGTTGACCCCGATGAGGTCGATCTGGTCCACGCTTCCAGCGCAGGCCGCGGCTTCGCACAGTCCGGCGGCGTCGCCAAGGCTGTCGCCGACAAGATCAAGGAGTGGCACCCCGATATGGACGTCAAGATCGCGTCCGCACAGGGCCTCGCCGAGTGCAAGAAGCTGCTGATGCTGGCCAAGGCCGGCAAGTACAACGGCTACCTGCTGGAAGGCATGGGCTGCCCCGGCGGCTGCATCGGCGGCGCCGGCACCATCGCCGACCCCGCCCGCACCGCTGTCGCGCTGAACAAGTACGTCAAGGAGGCTCCGTTCCAGGACCCCGAGCAGAGCCCCTTCATGACCAGCATCCACGTGCTGAAGGACGACCCCAACTTTGAGGTCTGAGTTTTCCTGACTTCTGCCGCTTCCCGTCCGCCGGGAGGCGGCTTTTTGTGTCTTCGGCCAAGTCTGCGTTTTTTCTTCCATAAGATGTGTCTTATGTGAAACATTTTTGTGAAAGACTCACAAGCCAGATTGACTTTTTCTTCTGAATATGTTATTTTTGCGGTGACAAATTCCTTCGCGTTCCGTTTTGGAACGCACAGAGCCGCCTCTGCGGCTGGAAAGGTCGATTCTTGAATATGACGATTTCTTTGAAGCATATGGGCAGACGCACCGGGGCGGTCCTCGTCTCGCTGCTGCTGCTCCTGACGCTGGCGGTCAGTGCCAGTGCCGCCGCCGTCAAGATGACGGTGGGCGTCCGGTTCTGGCGGGAGTCCGGGGACAAGGAGTCGATGGCCGACAGTGCCGTGGACACCACCCGCGAAGCTACCCTTACCCGCCAGCCCAACGGCACCTTCACGCTCGAGCTTCCGGTCAAGCAGCTCTCTTCCATGAACATGACCGGCCGTCTCACCGGCATCGCCATCGGCGAGGTGAACTATGACGGCACTCTGAGCGGCGACCTGTCCGACGGCACCGCCGTGCTGACCCTCAAGAACCTGCCCGCCTCGGTGCTCACCGGCAGCGATTCCAGCAAAGCGCTGGCCGTGACCTGCAGCATCAAGATGGACACCATCCTTCTCGGCGACATCACTACCAGTGCGAAGATGTCCATCTGGGTCGAGCGCTGAAAAGCCAAACAGCACAAAAAAGCGCCCCGCAGCTCGTAACAGAGCTGCGGGGCGCTTGCGTTGTTTCAGAAAAGGTTTACTCGGCGATGATGCTCTTGCCGGTCATCTCTGCCGGGACGGGCAGGCCGATATAGGGCAGCATGGTGGGTGCGATGTCGGCCAGGCAGCCGCCCTCGCGCAGCTTCACATCGCCGCAGCCGATGGCCACGAAAGGCACGACGTTGGTGGTGTGGGCGGTGAACGGAGTGCCGTCGGGGTTCTTCATCTTCTCGGCGTTGCCGTGGTCAGCGGTCAGGAAAGCGCAGCCGCCGGCGTTCAGCACAGCGGTGACGACCTTCTCGACAGCAGCGTCCACAGCCTCAACGGCCTTGACAGCGGCCTCAAAAACGCCGGTGTGGCCGACCATATCGCAGTTTGCGAAGTTCAGGATGACCACGTCGTACTTGCCGCTCTCGATGCGCTTGACGCACTCGTCGGCGACCTCGGGGGCGCTCATTTCGGGCTTGAGGTCGTAGGTGGCCACCTTCGGGCTGGGGATGACACAGCGGTCCTCGCCCTCGTAGGGAGCCTCAACACCGCCGTTGAAGAAGAAGGTGACATGAGCGTACTTCTCGGTCTCGGCGATGCGCAGCTGGGTCTTGCCGTTCTCGGACAGGTACTGGCCCAGGACGTTCTTCAGCTCCACAGGAGGATAAGCGACCTCGCAGTTGGGCATGGTGGCGTCATACTCGGCCATGCAGACGTAGTGGACCTGCTTGCGGCCGCCGCGGCGCTCGAAGCCGGTGAAGGCATCGTCGCAGAAGATGCGGGTCATCTGACGGGCGCGGTCGGGGCGGAAGTTCATGAAGATGACGGTGTCACCGTCCTGCACACGGCCACCCTCGCAGGTGACGCAGGGCAGAACGAACTCGTCGGTCTTGTCGTCGGCGTAGGATGCCTCGATGGCCTCCTGCGCGTTGGCGGCGTGGTTGCCCTCGCCGTAGACGAAGGCAGCGTAAGCCTTCTCCTCGCGCTCCCAGTTGTTGTCGCGGTCCATGGCGTAGTAACGGCCGGAGACGCTGGCGATCTTGCCGATGCCCAGCTCATCCAGCTTGGCCTGCAGGTCGGCAAGGAAGCCCTTGCCGGAGTGGGGGTCGGTGTCGCGGCCATCGGTGATGCAGTGGAGGTAGACTTCCTTTGCCCCCATCTGCTTTGCCATTTCCAGCACACCGAACCAGTGGTCAGCGTGGCTGTGGACGCCGCCGGTACCCACCAGACCCATCAGGTGGATCGCCTTGCCGGCGTCGATGGCAGCCTTCATGTTCTTGACGAGGACGGGGTTCTTGAGCATCTCACCGTCGCGGATGGACTTGGTGATGAGGGTCAGCTGCTGGTAGACGATGCGGCCGGCGCCCATATTGGTGTGACCCACCTCAGAGTTGCCCATCTGGCCGTCGGGCAGGCCCACAGCCATGCCGGAAGCGTCGATGGTAGTCATAGGATATTTTGCCATCAGAGAATCAAGGAAAGGCTTTTTGGCTGCAGCCACGGCGTTGCCGTAGGTCTCGTTGGGGGTCCAGCCAAAGCCGTCCATGATGCAGAGCAGAACAGGTTTCTTGGACATAAAATAGGATCTCCTTTGAAAATTCAACAAACAGCGCCCGGCTCCCTGCCGGAAATGCGGCGCAGCCGGGCGCAGAGAGAACGATTTTTACCGCTCAGGGCTTAGCCCTTGGTGGCAGCGTTGACGATGACAGCAAAGTCAGGAGCCTTCAGGGAAGCACCGCCGATGAGGCCGCCGTCCACGTCCTTCTTGCTCAGCAGCTCCTCGCAGTTCTTGGCGTTCATGCTGCCGCCGTACTGGACGGTGGTAGCCTCAGCCACGGCTTCGCCGTAGACCTCGCCGATGACCTTGCGGATCTGAGCGCAGACTTCCTCAGCCTGGTCGGCAGTAGCGGTCTTGCCGGTGCCGATGGCCCAGATGGGCTCGTAGGCGATGACGACGTTTGCCATCTGCTCGGCGGTGACATCGCGCAGGGCGATCTTGGTCTGCATCCGGACCAGCTCCTCGGTGACGCCCTCCTCACGCTGCTGCAGGCTCTCGCCCACGCAGATGATGACCTTCAGGCCGGCGTTCAGAGCGGCCAAAGCGCGCTTATTGACGGTCTGGTCGGTCTCTGCGAAATACTGACGGCGCTCGGAGTGGCCGACGATGACGTACTCGACGCCCAGATCCACCAGCATATCAGCGCTGATCTCGCCGGTGAATGCGCCGGACTTCTCGAAATGGACGTTCTCGGCACCGACATGGATGTTGGTACCCTTGGTCTTTGCCACAGCAGTGACCAGATCGGTATAGGGAGTGCAGATGACGACCTCGCAGGATGCGTCCTTGACGGCGGGGATGAGCTCGTCCACCAGAACAGCAGCCTCGGAGGCGGTCTTGTTCATCTTCCAGTTGCCAGCAATAATGGCCTTGCGCTTTGCCTTATCCATGATACGTTCTCCTTACCTTATTTACCTTTATAAATAAAAGATGCGGCGGCGAAACAGCCGCCGCACCGTTCATGATGCTGTGATTATGCGTTCTGGATGACTGCGATGCCGGGCAGCTCCTTGCCCTCCAGATACTCCAGAGAAGCGCCGCCGCCGGTAGAGATGTGGGTCATCTTGTCGCCCAGGCCCATCTGCTGGACAGCTGCTGCGCTGTCGCCGCCGCCGATGACGGTGGTAGCGTCGCTCTCAGCCATAGCCTTGGCCACGGCCAGAGTGCCGGCAGCCAGAGTCGGGTTCTCAAAGACGCCCATGGGGCCGTTCCAGACGACGGTCTTGGAAGCCTTGACAGCGTCGGCGAAGAGCTTCATGGTCTCGGGGCCGATGTCGCAGCCCTCCTTGTCAGCCGGGATAGCGGTGACAGGGACGACGGTGGTCTCGACAGGAGCGTCGATGGGGTCGGGGAAGTTCTCGACGCAGGCGGTATCGACGGGCAGGAGCAGCTTGACGCCCTTCTCCTGAGCCTTTGCCATCATCTCCTTGCAGTAGTCCAGCTTGGAGTCATCGCACAGGCTCTTGCCGACCTCATAGCCCTGAGCCTTGATGAAGGTGTAGGCCATGCCGCCGCCGATGATGAGGGTATCGACCTTCTCCAGCAGGTTGGAGATGACATTCAGCTTGTCAGCGACCTTTGCGCCGCCCAGAATGGCGGTGAAGGGACGGACGGGATCGTTCACGGCATTGCCGAGGTACTTGATCTCCTTCTCCATCAGGTAGCCGACAGCGGTGTCCTTGATATAGTCGGTGACGCCTGCGGTGGAGCAGTGTGCGCGGTGGCAGCTGCCGAAGGCATCGTCAACGTATGCGTCTGCCAGAGAAGCCAGCTCCTGAGAGAACTCGGGCAGGTTCTTGGTCTCTTCCTTGCGGAAGCGGGTGTTCTGCAGCAGGACGACGTCGCCGTTGTTCATGGCAGCGACAGCAGCCTTTGCGTTCTCGCCCACGACGTTGTCGTCGTCAGCAAAGACAACGGTCTTGCCCAGCTTTGCGCTCAGAGCCACAGCAACGGGAGCGAGGCTGAACTTTGCCTCGGGGCCGTTCTTCGGCTTGCCCAGATGGCTGCACAGAATGACCTTCGCGCCGTCATTGACCAGCTTCTGGATGGTGGGCAGAGCCGCATTGATGCGGTTCTCGTTGGTGATGACGCCGTCCTTCATGGGGACGTTGAAATCACAGCGGACAAGGACCTTCTTGCCGCAGTAGTTCTGATCGTCGATCGTCTTTTTACCTAAACCCATAGTGATTATTCTCCTCTCAATTCGTTCTTCGGAATCGAATTTCGCTCACTCTCGGGGTCTTAGCCCCTATGACACTATTATAAACAAAATATGTGTGTATTGCAAGGACGGGGGATGGATAATTTATTAACAAACTTTTCCCGTGATATTCGGGAATTGTGTCTATTTTGACAGTAGTCCGGCCCGGCTGCCAAAACGCCGCAGGCGGTCTCCCCTCCTGCGGCGCTTGAAGCGATCCACTTTAATCCCGACGGAACAGGTCGCGGGTGTAGACCTTGTCCTGCACATCATCCAGACAGCTGTCGCAGCGGTTGGCGATGATGGCCTGGCTGCGCTTTTTGAAAACGTCCAGATCGTTCACCACTTCGCTGCCGAAGAAGGTAGTGCCGTTCTCCAAAGTCGGCTCATAGATGATGACTGTCGCGCCCTTGGCCTTGATACGCTTCATGACGCCCTGAATGGAGGACTGACGGAAGTTGTCAGAGTGAGCCTTCATGGTCAGGCGGTAGACCCCGATGACACAGGGCTTCTCGTCCGCCGCGTTGTACTCATTCTCTTCCCCGTAGCTGTAGTAGCCCGCCATCTGGAGCACCCGGTCAGCGATGAAATCCTTGCGGGTTCGGTTGGACTCCACGATGGCCTCAATGAGATTTTCCGGCACATCCTCGTAGTTGGCGAGGAGCTGCTTGGTGTCTTTCGGCAGACAGTAGCCGCCGTAACCAAAGCTGGGATTGTTATAATGCGTGCCAATGCGGGGGTCGAGGCAGACGCCCTCGATGACATGCCGGGTATCGATCCCCTTCATCTCGGCGTAGGTGTCCAGTTCGTTGAAGAAGGAAACGCGGAGGGCCAGATAGGTGTTGGCGAACAGCTTGACCGCCTCGGCCTCGGTGAAGCCCATGAAGAGGGTGTCGATGCTCTCTTTGACGGCACCTTCCTGTAACAGATGGGCAAATGTGTGCGCCGCCTCCACGAGACGCTCATCCTGCATATCCGTACCTACGATGATACGGCTCGGGTAGAGGTTATCGTACAGTGCCTTGGACTCCCGCAGGAACTCCGGGCTGAAGATGATATTCCTGCACCGATACTTCTCACGGACACTGGCCGTGAAGCCCACCGGGATGGTGGACTTGATGACCATGACAGCCTCGGGGTTCACCTTCATCACCAGCCGGATGACCGCCTCCACCGCCGAGGTATCGAAGAAATTCTTCCGGCTGTCGTAGTTGGTGGGGGCCGCGATGACCACAAAGTCGGCGTCCCGATAGGCCGTCTCCCCGTCCAGCGTAGCCGTCAGGTCGAGATCTTTCTCGGCGAGGTATTTTTCGATGCAGTCGTCCTGAATGGGCGATTTTCTCCGGTTGATGAGCTCCACCTTTTCCGGCACGATGTCCACAGCCGTGACATGGTGGTGCTGGCTCAGCAGGACAGCAATGGACAGGCCGACGTAGCCCGTACCCGCGACAGCGATGTTCAGTTTTTCGAATGCTTTCATGGCTTTCGCTCCTACGACACAAATGCAATAAAATGCGTTATTGACTGTATTGTATCATGAAGGGGATGAGGTGGCAAGTATCGACAAACAAAAACACCCTTCCCCTGCGGCGTACCGCAGAAGGAAGGGTGTCAAACTCACTTTTGGTATTCCCGCTTATTCAGCAGGGCACCTCAGGCACCTTTGAGCGCAGAGCTGTGATCAGCAGTTCTCAGCGAAGTACTTGATGGTACGGACCATCTGAGAGGTGTAGGAGTTCTCGTTGTCGTACCAGGACACGACCTGAACCTGATAGGTGTCGTCGTCGATCTTAGCGACCATGGTCTGGGTAGCGTCGAACAGAGAGCCGTAACGCATGCCGATGACGTCGGAGGAGACGATCTGGTCCTCATTGTAGCCGAAGGACTCGGAAGCAGCAGCCTTCATAGCAGCGTTGATGGACTCCTTGGTGACGTCCTTGCCCTTGACGACTGCGACCAGCAGGGTGGTGGAGCCGGTGGGAACAGGCACACGCTGAGCAGAGCCGATCAGCTTGCCGTTCAGCTCGGGGATGACCAGGCCGATGGCCTTAGCAGCACCGGTGCTGTTGGGGACGATGTTCTGTGCGCCAGCACGAGCACGGCGCAGGTCGCCCTTGCGCTGAGGACCATCCAGGATCATCTGGTCGCCGGTGTAAGCATGAACGGTGGTCATGATGCCGGAGACGATGGGGTAGGTCTTGTTCAGGGTGTCGGCCATGGGAGCCAGGCAGTTGGTGGTGCAGGAAGCAGCGGAGATGACCTGATCCTCAGCGGTCAGGGTCTTCTCGTTGACGGAGTAGACGATGGTCTTCAGATCGTTGCCTGCGGGAGCAGAGATAACGACCTTCTTTGCGCCAGCCTGGATGTGAGCCATGCTCTTCTCCTTGCTGGTGTAGAAGCCGGTGCACTCCAGAACGACATCGACGTTCAGCTCGCCCCAGGGAGCGTCCTTTGCGTCCTTAACAGCGTAGATCTTGATCTCCTTGCCGTCGACGATGATGGAGTCCTCGGTAGCCTCGACGGTGTGCTTGCCCTCACCGATCTTGCCGCAGAAGGAACCCTGAGCGGTATCGTACTTCAGCAGGTGAGCCAGCATCTTGGGGCTGGTCAGGTCGTTGATAGCGACGACCTCGTAACCCTCAGCATCAAACATCTGACGGAAAGCCAGACGGCCAATACGACCAAAACCATTGATAGCAACTCTAACAGCCATGTTAATAGTACCTCCTAAATGTTCTTACCCTGATTCGGATAATTCACGGTACTCTTATTTTAGACCAAAACAGCCAAACTTTCAAGTGCCTGCCAAAAAATTAACAAGTCGTTTTCATACTTTTTTGCTTTTGTACTATTTTCTCAGGGAATGGGGTGCTGTTTTGAGCAATTCAACCAAGCGACTGCTGACGCATTTATGCACCCTGCTCAGTCCTTGTGCAGCGCACAGCGCTCAAGGCTCCCAAAGCGCCCACACAGCACAGACCCAGCCGGAACAGCAGCGTCGGCGTCAGCAGAGCCCCGCCGCCCTCCTGCACAAGGGTCTGCAGCACGGTGGGCAGCTCCCAGCACAGGCAGAGAGCAAACGCCGCCAGCCCGCCGGCGCAGAGGGTGCGCCCGTCCGACGTGCCGGGCAGGTAGAGCGCCCGGGCCAGTGCCGAGAGGAACATCAGCCCCGCCAGCAGCTGCCAGACCATCGCCGTGGGGGCCACCCGGTGCCAGCTGGAGCTGTTCTCCATAAAGCGGGCCAGCACGCACCAGTAGAACACGGCGCTGCCCAGCACGGCGGGCGTCAGGCTGCGGGTGGGGGTCTTCCAGTCCTTCCGCAGCCAGCTCAGGCCGAGACCGATCATCCAGAACGCGCACAGCGCCTCCAGCGCAGCCCGGATCAGCATTGCCACGCTGCTCCCCATCCAGAGGATGCGCAGCACAGCAGCCTCTCCATAGCAGACAGCTGCCGCCAGTGCCACGACGCCGGAAGGCGTGCAGCGGCTCCGCAGCGCGCCGGCCTGCGGCTTACAGCAGCGGCCCGCCTGACGCCCCCCCCGACAGCCACGGCCAGCGCACCGTACCGCAGCCAGACCGAGCCGACGATGCACAGGCCCGTTTCCGCGTCGGTGAGAAGGGCCAGGTCGATGCCCCGGAAAACGCCCAGCGCTGCGCTCAGGAAAAGCGAAACCATGATAAAGAAGTTCATCTGTATTCCTCAAATCTCTATCCCCTTTTTCGGGGAAATTATCATAAGTGTATGATAGCGCGTTTTGGGCAGAAATGCAAGGCATTCCCTTCTTGTGCGCTTTTTTGCCGACAGCGGCCGGTATACTGAGTCCAAAAGTCTGTCCGGGAGGGAGATATGCCCCATGAAAAAAGCCTTTCTGCTCCTCTGCGCCCTGCTCCTCGCGCTGGGCAGCGCCCTGCCGCTGGCGGGCTACCGGCTGGCCCGGGCCGTGCTGGGCCGCAGGGCGGACGTTCCCCC
>OBXI01000384.1_pt1 | contig 43639 bp, 50 predicted proteins | sample 1538161 | NCBI WGS metagenome assembly OBXI01 (sample SAMEA2580142, study PRJEB22360) | human gut metagenome | biome: human gut; feature: human-associated habitat; material: faeces | place: Denmark | collected 2008/2010 | reverse complement strand
CACTAGAGGCCGCATTAGTTTCACTAGTCTTAGCCGCAGTAGCACTAGAGGCGGCCGCAGTAACCTTAGCATCTAACGTAGAGTTAGCTTCAGTTACTCTAGCTACCTGTTTGTCACCTTCAGCGGTCACAAGATCTACCTGAGAAGAACCTTCAGTAGTAATAGCAGTAACCTGAGCAGTGCCTGCATCATTGACTTTCTTGACCTGAGTAGTCCCTGCAGTATTGACAGCAGTTACCGAAGTAGTCTGTTGATTCTTTACAGCGTTAACTGAAGAAGTCTGCTGTGTCTGCAGTGCCTCAAGAGCAGTAGCCTGAGCATCAGTGATCTCAGTAGTAGCACTAATCTGTGCTGCTTGTACTGCAGTAACTGAAGATTTCTGCTGATTCTGGATAGCCTCTAAGGCTTTAGCTTGAGCATCCGTAACAGCAGAACCACCTTCAGTCTTCGCAAGGTTAGCATAGTACTTAGCTGAGTACTCTGTACCATCGACAGTACCTTCAGTCTTAGTTGCCCAGTTCTTAGCTAAAGTTGCACTAGAGGCGGCATTAGTTTCACTAGAGGCGGCATTAGTTTCACTAGTCTTAGCTTTAGTAGCACTGTTGCTGGCATTAGCTTCACTAGTCTTAGCATTAGTCGCACTAGAGGCGGCATTAGTAGCGGCTGTCTCAGCTCTTGTAGTGAGATTAGTGACCGTCTCTACAGAATCGATAACAGTCTGGAAATCATCTGCAAGGCCAGCAACAGTCCGAACATCCTCAATGTTGTCTGCAACTACCTTAATGTTGCCACCAGTGATCGTAGGAACGGTACCTGAAGTATCTCCTAAGTCACCATAGTCAAGGAACGTAGAGATACCAAAGGAACCCTCTAAGTCTCCGCCTACAAGGTTAACATCCTTAATGTTCGTAGATGTAGTCTTAACATGGGTAATGTTATCTGCTACTACCTTAATCTCAGGGGCAATAGGAACTACTACACCAGCAGTTTCCTTAACGTAGTCTGCAGATTCCTTTGCTGATTCTTCAGAGGCCTTTGCGTTAGCTTCAGACTGCTTAGCGTTAGCCTCTGAGACCTTTGAGTTAGCTTCAGACTGCTTAGCGTTCTCTTCAGACTTCTTTGAGGCTACTTCAGAAGCCTTAGCGTTAGTCTCAGAGGTCTTAGCATTGCTGGCAGAGACTACAGCCTTATCATGAAGAATCTGAGTATTTGCATGAAGTGTCTCAGTCTTACCTGCAGCGGAGACAGCAGTACCTGCAGATTCCTTTGCGGTAGCTTCAGACTTACTTGCGGAGACTTCAGATGCCTTAGCGTTATCTGCGGCAGTCTCAGCTCTCTGCATGAACTTCTCAGTTTCATCACGGTTAGCTTGAACCTTCTGAGAATCCTTATCGTAATAAGCTTTAGTAAGGGCATCCTGAGGGTTCACTGGGTCAGCTAAGTTAACAATTCTCTTATTCTTAGCATCCCAGTTTCCCTCTCGGTTGACACTAAGGGAATCCTCAAGGATATCTCGTCCTTCTTCAGCAATATGGAATGCCTGAAGCTGAGACGTATCCAAGTCAGTAGCCTTAAGAATACTAGCATCCTTAAAGGTAACCACTCGTTCAGTAGCTGAAGTGTATCTACGGATTGTTAAGGATTTCCCTGATGCAGGAGCTACCTTAAGTCTAATCGTAGTTTTATCTAGGAAGTAATAGTCACTGCCAGTATCGCCATAGTCACCCCCAGTAAGAGTAGTGCCAGAGCCTAATCGTACAGTAACGAAAGACTTCTTTAGATAATCAAAGGGAATGGTAAAGTCTGTTTTTGTACCATCCCCTTCGTAAATGATAATAGTGGAAGCCATTATTGGTTGTCTGTAATAAAGTTAATCATTGTTTGCTGTAGATAGGGGGCATTTGGAGTAATAGCTTTAATGCTCCTTCCAAAGCTCTTAGCAACCCTCTCACGTTCTCTGTTAGTGTAGAGTGATTTGTTCATGAACTTAGTCTCTGCAAGGTTTCTAGCGTCTGCCTGAAGGTTCCATAGTCCACTAATGGTGCCATAAGCAGGAAGCAATTGCCTAGCCCACTCATCTAAATCAAAGTGCTTAGCAAAGTCCTTTCTATTGACGTCCTCAAAGGTAGTCGTAGATTTAATTCCTGTATTGAACCCTGCCATATTAGCAATTAGAGCAGGCATAGCAAAGACACTAGATCTCATGATACCGTTAAGGCCCACCATAGCTAACTCTTTAGCACCCATCTTATTCCAAGAATCAACCCCTAAAGAATACTTAAGGTAATTCTTGCGTTGCTCATCGTTCATACCAGACATAGCTAAACCAGACTGACCAATGTAACCTGCAGTACCTAAAGCACCTGACAGAGCAACCGTAAGGAACTGCCCTAATGCATCCCCTTCAGCGGCCCTTAGGGCACTCTTTGCTAACCTCTTGTTGTACGAACGAATAGCAAAAGATTTGAACTGAGTAAGAAGGTTCATCCAAGGAGACTTTTGATTGCCTCTCCATAGGAAGGTATCCGTTAAGTTATCTCTTTGGATAACCTCACTAGCTACGTAGTCCCCAAGTCTTCTGAGGGTCATGAGATTATTCATATCCCTTTCGATCAAATCAAAGTATTCCTGATCTTTGATCTTAATGCCCCCCTCAGGGGTAACTTCAGTAGAGTTCTTAAGAGCCTTCACTAAGTTAGAGAATCTTTTATCTGCCTTAAGACCTAATCGGTTCAACACAGAATCACTAAGGAACATACCTCTCTTACCTCCTTCATGAGCATACCTCACAAGGTCTCCTAAGAAGTCCCCTCGTGCAGTGCTCACAATAGAGTTCTGAGAGTGTGCTAGATATCTTGTGAAAGGAGAGTTACCAGCGGCATATGCAGTACCTGCAACAACCTTAGCCATCCCTACATGCAGAGGGTCAGTCTTGTTTCGAGTGAATCTTTCAATATTTCTATTGTTGATTTCTCTCCAAGTCTGTCGTCTCTGTAGTTCATTACCGAACACCTGATTAAGGATAGCGTGCCTATCATCGGCAGTGTAGACACCCTTAGACCAATCTGCTAACTTACGTTCTACCCCGGGAATACTCTTGATAATGAAAGAAGCCCCAAATCCTTTAATAGCTTCAGCAGTCTCAAAGTGATTCAAGAAACCCATAAAGGCATTCTTAGTGAAGAACGTAAGGTTCCTAGCAACATCATAGAATGCAGATGCTACAGTGTCCCCCTCATTAGGGTCTCTCATAGAGCGGCCATAGTAATCAGCAAAGTATGCCCTTAGTGCCTCTGTCTGCTCATTCTTAGTCTTTAGGTTAATCTCAGATTTACCTAGGTCATTCAAAAGATCATCAAAGTATCTTTCAGCATCCTTGTAGCTAGTGACTCCGAACACTTTATTAAGACCTAAATCCCCTGAGACCCTTAAGGTATACCCTTGCATAGTATCAAAGGAATCAGCCTGTAGTTTGTCTACAGAGAAACCATCAGCATCCTCAATAGTGAACTTCCAAGGCAATCTGCTCTTTTGATAGTTATAACTAAAGCCCCCATCAGCATCATTAAGGAATCCTTTGCGGATCCCCTCGCCTTGATCAAGATGACCTAAGGCATCACTATTGGCTTCTTTAGTTACCCATTCTTCAAACGTAGGAACACTCTTAGGAACTTTATTAGGGGCATCCTCTGCAAGCTTCTCTGCAGGTTTGACAATAGTATCATCATAAATCTTTTGGAACTGCTTAAGAACTTTAGGATCATCAAGAGACCGCAACAAGAGATTAGCAATCTTCTCTTTAGCAAGCTTGATGTTGCCTAATCTTGAGGCTGAACCAAAGGAATCAACAAAGTCTGCAGCCTTTTTAAAGGAGACAATGTGAGGGAAGTAGTCTTCGACACCTTTAATCATCTTGCCGTTGACAAGAGCACCTCCATAGAAATTATAGAATCCTTGGTACTCTTTAACAGCATTCTGAAAGTTCTTTGAGGAATCTAAAGGTGTTTCAATGCCTTCAACCTTTTGTTTAATCAGGTGGTCAAGGTCTTCATAAGAGTACTGATTGTTGTACTCATTGAATAACTTTTGACGATAATCAAAGTACGAATCGCTGTACTCTCTGCCTTTGTCTCTATAGAAATTCCTGTATTCCTCTGCAGTGAACTTATCAGTGCTGAACTGCTGACCTGTAGATCTGTCGCCTCGCTCAGATTTACCTAAGCGATCCCAAACATTAATCTTAAAGGTCTTAGCCCCTAAGGTATCCGGTAGTTTGTCTATAGCACCTTGAACAGTGATTGATGGAAGCTTTGATTCAATCTTAGTGAGAAGATCATTAACGATCCCCTTAGGAACCTCTTTAGTAATAGCTCCTTCACCTTTATTAGCGAAGTTCTTTACTTGAATTGTGGCACGTCTCGAAACATCCCCAAGAGGTTCACCAATGCCTTTCTTAGCTCCCCCTAAGAGCTTAGCAGCTCCTTCTATAGTGCCCCCAAAGGCCATCCCGATTCCGAAGTCCATGAAAGCATTGTTGTCATCCCCCATAGACCAATTATCAAGCTGACCTGAGACTGCCCCAGAGACTGCCCCTAGTCCAACTCTAGCAACTAAAGAACCTCCCCCTACAGGTGTATATGACAAAGGATCACCTGCCATAGAACCTGCACCTGACAATAGGTTATTCCATATGGAGGCATAAGACTGCTTCTTACGATAGTCATCTACCTCCTTCATGAGTGCTACATTCAAGTCAAACTGTGCTTTGTTCTGAGCACCCCAAAGAGCACTATTGTATCTGTCTAGGTTATAATCAAACAACTCTAATATAGAGGTACGCTCGGCATCTGTAGGAGTATATGCAGGGGGACTAAAGAAATCATAGTTACCCCCAAGATACTTTTGGACTTCTTTAGGTGTCCATGTATTCCAAAAGCCCCCTACAAAGCCTACATCAGTATCAGCTTCCTCTTCTTTTCTCTTTTGTTCTTCCTGTTGATGGGCATTGAATTCAGCCTTTTGATACTCAGTAAAAGTGCTTACTTGATCAACACCTGACAAGGAATTCAAAGCTTTATCTGAAGAGGAGACAAAAGGGTTTCTAGTGGTTACTTCGTTGTCTGCCATGTATCAATACCTTCAGTTCTCTCGTTCCACTTTCGATTAGCCTCATGAGCCTTAATAATCCACTGCTGTCCATAAGTCTTAGCAGGATTCTTAGCACGTTCATCAATGTAACTCTTGTAGCTGTCATTAATGAACTTATTGTCTACTCTAAACTTAACACGGCCATTAGTGATATCATAGACGTCTAAGGTATCTGTCTGAGGGTTATACCCAACAATAACGTCCTTATCAACAGTCCATTTGTTCTTCTCAAAGGCTGCCTCAAGTAACTTTTCAGTGTACTCCTGAACATCACTAAAGGAAGCGTTAGGGACACTAAAGAGACTATTGGGAATATAGGAGCCCATTAGTTTGACATTAGATTCCTCCATATCCTTCTTAGCTTTGTCTATAGCATCACTCATATCTTCATTAAAGTATGAGTAGCTCAGAGCTTTGTTGAAAGCAACAGTCTTAGAGTACTTATCGTTGAACGAGATATCGAGATCATTAGAGATATTATCCTGCATAGCCTGAATGGTGTGTCTGCCATCAGCAGTAGAGGATAGCTCTTGGTATCTTGAGGCCGCCCTAATGCAGTCCTCATAGGAGGAACCTGTTGAAATACTGTTCACTAAAGCTCTGACTAAGTTTTGCTCATAAGGCTTCATATCACCAAAGGCTAACTCAAAGCTATCTGGATGAGCCTTATACAGTGACAACATCATATCTAACTGCTGAGGAGCCTTTACGTTAGACACTTTAGATTCTGTAAGTTTACGAACGTCCCCTGTAAGGGAGCTCATTACTTTCTTAGCTTCTGCACTAAGGTAAGACTTAGCAGGATTATAGCCACCTGAGGGGTTTGAGGCAATCTTAAAGATATCCTCAGTAGTGTACACGCCTGATTCAACGTTATTAGCAAAGAGCTTATCTAAGTCTTTACTAGTTAAATCAAGGATATCAGGTTTATAGACAACCCCGCCTGTCTTTAGGGCATCTAGATAAAGGTTACCATTCTGAAGAGTAGCAGCATCCTTAGCTTGTTTCTCAGCATCCCTATTGGCTTGAGCAATCAATCTATCTGCCTGAGTTCGTGCCCTCTGTCCTGCCTGAATGAGCCACTTATAGCGGTCACTAAGGGCACCACCAGAACTCTGGGCTTCCCACTTAGCCATCTCATCAATAGTCTGATAGTTGCCCTCATTAACGAATGCTTCTACTCGTCTATGATCTTCGCCCCAGACCTCAGCATCCCTAGTCCACATAGTAGCTCTAGCCTGTGCCTTAGCTTTGCCCCAAGCAAGCTCACCCATGATGTTCTTAAGACTCTCCCCGTTCTTAGCATAGGGAGGAGTATAGTCACCCAACTGTTCGAGCAACTGAACACCATCAGAGCGCTTAGATACCATAGTGATCATGTTGTCAATCAGCTGCTTCTGCTGATCAGGTGTATAATGGACACCTACAGTATCATAGATTTGATCAAAGACACCTACAATGCTCTTATAGTTAGCATTAGGATCATTAATGATAGCACTAAAGTTAGCTGATTCTGCTAAGATGGATGCCTGAGTTTTCTCATTGTTGTCTACTTCCTGAGCTTTAGCAATGAACCGTACACGACCCTGAGGAGAAGTCTCATAGAAGCCTCTTCGGAAGTACTCATCAGAATCATCGTACCCAAAGGCTTCCAACATATCACTCTTGGATTCTTGGAAGTATCTAAAGGCTTCAGCATCAATCTGCTCAGGAGACATATCCTTAAGCAGATTCTTATCAATAACCTCTCTCTCAAAGTCCTGCTTAGCAATGGAGTAAGCCATCTTGCCATGCATGTACTTAAGACGAGCCATAGCAATAGGGTCATCTTGGAAGGGTACCGAATGAGACTGAATATCTCTTTGGTAATCCTCAAGGGAATGCTGTTGCAGGTATTCATCAACAATCTTATACTTTCGATCAGTCTCAGCTTTAAAGTAAGTCTCTGTAGCTTCGCCAATACCCTTAAAGGCATGCATTAATGATTCAGCCCAGTTTCTTTCTTCAGGCTGAACAGACTTCTCAGGAATGTTTAAAGAGGCACCCTTATATTCCCCTAGCTTAGCTAAGCCAGAATTGAAGTACCTCCAAGTACCCATCTCATTAGCAATGGATGAAGTACCTGCAGTATTCTTATAAGCCATTAGTAGTAATAACCTCCATAGTAACCTCGTCTACCACCATTAAAGCTTTGGTTTAAGGCACCTGTTGCATTCTGCAGATAATCAAGGAAGTTAAACATGCCTTGATTTTGGGTCTTAATAGTATTGTAGTTAGACATCCAATTGTTCATGAAGGAGCCAAACCCAGAGGTACTAGAGCTAGCTGTAGATGCCGCAGTAGTAGCGCCTGCTCCAACACTAGAGGTGCCTGCAATGACAGTCTCTCCACCTACAGTGCCCGCAATAGAACCACCGGCACTCGCACCGGAGACAGCATCAACACCTACCGTCCCCATAGTACTCGTGGTACCACCTGCGGCACCTGCAAGAGCACTGCCTGCACCTGCAGTGAACGCACCAATAGCGGCACCCTTAGCAGAGGTATCAAGGAATTCCATAAGGTAACTAATGCCACCCTTATATTGGCTCTTGAGCTGATCTCTAGCCTGCTCTACAGAGTTCTTCATTTGAACATAGAGAGCATCCTTTTGAGATCTAATGTTCACTACATCAGTCTCATAGGCATCCTTAAGGGCAGTCTTTTGTCGAAGCACTGCACCTGAAATGGTTCTCTTAATTTGGCCTGCGGTTCGCCCTTCGTAACCAGTCTCAGCTAGGGAGGCTTCAACTGTAGCGTTATTCTGCAAGGCGTTATAAGACAACTGAAATAAGTTGCTCACAGCATTATCATAGGCACTCTGCTCTTGTCTAGTCAATTGGTTCTGATTCCAATTGTAGTTCATCTGAGCATAGTACATCTGTTTCTTGAATGCTTTAGTGAGAGATCTGTTGTACTTTGATTTCTGCCACAGGGAACTGCCACCACCTGCAACTGCACCGATTACTGCACCTGCAGCAATTATTCCTGACATAGTTCCTCTCTATTGTTAGTCAATAACTGCCACTCATCAGTAAACTCTTTCTCTGCTTCCTCTACAGTAGATGCGTTACTAGCAAAGAACATTGTAATGTAGGTGTCCTCAAAGGCACTAAAGACCTGCCTACGGCCATCCATACCTTTCAATACAGAATAGCCAGAGATCTCCTCTAGGTGATCCCCTACGACAACCTTGCAGTTACCACTAACGATAACCACTGTAGGAATCTTAATGAAAGCACCTGCACCAATCTCACCCTTTCTCAATAGAATGGTTCTAACGTAACAGCCTGCCCACAGGAAATGATCTACTTCAATAGGTGCCTCAGGCAGAGACAGAGTAGCCATAACAAGACCTTTACCAATCTCTTGCTCCATAGGCGCCATACTAGGCAGAGCACCTACCATAGCTTTCTTAAGAGTTAATCCCTTTCTCACGTCTGACTATTCCTCCGAATATAATATCCTTCCCAACCACCAGAGATAAGGTTCACAGGCAACGGATTATCTGAAGTAACTGTAATCTTAACCTCAGTACTATTGTCCTGCACAGGGAATTTGAACTTACCTGTTGCTACTCTATAGGCTCCCAACACCAATGGAGATTCACTTAAGACCTTAGATGTACAAGTGTACTTGAAGTGCTTATTCTTTACATCATTATCTACAGAGACACTAAAGGTACCAGAGTTACTATAGTTAAACCAGTAGTATCTAAGTTGCAGTCTGCCTTCATCTTCAGAGATAGTAGCCCCATCCGAAGTAGTTTTCTTAATCATTGGTCTAGACAATACAACATTAAATTCATATTGCCTGCCTACGAAGTAAGTCATGCCTCTGAGATCCCCAGTCACCTTAAAGACACCATTATCATCCCAAGAGGATACCTGATGATAGTAGCCATCAGTACCAACTAGACAGTACGTAGCTGAGCCAATCTTAGGAACAGCACCGTAGATATCCTTTAGGGACACTTCAGTATAATTGTTGAAGTCACTGTACTTATTGGTATTAGGAATTACATAGCGTACCTTACGATCCATAAAGTATCTCACTGGTTCATCAGAGAAGTCCACTGCCTGCCCTGTAAGCATACTCTTCTCTAAGAACAGTCCGCCTTCAGTGTTGATCAGGAAGTAGATTTCAGAGCCTACGAACTCTGCAAGTAAGACCTGAGTACCTTCATATCGGAACGTCCATTTGCACCACGACTGTTGCATACTCTGGGAGTTCTGAATGATGTACTTAAAGATCCATACAGTGTTAGTATGGGTGCGTGAACACATTGTAATCACGTTGTCTGACGTATCCCCTGAGATTCTAAAGATTCCCTTAGGAATATACGTAGGTACATGTGCAGAGACGTCCTCAGCATCCTTAAGGTCTGCCACGTCCTGTACCGTATAGTATCTCATCAGAGAGCAATAGTTAACTCTGTTAGAGATAAAGAAGATACTTTGGCCAACCCCAATAGGCTGAGCATCATCAGAGTAATCAAATGAAGTAATTTGGTCAACCTTAGCACTCTTAGGGGTCATTACGCCATCGCTAGAGAGAACAAATTGTCCCTCTCTAGAGAACAACATTAGTTCCCTGCTGAATGGTACTGCATGTGTCAGAATACAGACTTTGTTTGAAGATACAGCAAGATCAATTGGATCAGTATCAGCAATAGCAGCTGCGGATTTAAACCAGAAATTAAAGAAATCTGCGGAGGCACTAAGGATAACATTTTCACCACTAATAAATCCTAAGCGATTTCTGTAGAAGAACATATCATTCAGTGTCTCTCCTACAAAGCTAGGTGCAGGGTTGCTGTCCTCATCACCTACTGCTCTATCAGTCCACGTAAGTCTCTTAAAATGAAAGGAACCATCAGATTCTCTTACGAGAGCATGAGGCATACTAGAGTAATCAAACTGATAGGTAATCCCTGGGGCAGGGCACTCTAGCCAAACATTCCTGCTTTCACTGTATTTAACGTAGTAATCATCATCGGCTGAGGCAGTCTCCCCCTTGATACGCATGATGTAGTCATTAGGTGCCGCTGGGGGAAGCTTAGAGACACTGTTAACGTAGCCCTTTAAAGCATATGCGTTAGTGTTGCCAAAGCCATCCTTAACGACAACATTAGGCATATCCCAAGAACGCTTAGACTGAACAGAGATTACAGAGTCACCAAAGACACTAAAGTTGTACCTAGAGAAATCAAATTTTGGGTTCTTAGCAAACAGCATTGTTGCAGTGCCCCCAAGGTGATTCAAAAGCCACTCATAGCTAGTGCCACCTTCAGAGGCTCCCTGAGAACCTGTAGCAAGATCTACAAGCTTCTTTGCAATGAAGGCTGAGGTAGTCTGTATAGCCTGCTTAGCTTCACCTCCATCGGGAGTGATCACGCCACACATGAAGGTACTGCCCATGAACAGAGCATAGGTCTTAGCATAGGAGGCAGCTTTAATGTACGCTAGTGCAGTATCTTGGCCAGACCGTGAGGTAGTGGAGCTAGACATACCAACGGTCTTACTGCGATTCAGAATGAACGTATAGTCCGCAACAGTGACTGCTCTAAAGTCATCATTAGCGTCTGATACATTAAGGTAACTAGCATCATTGTCAATAACAACTTTCTTTTCATTCCCATCAAAATCCCAGACCTTAAGGAAACCATTAGACATACCCAAGATATGCCGCTCATTCTCGTCTCTATTGATAACATGGTACTTAGTAGTAAGAGGGTCTACTCTATCCCCAAGTCTCTTAATGTGAACTGTAGGAGGTCTCTTTTGCAAGCCATCAACTTCACTGGAGAAACCATTGATCTGCTCCTCTACCTGATCAGCAAATCGAATGATATCTGGTTGCTGAGATACACCACCTTTGTAGGATACCGTAGATTGTGATACTAATGGCATCCCTTAGCTCCTCTGAATATACTGAGAAATATACTGATCATCATTGAGGATGTTATAGTTACCTGTAGTGAGGTCATAGTCAATGATATCTGCATAGGCACTAGATTCCTCAGTCATCAAATGAGTATTAAGGTCATCTGAAGTGAGGTATCTCATCTGAAAGATTCTAGCTGCACGACAAGTAATGAACTTACGGAATACCTCAGGTAACTCCTCAAAGTCTAATCCTCTAACCAGAGTATCTAAAGTCAAACCCTCAGGGAACTCATTGGTCTGCGAGAGAACGTCGAAAAAATAGCCGGATCGTCTGATCAACTTATATCCACTGCTGACAAACCTAAGGTAATTATTAGGGCAGGGAACTAAGTTAGTATCAGCGTCCGGCAATAAAGCTACTGAATCTTCAATATTAAAGTCCCATCCTCTTGATTGAATCTCTTTAGAGACACTATCGAGAATCCTCACGGCATTCAGAACGTCAACATTCAGTTCATCTTCAAGTGAGTTAACGGGACTAGAGCCTACAGCAGATAAAATCTCATTCACTGCATCTAGTTTGTTAGAAGGAGTGACAATCATAATTTATCCTTTGTAGTAGTATTTTTATAGTTGTTATTATGTATTATTTGGGAGCTGCAGGGATCTTAGGCTTCCTAGAGACTACCTTAGGTTTGACTTCAGTTGGGGCTTTAATCAAACCTAATTTAATCTTTTCTTCTACAGTCAAACGGGAGCCTTTCTTAGAGCCCCCGTTGACATAGAAATAGGAATCCTTAATGTCGGATTCCGAGTACATTACGCACCAACCTGAGCAGTCTTAACGAAGAGACCCACGGCTTCAGGACGAAGGCCACCGTGACCCACAGCCATCTTAGCGATGATCTGATCAGCCTGATATTCAGCTCTGCGAGCACGTTCCATAGCGAGATCCTTAAGCTTAAGGGCACCCACAGCGGAACGGTGGAACGCAATACCCTGAAGGACAGCCGTAGAGATCTGTTCCTTAAGAGCATGCTTACCATCAACGCCCTTGTTCAGGAAGTTCGGGGTTTCCACAATCTGGAAGCCACAGACATTCTGAAGCCGACCCGTGTTCGGATCAAAGATAGCAGCAAAGTTAGCGGCATCCGGCATAAGGGCACGGCAGATAGCCGAATAACCTTCGGGGGAGACAAGGAAATAACGGTCACCTGCCGGAACCCAATTCTTCGTAAACTGAGCACGGGCATCAATCAGACCCTGCAGGAGGATGTTGCCATACTCCACAGTCGTAGCTTCATCTTTACCCGTAACATACTCAAATGCCTTGCCAGTACCAGGATTCCCAAGAGTGGTATTGTCAGGGATGTTCTCAGGCATACCCGCGGCAGTCTTAGCACCAGTGTTAGCAAGTTCATTGATAGAGGCACAGTCGAAAGCCTGAGCAAGAGCTTCACCAAGCTGCTTCGAGTATTCCGTACGGACATCATAGTGATTCATTGCATCATCGATATCCGTGATAAGAGCATCAGCCGTGAGGAGACCATCAATGGCAATGACACGTTCAGTGTTCTCCATCTTCTTACGCTGGTCATCTAAGGAATTACCAGGGGTAAGATACTTAGCGTGGGTGCGCCCCATCACAGCGAAGCTAGCAGAACGACCGTGAGGAATCGTTCGGACAATCTGCTTATCCATCATGACAGACGTTCTCGTGAAAGCCGTAAGGACTTCACCGGAGAAGATCTTCATGAACAACGCATCACGATCGCCTGCACTCAGGTTCTGACCAGGATTGGAAATAGAATTAGCGGTTAACGCAGCCATATTATTGTTTTATTCTTATAGTATTTTTGTTATTAGGAAATGCTTTATTATGGACACATTACAGAGGAGTATAGAACATACGAAGTTCTACAGACCGAGTGTAATTGGGGTCAGTACCATAGCGAGGATCACTCATAGCCTCCACTACTTCCTGCTTATTTGAGAAGCCCTTATAGCCTCCATTGGTAACCCCACCGCCCATAATAGTAGGATTACGTGTACCTTGCTTAGCAACCATCTTAGCTTTCATACCCTCAAACATAAGGGCAACTGCTTCAAGATTGTTGTTGTCAATAGCTCGATTAAAGGAACTCAGAACCTTATTAGAGAGGTTCCCCTGAGCCCACTCAATAACCTTGTTGTACGCCTGTTCTCCGCCTGCCGCACTATAGACGGCATTAGTGAACTCACTCTCAAGATTCTGTCGGGATTCAATGAAACCCTCAATGACCTCTGCAGGATAACCTGCCTGAGCAAGGTCAGCCATAGTCTTACTAGACAAGGCACCGTACTCATTGTATTCCTTAATGGCCTGATTGAAGTCCACACCTTTAGCCTTAAGATCCTTACCAAGAGCATCTAAGGTCTTCGTGTGCTTCTCAATCTTATCATTAAGGGCAACCTGAGGTTCGCCCTGAGGTTCTGCCGTAGGTTCTGCCTGAGGCTCCTCCTGAGGTTCCTCTACAGGGACAGCATCACCCTCCTTAAGAAGCCCTGAGGCTTCATCACCATCAAGAGAGAGTTGCTGAGTTCCTGAGATCATAATGTCAACCCCATTGTCGACACTAAGACCATCACTATTCAAGTTTGTTGTTTCTTCGCTCACCTGTTACACCCCCTGTTCCTGTTGAGCTTTATTGTTATCTACTGCCATCTGAGCCTGAGCATCAATACCCTGCTGGGCAGCATACTGTTCCATCATTGCCTGCTGTTCCTTAGCAACCTGTTCAGGAGACTTAACGAGACCTGTTGCATCAATCTGAGCACTCGTGAAGATACGCATAGCTAAGTTCTGCTGATTGATCATCTGCATGATATCAGGGAACTGAGCAAGTACCTGGAGTGCCTGAGACAAGTTAGCAAAGTCATGTCCACGACCTAAGGCATCAACACCGGTGATGACTGTAGGTTCAATGGTAGCAAACTGCTCAGAGATAATCGGAAGACTGCCATTAGACTGCATCTGATTGAAGATACAGGACACTAAAGGCAACTGAAGTTCCTGAGACAGGAGACTATAGACGCCCCCTAAGGTATCCTCAAGTTCCTGAGCCATATATCTGATCTCTTCAGCCGTTACACGTTCAGCTTGCCGTTGCACACTAGAGTTGAGCATGAAGCAATAAGACAATCTCTGTTCGATACCCTGAGATACCGCATAGCATCCCTGAAGGTCAGTCTGTTTGTTTGTCTGCATTGCAACAATATCGTCCTGTCGACCTCTTACGAAAGCCCCATTCTCAGCTTTAGTAAGAGCCTTAATGTTAGTCTGACAGGAAGGAGACACTAGGTACAATACCTTAGCACAAATCATAGCCATATCGTTAATGGCATGCTGAAGGTTCTCTAAAGAGATCAAGTCACCTAGGTAGTCTTCAACAAAAGATCGACCATAGGATTCCCCGTCTTTCTTAGTGAATCTCACAGGGATCCAAGGGCATTTGCCATAGGGATACGTCTGTTCTGATCCGGGGATAATGGTGTTATTTACTTCCTGATAGGATTCCCAAGTGGATCCCTCTAAGGTATCCCCACGGACAAGATAGGTATGAGTGTAGATGTTAACCTTCTCAGAACGATTAACCTCATTACCTGCATTGCCTAAGAGACTTAAGATACTCGGAGGGATAGTCCCCTGAGCTAAAGTATCTCTAGCGACAATCTGAAGTACATTGCCGATAGCATCTCTTTCAACTACAAAGTTTCTGAGCGTGTAGCACTTCATGCCACCCTCTAGAGGAGGCAAAAAGAGCAACGCATTGCCAGCAATAATGAGCTGTTTGATGCACTCAAAGAGCGTAGGTCTAAGACCATTATGCTCCATATACTTCACCATAGCAGCCTCCATCATAGACAAGCCGTACTCAATGGCATCCTTAACCTGATCATTGCCAGATGCCTTTAGTGTCTCATTAGATGCAGTATCTAACCCAAGTCTAAAGAAAGGCTGACCCGGGGGAAGCAAAGATAACAACAACTTAGATGCTAAGTTATTGAGACCTCTAGCCCCAATAGAATTATAAGGTGTCGTATAGGCAGTACCACCATCATCAGATTCCTTAGGGAACAACTGAGGAATGGTATAGGTAGCATTCTTCTCTGCTCTCTGGGTATACTGATCACGGTCTGTAGACAGTCTTTCGTATACCTTTTGTGCACCTTCAGCAGTTTGATTATCTAGTTTAGTTTCTGCCATTATTACACAATATTACGTCCCGTACCCCCGGCACCAGTCATGTTAACCTTAAGAGACTTCTTGCCTCTCTTCTTACCCTTAGCCAACTGTTGCTTCTCTGATTCCTGCTCAGTGGTACCCGTGATATCTGCGTTAGCTACAGTACCTAACTCAGGAGCAGGGACAACATTCTCTTGAGCTTGCTGACCAGAGTTGTCACTGCCGCCCACAAGACCACCTGTAGAGACCTTAACTACTTTCTTAAAGGCTTTCTTAATTGAGCCCATTAATATCCTCTTTACTTAAATAATAGCAATTATAAATACGGAATCCTTTAGAGACATAACTATTCTTTAACATTGGAGCACACCAATCATTGACACTCCCAGTTTGAATGTAGTCACACTCATCATTCTTTAGACAACCAATTAAATAATCAGACAATGCTCTAGCAATACCTGCACCTCTTTTAAATGAGACTGTCCATTCTTCATTAAGGATTCTTTGCTTATTAGAATACCAAGGGTAACCATAGGATAACAAACAGCATCCCACTAGTTCATCTGCAGATTGACTATAGAAACCAATAATACGATAATCATATTGGTTATTATTCAATACTACATCTTTAACAAAAGACCTAATATAGTCTTTATCTAAGTTTCTTATGAAGGATAAATTATTAGGATTATCTATAATAGATTCCATACATTTATCTAGAGCCTCCATAGCTGTCTTTAAGTCTACAATAGGTTTAACATAAAGTTTACCTATAGACCCCCTATAGTCCCCCATAGTATTCCACCCTTTATTTTTTACATTACGTTAGTGCCTACACCCTTAGCTTTGTCTAAGGATACCTTAAGACCTTTCTTACCTTTTCTAGCCTTTTGTTCTTCAGTCTCCTGAGCTCCTAACTCGGGTTCCTGAGGTTCAACTACAGGGTTATCTAAGGCCGGTGCCTGAACTTTCACTTCAGGTGTCTTAGGCTTTGAAAACAGTGAACCCATCTACTCCTCATTTACATGGTTCTGTTCATTGAACTTATTTTCAAGGAAGTCAAGTACATCCTGTACACCCCCACAGTAATCAATGGTAGGCTTATAGCGGATCATCTTGCGTACATCAAAGATCTTCTGAAGCCCCTCCAACAAGTCTTTAGGGACTGCCGGAAAGTTGTCAAAGAGGGGTTCATCAAGGTCACTTTTAGTGGTATCTTTGATATCAATTTTCATAGAATCATCTTTCACGATTATCTATCTCCTAGTGTGGTGATTTTATTCTCAACTATTAGTTGTCTTAATAGAGACGATTTTATCAGGTGTCCAAAGGGTATCTTTAGTGTCCCCAGAGCGAAGAATATAGGCCATTCTAGCTTGCAGCAAAGCATCATCTTCAGTAAGGCCAGCTTTCTTGTAGGTATTAACTACAGTCTCCCATAGTTTATCCTGAGGGACATCCTTAAGGATCCTCTCTGCTCTTACTGCTCCAATACCGGGGCAACCTTTATAGCCATCAGCAGTGTCTCCTACTAGTGTCTGAAACATATGCCAATAGTTAGCTTTATCTTCGTCAAGCCAATAGATTTGATCTTCATTTACTCTATAGAAATGAGTAGGAAGAGTTTTGAAATCCTTATCCAGTGACACAATTAAGGTTGTATCAGGGGTACTATTAATACCTATTACATCATCAGCTTCTAGAGATTCACTAGATTTAGATTCATAGTTATTTCTGATCCAATCCACTAATCCATAGTAGCAAGTAGGCTTTCTTTTATCAAGCCTATTGTTTTTATAATCAGGCATTAAGTGCTTCCTAAAGTTATCATTAGGATCACTAAAGACAAACGAATAATCATTCATTTCTACATTATGGTTTGTCTTTAGTATGCCTTTAATGCCACCCATTATCTCTTCAAATTGATCTATTGCATCATCCAAATAAGCATGACAAGTGTATAGACCATCTCCCCAATAGATATCCTTTTGGACAGCTGAAGAGGCTTTATAGGCCAATAGGTCCCCATCAATGAGGCCAGTAAATTTAATCATATGCGCAGTAGGAGTTTGCAAGATCACGCCCTTCATGAGTAAGCCACCATCTATTAGTAGCCATTCGGGTGTTTGAATTAAGACAAGTAATGTGCCCACGAGAGGCCATCTCAGCAATCATTTTGGCATTGTACCGACAATAGTCTGACTGAAGCTTAGGTCGAACAATGTCAATGTAACGCAAGGCATTGCAATAGCTTCCAATAGTCCCATTTGTTTTGTGAACTACAAGATCCCCAGTGAATGGGTCTTCCACATAGAAAACATTAGGCTTCTTCATAGTTATCCTCCTCATCCGTAGTGGTATCTGAAGTCACACTGTAGCCAAGCTTCATGAGCAGGTCATGAGTGATCTCCTCAGGTGACCAATCCTTCCAAGTCTCAGGCTCAGGATCATAGTTAAGAATAGTCTCGCCATTAAGAGTGACTACAGCACCATAAGCAGGGACAGTTCCATACTCATCATGCTTGACCTTCCACTTCCACATAATGTGAATGTGATTAAGAGGTTCCTTAGGAGCCTTGTAGTCCCGCAACAGTGCTGCTTTAGTTTCTTTAGTCATGCTAGTGTTTTCCATTTATATCCTTCGAAAAGTCTTCAAACGTGTGTTTATTGAGGTAAGAATAAGATTTAGAGTCATCAGAGAATATTGAAAAGCTCATTGACTTATGCCCCTCAGTATCCTTATAGGGAAGCATCCAAACATGTTTATTGTAAACCATTGCCACATAATCATAATCATTCTCTTTGTATTCAGAACGGCCACATCCACCAAGTCTGATCTGAATAAACTCATGCCCCCTGGCAGCTGATTTTGTAGCCTTCTTTACTTAAACTTTAAGAATTTTACTTCCAATATCGATAAGCAAATCGTACTTACTTTGAGTGAACATTGGGTAACTAACAATAAACCCGCTTTCAGTGGCCTTATAAGCTACATACAGCTCACTAGCCGCTCCTGTAAAATGTTGGTTACTCCCTTTTAATGACATGTACTCCAATTGTGGCCAATCTTTCCTTCTGTATCAAGTTGACAACGGAACCCAAAGAATTCCTGAGTTTGTCTCATGGATTCTTGAGCAATCCTTACGCAGTCCTCTGCGATTTCCTTAGTGCGACAGGCTATTTGGGTCTCATCATGCACCCACGCCATCATAGCGAAGTCTCCATCCCAGCCGTGCCTATAGCCAGCCTTACGCATGTTCTCTTCTACAAGGCACACCCATTTCTTACAAATGAGAGCACCTGCAGATTGCAATAGGGTATTCAAAGCTGAATGTTCAGAGCGTACATAGATAACACGTCTATCCAAACCTAAGACACAATGGGTGATCTCAAGGCTAGGACTATCAGGATGAAATCGCTTGCGCCATTTGACCTTACGTGTTCCTCCAAGCCACTCTGAAGATGCGATAAGACTACTAGAGATATCCTCTACAAGCTGCTTATAAGCAGGAATAGCTTTAAAGAACTTCTCTTTAAGTGCCTTACCATCTTTAGCACACCCATTAACAACTTCTCCTAATTTAGCGTCACCACCACCATACTTTATATTCAGCTGTAGTCGCTAATTACAGCCCGGCAAAACGCCTGCTCATAGTCACCTATGAGAATAGACTATATCATGACTGTCCTTCAACAGCCCCCACCGCTTCCACCTGCTTAGGTGTACTCCCTTTCGGGATAGTCGTTGCTCGTTCTAGATTATTATTCTTATCTAGCTTCGATCAGGATTGACTTAGATATCTAAGTGTTCCCCTGAGTTCAATGGGTTTAAGCTCCTCTATAAATGTTAAAGGAGACAATATATCATAGTTTTCGCTTGGTCTCTTGTTGCAAGCCCTGCCATCTTTTGGTTATGCGTATGGATATCCCCTGAGAGGATCTCCTTTACATAAGCCCCCTCATCATAAGGAGATAGGAAGTGCCCAAGGCAGCGGAGCTCAAGCCCAGAAGCATCAATACCAGCTTCATACCAACCTTGTGGAACAGTGAATAGTTCTCTGCAAACCTCCCCGTAGGGGGCTCTATTGGCAGGAACTTGTGCAACATTAGGATAGCTATGAGTTGCACGGCCAGTGACAGCCCCATTAGGGTTAACACTCCCGTGAATACGGATGTAGCCATCAGGATCCTCCTTCATTAACTTTAGCCACGCATTGCTTCCCTCAGCAAGCTGGCCAATACGTTTATTCAACAAGAGAAGCTCTAGGATCTTGCTAGTCATTGGGATATTCATAGCAGTCTTTAGAGTCTCTTCGTCTACCTTAGGCAACCCTGTATCAGTTACCTCTTGCGGCTCCCAGCCTTGCTCAATGAGAACCTTAGCAATCTGTTGTCGACTATTGGGATTAAAGGTTTCATACACTGGGTACTGTACTCCTGCTTTAATACCCTTCTTAGAGTTGTCCCTTTTGTAGGTCTTATAGCCAGTCAACAGGGGAGGGACACTCTCTTGTAGCTCTTTAGTCAACTCATCTCTTCGACCTGCAAGCTTACTGTACAGCGCTACAGCTTTATCTTTATCAAAGACAAAGCCATTACGTTCCTGCTTAGCCATCACCCAAGCAATATCATGCTCAAGCTGTACAGCCTCCCAAGGATAACCTTTGCCCATAAGTTTATCAAAGAGCATCTTAGTTACCACAACGTCCTGATGGTTGTACTTGTACATCTCCTCTGAGAAGCTGTCCCAAGCCTCCTCAGTCTCCCCGTAGGTGCCCTTGAGCTCACGCATGCGATAGCCATAGGCTTTCAATGAGTGGGAACCAAAGAGCTCCTTAGGAAGCCTCCCAGAGCGAATTAAGCCCATATCAAGATCTTTAATGTTGCTCCAAACTAAACGAGCATAGACAAGCGTATCGACAACACAATCCCGAGGATCAAATACAAAGTCTTTACCTGATAGTCGCTTAAGACAAGGCACATCGTACTTGATACCATTGTGAAATACCAAGTTATAACCGCTAGTGCCATATACATTAAGAGCATCAATGTATTCATCTAAAGCCTTATAACCTTTGTATTCCTGAGTAGCACTATCGTAGATCCATGCGCACCAGAATTTAGTTACGGTATCTAATAGTCCATTGGTTTCAATATCGGTAATAATATGTTTGTCGTATAGTTGAAGCATTTTCTATATCCTTCTATAGCTTTGCCAAAGTAAGAGATCAAATAAGGAACAATGCAATGCCCAATGCGTAGATAATAGTCACATAAGCAAGGATCAATCCTCGTGCCCATACATCATCTAAGACATGCTCTTCGTATGCATAACTGATCCACGCAGGGATAATGAAAGGCAGTGTATAAGCTGCATAGAGGAGAGACAAGATTAGATCTCTACACTGCATATCCTTATAGAGACCTACAAACCATTTAAAAAAGTTCTTTCTCATAAAGCGCTCATTGTAAAAGTTAGAATTGGCAGTCACCCAAGTCATCCTCAAATGGACAATCGTAGTCCTTAAGACGACCTGTTTCAGAATCATAGTAGAGATAACCGCTTACCCCAGTCAGGCCACTAAAGCGATTCTTTAAGACCCTTACAGTCATGACATTAGGGTTGTCACCCTGTTGGTTCCTCTCAAGGCCAATTACCATATCTGCAAGCTGAGCGATAGCACCGGAGCCCCTAAGTTGACTTAAGGATACCTGAGCACCCTCTTCATGACCCTTCTTATCGGGGCGCTTAAGGTGACTAACGACATACATAGTACACCCTGTTTCTTCAACAAGGGATCTAAGGTTTGTCATTAGTTTGTCAATAGCTTTACGTTCTCCACCATCGTCCGTATTGTCCATACCAGAGACAACAATAGAGATATGGTCTAGGAAGATTCTTTTGCATCCTAGAGCTACGATCATGTATCTAAGCTTACTAAGCAGATTCCCAGAATCAAGCGATCCAAAGTGATCGTACAGGTAGAACTTTCCGTTGCCAATAGTTGCATAAAATGCGCTCTTGAGTTCCTCTTTAGGTACACTGCCGTTGTCCACGTTAAGGATAAGACGTCTATTAAGAAATAGCGACATAAGTTCAAGTCCTGTCTTTGCTGTAGACTCTTCAAGAGCGACAACGCCACAAGCCTCGCCTTTAGTGACACCAAAGAAGAACTCAAGTTCTCTAAGGAGAGTTGATTTGCCCATACCTGATCCTGAGGTGATGACATATAGCTCACCGTGCCGAGCACCATTGGTCTTGCTTTGGAGAGCGTGTAAAGGGTATGGTACACTGTCTTTAAGACTATCAAGACCTTCCACACACTTCTCATAGAGATCTTGACCTGAAACAATTCCGTCAGGTCTGTAAGGCTTAGCGTTCCATATGGCTGAGATAATTTCACTTGATTTCCCAGCCTTAAGACACTCATTAGGATCCTTAAGAGGGAGATTAGCAATATACGCTTTACCCAAAGGGAGAATTTTTGCACACTCTTCACATGCCTTCCGTCCCGGATCATCCATATCAAACATTAGGATGATCTCTTCAAAGTTATCTAAGTACTCTAGGTTAGCCTCAAGGGATTTCTTAGCAGCCTGAGCACCATTAGGGATGGACACAACAGGCCACTTATTGCCTTGAACCTGAGAGACAGTGAGTGCATCCACTTCACCCTCAGTAATGATCAGTTTCTTACCACTAGACCATAACTGAGAGCCATAGAGGCACCCTGAGATCTTCCCGAGTACAGCAAAAGACTTATCAGGGAATCTCAGTTTCTGGCCTACAAGAGAACCCTTGTCATCATAGTAGCAAGCCACTTGACAAGGGTTACCCTTATACTCCCCAACGTAGTACTTAAGTTTAGAACAAGTGTCTTTAGTGATACCTCGGGCAGGTAATGCAGAAATCTGTAGTTCCCCTAAAGGAATCATGTTTGATGGCATTCTTACCCCCCTATCAGGTGTATTAGTGTCTATAGACCCAGTAGGTCTAAAATAAGAGAGACAGCTATAGCAATACCTATGACCATCACTAAAAACAGCAAGAGCATCACTAGAACCACACTTAGGACAGGGCTCATGATGCAGAAAGGTTGATTCCATGATCTAGCATATAGCGTGCACTTTGGAAATTACGAAGGTTATAGTAAAAGGCATCACCCTCAAAGATACCCCTGCACTGATGTTCAAATGGTGTCATATGCCCACTCTCAATAAGGTGCTTAGCAAGCTTAAGATCCTTTAGAATATCTGGTGCAGACCCATCGTGATTGAGATAAGACACTCGGGCACAGCGTGCAGCTGAAATAAGCTTAAGCATCCGTCTATCCTCGATAGCTTCTATCTCATCAATGTTGACATAAGGAAGCGTACAGTCACAAAGTGCGTTGACGTAGATATACTCTGCAGCGTTGTCCATAGACAGCTTGATAGCCTTAGCAAGATCCTGAATCTCTGGGTCAGCATCACGTGCCAATCGGAGCTTAAAGAAGTTGTCCCACTCAGTAGCAGTGACAATAACCTTGATCTTAGTGAAGGGCTCAAGGATACGATTAATGTGCTGCTTATGAAAACCCTCTTTGATCATCTTATGGGCGACCTCGATAGCTTGGAGTTTAGCATCATCCCAATGTTCGCAGAAGCTATCATACTCATCATCACTCACAAGCTCCTTACCTTGCATGCCTCTGCAGTTCTTATAGACATGCAAAGGTTTCCAAGGTTCATTCAAGATGTTCTGAATTGTCTTCTCTACAGGAACTGCACGTGAACTAGAGGCATTCCGGCTAAAGCAGTTATGCACAACTATTCCATTAGCTAAAAAGTTATGATAGTCAGAAGAAACAGAAATATCAAAAACTTCCTCCTCTCCCACATACTCAACTGAATCAACCTCAACCGGAAGAAGATTACATTGACTTACCCCTTGCCACCCTTGAACCGCGTGGCGTTCCTTATGACACTTGTGACAAAGCGCTACGACATTTGACAGGTCAAAAGCAAGCTCAGGATGCTGATAGCGTGGAATCACGTGATGAAGCTCAAATGAACCCTCAGTGCAACCACAGTCATAACAACAGTAGTTCTGTTGCTCAAGCACTTCAGGCAATACCCGCTTGTTCCAGCTACTAACCCACATCCCATTAATTTTCCTATAAGGGTCACGTGGGGGCTTCTCGTACTTCTTTCGAGTATTGCAATAAACCTTGTCACAGAAAGGAACAATATCCTGAAGCTCCTTCCAACCATTATCCGTAAGGATCAAATGATCAGCGGTACACTTTACCTTATAGTCTCCGGCCGAAAGAAGATAAACAGGCTTAATGCCAACCTTCCAACAATCCTTAATTGTTGTATGCATAATCTCCATTGCAGATTCATCAACGGCCCGCAGGCGCATTTTATTGAGACGCCCTCGCAAATTATACCGTCTAACTCCTCCCCAACGGGTAGCATGAGGAGCACTCCCATTTTCCCACTTATCCCAAAACTCCCCAAGGGTCATTGTGTACACGTGGTGCTTACTCTTTGACTGACCGGTAGGAAGATCAAACGTCAAAACGGTATCTGCGGTTAAGCAACGGTGGGTCATGAATTCACTATGGATGAACCGAGGATACTCCAATTCAAAAGTATATAGGCCTTTAGAGCGCGCCCGTAGGATAGCCTTAGAGTTACCTACGCAGTATGCATGACAAATATCATCACTCATCTTCATCATCCTCCTCATCTTCGTCATCATAGCCATCTTCAGAATCTAGGAATGCCTCATACTCATATTCCCACTTCTCTTTCTGATTGCTATGGAGTTCATCACGGTATGAATCCCCATCAGGAAAATGCCAATCTGATTTACGTTCAATAGGTTCCATGATTATGGTTTCCTTTAGTGTGTTTACTATGGTATAGCTTTGGTAGGCGATAGGGGATTCGAACCCCTAAGGATTTCTCCGAGTTATTTTAAGTAACTTGTGTCTACCCGTTTCACCAATCGCCTTCTGAGTATTTGGCGCGACCAGAGGGACTCGAACCCCCATCGTACACTTTAGAGGAATGTAGTATTATCCAATTATACTATGGTCGCTGATATTTTATTCGCCAAAAAAGATAGTCACATAGAGCCGCATACTTCCTACAAGCAAAAAGAAGAATAAAGTCCAACCAGCAAAAGCCCAAAGAATTTCAAGCAGAAACTCCCACACGGGAAATACCATCATTTTAGTTCTCCTTTGCTGTTAAGCTTAATGAATGCTTCTAGTCTTGTGTTGAGGTCTCTGAGTATTTCAAGACTCTCTCTATGAAGTCCTGCACTTTCTGCGAGTAACTGTCTACACGCTTGGACTGACTTTGCATCAGCTCTGCCGGAATTCGTGATGATTGATCTATCGGTGATACGTAAGTTGTACTGCACCCTGTCAATCCGCTTGCCAAGAGAAGTGAGCTCAGCAGTAGTATCACTCGAATTCTTAAGTATGAGAGATATTGTTTCATCTTTCTTAGCTATGAGCTCCCGTTGCTTAACTTGATGCTGAGCCTGTATTTCTGCAAGCTTAGCTGTGTTCCTTAGGTCTTCAACCTTATACCCCGAGAGGGCACCTAAAGCAAAGACTGCAAGCAATATCCAAGTTCTCATAAAGTGCCTCTCTCTAGTAATGGAGATTTTATTATCGGACCCTCACAAGGTCGCCCTTAGTGAACTCTAGAGTACCATTAGCCTCTAAAAGATCAGCCTTAGACAACTTACATCCATCTAAGGAATGCTCATCTTCATAGACAATATAGAGAGCTCCTCGACCATACCACGACTGAACATCAAAGCAAGGGCAGTCTTTAGCTACCCCGGGGAAATCCCGATGACCTAAGACCTGAGCCTTGGGATACTTACTCTTAAGCCAGTCTAAGAGTTTCTTAAGGGATTCCTTTTGCTTGACCGTAAAGTTGTCTACAGACTTACCGTTACGATCAGTCCCCCCAATAAGGCATATACCAAGACTATCATCATTATAACCCAAAACGTGACTGCCAATAGCTTCAATGGGTCGACCATTTTGAATAGTTCCATCCGTAAGAATGACAAAATGATAGCCAATGCCTAGCCACCCCTTTTGTCTATGCATTTGATCAATAGTTTTCCAAGTGTACTCAGGGTTATTTTGAGTAGCGCTACAGTGAACCACCAGATAATCCGTAGAACTGCGAGACTTGAACTTAACAAAGTTTCTATGGTAGTCAATCAGTGGTTCCTTAAAGGTAGTAGTCATTTATTAATTCTCTTGTTGTTATTGTTATTATTCTTGTTCTTCAAGATTCCCTCAGGGATATCTTTAGGTTTCTCTTTAAGCCATTCTTCGGGGATCAGCTTATCGGCAAACTTAATGCCGTTCTTGTTGCAGAAGCTAGCGTAAGTAGTAGACGATCCCTTATAAATGTACGTCTTACTTCTACTAAAGACAAACCGGATATCTAACTCAGGATGTTGCTCACGGATTAATAAATGCTTCTTCCTATCTTCAGCATCCCAGACACCCTTAGTTTCTATAATGATGCCATTAGGCAACACGAAATCAGGGGTATACTTGTGAGTACTCTGAGGAACGACATACTCTAAGTACTGTTCCTCATAGTGTGGCTCAATAGAAAAGGACTTGAGGAAGTCTGAATTCTTCTCCTCAAGTCCTGATCTGTAGGTACCCGCGTTGTGCCTTTTAGCTTTGCTGTATGCTGCACTGCGGGTGGTCATTAGATACCACCAAAGACGTACTTAAAGTAATAATTCTTAGGATCTCGCTTCTCTTCACTGCCCTTATCAAAGATAGGAGATCCATTAGCGTACTTGAAGGTAGGTTCAGCACCATTAAGCGAAAAGTACATGTAACCAATAAAGAGGCTACCATCTTGCACGCTAGAGGCATCTACAGGAATACTTTCTACATCTTCACAGTATTCCTTATAGACATCCTTATGCATCAGCATGACTGCAACAAAGTCACAGTCGATATCTTGCAGCACATGATCAGGGAGTTTAATGGTGCATGGGTTCCAATCATAGAGATCGAAAGTAGGTTCCTTTTGTTCCTCTTTAAGTTCCTCAATGTTAGTCTTAAGACCCTGCACAACATCCTGCATCGTAGCAAGAGTAGATTGAGCCATATCAATGCGGTTATCAAGTTCTTCCAAAGTAATCATCTTAGGTACTCCCTAGTAATTATTAAAAATCAGTGGCTCCAACAGCCTTACGTGATTCTACTTCATCTTCATCGAGGCTGTCAAATGGTGCCTCTTCCTTGAATGCCTCATAGCCTTCCTCTTCAGCAGAGAAGCCGTAGTCCTCTGCAGATGAACCACCGAACTCGTTAAGCTTAATCACTTGGACTGCAACCGGTCGAAGGCTAAGGCCAACCTGCTTAGTTGACTGCATGAAGTAAGGTGCTGCAGTGAAGCTAAGACGAATCACTGAATCACGACCTACATTGACGTCAATAGGCTTGCCCTTAGAATCAAAATGGGCAATCTTAGCGTTGACTGTAGATCCATCCTTTTTCTTGATTACAGCATTCTGCTTAAACTTGAGGTAGACATTACCTTCTTCATCTTCAAAGTAAAGATCAGACTTATGGATCTTTTTCTTATTCATCGCATTGGCTTCAGAGACCGCTTCATCGAAAGCCTTGTTCTGAATAGCCTCAAGCTTCTCAATGAGCTTCTTAAGTTCATCAGTCATACCCTCAAAGCGCATAGTGACACTAAAGACACCTTCAGGATTGAACTTCATATCAGGCTCCTTCAGGTGTGGATACTGAGCAAAGCCCTTCGGAGTAGTGTAACGTTCGATCATTTTAAATGGTTTCCTTGTTTAATTAATTAAGTAAAGGTTACTAGAGAGGTTCCTTGGTTCTCTCTAGTAATGCAGATTATATTATCAAATACTAGCAAAAAGCATACATAGACTGCTTAACTACATCAAGGTCTAGGTTGCCGTGCTTGGGGATAGGAGGAAGTTCTTTAGCTTTCTTAGGAGACAACATATTCTCTACCTGATCATGAAGATCCTGAAGCACATCATTCTGCTTGTAGGTCTCTGCAAAGACTTGTCTTACCAGAGAGAACATCAGATCCCCTTGACCCGCAGGACAACCATAAGAATCATGAATCATAGCAAACTGATGGATCCCTGCGTCAACACAAGCGTCTACAGTCAACATGAGGTGACTTGCATCCATGCTGTGGACGTAATTAGGAGCAATGCCTTGCTTCTGCTTACGGGAATCAATTTCACCAAGGTCTTCAGAGACACTAATCTGAAAGGTCTCACCTGCTTCCTTAGCTTCATCAGGAGCACCCGATTCATCAGACACATGAATAGTTCCACTGCAGAAGGTCTTAAGTTTCTTTAGGCGAACCTTAGGATACCTTTGACGAACTAAGAAACCACTCGGAGTTACCCATTGTGTAGGAAGGTTCTCTCCGTTGATATTCTTGTCCGTAGCGAGTAGTCCTGAGGCAGTCTGAAGCCAGTCCATAGCTTCTCTAGCTTTGACAACAACTTCACCTAATGAATTCCAAATCTTATCTGCCATATAGCTAGCAGATTGTCGTGGTTTAGAGAATGCTAAAGGGTGATGATCTAGACAAGGATAGATAGTGTCTTCAAGGATCTGCTCAGTAAAGCCAAACTTTTTCGCTCCGTATGAAAGTGTCATAGTTGGTCTCTTGGTTACCTTACGAGTAACTCCATAAGCAAGCCACTCCTTAGCGAGAGCCTTAGTACCCTTAGAGACATACTCTTGACCATCATCGGCAGTCTTTAGTTCGTCTTCAGTGCCATCAATGGCATCCTTTTGCAATACCTTCTTAACGTGCTCAGCGACAATGCCATAGATATCGTGAACCTTCTCATCAGGCACGAGGTTAACTGCAGTACCCCCAATTTCATCTTTAAGCATAGCTGAGAAGTGCTGGATACCACTGCAAGATCCATCGAATGCAACAGGGATATGAGACACATAATCTGTACCTTGTTCCATGAAATCAGCCCACTCAAAGCAGAATGCAAGGAATTCCCAAGGACTGTCTGTTTCAGTCCATTCAAGATATGTAAGAGGATCTTTAGCTGTCCTGAGGATCAACTCAGAGTTCTCATAGACCCAAGCAATACGTTCCTCTAAGGGCTTCTTATCGAGACCATAGCAGTTAGCACCTTGGATAGCTAACCAAGCTACCCCCGAATCTCCTAAAGGCGCACCATCGGCAAACTCAATAAGACTCTTGCAGAAGTCAGTGCCCTGAGGATTCAACAGTGGCAATGGATAGACACGTCCACGGAAGTCAAGATTATGAGGAAAGTAGATACGTTCATAGTCTTTGTAGATATCAGCAAGAGCAAGCTGAGCATTCACTGCATAACGCTTAGACTTACGCTTATTGTCACGCTGATAGTAGATAACCATAGACTTACGCCATTCTTTCTGAACATTAGGATCCTTATCTGCTGCCTCTGGGCGCACTGGAGGCTCCTCAGGTTCCGCCAAAGGCATATCAAGTCCCTCAGGGATATGCTTCCACTTAGAGATCTCCTGAGCTACCTTAAGTACCCTTTGATTGATCCTCCAAGGGGTCTCTTGGATAGCGTTAACAGCCTTGTAGACGTCAGGCATATCGAGATCTCCATAGAGATCCATAACAGTCTTTTCATTAAGACGAACTAAAGGAATAGGTCTCTTGAGATTGATGTAATAGCCTCCGTTGATAGGATTAGTCCACGGCTTTGGAGGGATGATCATAGGTCTGTTCTTGAAGAGCAAATCAGCCATTTCCTTATCATTGTGAGCTATATACTGGACAATCTCAGGAGCTATCTCAAAACGGTAGGTGATGTTATAGCCCCCACTCTTGGAGTACTTAGAGATCTTACCCAGACCTGTAGACACAATGAAGATATCAATTAACTTCATGCCTAAGTTAACTCGTACAGAATCACTCCATTTCTCCCACTTCTCTTTACGTCCTTCATCAGAAAGATAGTTGTCCTTTGCTCGCACAAAAGCTTCCTTAAAAGACATACCAATACGCTTGTTTAGATTGACCTGAAATTGAGACTTCTCTTTCTCAGACAAAGTAGACAAAACATCTTGGAACTTAAGCTCTAACTCTAACTCAGTCCCTAGTTCCTTCGCAAGGGACGTAAGGTTTATCTGAGGAATAGCATTAGAGAGAATAGCTCTCAGAGACAAGAAAGCAACATGCTCAATCTCTAACTGCTTTAAGACAACTGCACAAATATGGCGTTTCCCCGGTTTACCTGAATCAGATTTAGTGTAGAAATCTTTTAGTCCCTTACAAAAGGCCGGAAGGGCTTCCTTAAGTAAAACTTTAGTTGTACCAGTGTCAGCTAAAGTTTTATTCTCTCTGGCCTTATTAATTTTAGACATGAAAGCTTGATAAGCTAAGTCTTTACTTTCAAGCTCTAATTCTATTTCTTTATCGACTAAATGCTTCCCATATTTAAGACATAACTCATCATACCCTACTTCATTAATTCGAATAGAGTTAATAGCTTCTTTAGTGTCCATTTGGTTTCCTTTAGTTAACTTTAAGTTATCTTTAGTTAGTCTTTAGATTAGTATCTATAGTAATAACCTACTTGATTAATCATTATAGTTATATTCATTATTATAATCTTATAAGTTATTATTATAGTTATAATCATTAAAGTCAATATCTATAGTTCTCTATAGTTTATCTTTAGGTTATCTTTAAGTTAACTATAATCCCTTGTCTCCCTCTGATTTGATCTACATCAATGTCTTATCCTACCTCTCTCTAGGAGTGGAGATTATATTTTTTTTCTTGACCTAGATCAATATTAATATAATCTCCCCTAATGACAACCTTAGATCTCAGTTGTCTACCTTAGATTCTCAGGGGTTAATCAAAGGTTGATCATAAAGAAACCTATTTAGAAACTCTTTATAAGCCTCATACTTCTCTAGGTCTTTCTTACCAGATTCTCCGTTTTTATGTCCAGCCCTATAGGCATATTTGATCATGTTTCCTTTACAGAAACCTACGAATTCCTCAGAAGAAAGAATCTCTTTCATTAATTCAATAGGCTGAATTAATCCTTGATAATGGGCTTGATCCTCAGGCTTTCCACTATCTTTATTAATCCATTTGTCATCACATTGCTTCATAGTTGTCTCCTCTTTCTTACTCATTAGTTTAACTATTTCTTCCCATAAATGATCATTATTGTAATATGACATAGAATTCAGTTAAATCGATGTTGTCTTTATGTTCCTCATAGTACTCTTTAGAGTAAACTACAGAGGTTTCTTTATGAATTAAATACCAAATCATATAAGTTATTTCCTGCATAAGTATTGTTCAATTTCTTTCTCAAGAGTATCCAACAGCTCAGCATACTTCCCATAGGAGAGCTTTGAGTTATCTCTGAGCATATTGAGGTAGTCTACGGCAGATTGTGCCTTGGTGAATACGACTACACTCAATGTGTTCTCATCATAGAGTTCAATAGGTATTGTCTTACGAACACTGATGGTTGTCCCTTTACTGCCTAAGTTGGTTTGAAATGTGTGAATAATGACATACATGTTGTGGTTTCCTTCTTTAGGTTGCTCTATAGAATGGCCGCAGAGGCCTCAGAATTGCTTCAGGTTAAACGATAGGGCACTTGGTGGTATGTTGGCCTTACCAGAGTGCCTATCGTCGATCCTGAGTGAAATCTGAGTGGCTTTTCATTCCTCCTCTTCTTTCTTGAGCGTTTCAGCGGCGTCCAAGATATCCCCAACGGTCTCAGGAGAGGCATTTTCAAGGGCAATCTTGAGTTCACTGAATGTCTCTTCAGAGATTTTGGGCATATCTTTAGCAAGTTGCTTTAGGGCTACCACAAGGCAAGCATCCTCAACATACTCCCGCATAGCCCCTTCTTCAGTAACTACCCAAGCCTGCTGGGCTAGTTTATAGAGGTCAAAGTTAACTGAATCGATGCCGTATTCACGAGCTGTATCATTGATCTCTTCAACGTGTTCCCCAATCCACTTGTTCAGATCATAATAGTAAACAGGGCAGAGATTATCGGCAGTCTCAAAGATCAGGTCATCAATATGTGCTTGCTCCCCTGCAGTTTCAAGTGCCTCCACAAGGTCTCCAAAATAAGTGTCTGCATGGTGGCTTTCCAGTAAGTCCTTGATCAGCGTTGTAAGAGGAATGAGCTTAGTGTGTGTCATGATGTTGTCTCCTATAGACATTTGGTTATTAATTAGTGCTTGTAATCTTTGATTACTTCTTACTTTAGCACACTCTCTAGAGATTGTCAAGTGTGCTATATAAGGACTAACCCTGTAGGTACCACTGCTTAGATAGACGTCCAAGATGTGTAGTACTTGCGGATCTCTTCAAGACCATAGGCTTCCTTGCAGACCTTCCCAATCACCTTGAGGGTGCTCATCTCTTCAGCTTTTTGTTTGTGAGCCATAGCGAAGCCTAGCAATCTGTACTCGAAATCATGAAAGTCCTCTTCAGAGCCACTGTAGACAACCTGCCAGACTGCTCGCCTGTGTTGGACAACAGTGATAGTCATTGATTCAGCATCACTGATGATCCGTGTATGTGAATTAAAGTTGAACTGCAACATCTTGTGTCTCCTATGTGTGTCATTTGCTAGTCATTTGCTAGTCTTTAGCTAGCTATTGCTAGCGATGAGCACACTATAGCAACTCACAAGGAACATGTCAATCACCATACCATGAACATGGGATACCCTAGGGTTAACCACAGGCTAGCTCGCTAGCACAGGTACACAAGTTAAGCAACAGCTAGCTAAAGACTAGCAACGGTACACAAGTTAAGCAACAGCTAGCTAAAGACTAGCAACGGGGCACCTAGGCACAGATTGTATATAATATAGGTATTAATACTTATATATCTAGAAAAAACATAGATACCCATAGATACCCATAGCTAGCCTCTAGATCCCCATAGATCCAGTAGGTATCATGAAAAAACAATAGCCTTAGCCTTGAGTATACCCATAGATACCCACAGGTAAACACAGGTATACACATCCCCATAGGCACACCTGAGGTAAACCCGAGGCACCCCCACGGGGGACTATGGGCACAGGTCTATATTAATGTGACCCCTTACAAATTTATTATAAAATTCTAATAGGTAAGGACATAATCATCCTCCCCTTAGTTAGCCTATAGTTAGCCTATAGTTAGCCTATAGTTAGCCTATAGTTAGCCTATAGTTAGCCTATAGGTATCTGTAGTTAACCACAAGTATACGTCAAGTTAGCATAATGAAGAGAGTACCAAAGGTTACCCTAAGGTACTCCCCAAAGGGGATATAGATTAACTATAGGATCCCTTAAAGGCTAGCTTGCTAGTAGTGGACTATAGTAGACCCCCTACAGCAGCTCTAAGTAGTGCATCAACAGTACCTACATCACCATTCAATAAGGAAACCACTAAAAGGACAATAATAATGATGATCTTGATAGCTATTACTAGTTTATGATTCAATGGTCTCATATGGATACTTTGAGTTAACTAAAAGGGAACATAAAGAAAAATCTAAAGTCAGTCTTTATGAGCCCCTTTAGAATATCTCAAAGGGTCTATAGGTAACCCCATTATTTTTTTAATTATTATTTTCTTATTTTTTGTCAGGAGGGGGTCAGGTAGATATCTTATATATACCTTTTTCTGGCCCCTTCTGGGAGAAGAGATTTTATTCGGAGTAGTCACTTCACCCTTATAGGGATGATTTTATCTTGTAAACTTGTATCCCTCTGAATATTTGTATTTATTGAATCCCTTGGAAGTACCTGATTCTCTTACATTTTCTGTAATTGTATTTATTCCTATTTTTCTTGTAATAAACCCATGAAAGGTTTCCAAAGATTCCTCTAGCCATTCTGAAGTTACTTCATTTATTCCTTCATCAGCATCAATTCCCATGAAATCTACTAAATACTTGACACCTATAGCTAAGGCATCCAATCTATCATCGTGAACTAGTGATCCTCTGTCTGAGGTAATCCTAGTCATCTGATAGAACAGTGCATACTTGTAGTCACCTTCAGGGACACTATCGATATCCCTATTGATGCACTCAGGGGTAACTATCATCTTATGGTTACCTAGGACAGGCTCTAGGGTATCTATGATGCGTACTTCTTTCTGTCCTGTTGACTTAACTTCTTTAGTACCGCATTCCTTATAGACCTTCCTAAGGACAGGCTCAAAGAGCTTGAGGTACATGCCATCACCAAAGTTACCTTCAATGACTACCTCATTAACCTTCCATTTCTTAGCAGTGTTCGCTAGTTTATTTAGGACTACATCAGAGTACCCCCCTAGGAGACCTCCTGCTTCCATCACGTAGATGTAACCATTAAGATAGTATAGTACACAATATCCCGTCTCATCACGCCCCCTGCCAGACGGATCAACACACATCATCTTATAGGAATACTTCTCCATCTCTGGGGAAGCTGTATGGCACATATAATAAGCATCTCCCTTTAATCCCATTACCTTTGGGATCTCCTGAAGGGAGACCTTACGAGCAGGATCAGGCATCCATGTAAGCTTCATAGGTGCTTCATCTGTACTGAAGGTGCCTACAATGAGATCTCTAAGTCTCAATGGGTACTTATCAGCATCAGATAAGCTAGTGTCTAGCATGAACTGCAGCAGGAACCCTGCTCTTCTATAGGACAGCTCTCGTTTCTGTAGATCCTCTTCGTTGAATCTAAGGGGATCTGTAGGCTTACCTGCATACTTCTTGGGATCACTATCATACTTATCTGCAATGAACTTAGCTAGTTTGTCCCCGTAGGATGCTCTATGGGCGTCATCATAGGGGTACCTTGCAGGGTAGATAATAGCAGTGTAGCCTCTCTCCTGAAGTTCATTATAGAGAGACATTTCATTCTGAGGAGTACCAAGGTAAATGATGGTACCATTAGGCTTGATAACAGCATCGAATTCCTTTACTAACTCGAATAGCTGATCTCTAAGTACCTGAGTAAATGAATTAGATGGAACTTCCACCTTTATGTTAAGGTAAGGTCGTTAGTCTTACCCCATCGTCTTTTCACAGAATCCGCCACATTTTCAGCGGCAGAGACAAACTTACAGTGATCCCTAGAATAGATCTTGCAGTAACCCTTCTTAATGTCCTTATCAAGGTGCATGCTAGAGTCCTTCTCCCACTCTTCATACCCTTCTACCTCATGGATAGTATTCAAGAAAGTGGTGAAGTTATGCCATCTAGGATCTACCCTACAGCCTACATAGCTAGTCTTGTAGTTACCATAGGCTCTCTTAAGCATATTAGCCCACAGGTCATAGATTCTGCGAATGATGCTATTAGAGCCTCTATCAGGTATTCTAATAGGAGACCCCATAAAACCCACACCATAGACTGTAGGTTTCATAAAGTCCTCAAACTTGCCTGCCTTAATGTTACACGTCTGAACATCTATGACTGTACCAGTCTCGACAAACTGAATGACAGCCCTAGGATGTTTGGTTTTACCATTAGGAAGTTTTTGTTTCTTAGTCCTAGACAGAATCTTAATAAGACCTTTAGGAGTTTCGTAAGTTTTGTTAATTTCGTACATAGTTATGTTCCTTATAAATGACGATGCTTCATATCTCTATGAAGACCAGACTATATCTTATACCAAAAGGTATCCCCATTTTTCGAGTCACTTGACCCTACATAATAGTCGTTACACCTGCTATAAAGCTCGGCTCGGTATTGTCTTTCCTAGTTAGGACTGAGTTTCACCGAATTTAAGGGGTTTAGAGACGACATGATTAAAGTTTATCGTCTGCCACAATGAGATCAGCACGGGAGCCTGTAAGCTGCCCTTTGATACCCACGGACTTAACACTGGGGCTATGGTCAGGCTTAGCTGGACCAACATCAAATAGGTTCTGAGTATCTCTTTGTCCCTCTCGTGCCTTTAGGTGCTCTAAGAATGACAACTCATTAATAATTTTCTTAATGAAGGTAGCATTTGCATCAGCTCTTTCTTTGTTAGCTGAGACAACCATGATCTTACATTGAGGGTTCCTCCATAGGCACCATACAACATAAGCACACGTAATGAAGCTCTTAGCTACCCCTCGGAACCCCATAAGAATGAATCGGTCACTCGGGGGGTTCTGAAGGGTCTTAGCAATGTCAGCCTGAATAGGGGTTACCTGAGGTAGCCCAATAGAGTGCCAAACTAGGGAGGTAAAGAGGGGGAAGTTAGTGTAATATGGGAGCAGAGCTTTATTAGTTGACAAGGCCGTTAGCTCCATAGTCTAACTCAAAGTTATCTTTAGTAGCCTTCAGTAAGGATGCTAATGCATTGTCTCCATCTTCACCGGCTTTAGGGACACAATTGATGCCATTTCTCTGCAGCTCCTTGATAATCGCATTGTATAGCTGAGGGTTACGTTTCTCTGGGTCTTTAAGATCGTTCAGCATGTTCTCCAACATGTTGTCCTGAATCAAGCTCAGCAAGCTCTCTCTGTCTAATGGTTCTTTGTTCTTCATTGATTCTCACTCTCCTAGCAGCTAGGTAGGGGTCTACCCAGTACTTTTTTATCATTGTTATAATGCCTACTATAGTGTACACAATGGTACCTATGTAGACCCAATCACTTAGGGCTACCCCTAATACGGTAACCCCAGTGACAGCTATAGGGGGAGACATATTAATAATATCCTTTGCTATGGATCCCCCATCCTCTGCTGTAGATTCTATATCTAGGAATCTCATTAGTTCACACCTAAGAGACTTCTAAAGTCAGCTTTCTTAAAGTGTGCTCCTTTAAGTAACTTTCCATCAGCTCTATAGGTAGGACAAAGGTTGCCATTGTCATCAACCATCTTGCTCATGAATTCCTCTGCAAGAGCCTTAATGCCTAACTCAAGAGGATACTTATGTTCAATAGCATACATGATGCAAACCCAGATAAGATCACAGAGTTCTTTGAAGTCCTCTGGGCAATCTGAAGCTTCCTCTGCCCATTCTTCAAACTCCTCAAGGATGAGCTTAAGATAGAGCTTTCCGTTCGTCCCTGAAGGGTGAACCTTGTTGAACAATCTCTGCATCGTGTCCGCAAGAGACCCTGTGGAATATTCTAAAGACTCGCTGATTGCTTGAACCGTGGTATTCATGTTTTTCCTTTTTATCTAATTCAAATTTACCATCAATGAGAACATCAACATAATTCAATATGGGCTTATCTTTGATATCCTCATAGGTACGTCCTGTCCATAGCCATATCTTCTTGGTGTTCCCATAGGCACCCCTCACACGCTTCAGGATTTGCTCTACAACTGGCTCATTGTAGGGCTCTAAGGGGTCACCCCCTAGGATACTCAATCGTTCAATATAGGGCGATTTAAGAGCATCTAGGAGGGTGTTTATAGTGTCCTCAGTAAACGGTGTTCCATAGAATGGATTCTGGGCTTTCCAATTGAAGCACCCTCGGCAATCTAAAGAACACCCTGAGACAAACAAATCTACGCCTATGCCATCACCATTGGTCATACTACAGGTATCTAACTTAGCGTAGTTCATGGTTTACATACACACTCGATCTTTAATCTCTGCCATCTTAGCATCGTTCATACGGGTTTTCCCGTTGACGTTACTGTATCCTAAATCAATTTTGTTAATCTGCATATTCCTATGCAGTTCAGACTATCTCTTATATGTATTCGACAGTTAACTCAAACTTCTTGATATAGCCATTATTCTTTTGCATATACCATTTAGCTAAATTACTGGTAGATAAGCCAGCATCTCTGCAGAAGTCATTACAAGAATCATAGTACAACACTGTACCTGCCTTGGTAGTCACTTTGAGTTTTCTGCATACAGAGTATCTTACGTTCTCTATATGTGTCATCCATTCAAGATTCTCTGGTCGGTTATCATCTCTAATCTTGTTTATATGGTTGACTTCTAGTCCTTCCTTATACCCATTTACGAACGTCCTAGCGACTAAGTAAGCAACAGACTTGTCACGACAACAACCATTCAGTTGTAGTCTAACACGTAAGTATCCTAGCTTACTATAGGGCGTTAGCTTATACATTTTCTTTTGGTTCTTAGTACCATAAATGTTACCGCAGGTATCTGCATAATAGCTTGGGTAGTCTGGAATTTCTTTTAACATATTTCTCCTATATAGTCGTTACACATTTCCGTAGTCACACGGGTTAGCACGGGATTGTCCGTTCTGGATGTTCCCCGTTTAGGGAGAATTTAACGTGAGCCTTTAGATTAACCCACAAACTCTTGAGATAATTGAGAGATTATGAGAGCCACAGTGTGGGCACTTGTTCATAGCATTAGTGGAGTGCTTATGACAGTCTTCACAATAGACACTATCAAAGTTAATACCTTGATAGAACCCTTTATCCATCCCACGGAGGATCAGTGCCTTAAGTGCCTGAAGGTTCTCAGGGTTAGTCACTCGATTATAGACAATGTGGCCTCCGTTGCACAAATGAAACATCTCATATTCAGCATCTTGTTTCTCGAAGGGAGTGATGTTTTCATTGACATGCATATGGAAGCTGTTAGTGAAGTATTCTCCAAACTGATGGTCACCTGTATAGTCAGCATATTGTTTAGCTTGAACCCCACAAAGGTTCTCTGCAGGGGTACCATAGACAGCATAAAGGTATCCATCTTCTTTCTTGAACTGCTCTACCTTATCGTTAATATGCTTAAGTACAGTTCTGGCAAACCAAGGATCCTGATAGAGTGTCTTACCAGTAGCAAGGATATTAAGTTCATTGAGAGCAGTAACACCAAAGGATGCAGTCATGTAGTTGACCAAATCACCAATCTCATCGTCTGCCTTAAGGTTCCCCTTATAGAACCCTCCTTGCATGAATGCCATAGGATTGGTACAAGCTTTAGTGTGTCTGATGATATCATAGCGTTTCTTAAGGAACTCTCTGATTACCTCCAAGCGGTTATCCAAGACCTCATAGAAGTCTTTGTTCTCTTGTTTAGCTACAGCGTAAATCAGGGGAAGATTAAGGGACACTGCACCAATGTTACAGCGCCCTGTTGTCACACTAGGATTCTCTGAGTTCCCCCAGTGTGATAAGTAAGCTCTACACATTATATTCATATTGATTCGCTAGATCAATACCGTTTATTAGACTGCTCATAGTCACCTATGAGATTAGACTATATCTTCTAAGGTCTGAGCCTTAGCACCGCTTTTCGAGGCGCTTGCCCCTACACCCTTACATTCATCAGGGTTAGTCGTTAGGCATTTATCTATAAGAATATAGAATTTAGCACGGGATTGTCTCATTGAGGGTTCCCCCGTTTAACGGTGTTTTAAATGGGCAGTATTACGCGCCCATTGGTGACACAATAGTACCATATTCTAGGTACTCTTGAGCTACCTTATTTACCTCAGGATTCCCTGTGAGGCTAAGGAAATCAGGGTACATACATTTACTAGAGCATTCAATAGCAGTCTCAAAGACCTCATTCACTTCAAGGTACTTATCAACAAGTCTCTTGTCATACAAGTAGATGAGCTTGGGGAATACAACAGGCTTATGGTTCTCCCCGTGGCCGGCCATACGTGTCTTAAGGAGAGCCTCGCAGATACGCTTAAGGAAACTATAGTCTCTCAAGCTGTACGCAGAATCATCCCAGCATCCAAAGGACAACGTAGTGAATGCAAAGTCTCCTCGGGAGCACGGGACAGTATTAAGCTTTAACTCAAGAGACTGAAAACCCTGCTTAAGTTCTCTATTAAGCACCTCATCAGCATAATCAATGTACTTCTGAGGGTCTGCCATAGGGAACATCGTGGAGATCTCATGGTACGCCTTGTTCCAAGTCTTATAGGCATACGGGAGCAACACGAGGTCAATAGAGGGGATTGTGAAGCCCCCAAAAATCTGAGCCGTAGCAACTAAGGTGATATCCCCAATTACCTGAAGTGCACTTAAGACACTCGTAGGTTCCGTGTAGTCGACATTGGACATGCTAAAGCCACCCCTAAGGACATTCCCAATGTCAAACAAACAGCAATTGACGCTACCCATAAGGAGATCCCGCATGTCATGGATGTAGATATCACCCCTCTTAGTAAGCTCTTTTTCTACCGTGGAGAGATAGAATTGTCGATAGAGTTCTTTTGTAAGGTATCCCTTAATGAGCGAGCCTTTTGTTGACACCAGAGAGCTATCGAAGTTAGCATTCTCTCTGTCCCCAAGTAGAAGCACGTTATCAGCTTCATCTTTAACTTTCTCAAATGATTTAGCATAAGTATTCTTATAGTCTCTATATTCTTGATATGCATTCGCTACATCGTTCAGACCAACGTACTTCAAGTAGTGAATCACACTATTATGAAGGTCTTTAGTTGGAGCCTCACCATTGCAGAAACAAGCGTGTACCTTCTCAACTACAATGTTAAGTAGATCAGGATCCACATATTGGTTCACTCTATCAGCCGCCTTATAGACAGCCTCCTTGATCTTGTCCCCATCCCAACCTTCTACAGTACCGTCTTTCTTAATAATCTTCATTTTCCATAGTGTATTTAGTTATTTAATTAGTGTTGCTCTTATCCGTGAACTGTGCCTTAGCAAACTGCTTTATGGCAGAAACTTCCTCAGAAGTAAGTTCACTAGTAATATTAGCATAAATCTTCTTCGTTACGCTGTTGTCTTCGCTATACACGATGACATCAAAGGTAACCGTAGGAATGTCGGGTTTCGTTGTAAAGAATGCCTTACGGTTCTCATACTCACAGGCACCTACATTGCCATCCCAATAAACTTGTATATTCATTTACTTAGTCTGTTAGATAGGCTCAGTAGTCCTCCGTTAATTACTGTGCGTAAATCCTTTAGGACTACTGAAACACCCGAATTACTTGCTCTTCTCAATGCTAATGAGATAGTACAAAGCCTTTAGGGCATCCTTATAGGCTCGGATGTCTCCCTCAGTATGGTAAGACTCCTTGTTACGCTTCTCAATAGCTTCAAGAAGTTTATGCTTAGCCATCATAAAAACATTATCTTCCCATTTTTCATCAATCATCTTTGTATTTCTCCATAATATTAATTAGAGCCTCACCATCAGACTTATCGAATTTAAATCCAAGGTATTCCACAGTACCACTCTTATCGAATGCACTGTTGATGAATCCCTTAGCAACTTCGATGTCTACCTTGTTGTTCTCATCGACGATACCTACCTGTTTCAGCATAGGCAGATACTTACCGATGAGGGTATCCGCCTGATGCAGAATCAAGAACGTACTCCCTCCAAGAATCCATTTCATCGTAGAGGGAGCACTAGGCATCAGTCGAGTATCAACGAACTCAGGGAGAACCTGAGAGATTTTACTCAAACTGATTTTCATAAGGAATTATTATGCTCCAGTAGCAGGAGTATTCGTAGGAGCAGTCCACGAATTGTACTTAGCCATCGGAGTCGGGCAGACAGCACTGATAGGAACAACGGTATCCGTGATCTTACCGATAGTACCCATCATGTTGGCAATGGTACCATCGATACAGCCGAACTTCGCCTGAGTCGTCAGAGCGAGTTCATTGACCTTACCGAGGACAATCTGCTCACGGAGTTCCTGCTTTTCACAGCAACACTTAAGCTCTGCCTGAAGTTTAGCAAGCTCAACACGGTTGTTAGCCGCTTCATCAGCCAGAGGCTTAAGGTACGCAAAGGTTTCATCACGAAGTCTACGGTTATCCGTAAGGGACTGCATGTAGACTTCCTTGGCATTCTTATCAGAGTAGTTCTCAGCCTTGAGCATACCGTTCTCAGCCTGAAGAGCAGAGATGGTAGCCTGATTGTTGTTACCAAAGAGACCACCAAGGACACCACCGCCGTTACCTCCGTTATTGAGGAGACCAAGGGCCGTACCAGTGATACCAAGACCGAGACCTGAGCCTGCAACACCCTTAGAAGCAAATTCTGCCATAATTGTTTTCCTTCTAGTCTTCTAGACTAGTATTTAAGATTAGTAGCTTGAAAATAACTTGAATGCTCATAGCTACTGAAAGAGCACTCAAGTTTTAATTGTTAGAGGCCAACTTTAGCTAAGCCTAAACTAGCAATTGACTTAATCTGAAGGGGCTTTGGTTCTTTAGGCCATACAACATTCTTAGGGAACCCAGATTGCTCAGGAATATCTCTAAGAGCCTGTCTATAGGTTTTAACCTCTTCAAGATCTTCAGCAGAGCTAGGATAATCAGAGGCTAATAAATAATCCGTAGCTTCCAACTTAGCGTTTCTCTGACTACGAACGATAAAATCAAGTTCTTCACCTGAAGGTTCTGGGATAGTTACTACTTCGTAATAGTCTCCTTTATCCTCAATAGTAGCGTTGTTATTGTTACACCACTCGGCTAACTTGGAATACTTTGAGAAAGTGTTAGGAGAAGGGTTTTCTACTCTAGAAGAGCCAGAGGTAGTCGTTGATGTATAAATATAGTCCTCTTCTAGAGGCTTATAAATCTTATCCCCAATCATTTCCAAGACCCCATAATAATAAAGTAGAAGTTAACAGCGTTGACGTTATCCAATGACCTAAACGTAATAGAAGCCTTTTGAGCAGAAGTAATCCGCATGCTATTGGATGTATTATACGCAACCGCCACCGCGTAATCATAAGAAGCAAATGGAGTTTTAAATGTAATAGTCTCGGAACCTCCTTTGATAAGTGATAACTCCCCAGTAATAATCATAAGGCTACTAGAAAAACGCCGCTCTACCGCTGAACCTCCACTAGGCAGTCTGAATGTTGATGTTGAGATGTTGCGCTCTACCTCAGCACCTTCATAATAAAGGTTGTTTTCAATTCCCTGAAGTAGATGATCTACTCCATCGGTATCTTTAGCAGCAATGCCCCAAGAACCTCTTTCACGTGACCCCGTGGCTTCATTATTTCTAAGATATAAGGCGGCTCCCCCCTCCCAAGTTTTTGCACTACGTACTTCTAAACCTTTATAATTGGGGGATGTGTTAGAATCTATTGTACTTAAGTCTCTAAATGATAAACAACCTTCAAGATTACCGCCAGACAATGGCAGATACTTAGAAACATCTGGGATATCACTTACATTAGCCTTTCCTGCTAACCCCGTAGTCAACGCAGAGTTAGTCGCATAGTCCCCCGTAGGCTGCTTCTTAGCTAACTCTGTATCAACATAAGTCTTATCAGCCTTCAGTGCTACTTCAATCTTATCAGCTTTACCAGAGATATCTACAGGAGCAGGAATATCGCTTACGTTAGCAAGTTTAGTAGTGGTACCTGCAGTTCCACTTAAGACATGCAGGTGTTTAGTTGTCTTATCAAATGCCAGCTGACCATTGTGACCTGCATAAGCATTGATTTGTTCGGTTGTACCAGTTAATTGTTTTCTTTCAATAATTGCCATAGTTTTTCTTATTGTTCTCCAAGGTCACCATAGTCAACAAAAGCGTTGAACACTGAGGCGTCTAACTTAGTTGCTAAACCAGTAGTTAAGTTTGCAATAGTTGCATAGTTACCAGCAGGTTGATAATTACCTTTAGCTTGCTTACCATCTAAAGTAGCCTGAAGGTTAGCAATATTAGCAATAGTGTGGGTATGACTAGTGTTAGCTTTACCTGCTAATCCTGTGGTCAACTCCTCAGCGGTAGCATAGTCCCCTGTTGCTTGTTTCTTAGCTAACTCAGTGTCAACATAAGTCTTATCAGCTTTACCAGAGATATCTACATCAACCGGTGCCCACTTCTTAATTGCTCCTCTAATGCCTTTCGCTGTAACGTGACCAAAGGCAGTCTTAGTGCCTTCCTGCAGTTCAGCTAAGACTACATTATAGGTAGTGATACTAGGCTTATTCTTGATGAACGACTTAGCTGTAGTATCGGTCTCTGACCAGTCTGCCTGAAGTTGCCCTGATGAAGCCTGATCAGCATATTCCTTAGCTCTCTCTGCTTGAGCGGTAGCCTCTGTTGCACTAGCTGTGGCACTGCTTGCAGAGGCACTAGCGGCTATCTCTGAAGTCTTAGCATTAGTTTCACTAGTCTTAGCCGCAGAGGCATACTGACCTGATTTTGTTGCCCAACTCTCAGCCCCAGTTGAGTGACCTGCAGCAGTGGTAGCTGATTTAGCAGCCAGATCCTTAGAGGCAGACGCTTCACTAGCACTAGAGGCCGCATTAGTTTCACTAGTCTTAGCCGCAGTAGCACTAGAGGCGGGCGCCGGAAACCTAGCATCTAACGTAGAGGTAGATCACTGAT
>OBXI01000314.1_pt1 | contig 50467 bp, 39 predicted proteins | sample 1538161 | NCBI WGS metagenome assembly OBXI01 (sample SAMEA2580142, study PRJEB22360) | human gut metagenome | biome: human gut; feature: human-associated habitat; material: faeces | place: Denmark | collected 2008/2010 | reverse complement strand
AAAACGCATTTAAAATTTGCTTTTTCAACCTGTCCAAAATTTCAATACCAGTTCAGTTTACTTATTTCGCAACGACCATGGAAAAACTCTCTCCGAAGGAAGCAGGCCTCGAACGCATACGCGACCTCGACGTACTCTCGACCATTCCCGAAATGCTTGCGCTACAGGTAGAAAAGCGTCCTGATGCAGTCGGTTGGAAATCCTGGGATCCGGTGAAGAAATCGTGGCGCGACTGGACGTTTCGGCAGGGCTACGATGAAGTTCAGCGTTGGCGTCACGCCTTTGCTGGTCTTGGCCTCACTCGAGGCACTCGCGTTGCAATGCTGCTGCCGAACTGCATCGAAGCCGTTCTCTTCGATCAGGCAGCCCTGGCCAACGCCCTGACGCCGGTGCCGCTTCATGCTATCGATACGCCAAAATCGTCGGCCTACATTCTCAACGACTCAGGCGCAGAAGTTTTGGTCACCAACAAGAAGCTCAAGTGGCGTTTGGTGCGTGAAGCTGCCGAGCTCCCCAACCTGAAACTTGTTGTCATCACAGACGATGATTTCGCTGATGACCCCGATGCCGACATTCCGATGCTGAGCTTAGAAACGTGGCTTGCCAAAACGCCGGATGCGCCGCTCCCGCCGGGGCCGCGCTCGACAGATCTTGCAGCACTCGTTTATACCTCCGGCACGACGGGTAATCCCAAAGGCGTGATGCTTACTCACCGCAATGTGCTCTCCAATCTCCGGGGCGTGCTTCAGAGTCTGCAGCCCTATGCCGATGAAACGCTTTTGTCGTTTCTCCCGCTTTCACACACATTCGAGCGCACAGCTTCATACTATCTCGCAGTGGGTACCGGCCTGACGCTGGCCTTCAACCGCTCCATCGCAACTTTGGCGGACGATCTGAAATCCATTCGTCCAACCATCTTGATGTCGGTACCGCGCGTATACGACATGATCTATGGCAAGCTTCGTGATGGCCTCGCCAAGAAGCCCGCTTACGTCCGCTACCTTTTTAACTGGGCAGTCGAAGTCGGTTGGCGTCGCTTCTGCCGAGAAAATGGTCTGCCCATAGAACCTTCCGGCCGCGCTTGGCTTGATCCGCTTGTTGCGGGATTTCTTGACAAAAAGATCGGCAAGCAGCTTCGTTCTGTTTTCGGCGACCGCATTCACCTCTACATCTCTGGCGGCGCAGCTCTCAACCCTGCCGTTGCAAAGGTGTTCCTCGGGCTCGGCGTTCCTATCTTCCAAGGCTACGGCATGACGGAAACCAGCCCCATCATTGCTGTCAATAAAGTCGGACAAAATCACCCTTCAACCGTTGGTCCCAAACTTGACAACATTGAAGTAAAGCTTGGGGATGGAGGCGAGCTTTTGGTGCGGGGTCCCTCTGTTATGCAAGGTTATTGGCACCGGGAAGAAGCTACACGAGCCATTCTGTCCGATGATGGCTGGCTCTCCACAGGCGATGTTGCCGAGATATACCAAGACGGCTGCATTCGTATTACCGGCCGCATTAAAGAAATCATTGTGACGAGCACGGGCGAAAAAGTACCCCCCGCCGATCTGGAAGCCGCTGTCGAAACCGATCCGCTATTTGCTCAAACACTTGCAGTAGGTGATGACCGCATCTGCATTGCACTGGTTGCCGTCGTTAATCCCGACGAGTGGCAGCGTCTCTGCGCGGAACTGAAGCTTGATCCTGAGGACCCGAAGTCGCTTGATTCGCGAGAAGCCCAGCAGGCAGCCCTCAAGCGTATTAAAAAGGCTGCAGCTGACTTCCCGAATTACGGTGTTCCACGTCTCGTCAAACTTGTCCGCGAACCTTGGACAATTGAAAACGGCATGCTGACGCCGACCTTGAAACTCAAGCGAAGCATCATCACCCGCCGGTATGCCTCTGACATTGACGCACTTTACGAAGGTATTGCGCCTAAAAAGAAATAAGTCTGCAGCTGCGTTCTTTTTCAGCGTAAGAAGAACGCAGCCAATTTAGCATCGTCAGCAACGCTCATCGGGTTTTCACTTAAATCATCTTTCTATTTTTGAGCGCTTTGCAACGCATACTGCTCCGCACAAAATTCGCCGCCAACTTTCAGGGGACCCAACCTCCAGCCCGCGTCTGCGCGCTTTAGGCGTTCCTCATTTTTTCATCAAATGACGCGCTCCACCCTCGCTCGACTTTTTGACTGTGTCACGATTCCCGCACTTCGTCGACGAACCGTATCCCTGTGGCCGGATCGAGAGGCCTTCCGACAGTTCGACTATGCCGACAATCGTTGGATTTCACTCACCTGGAAAGCTTTTGAAGCACAAGTGCTGCGTTGGCGGCATGCGTTTTATGCGTCGGGACTGAAGCCGGGCGACCGTGCTGCGATGCTGCTCACCAATTCCATTGAGGCTGTCATCTTCGATCAGGCAGCTTTGGCGGCAGGACTCATACCTGTCCCCCTCCATGCTGTTGACACACCGGGATCATCCGCCTACATCCTTCATGACTCCGGCGCAAGAATTCTTGTGACCTCCTCGCGTGCAAGATGGAACGCACTGCATGCGGCAGCAGGCGAAACACTGCCGATGCTCGAACAGGTGGTGCTTTTGAATGAACTCGACGACGAGGTAATCGACGGCGTTCGCATCTCCGGTGTTGAGACGTGGCTCGCGCGCGGCAACGGCACGCCGAGCGAAGCGCTTCCGCCGGAACCCAGCCCTGACGATCTTGCCGGGCTCATTTACACCTCCGGCACCACCGGCCGTCCCAAGGGCGTAATGCTGACTCATGCAAATCTTGTCGCCAATGTGGCCCAGATTTCCGATGCAGTCGAAATCACAGAATCCGACATCTATCTCTCATTTCTGCCGTTTTCCCACACTTTTGAGCGTACCGTCGCTCATTACGCAGCCCTTGCTCACGGTGCCTCGATGGCATTTGCCCGATCAGTTCAGCACATTGAGAACGACTTGGCTGATGTTCAGCCCACCATCATGTGTACTGTTCCGCGCGTGCTCGAACGTCTTTATCAAAAGCAGCAGCTTGAACTCGCGAAGGGTTCTGAAGTCGAGCAGCACCGCTCTCAGTGGGCTGCCGAGGCTGGATGGAGGCGATTCTGCCGTGACAACGGTCTGCCCATTGAACCTTCCGCCCGAGAAGCGCTCGACGAAACCGTGCTTCCGGTACTAGACGAAGATGTCGGCCGCAAAGTACGCGGACTTTTTGGCGGACGCATGAAAGCGATTCTCTGCGGCGGAGCAAGTCTGAATCAGTCAGTAGCTCGCTATTTCTGTGCGATGGGGGTGCCGCTCCGTCAGGTTTATGGACTGACGGAAACAAGTCCCATCGTCTCCTTGACGCGTGCCGAAATGAACCATCCCGCTTGTGTGGGGCAACCTGTTGCCCAAACGCAGGTTCGCCTCGGTGACCGCGACGAACTGCAAGTGAAAGGCCCGCAGGTCATGCAGGGATACTGGAACAAACCAGCTGAAACCAAGCACGCCTTTACAGAAGACGGATGGTTTCATACGGGTGACCAGGCAGATCTGTCTGACGGCGGCCGCGTGCGTATCAAAGGACGCATCAAGGAAATCATCGTCACGAGCACTGGCGAAAAGATTGCCCCCGTTGATCTCGAATTCGCCATTCAGGAAGACCCGCTCTTCGAACAGGTATTCGTCTGCGGCGAAAATCGCCCCTTCATTAGTGCTGTACTGGTTCTTCAGCCTGACCTATGGAAAGCGCTCTGTGCCGAAATGGAACTCTCTGCAGACGATCCGCAGACGCTGCACGATCGAAGCATGCTGCGCTATTTGGTCAAACGCGTGCGTGCCGCCGCCAAAGATTTTCCTTCTTACGGCATTCCGCGGTCCATTGCCGTTGCGGACGAGCCATTTACAGTTGAAAACGGCCTTCTCACGCCAACAATGAAACTTCGTCGAGAAAAGATACTGTCTCGATGGAAAGATTTGATTGATGGGCTTTATTCCGGCCATCCTGCGGCTTGATTGACATTAAGAACGGGCTCTCAGTTCCAAAGAGAGCCCGTCGCGTATTTGTGGGGTAGGGCAAACTCAAACTTTTTCCCTACATCTGCACACAGTTGTCTTCAAAACGTTTAGACTGCCGCCGCAATCAATCTCGGAAATTCCCCAAACGCCCTTCGCGGATCTCATCCCCGCTTTAAGTGTTTCGCGGACCTTCCGCTCGAAGTTTCAAGCTTCGAGCCGATCGAACATCATTTACGTGCCGTACCCCGATCTCTTCGCCTGACGACTTGCAGGCCTTTGAGAATCAAGCGGTGTATTTTTTTTTGCACTCAGAGGTTGTTATGCGACTCCTTCAGACGGCTCTTACGTTCGACGACGTACTGCTCGTTCCCGCCTATTCGGAAATTCTCCCCCGCGATACGCAGCTGCAGACTCAGCTCACGCGCGGTCTTTCGCTCAACATCCCGATGGTTTCAGCCGCCATGGATACGGTCACTGAAGCCAAGCTCGCGATTGCGCTCGCTCAGGAAGGCGGCGTCGGCTTTATTCACAAGAATATGACTGCCGATCAGCAGGCTGCTGAAGTCGCTAAGGTGAAGCGCCATGAATCCGGCGTTGTTTCCGAACCGATTACCATTGGGCCGGAAATGCTCGTGGGCGACGTGATTGCTCTCGCGCGCGAACACCGCATCTCGGGTCTGCCCGTGGTTGCTGAAGACGGTACGGTGCTCGGCATGGTCACAAACCGTGACCTCCGCTTTGAAACCCGCATGAGCGTTCCGGTTCGTGAAGTCATGACGCCGCGTGAACGCCTCGTCACTGTGCATGAAGGCGCTTCGCTTGAAGAAGCCAAGAACCTGATGCACCGTCATCGTCTCGAACGTGTTCTCGTTGTTACGAAGGACTTCCGTCTTGCCGGCCTCATGACCGTTAAGGACATTACCAAGGCGACCGATCATCCGTTCGCCGCCAAGGATGCTCAGGGCAAGCTCCTCGCCGGCGCTGCTGTTTCTGTTGGTCAAGGTACCGAAGAGCGCGTTGAAAAGCTCGTTGACGCAGGCGTTGACGTTATCGTCGTCGACACCGCTCACGGTCACTCCAAGGGTGTTCTTGACCGCGTGAAGTGGGTCAAGCAGCATTACCCGAACCTTCAGGTTATCGGCGGCAATATTGCTACCGGCGAAGCTGCCCTCGCGCTTGTCGAACACGGCGCTGACGGCGTCAAGGTCGGTATCGGCCCGGGCTCCATCTGCACTACCCGCATCGTTGCCGGTGTCGGCGTGCCCCAGATTTCAGCCATCAGCAATGTCGCAGAAGCTCTTCAGGGCACCGGTGTTCCCTGCATCGCCGACGGCGGCATCCGCTTCTCGGGCGATATTTCCAAGGCCATCGCGGCCGGCGCTAATTCTGTCATGATGGGCGGCATGTTCGCCGGCACGGAAGAAGCTCCGGGCGAAGTGATCCTTTATCAGGGCCGCAACTATAAGTCCTACCGCGGCATGGGTTCGCTCGGCGCGATGGGCAAGGGTTCTGCCGACCGCTACTTCCAGGACAACAACCAGGGCAACATCGATAAGTTCGTCCCGGAAGGCATTGAAGGCATGGTGCCCTTTAAGGGTTCCATCTCCGCGATCATCTATCAAATGATCGGCGGTCTGCGTTCCTCCATGGGCTACTGCGGCTGCCGCACGATTGATGAAATGCGCACCCGCGCACGCTTCGTGCAGATCACGGCGGCTGGCATGCGTGAATCTCACGTCCACGACGTGAAGATCACGAAGGAAGCCCCGAACTATCGTCAGGCCAACTAATCGATAGGCCGCCGACTTTATGTCGGAGAAGGCGCCCGAAGCCCGCAGGCAGCAAGCTCAAGCGGTGCGGGCGCCTTTCTTATTTCTGTTACAGTAACGCCCGCGCAAAGCTTGAAAGTTTTCGGCCTTGTTGATTCGCTGAAAACGCTTCAATCGCAAAGCTGCGCACCTCAGTCTCCTCCACAAAAGAAGCATTCCAACCCATGTCTCACGACCGCATCCTGATTCTGGACTTCGGCAGCCAGGTGACCCAGTTGATCGCCCGACGCGTGCGCGAAGCCCACGTCTACTGCGAAGTTCATCCGAACGACGTCTCTGCTGATTTCATTCGTGAATTCGCCCCTAAAGGCATCATTCTCTCGGGCTCCCATATGAGCGCCTATGAGGAAAGCAACGACCAAGCGAGCCAAGCCGTTTTTGAAGCGGGCGTTCCCGTCCTCGGGATCTGCTACGGCATGCAGACCATGGCGCAGCAGCTCGGCGGCAAGGTCGAAAGCGGTACCAAGCGTGAATTCGGCTATGCCGAAGTCCGTGCCCGCAATCACTCCAAGCTTCTTGAGAGCATCGAAGACTTCCAGACCGAAGCTGGCGAAGGCATGCTGAAAGTTTGGATGTCCCACGGCGACAAAGTTTCCGAGCTTCCTCCGGGATTCAAAGTGATGGCTTCTACGCCGTCGTGTCCTATTGCCGGTATGTTTGATGAAGCCCGGGGCTTCTATGCCGTGCAGTTCCACCCGGAAGTCACGCACACCGTTAAAGGCCGTGAAATTCTCCAGCGCTTCGTCCTTGACATCTGCAAATGCAAGCCTGACTGGATCATGGGTGACTACGCCAAGGAAGCCGTTGAGAAAATTCGCGCCGAAGTGGGCGATGAGGAAGTGATTCTCGGCCTTTCAGGCGGCGTCGACAGTTCCGTCACCGCAGCGCTCATCCACCGTGCAATCGGTCAGCGCTTGACCTGCGTTTTCGTCGACAATGGTCTGCTGCGCAAGAATGAGCGCGAACAGGTTCGTGAGACTTTTGAAAAGAATATGGGCCTGAAGCTCATTGTGGTGGACGCCATTGATCGCTTCATGAATGCTCTGGCAGGTGTTTCCGATCCCGAGCAGAAGCGTAAGATCATCGGCCGTGAATTCGTCAACGTCTTCCAAGAAGAAGCTGCCAAAATCAAAAACGCCAAATGGCTTGCTCAGGGCACGATCTACCCTGACGTGATTGAGTCTGCCGGTGCAAAAACCAAAAAAGCTAAGGTTATTAAGAGCCACCACAATGTGGGCGGCCTGCCCGACACGCTTCATCTGAAGCTTCTTGAACCGCTGCGCAGCCTCTTTAAGGACGAAGTCCGTGAACTCGGCATTGCCCTCGGTCTTCCCGCTGAGATGGTCTACCGCCATCCGTTCCCGGGTCCAGGTCTGGGGGTTCGCATTCTGGGTGAAGTGAAACGCGAATATGCAGATCTTCTGCGTGAAGCCGATGCCATTTTCATTGAAGAACTGCGTAAGGCCGATCTCTATGACAAGGTGAGCCAGGCCTTCGTTGTGTTCCTTCCTGTAAAGAGCGTAGGTGTCATGGGCGACGGCCGTACCTATGAATGGGTTGTGAGCCTGCGTTCTGTCGAAACCTCCGATTTCATGACTGCCAAGTGGAGCGAGCTCCCTTACGACCTTCTCGGTCGAGTGTCCAACCGGATCATTAATGAAGTCCGCGGCATCAACCGGGTGGTCTATGACGTCTCCGGCAAGCCGCCTGCCACTATTGAGTGGGAGTAACCCGGGAAGGGGAACCTGCCTGAACTAAGCTGAACTATCTCCCCCGTAACTCTTTGAGTTTCGGGGGTTTTCTCTTATTTACAGTGATCTGAGCGGAACCGGGCAGAACTGACAAGAACTGTTTTCGTATCGGTATAAAGCTGCGCTACGATGGGCTTGTTGCAAATATACCGATACAGGAAATAATGAACGGTATTGGTTTATTTTCGGAAAAATCCATTAAAAAATGTATGCATGAAATGTTGCGTACATTTCGCGTATCGGTAAATTTGACGGTACCGGCACCTAAAAATACCGATACGAGCAATCATTCTGTGCTGACTACGACTGCGCTGCAGGCTTAAAGAAGAAATCCGCCTTCCGATACCAAAAAGATATCCGATCGTGACGGACTATACGCACACGGGAGCCCTGCCGGCACCATTGCTTTTCGATGGGACTTTTGGTTGGGCGGCGTGGAGGCCGACGAGGAACACTGACTTTAGGAAAGTTCCCACTCATGACCTTGGCTGAAGCGCGAGACGCGCGATTTGCCGCAAAAAAGGATGTTACGGCAGGCACCGATCCCTGTCGAAAAAAACTGACGCTCAGACGGTGTGCCGCTAACTCTGGCACTTTTCATCCGTGGTGGACGAGCTAGATGGCTGCATCCGAACTGACTGATTTAACCAAAGCTATGCGAGCCTCGGTCTATAAATGAGACCTTGAAAAGGCTATCGGACGCTTAAAACTTGAAGAAATTGATACTGACCGCCGTCGGCCGCTCTTCGACAAAATTGTTGCGTGAGGCGCTCCCGCGGTAGCTATGCGTGCTCGAAAATCGTACTGTGTGTCTTCCTTCATCTAGGCAAAAATTACAAAGCTGCAAGATGGGAAATCCTTGTGAACGAATTTCCTCAGCATCTATTGCGCAGATCAAACCCCATGAACAGAATCTTTCGACGCACGAAATAACTGAAAAACTTCGATATTTTGTAATATATCAGAGGTAGACTTTCAATCAAGGCAGGAGCAAATAACCTTCGTTTTAAACAAGTAAATTGGCGAAATCCATATAGGATGAAATCAACTTTTGCAGAACTATTTGGACTATCCCTACCACTCGTATAAAAATGCGTACCGCCACATCATCCCATTATCAAATCAAGCGCTAGACATTTTTACAAACTCAAAACCCTTGCTGTTTCATGGTTAAAATTTAGCATAGCCAACGAACAAAAATCAGATATTACATTGATATCGACACCGTATTTATTGATGAATCAATAGATTTTATTTGATGATGACCTCGACAAAAAAAGTTCCAAATTGGCATTAAATTTTAGCAGATGCACGATTTTATACGCAACCGATAAAAATCAAACGAAACTATATCACATTTTATTTACAAGACTAGATGAATACATGAAGTTTTTGACAACAAAAGAACTATAAAAATTTTCAAAGACAATGAAAGCCTAAATGATGCGTAAAAGCAAAGAGCCGCAACGCTTGCGGCTCTTTTTATTTTGTCCGTTATGCTTCAACTACCTTAGAACGATCTTTCGGTATGAAACATAACGGTCATTTTGGTCTCACTGAGAACTATTACTTGCTGTAGCTTGCTGAGGTTAGAACTTCCAAGCCGCCTGCAGCTGCGCACTTATTCCTCGACGCTTGCCTGTGTATCCGTTCACGCCTAGGTCGAACTCAAAACTCTTAGCTTCATTTTGATAAGTCCAGCCCATCGAGCCGATTCCAGTGCTGCCTTCAAGATCGGTACCACTCAGAATCAAATTGACAGAGTGGTCGGTGACATGTCTCTTAACATCAGCCTTGAACACGTATTCATAAGTCAGCGCAACATAAGGCCGCAAGGTAGGCGTATAGGCATATTCAAACACCGATCCCAATAGAGCCCGGTGTGAATTGAACGTGCCAAAACTTTCAACAATTTCAATTGAGCCGGAGGAAGAGGTATGCGCCTCGCTTTCACGGCCATCGTAGAAATAATTCAGGAACGTTCTGTTCTTAAATTTTTCCGTAACTTGAAATTCACCATAAGTACCGAGGTGAGCTCCCCAATAATTGCTGGTACGGTCAAAGTTTGCGCTTACTCCATCTAATGACACAGAGAATTCGTTGCGCAGCCAACCGCCTTTGACATATCCCGTGACATGCAGCCAATCGATCGGCGTGGCGTAATTGCCATAGATACCAAAACCCACATAGTTATGTTTGCCATCACCTTCCGCCTCTCCAACGGGTTCAGTTGTGACTGTCCGAGTGTCGTATGTCCCATGCCCCATTTCCATGAAGACTCCGACTTCAGAATTCTGTACGTTGAAAGCATAGCCTAAAAGGCCAGTAATCACTGTGGTGTCTAATTCTCCAGCAACATCCAAATCGTATTTCCCTATCCGTGCCGCCGCAAAGGGTCCGGTCTGACGAACACCCTGCCGAGACTTCATCGTGGAATCGATTAAAAGCTCGTCGGCCGCGTACATCCCCGCCGCTGACGCAATGCTCGACAGCATCAAAGCGTTCGTCTGATCATCCACCTGGTTGATACTCGGATAACTTGGTGTAGGGTCAGGAGGAACTTCGGTATCTCCTGGAGCGAGATAGGGTCCGGAATAGCCGGAGCCGTAGATGCTGCCCCTATCCTCATCACCGATAATGGGAGAATACAGGTGAACTGTAAAGGTACGATCTGAGTCTATTTTATCGTTCTGACCAGCGGATGCAGTGCAGCCATAAATTATCAAACCAAGCGTCAGCACCAATGGCGTTAGTTTTTCTTTTTCCATAGATTCTCTCCAAGTAGGCGTCTTTGAATATTGAGAAAATAAAAAACTTCTTATCCAATCTCAAAGGCTTTAACACGAAGTTCAGAAGAAAGCGCCAATTTAACAGCACCGGAGAGAACCATTTACCCTCCACTCCGTGAAATTTCATAACGATAGAAAATCACTATTTCTATCAATTTTATTATAATACCCACATCAACCGTTTCATCAAAAGAATTTTCATAAGCGTGAAATCATATCGTACACATAAATGATTTCACGTTTACAAATAATTTGTGGCATAATGAACAACAACCAATTCCTTTATAACTCCAAAATGAAGGAGTAGTGATCCAATAAAATATATATTTCCTGAAAGAGCCAAGTAAAAATATATTACCCACATCATTAGGCTGTTTTACCGCCCTCAGTTATGTACCACCCATCAAGCATACATAAAGTATGTAGGATGAATTTAAAAATAAACTATTTTGTGTGTCTGTTAGTTCAAAATACACAGAAGATATCTGACAACTTTTATTATGTCTCTAATAAATAATACAGAGGTATAAGTTTTTATAATTTATATTTAAAATTCCTTTAGGCAACTTAAAGAGTTTTTTGCCATCAATCTTTATTTTCTGGAAGTGGGACAGCCTGAACTAAGATGAACAATTAGCCCACAATTTTCTTAGTTTATATGGCTTTCTTTTATTGGTAATGATCTAAGATGAACTGTCAATAACCGTTTTTATATCGATATATTTCCAGAAAAAACATCTCAAAAAAACGATATGTGTGATTTTTTGTGCATTTCGCATATCCGTAAAATTAACGGGATCAGCACCTAAAAATATCCACACGAGCAATCATTCCATGCTGACTACAACTGTGTTGCAGGCTGAGCTGCCGGTTGTTCACTGATGTCCGATCTGCTGTCTATCGCCCCCTCAGAGCAGTTGACTGTTTAATTGTCAGTCAATTTCGCGACGAGTCTAACCATGCTCGCGGGACGCTGTATGTTTTGCGCAATTCGCTCATACAGATCACTGCCTTTGCCGTCAGTGAGATCAATCGTCTCCCACCCCAGTGTCTTCCCATACCTGTCCATAGCATCTTCAATGTCCTTCATCGTGCCTTCTGGAGGATCATCAAGAATCAGGTGAAGTACGATTTTTCTTTCCGCAAACTTGGCAAAAATCCCCGGCAAAATATTCGGCTGATCGTAATCGAAGTCCTCAGGACTCGAATACCCGCCCCCGGTAGGACGCCCTACGTTAATCCAAGCATGCTTCAGCGTGCCCGAACCATACGGCGCAGGATAGGTACCATCGTCGCTCCAGACTTTTGCCCAATTGGGGCTCAGCAACCGATAAGACCATGTAAAGTGTTCGTCAACACTGCCTGTATTAACAGCAATGGACTGTTTAACACGTTCCGTGATCTCGGAAACCGTCGAACTGTTAGCCAACAGCGGCATCAGCGGCCCCATCATCGGAAAGTGCACAACGCCGTCTCCTATTTCGCCGAGGTCACTGAAGCGCCATCCGCTCCAACTATTCGGATCGCCGGAGAACCACCCTGCATAGCGGGTATCGGCATGATTTCCCATAGTCCACCAATTATCGGGCACACAAAAGAAATCCTTCGCATCAACGGTTGAAGAAGTGGACCACCATCCACCGAGCCCTCTGCCAAAACCAGCTAAATAGTCTGTTAAGTAACTGATATCGTTATTGCCTTCTTTCAGTTTGCGATTGTCTGACACAATGAGCCGGAATTTTTCGTCTTCGCTTTCCGGCGGATAGTCAAGTCGAGCCAAATAGCCGTCAATACCGTCTTCAGCAATGTCCGGTCGAGCAACGAGTGCTACTCCTGCGTCGAAACCTGGACCTCCGGGGTTAAGCAGGTCATTCACCAATGCCGGACTGATACCCTCCAAAATTTCCTTCTGGTGTTTGTACTGCGTTTCCGTTGAGCCGAAATATTTGCTTCCCGGTTTTGGAAGCGCTCTGCTTTCCATACTGATAATGTCAGCGTATTTCGTCCCCAAGTTCATATGTGTGCCGACGGCGAAAACGCTCACATGGATAGTTTTGTCATATGACTTCCCCTCGAAGAGCTTATTGAGCACTTTCTCCATACCGCTCGCCACTTGCTGACCCGCCGGAGAATCTGCAGAGTTGTCAATCGTAAATACCACTTCTAAAGAGGACGGAAAAAATTGAGCAATGGCTTGGACGGACAATTCCTTTTCCTTGGAGAATAAGGATCCGATAGCTCCAGTTAATCGAGGCTTAGAGGCATATTGAGCACTGACACTGATGCTCTTCTCAGCAAAGGTCGGCAGGACAGATTTCACCTCCAACGTTTCTTCAAACAACTTCGAATTCTCATCAACCCACTGCTGCGCCACAGCAGTGGTCAGATAGGAGTCCGCCCCGATGGATTGAATTTTGGCAAGGGCAATCGAAGAAGTATCAACCGCTGACTGCATCGCAGAAAGATTCATGAATTCACGGTTGACCAACACGGCGCCCGTGCCGAGCGCCATAGCAGGAAGAATACCTAAACCAAGAAACATGGCCGCAGCACCGCGGCGATCGGTGATAAAGTGCCGAACTCTGGTTTTGAGATGAGGCAGCACGCGCTGCAGTCCGCAACGATGTTGAGAGCCCATAATTCAGTCTTCCTTACGAAGGGTCGTATAGCGACTCTGGAATTCCTTTGGTGCAACAAGTGTTAGATAAGCCGGCGCCTCTTTGCGCTGCATACAACTCTGAACCCTGAGCACACGGATGCCGGCGTTTGACGACCTCGAAGGGGGCGTCAGTGCGCCTCCGCCGTCACCCAGCAATGAAACGAGCGGAAGCGTTCCAGGAATACCGCCGCATCTTGCTCCATTGGCGAAGGTATAGATCACCGGAACACCGTCATTGGTAATCTTGCCTGTCGCGTATTCCACTGTCAGTCCTGTTCGAATGCCTGCAGCATCTTTCGAAATGGCGTTCTTCAGCATTTCATTGGCGCTGGCAATGAGTACCGGGAATTGCTGCTCCAGCGGGAGCGTGACAGACTCCGTACCGCCTCCAAAATTAAGTTGTTCGGGTTGATTAATCAGCATGTCGGCAAGCGATGCAGTCTGCCGATTCAAAGTCCATTGCAGCCGATATGACTCGCTCATCTGCCAAAACGCCCAGATGATCAGCAAAATAATGGGCAGTACAAAAGCAAATTCAACTGCCACAGCACCTCGGCCGGAGGTGAGAAACTGATGCATTGCCGAATTATGTTTAGAGCGCGGATCCATTCGCAGCTCCTTTATCTTTTTCGGGCTCATTGATGTAGAAGAAATGGATTTCTACTTTGCCCTTCATAGGATTGCCTTCCGGAAGCACTTTCTCGAGAACGCCTAAACGGGCATCAACCTTCAAATGCACAGAGTCTCCGCCTGTTCCAGCTCCAGGATTCGCGCCTGCAAGCAAATCGATCATAGAAGACGAGCTCGTAAAGGTGAGTTTGAGGTCAGAAGGATCAAAAACGCCGAAACGCCATTTTTCAAGTGCCGCCTTAACAAGCGTTTCTGCCTCTGCTCCACGATTGAGTTTGGCTTCATGGATACCCTCTTCAACTGCCCGCTCAATAAGCGCATAAGCAATGGACAGGCGCGCTGATTCAAGCGCCACAGCAAGCACGAAAGCTGCCATGGGAAGAAGCAGTGCGAATTCCACGCCGGCAGCACCGAGCCGACTGCGGAGGAACGCACTGAACGCACTGCGAAACGCGAGAGCGTTCTTCACTTGGTCTTCTCCTTGATCGCTGAGATCAATTCTTCAATCTTCTCGTCATCGAGTTCGCCCCTGAGCAGCCGCCGAACATCATTTTCTCGGCCCAGCTTCATGAGTGCGGCGACAGCTGCCGGTTTGGCGGCAGGCACCTGATCAATGATCGGCTGAAGCTGTGCGAGAGAGTCTTCTGCACGCCCTTCCAGATAAAGGCTGCGGGCGTAGTTGTACCGAATAATGGGATTGTCGAGTTCAGCGAGCAGTTCCTCGTACAGCTTGTCAGCAGCTGCATAGTTCTTCGACATGGAATATGCAACGGCTGCGAGCGACTTCGCAGAACGTCGATCTTCCGCGGAGAGCTTCTGCAAATCGGAACCATCCGTGAGGGGCTTTAAGAGCTTTACCGCTTCTTCAAAATCTGTCAGCGCAATCAGCGCGCGTGCACGTTCAATGCGAAGTTCAGCGGTATCGACGCCGGAAATAAAGCTGAGCACTCGCAGTGCTTGGCGAGGATCGCCCGTCTTAGTAAATGCGCGGGCGAGGTAAATCCGCGCTTCGACATTCGTCGGATTTTTGGCAATCACGTCGTTGCCGACAGAAATAACCGTCTGCCAGTTGTTGGTCTTCTCTGCCGCTACCATGACGGCACGTTCGGACGCCCACTCATTCCCGTCATAGCGCTTTATTTGAGGAGACGGTGCCGCTTTGGAATCAAAGGCGATGTAGTCGTTTGTAACGACGCAGCCAGAAAGCAGTGCACTGCACAAAAGCAGAGAAAGCGAAGCGGGGAAAAAAGATCGACACATGATCAGAATACGAAACGTTTGAAGAGAAAAACTCAGAAGGCGCGAGCAAGCTCAATCGCAGCCGGCGCAATGATGAGTGCAATAACAGGGAAGAGTACGAGGACGATCAGCGGCACCCCAATGACAGCGGATATCCGGCCCGCTTTCTGTTCAAGTTCGGAAAGCTGGCCGGCTCGAGCTTCCGCTGCGATCGACTGCAGGGCTTCTGTGAGCGGCGTACCGTATTGAATGGACTGGAGCAGAGAATTGGCCAGAATTTTCATTTCACGCACCCCAGAACGCGCCTCAAGACGCTTGAGCGCCACCGTTCGATTCACCACCAGCATTTCGTAGCGTGTCATGCGAAATTCCTTGGCCACCTCCGGCGCCCGTCGGGCAATTTCACTGGCCACGCGATCAAATGCCTCTTCAAGGCTCATGCCGCAGCTCATACAAATCGTGAGCAGGTCGACCGCTTTGGGGATAAAAAGACGAATGCGGTTTTGACGACGTTCGGCCAGCTCCGACAGGAACCATCCGGGAGCGCGCCCCGCGACGAAAAGCAAGAACAGATAAGCGAGCGGCGGGAGCGGTTTTTGCACCAAATGTGTCGGATCGATGTCGATGGCCACCCAGCCGCCCACAGCAGCAGCGATCAGCACCAATGCCCGAAAGAGTAAGAAAAGATCCGTTTGCCACGGTTTGATGAAACCCGCCTGCTGCATAGAGCGTTCCACAGCAGCCAGATCCCGAGACCGGCGCAGCGGTCTGGCAATCAAAGTGAGCAGATCCTCCCACCGTACCAGCCGGGAGTCGCCGCTGCCCTTGATCTGATTGAGACGCTGTTCGACGAGAAGTGAGCGCCATGCCTGCGAGGCGCTGTAGCCCACGCAGACCACAATGAGCATCGCCATCACAAAAAAGGCAAAAATAAGCGTTTGGTTCATAACGAATATTTCCAAAAGCTAGCCGTTGAGCGACCGCGACATGCGCTGAATGATGATGAAACCCGCCAGCATGCACGCCAGTGCGCATCCCGCCACAATGCGGCCGGCAGGATCATTCACCAGGAAAAGCAGCTGCGAGGGATTGAGAAATGCCTGCAGCCCCAAAATAAAGACCGGCAGCAGACAAAGCACTCGAGCCGATGCACGGCTCTCCGAGGTAAGCGCTTTGAGCTTTCGGTCGATCGCTCGTCTTTCACGCAGCATCATGGAAAGTGATGCCAGCATTGGACTGAGTGCAGAACCGGTTTCACGATTGAGCGCCAGCACCTCGCAAAAAAAGTCAACGTCCAGATCGTCGAGTTCATCTGCAAAATTGCCGAGCGCTTCACGAAACGGCAGACCCACTTTCATCTCTCGGCAGAGTTTGAGGACGCGCCGGCCAAATTCATCGTCATAGGCCTCCCCTAAGATTTTGAGCGCACGGTCAACCGGAATGCCTGCTTGAATGGATCTCGTGAAATTGTCGACCGCCTCTGGAAACCTTGAAAGAAAAGCTCTTCGCGCGCGATCAAGACGCCATCTGCGAACGATGATCCAGGAGGCAGCGCCAACCATGACGAGCAGAAGCACTTCAGCTGCGATGCTCAGCTTGAGAAACCATCCCAGCAGAAGTGCCCCCATCATCACAAGGATCGTCGCCTGACATTCCGGCTGCCGCAGAAATGCAGCCAGCTGCGCATTCTTCGCTAAGCGGTTGTTGGCTCCCCCTAGTCCCGACATCGCGGCAAGACGTGCTTCAACCGCCCCGCTTCTTTCCCGGGCAGAGAACACCGCATAGACGAGGACCACCAGCACTAAAAGACCGATAAAGATAAGCGCGGCAAACTCTTTGGTCATAATCCGAGCACCTCGCACGCCAGATCGTACTCACCGGAAACCTTGAGCTTCTCCACAAATCCAGGCTCGCGCGGAGACGCACGGTAGTATTGGCCGCCGGCACCGTCTGCCGCATGTTTGAAAGAGAAGAAAGGCAAAGCAATCACGTCGCGTCCGGTTTCATCCGCCGTAATTTCCGACACTGCGGTGATGCGGCGCATGCCGCAGCCATCGCGCTCTACTTGGACGAGAAGATCAAGAGCGCTTGCGAGCTGACGGCGGATCAGTGAACTCGACATCTGATTGGCGCCCATATTGAGCATGTTTTCCAGACGCAGAAGCGCATCCGCAGGACTGTTGGCGTGAATCGTTGACAAAGAGCCGTCATGGCCGGTATTCATGGCCTGAAGCATGTCGAAAGCCTCTACGCCGCGAACCTCACCCACAAGGATTCGATCCGGACGCATGCGCAGCGCATTCTTCAGAAGATCTCGCTGCGTTACTTCGCCCTTTCCTTCCAAAGATGCCGGTCGGGTTTCAAGCCGAACGACAAAAGGCTGATCGAGTCGGAGTTCTGCCGCATCCTCAATGGTGACGATGCGTTCATCACGCGCAATGTGCTGAGAAAGCGCATTGAGCATTGTGGTTTTGCCTGAACCCGTGCCGCCCGAGACAAGAATATTGAGACGGGCTCTAGCCGCAATCTTTAGAAACTGCGCAATCTCACCGGTCATTGCGCCTCTAGCCGCGAGTTCATCCAGACTCATAACAAGACGAGAGAACTTACGGATAGAGATGCAGATGCCGTTGAGACAAAGCGGCGGCGCAATGATGTTGACTCGACTGCCGTCAGCCAAACGAGCATCCACCATCGGCGACGATTCATCAATGCGTCGGCCGACGGCGCTCGTGATGCGCTGCGCCAGATTGAGCAGATGTTCGGCATTGCGGAATCGAATCGAAGTGAGCTCAAGCTTGCCTCGGCGCTCCACGAGCACCTGATCAGGGCCGTTGATCAAAACATCCGTCACTTCCGGATCATCAATGGCACCTTGAATCGGCCCGAGCCGGATCATGTCGTTGACGATTTCACGGGTGAGAAGCCGCTGTTCATGGCCGTTCAGAAAGAGCCGCTCCGTCTGCACCGCGTTGGCGATGGTTCTTGCAACCTGCTCTTCGAGCTCCTCGGGCTTCATATGAAGCGCTGCCTCCGCGTCGATACGTTCGACGATGAGACTTCTCAAGCGCGCATAGACGCCCTGATCAACATTGACCTGTTCCACTACTTCCATAGCCTGCTCCAGAAGGATGCGCCGGCCGCGTTGAGTTCAGCGCCGGACTGCAGTGCGGCAGTTACGGGAGTAAGCGTCTTTTTGAAAGCATTATTGCTGGAGAGCCACTTCAGCGGCTCAATCAGATTCTCGCCGAGCGACTTCACAAACGGCACTTCTGCGGCGAACTTCGTATTGAGGTATTTGGCTGCTTCTTCTGTTTTGACGGTATCGGAGGCGTTGCGATGATTGAAGATCCACCACACCTTGCCTTCGGGCTTCACATCCGCAAGCAAGGTGCTGATGGTCTGTGCACACCGCATGGAAGTAAAAGTATTGGCTGCAACCGGCAAAATGAAGTCCGCCTGCGCCGCCAGACTTCTGGCATAAGGCGTCGACACTGGAATGCGCCAGATTTGCCAGGGTGCCTGTCGCGCCAATTCGCGTACCAGTCGGCTGCAGTCGGTCACGCGCTGTCCGCTCCCGAAAGGTTCATAGCCGTCGAGCAGCTTAAGTCCCTTACGCGGTTCAACCAGCGACTGGTTGACCAATACGGCATCCAATCTGTCCTGAGCCTGAAGCATCTTGGGCAGACTGCCGGGAACATCAACCCCAAGATATGACCCCACGCTCGGCATCAGAAGTCCTGCGTCGACCACAATCACGGGGTCCTTTTGAGCGAGTTCGGCAGCAAGCACCGTTGCCGTTGTGCCTGCACCAATGCCGTAGCCTGCTCCAAAAACGGCAATCACGCGGCCGCCATCAGGCGCTTCCTGTTCCTGCTGTGGTTCAAGCGAAGCTTTAACGCCGTAAGCGATTTCTTCGGGTGCTGTCGTGAGCGGATAGTAATCTGTCGCGCCGGCTCGTTTGAGCTGATGATAGAAAACGACAGAGCTCTCACGACCGAGAAGAATCAGTGAAGTTCCCGCATCAAGATGCTTGGCAAGCGCTTTCACCGCCTCAATAAGGTCTCCCGAAGCCGGAAGCTCTATCACCACGGTCTTAAGCTGCGCAAAGTTCGTGTTCTGAATGATGTTGGCCCACACAAACGCACCGTGCGTCTGCTGAACGACGTCAATGCCGTTTTCGGCAAGCTTCGCGGCAAGCGCTTCAGCCGTACGCGGATCGGAAACAAAAAGACCCGCCGGGACGCCGCGACGATTAAGAATAGTGTTCGTCATGTGCTTTGCTCCCGATTACTTGGACTTGCCGCCGCCCGCTTCGAGTGAAACATCACCGAAGGGCCGCACGGATCCGCGCTGATAACGATCCACTGCGCCGATCGCGGCCTGCGGATTGGGATCACCCAAGGCTCTGGGCGTTTCGAGATCGCTCGGCTCTGCTGCCTGCTGAGCCAGGTTGCGGGCTGTGGCGTGAGCGAAGTTGTCCGATACCGCCTGTGCATTCCACCAGCGGTAAGCCGAAACTTTGGGATCGCGGACAGTCACAGCAAGGCCCAAATGCGCGATAAAGTCGCGCTCAACCTTAACGATGTCGCCTGGTGCGGTCCGCATTTTGATGAAATCCAGCACAGACCGCAGGGTTTCATCACTGGGGGCCAATGAGTAGGAGACAACGATCACCCGATCTCGTCCCGCCGTTTCTGCGAGCAGCGGCTCAACCTGTGTATGGAGTTCGGCCGCTACATTAGCAGGATCAATCACCACCACCTGGTCAGCTCTCGCCTCAAATGCTGGAGCCCTGCCGGAAGGAACGGTCGTCGTAACGCTCGTGCAGGCACTTAAAAGGGCTGCGGCACCGAGCAGGAAAAGAATTTGTACATTGCGGATTCGGTTCATTACAGACTCTCCAACGCTCATCGCCTTAATAGATGAATTCGCTCACCAGATCCGCGGGCGAAGTTTTCCCCGATGGAGCTGCGGCGGATGGCTGCGGCTTAACAACCGGCGCACTGTCGAGTCGGTACTTTTCCGAAACAAACGACGGCTTACGCGCTGTTTTGAGCGCCGTACCGCTCGACACCTGAGGGTCGGCATCCATGAAGTAGCGCTCAAAGATAGTGGGCACATACATCTCTTCGTTGGGAATGGTGTAGGGCTCTCCGCTCGGCGTGCTGATGTACGCGGTAGCGACAATGACGAGCTCGGTTTCACCGCGTTCAAAGGCTTTGGAGCGTGCAAGTGCCCCGATAATCGGCAGATCAGCAATGCCAGGAATTTTGTTGACGGTATTGCTGAAGTCATTTTTGAGAAGCCCGGCAATGGCAAAACTCTGACCCGAAGCGAGTTCAATCGTGCTTTCGGCTCTTCTGACAATGAAACCAGGCTGCGTTGATCCCATAAACTGGATGCCGTTGCTGTCAGAGCGCTCCGATACCTCAGGGCGCAGCCGCAGACTGATGCGGTTTCCAGAGAGAATCGTCGGCGTAATGGAAAGCAGTACGCCGTAGTCCTTGAACTCAATGTCAAATCCGCCGTCACCGTCTGAAGACTGGAACGGAATCTGACCGCCGGCCAAGAAGGAAGCCGTTTCACCGGAAACCACCGTCAAGTTCGGTTCCGCCAAAATGGATACAAGTTCCTCACTGGCCATGGCGTCAAAAAGACTGCCGAAAGTAAATCGTGCAGCCATCGTGGCCGGATCAAACAGATGTCCAAGTGAATTGTTGGGATTGGAAATGATGGGATTATCGGCAGAACCAAAGGTAATGCCGCCCCGACTTCCTGAATAGCTGCCCTTCCATTTGAAGCCCAGCTGATCGGAAAGCTTGCGATTGACTTCGGCAAATCTCACGCGCACCGTCACCTGATTAGGCGTCGTTACGGTGAGCTGATTGATGATTTTGCCGATACGTGCGCCAAGCGTGCCAGTACCGGTAGCAGCACCAGACTTTTCCTGCTGGCCTTCCTGTCCCGCAGCCGACACATCAGCCGCCGCCATCTGCGCTTGCTGAGGATTAACCTGCAGCATGGCATCGAGGAAAGCCACGACATTGGCGGCTTCCTGAGCGGTCTCCACCTTTCCTCGCACGGCAACACCGTCATTGAGTGCCACGAGCTGAAGCTTCAGTTTCGGGAACGACGACTTAAGCGCCATTTCCATGGAAGACACGTCGTAAGCCACTTCCACAAGTCCGTTGTAAAGCGTGCGGCCATCAGTACCGAGCACCATCAATGACGTTTTGCCGGGATAGCTGCCGAAAACGACCACTTTACGGTTGCCGACAACCTGATAGCTCGCAATAGAGGGCTGAGCGACAAACACAGCACCAATCTGTTCATTGAAGGAGAGCGCTTTACCTTGATAAAGCGATACGGACATGTGCGCGTCTGGCGCATGCTGCTGCGGAGCAGCCGTGAGCGCGCCCGCAGCAGTGAGCGAAAATGCAGCAGCAAGTACGCACGTACGCAGTCTAGAGAATGGAGGCATGTTCAATACCTGAAGAAAATATGTCGGGATTTCTATTTCTGAAATGCGGAGTCGCTTTACTGCTGCGGAGGTTCAGTCGATGACCCATAGAAGGTCTTTACCTTTACTGCCGCTGGAGGCGTTTTGTCGCTGCGACTCGGGATAATTTCAGCGAGTTTGGTGAGCTCCTTTTCTGGAAGCCCCGTCTGAACGGCCTCACCGCTCTGACTGTTGCGCAGACTGAGCGAAAGCTGGCCGTTACTTCTCGCAACGGTCAAAAGCTCGACATCTTTGGGCGTTACTTCGAGCGTTACGGTGCCCTTGCGGTTGATATTCGCCGGCGTGCTGCTTCGTACCATTCTCGGGTCAGAGCTTTGCGGATCCGCTCCAAACCCCTTGGGTTCAATCGTGTGGTCAACCGCGATCACGCGCAAGTTATGCAGCAGCGTCCGCGCCACGTCAAAGTTTTTCTGACTGGCAAATGCGCGGCTCTTCTGCGGATCAGTTTGCGCCGCCAGAATGACATCAACCCGGTTGCCCGGACGAAGAAGCCCCGCTCCGCCCGTCACCATATCGACTTCAATGGTGAAAGCTCGCATGCCCGGGGCGAGGACTGCCGCGACGAATTCAGGATCCGTACGAGCCAATAATGCCGAAGGTGAAATAACCTCACCGGCCTTGATGGGCTTAAGGACTAAGGCGCCGGACAAATCCTGCGATTCGTTTTGAACAAAAGCGCCTTTTGCAGCACTCTGAGCAACTGCCGTCCACTCGATGTCTCGTGCGGAAAGGAAACTCCCCGGAGAAAGGTTCGCCGCAGCGCGAGCTACAGAAACTTGAGCTTTATTTTCGGAAACGACCGGTGCGGCCGCTTCTTTCTGGACGGCCTTTGTCGGGAGCAGCATAATGCCGGCCGCAACGGCAAGCGCAACAATAACTACTCCGACCAAAAATTTTATCTTCATTTCTAGACCATGTGAGTAAGCATCAAAAGGAGTGACAGACTGACGGCGACGCCATAAGGAATTTCAGTCGTCCTGCGGGTTCTGACCAAATTCAGGCAGAGATATAAAAGTGCAAGTACGCCTCCGGCCCAGGCTGTTATGAGCAGCAAATCCAGTGTTCTTGCGGATGTCCAAAGCGCAGCTGCGGCCAAAAGCTTGATATCTCCCGCGCCGATCAGCCCGAGGTACGCCGAAACTGGGAATCCTACGATCAGAATTGAAATACACCCCAGCCATCCGGCCTGCAGCGGGCTGCCGCCGATCCATGCGTCAACGACAGCCGTTAGACCGAGCAGAACGGCCGCAGCATTTGGAATCTCCCGTTTGGTCAAATCACTCCAACTTGCCCAAACAAGGACCGCCATTGCTGCGGCAGCGAGTACCGTGCTATTTGCCACCTTGCGTCGGCAGATGGTCAACGATGCCTTTGAAGAGATCGCTGATCGCCGTTGCAAGCGGGCCGTCGGAAGAGACGAGCGCGCCGATTACGATCGCCACGCCGGCAGCAAGAATGCCGTATTCGATAGCGGTCACGCCGCGGCGGCTGCGAATGAAAAGACGAATGCGTTCAATGAATGTCATGATGCGTCCTTTGGTCGGAAAATCAGAAGTGGTAAGAGGCGCTGGTCGAAAGCTTGTAGGCTTGACGATCCTGTGAGCCGTCGACATAGGTGCCATACAGGCTGTAGTCGTAGTTGTCGCCTTTGAGGCTCAACCCAAGATCAATGCGCATGAGTGTCCGATCGGCGAAGGTGAAGGTGTAATTCGTCGTTTCACCAAGGGCCGATGAACTGGCATCAAGCGTTCGGTCGCCGAATACGCGAGCCCAGGAAAATCCGAGCACAGGAGATGCAACACCCCACCGAGTCTTGTAATTGCCTTCCCAATTCAAGCCCACCGGCACCATAACCGTGGAGCTTGTCGCACCTGGACGAGCCTTGATACCCGGCCCAGCGTCATACTCCTCGCCTTTAAGATGGAAGAACTCTGCACCCACAAACGGATAGACAATGGTTTCTCCGAGCAGCACACCGACTGAAGCACGGCCGCCGAGGTTGTAGACCCATGTGCTCATATCCGCCTTCGAGCGGCTGTAGTTGCTAGACACCTCACTTTGCAGGAGTGTCGCAGCTGCGTGCCCATCCAATGTGAATGGCCCCATTCCATAGCGGGCATAGGCCATCAACGTCCATGCATCGAATTCATCCTTTACGCCGACACTGTCGTTTTTCGTGTTCCCAGAAGAGAACCCGCCCGCGAGGCCTACTCGAACCCCCGAAGCAACCGGCGTATCAAAGCCCACTGCAACACCATAGGCATCGCGTTTCACGCGCTGAGTAACTCCGCGCGTCGACGAAGACGCTCTCGCTCGGGAGACGGATGCCGGCAATTCATCAATTTTCGCCTTGCCGCCGAGTAGCGCCGCCCAAGCGTGCGACTCCGGATCCTTTACCGAAGCCATACTTCTTTGAACGGTTTGAATGACCTCATCCGAAGCATCAAAAGCCGTCGAATAAACAGCCGCCGCCCCAGCCGGATTCAGCAGCATGTCCGCTTTATTGCCGACCTCTGCGATTTGTTCCTTGGTGAACGTTGTGAAACTCTTGTTGTTTCCGAGTGCATTCAACACTTCCACGAGATAACGCTCAGTGTCGGATCGATCCGCTTCAGGTTTGCGGTAGGCCTCTTCGAACATCGCTGCGGACATCATCGCATCGCCAAAAATGGCTTTGGGCGTTTGAATCTGAGCGATGATCGTTTTGCCGTCATCGTCAAACTTAAAGCCATAGAGCGGATTATCCGTAAAGATGTTCTCTACCTTCCAAAGCTTATCGGCCTTAACGTGATCGTCCACCACTTTGAGATTTTGCGTATCTTTGGTCAGTCCCTTGATATAGAGCTGCGAAGTATCGGCTACTGACAGCTTGATAGGATTGCCGTCCAGCGTACTGAAGAAGGGTTCGTTCTCCTCTCCCTTGATCCGCCAATAGCTCCCGGCAACCTCCATATCCACTAGAAAGAGAGAACTCGAACCGAATACGATGGCATTTCCATCCGCTGTCGCATCAGAGCCCACTAAAATTTGATTGCTGCCAACCGTTTGAAACCGCATAGGCACACTCGTATACAAAATTGCCTTTGGCTTCGTCTTGAGTGTCGCCACTGATGCGGTAATCCGCTCTTTAACCAGTGCTTCATCGGCGTAATCAGCTTCCGTACCGTACTGCGGCCAATTGCCGCCTTTTTTAAAGCGGTCATTGGCGGTATAGGTCAAATGGGAAAGAGCCAGCGTCGTGTAATCGGCGAGCTTAAAATTCACATTAGAGCCGAACCCATTTCCCTCTATGGCAGTACCGTCCAATTGGCTGGCTGTAAAGTGGAAATGCGCAAAAGAACCATGCTGCTCGGTTAAGGACGTTTCAAGCGCGACGCTTCCCAACCACCAAGAAGAAAGGGCAAATTCTGCTGAAGAATCTGTCAACGTTAATTCAGCAACATTCGTTTCCCGATTTTGAGTAGAGCGATAGTCGTACGCTTCAAAAGGTTTTCCATCGTCATCAATAATGGTTTGCTTCTTGACTGGATTGTTTATCCTTGACTTAACAATTTTAATTTCATCAGGCCCACCACCCAGAAAGAAATCCGTATTGAGTGTGGAATTCTCCAAAACTAATGTGCCTTCGACCTCCGTCGTCTTGGTCGTAACAACGGCATTTTTAAGGTGAAGCTCACTATTGGCCGCCAGAGTATCCGAAAGCGCAGCATCCATATTCGTGAGGTATGCCTCGCCGCCATGACGAGCCACCAGACTCTTCGCTTTCAGTTTGCCCCTTGTTCCAGATTCAGTACCGGCATTCAGAGTACCGCCGCCGTAGGATGTAATTACGGCGTCATTCGTACCAACGATAAATTGACCGCCATCACTGACTAAATTGACAGTTTTTTGAAAAATACTGATGTTTTTTCCTGTTGCCTGCGAAAGATCAATTGCGGAGTAGGAAAAGTCATCTCCATCTTTAATTTTTTGATAGTCATCGTACTCTGATCTGGTGTCATTGCCAAACAGCACCCCCGCCTTCCCTGCTTCAACCGTGAAAACCTCAGCGGCGGCAGAAGGTGCAATAGTGCTGAAAAAGAGGGCTGCCGAAACAGCAATCGACAGCCGTGTTAAACCTGAGACAACACTATCAGTTGCCGGTATAGGTGATAAGAATTTCAACATACTGTGGTTTAGAGCGGAAACGGCGTTGTTTGCGCAAATGAAAACCATTCTCATTTGCCTTATGCGGCAAATATATAGATCAGCCCTCTAATCTGCAAATAATTGCTTCATAAGCCAGCAAATGAAAGTGCTATTTCATTTGGTAAACTTAAGACCACAAATAAGCGTTTTAACGAAGAAAACTAGGTAAACTAATTAAGTTGTAATAAATTGTGATGTTAGTTTAGCGTGACAATCTGTCATATTTTTCGGCTTAATCAACCTGAGAATTACACTCGTATACCTACTGACAACAAGGTATATCTGCATTTTTTGTAGCTGTTTGTACACACTAAATAAAAGCAAAAACAGTTGAAAACAAATATAATCATTGTATGCTTATTGAGCTAAAAACAATGAAAACAATGGTCTAAATACTTATCCTAATTACCTTACATCCTTATGTGTTTCGCAAGTTAAATTGAGTCGACATACGATCACGAATTGTGGTCGATTCGCACTATGAATGAAGGATGGTTATGGCGTTCATTGGCAGGTTTCAGGTGCAACAGGTATGTGAAGTTGTTGTCAACAAAACGCCAACAGATCATTCGTGGAAAAATAAAAGATTAGCCACGCACACCTTTCATACGTCTGCCAGTGATTTGTCATGGAAAAAATAGATTCGGAACTGCTCACCATACTCCGCTCCCTTGTCATGACAGGATCCCAGACAAAAACAGCTCTTTCTCTCTCCAAGAGTCAAAGTAAGATTTCGCGAACCCTCTCTCGCGCAAGGACGCTCTTTCACGATCCGCTCTTTGTGCACAATGGTTCTATGCTTGTCCCAACCAACCGCATGCTCGAGATCTACGGGCATCTGCCAAAGTTGCTCGGCGAGATGGAAGCGCTTTTCGCTAAAGAGATATTCCATCCTGAATCCCTCAACCTGCACCTTCGTGTCGCAGCCATTGATTACGCGGCGCAATACATCATTCTTCCCGCCTTCCACGCAATGAAACGCATTGCGCCAAGAATTTCCATCGAACTCCAGCAGCTCAATGCCGACACCTTCCGTCGTCTTTCTCTCGGATTAGTCGATATGGCCATGCGACTTGAATGCACGGCACCCAATGAACTTCACTCTCTTGAGCTTTACGAAGCCAAACTGCTTGCTCTGGTGCGAAAAGGACACCCCGCCTTTGACCTTCTTCGACACAAAGGCAGTCTTCACTTCAATGACCTGCTGCAATGGGAATTCGTACAAGTCAACCGTACATTTACGGGTTTGGAATGGACTACGTCGCTTCACCCAGGTGCATTGAACCATCCTGCCGTCATGGTGCCGTATTCATCGCTTTTGGCCCCAACCATCCTGGAAACCGACTGGATTGCCCTCGCTTCAGCTCGTTATGCACTTGATGCTGTGAAACGTTGGCCTGTCGCCATTCTGCCGATTCGTTTGGACTGTGTTAAACGCATGCGCACACTTTATTGGCACGATCGGACACATCTTGATCCTGCGATGCAATGGGTTCGTTCCATGATTGCTGCTTACGGAAAACCATCCTCTGCAGAAATCGCCGAATACGAAATCGCAATCCAAGATACTGGCAACGACTCCTGATACCTTATGCAATTTTGCAAATTAAGGCTTGCAGAATCTGCATACACCATCTTCATAAACCGCAATAGCGATGAAATTTCTTGATTTCTAGACTCTTTCTGTCTGTTGGAAAACTCAGCCTGTCCTGAGTCCAGCGACTCAATTCTTTCAAGGAGAGTCTCATGATTCAAAGAAGAACACTGGTAAAAGCCGTCATCGCTACACTAGCCCCGCTTAGCCTGACAAGTGCCTTTGCGGCTGGCGGCCCCAGCGGCGCCCATATCGGTTACCAGCACCAAGGCCAACTTGGCGCCGTGGACATGAATCCGTACAAAATCGCACCGCTTACAGCGATCATCCGTGATGCCGGCTTCACGATCCAAAATATTCACGTGCGCATTGTTCCCAAAGCCAACGGTCAAGAAATCGCTTACAAGGTCACTAATCAGAAAGCAAAAACGTATGGCGGCATTCCTGTTTTTGGACTGTATCCAGATTATGTGAATACGGTCGAGGTCTCTTACACCAAAGTCGCCGGAGACAAACGTGAAGACATAAAAGAGTCATATCGGATCTATGCACCGCCCGTCTACTTCTATGCGACCGGTGCACGTGATCAAAAGAATATGGATATGAATCCAGAAGTAAAGAAAGTGGATCCTGAATTCAAAGATCGCCTTTACTTCATCAACAACCAAATCCTCAATTCATGGAAAACAGGGCAATTCACCTGGAACAACCCTCAGGGCGGAGCTCTCGAATGGGGCGGCGGCGCTCAAAACGCAATTATTGACACCACTGGTGAAGTGCGTTGGTTCATGAACACGGACCCAATCCATGATCAATACTCCGTTCTAGAAAGCGGGCCGATGCTTGGTTTTGAACAGAACAAAGACGGCGCCTACACCTGGGGTTTTGGTCAGCGCTACCTGAAATACGACATTATGGGACGGAAGATCTGGAACCGACGCCTGCCTCAGTCCTATATTGACTTCTCACATGCACTCTGTGCTGCGGAAAATGGAAATTATTTCCTGCGCGTCGCTGCTGCAGCCTACGCGCGGCCAGACGGCAAGACGGTGCGGACGGTACGCGACGTTATCGTTGAGGTCGATGAGTCCGGCAATGTTGTTGATGATTGGCGTCTTTGGGAAATTCTCGATAGTTATCGCGACAATGTCATCAAAACAATGGACCAAGGTGCGGTGTGTCTCAATATTGACTTTTCCAAAGAAGGACAAACGCTTTCCGCAGCAGATCTTGCGGCCATGGATAAATCCGATCGATTCGGCGATATCGCAGGCGTTGGTCCTGGCCGCAACTGGGCGCACGTCAATTCCATTGATTACGATCCTACAGACGATTCGATCATTCTCTCGGTACGCAATCAGTCTGCCGTTGTAAAAATCGGTCGAGACCATCAAGTCAAATGGATTCTGGCATCTCCCGAAGGTTGGCGCAGTCCGTGGAAAGATAAGGTCCTTAAGCCTGTCAATGCCTCTGGACAAATGCTCAAAGTTGAAGGTTCGACCTGTGAAGGCGGCTTCGACTGGACCTGGACGCAGCATTCGGCTTTCCGCGTCGACGAAAAATCAACCAAGGATGTGATCTACGTATCTGTCTTTGACAACGGTGATGGTCGAGGCATGGAGCAGCCCGCCCTACCCAATATGAAGTATTCACGAGCCGTCGTCTACAAGATCGACCAGAAGAAGATGACAGTTCAGCAGGTTTGGGAATTCGGTCAGGAACGAGGAAATGATTGGTACAGCCCTGTCACGTCGCTCGCTAAATACCAGGCCGATAAAGACTCTGTCATGGTCTATTCCGGTTCTGCCGGACTTTTCGGCAAACCATCTGCAATGAAACCTGAAGAACTCGCAAAGATGACAAAGGGCGTTCATCCATATTTAATGGAATTCAAGTGGGGAGAAAAAGAACCTGCAGTTGAAATCAAACTCAATGATGCCATGGGCTACCAAGCTTTCCCCTTTAATCTACAAGAAGCTTTTGAACAATAGTCGTCATTGATACTAGCTATATCGTCGTTCCATTGTTTGATATTTCATATAAAATATTTGAATATACCCGAAAAAAAATAATTCAAGTGAATACACGATCATGGGGCGACGACTTATTATATTGATTTATAAATAAAATTTATTAGCAGCTCTCTCACACCAATCCTATCATTTAAAAATCCAAAATTACAACAACTTATCAAGCATTCCTATATTAACAGACGTTCTCAATATTGTTAAATTGCTCATGTAAATTTATTAATCGCCTTCATAACAAATATTCAACTAATCACCACACTCTCACTTAATCAACGCAATTATTATCTGAAAATCACTTTCAACAATATATCTCAGACTTCATAACCAAGAGAAATATTCCATAATTCCAACAATATCCATCAACGAGTTGACGAATAAATCAGATAACTAAAAAATTTGTTGCGATCCATGGAGGGTATTCGTTCAAGCACCACTCTCAGATTGAGCGTAGGATGATGTTCCTAAATTTCGTAGACGCAAGAGTCAACGGCTTGCACTACGTCATATGATCAACATCATCGCTTCAAACCGTCATGGGCAGTTTCCACGAACTCATCGCAGGTTTTCATAACTTTCAAGAGTCCTATCTCTTGAAGGAAAAGGAATTTTTTGATCAGCTGGCTCACGGGCAGAAACCCAAAAGTCTTGTCATTGCCTGCTGTGACTCGCGTGTAGATCCCGCTATCCTTTTGGGCGGCAAACCCGGTGATCTGTTTGTTGTGAGAAGCATTGCCGCACTCATCCCGCCGGTCGGACTTTCGTCGCCGCGTGATGCGGTCATGTCGGCCTTGGAATATGGTGTGAAACACCTCGACGTAGACCATCTGATCGTTATGGGGCACTCTGCCTGCGGCGGCATTCACGCAGCGCTCTTCCCCGAAAAAATAGAAAAAGAGTTTTTCTTGTCGCGTTGGGTGCAGATGGCTCACCCCGTTTCTGAAGAACTTCGGCGAGAACTTACTGCAGAACCGACGTCGGAAGTGCTGCCCGATCCCTCCGCACCGGATTTTGTTCGGCGCGTCGAAGAGGGGGCTGTGCTGCAGTCAATCGAAAACCTCCTTTCATACGACTGGATCGAAGCCAAAGTCCAAGAGGGAACGCTGTCCCTTCATGCGCTTTACTACGACCTGAAGTCCGGCACTCTTTACGTCTGGAATGCTGAAAAAGAGGACTTTGAACCCTCGCAGGAACATCACTGCCCCAAAGAAGCCAGTCTCTGTCATTTTTGAGCCCTCGAGAAACAGACAACGGCCTCTACGCTCTTTATCCTATTGACGCCTTCATAAACCTTGAGGGATGATTTGTTCCGTCAGTGCAGTCATTGCACTTCCCATCAAGTTGAATACCCATACTTTTGAGTCCTCTCATCATGCAGCACAACGCCCGCACCTCCATCGCCATGACGGCGTATTGGTGGCGCCCCTCAACAGAGCGGGCGTTCAGTCGGTGTGCGTGCTGAGAAAAGAAGCTGTTCCTTAAAGCTTTCGAACTTTCAAAAGCATCCATAAGCCCGCGGATCTCGAGTCCAGCGGGCTTTTGCTTTATCGAGTCGCGGTGAGCCCAACGAGATCCTCCAAGCCATTCTCAAGCAATTCATTCGGAGTACTTCACCATGACCACCTTCAATTTCAATACGCTTTGCGCCGGCCGCAGCCTCACCACGGAAGAATCCCAAGCGCTCTTTACTCAGGTCTTCGAGGGCAAGATCGATCCTGCGCTTTTGGCCGGCATTCTCACTGCGCTGAAGATCAAAGGCGAAACGCCTGAAGAAATCGAAGGCGCAGCCAGAGCCATGGTGGCTGCAGCGGCTCACTTCCCGCGTCCGCGGGGAGTGGAAATCGGGGAAATCGTCGGCACCGGCGGCGATGGGATGAAGACGATCAACGTTTCGACTACAACAGCGCTTCTGGCTGCTGCAGCGGGACTCAAGATTGCCAAGCACGGCAACCGCGGCGTCTCTTCCCCTACCGGGGCATCAGACCTCCTCACGGCTCTTGGCGTCGACATTCGTCTGACGCCCAATGAAAGCGCACAACTGCTCGACGCCACGGGATTTTGCTTCTGCTTTGCACAGCTCTACCATCCGGCCATGCGTTTTGCCGGTCCTGTGCGCGCTGCTTTAAAAACCCGCACGATCTTCAACATTCTGGGGCCGCTTACCAATCCCGCTCACCCAGACTATGCGCTGATCGGCGTTTACTCTCCAGCTCTTCTCGAAACGGTCGCACAAACTTTGCGTCTTCTCGGCGTCAAGCGTGCCTACGTTGTACATGGCAGCGGTCTCGATGAGGCTGCTGTCCACGGCACGACCGAACTTGCAGAATTGAAGGAAGACGGTACGATCGAGCGCAGCACGCTCACACCGGCCGACCTTGGGGCAAAGCGCCTCTATTCCATTGAAGAAATCAAAGGCGGCGCCCCTGCAGACAACGCCCTCATTACGGAAGCGATCCTGGCGGGTAAGGGTACAGAAGCACAGCAAGCCTTCGTGGCAGCCAATCTGGCACTGCTGCTGAAAATCGGCGATCTTGCGAAGAGCCTGCCTGAGGCCGTTGAACTTGCGCGCCGCACCATGGCTTCCGGCAAGGGGCTCGAAGTGCTCAACGCTCATCGTGCATATGCCACATCCCATACGGCATCCTCACAGAAAGCTGCCTGAGCCTAGCCACATCATTCACAACCGAAAACGACAAAATGCAGGTTGATCTTTTTCGTAATGCCCAAGCCACTGACGCCGTCGCCGCACTGAACCACGCGTCCATGGTGAGCACCGTGCTTGAAAAAATTGCTGCCTCGTCTGTTCAGCGAGCGGCAGCGCTTCCTGCCGTCACACGCGCCGAATTCGATGCGGCCGAATTGGAGCGGCGCCAACATTTTGCCGCTGTCGGCATTGATGGCAATGCGCTCGCGCAGCGATATGGTGTTTTTTCGGCTGCCCTGCGCCTTCCTGGCCGCAGAGTGATTCTGGAGATCAAGGCCGCATCGCCGTCAAAAGGCGTCATGAAGACTGCCATTGATCTGGATGATTATGCGAAGGTCTATGGCACCTACGCCGATGCCATTTCTGTACTGACGGAGCCAGAATTCTTCCGCGGCAGTTTTGAGCGCCTGGCCGCCGTCCGTGAACGCACCACACGTCCCCTGCTGGCAAAGGATTTCATTGTGAGTGATCGGCAGCGGCTCGCCGCACACCCCCGCGGGGGCGAGGGATTCAGCAGCTGCTCGCCGCATACCGCTGCGGAGCCGATGCCGTCCTCTTGATGCTTTCGGTATTAGCCCCCGACGGTTACCGAGACTTGGCAGCCAAAGCCAAAGCACTCGGACTCGAGGTGCTTACCGAAGCCTCATCCGTTGAAGAAGCTCGCGTGGCGCTTGAGCTCGGTGCCAAAATAATCGGCATCAATAACCGCAATCTTCGTACGCTCGAAGTAGATGTCAACCGCGCGCCGAATGTAGCGTCAGAATTAACCGGCGATCTGCCTGAGGATGTCGTACTGGTTGCTGAATCAGGCTATACGTCCTTCACCGCCATTGCAAAAGCCGTCGCAGCAGCTCCGCGGTTAAATGCGTTCCTTTGCGGCTCAGCCCTGTCACAAGCCTCCAACTTGTCTCTGGCCGTGCGGGAACTGTTGTTCGGTCATTCAAAAGTCTGCGGCATTACGCGCCCAGAAGATGCAATGGCCGCTGCTGAGGCGGGGGGTTCAACGGTTGGAATCATCCTCGCGGCGCGATCAAAGCGCTGTGTTGTCCTCTCGGAGGCGAAGCGACTGGCAAAAGCCATCCGAGACAATGCTCAACGCTTCCAACTGCCCGTAGCGATTTGTGCAGTAATCGACGCCGCCGAACTTTCTCAGATTCCAACTATCCTGCAAACATTTGCCCCTGAACGCATCCAAATCCACGGCACGCTTTCCGCAGAAGCACTCGAAAACCTTGTTCACTCACATCCCAACACGGCCTTCGTACCCGTCATTGGCGTAAGCATTCAGTGCCGCCGCGCAGACGAAACGGATGCTCACCTTCTCAGAGCAGTTCGCAGCCTTCTGGACGCCGGTGCAGCCAACGTGCTCCTTGATGCTGCCAATGCCTCTGGCTCCGGCGGCACCGGAACGACTTTTGATCACACCGTGCTGGAAGGACTCCAAACGGATCCCCAAGTACTTGCCCAGATTTTGCTCGCCGGGGGGTTATCGCCCGTCAATGCAGCCGAAGCAGCCTTTACCGGCGCTGCGGGCTTTGATTTCAATTCCGGCGTTGAAGAGGCGCCGGGCATTAAATCAGCCGAAAAAATTCATTCGGCCTTTGCCGCTCTCCGCGGCATTCCTGCGCCGAAGCCTCACCACTGATTGTGAGTCCAGCTCTATACAGAACTCTCATTTACAACGGACAGTCCATCATGAAGCTCAACCCTTATTTCGGCCGATTCGGCGGCCAGTTCGTCCCGGAAATTCTTATTCCCGCTCTTGATCAGCTCGAAGAAGCCTTCATCGCCGCCAAGGATGATCCGACATTCCAACAGGAACTTCACACACTGCTCACTGACTATGCCGGTCGTCCGACACCTTTGACAAAGTGCCGCAACCTGACACAAGGCACCAAAACCACGATCTATCTCAAACGCGAAGATCTGGTTCACGGCGGCGCACACAAGACCAATCAAGTGCTGGGTCAAGCGCTTCTGGCACGCCGCATGGGCAAGACCCGAATCATTGCCGAAACAGGTGCCGGGCAGCACGGCGTTGCCACCGCTATTGCCTGTGCACTGCTTGGATTCAAGTGCCGCGTCTATATGGGCGCAAAAGACGTCGAACGGCAAAAACCCAATGTCTTCCGTATGGAATTGATGGGCGCCGAGGTTGTGCCGGTACATAACGGCCGCAGCACGCTTAAAGAAGCCTGCAATGCTGCTCTTCGTGACTGGGCTGGTTCATTTGCCGATACGCATTACATGCTCGGCACCGCCGCGGGTCCGCATCCCTTCCCCACCATCGTGCGTGAATTCCAGAAAATCATCGGTGAAGAAGCTCGTGCGCAGTTTGCCAAACTCGAGGGCGGTCTGCCCGATGCCGTCATCGCCTGCGTGGGAGGCGGTTCAAACGCGATTGGCCTTTTTACCGATTTCGTACCGCATAAGAGCGTCAAGCTGATCGGTGTTGAACCTGCCGGACGCGGTCTTGATACACCGGATCATGGTGCCACGCTTGAAAAAGGAACGCCCGGCATCTTCTTTGGCGCCCGCTCCTACAATATGCAGACGCCGGACGGTCAGATTGAAGAATCCTTCTCTATATCAGCTGGCCTTGATTTCCCGTCCGTAGGACCCGAACACGCTTACCTGCAGGAAATCGGCCGGGCTGAATATCACGGCATCACAGACCGTGAGGCACTGTCCGCCTTCATTGAACTCTCCCAGCGCGAAGGCATTATTCCCGCTCTGGAAAGCGCTCACGCACTCGCCTATGCCCTCAAGCTGGCACGTCAAAATCCTGAACGCGAGCAAAAATTTGTCGTCAATCTCTCCGGCCGCGGCGATAAGGATATCTTTCAGGTCTCGCAGCGTTTGGAAGACGAGGGACTTTTTGTGAACGGCCGTCTTGCCGCCGATGCTGCCCAGGCCGTCCTGGAAGGCTGATCACCCGATATATCTCTCGAAATGAATTCAACTCAAATTTTTCAAGGATTCCCTCTCATGACGCAGTCAGACCGTTTCGCTGCACGTTTTGCCGTGCTGGCACAAAAGAAGGAAGGCGCCTTTGTCCCCTTTGTCAATCTTTGCGATCCAACACCGGAAATCTCGTCCCAAATTTTGGAAGCGTTAGCAGCCGGCGGAGCCGATGCACTTGAACTCGGCATTCCTTTTTCCGACCCCTGCGCAGACGGTCCGGTCATTGAAGCTTCAGCTCAGCGCGCACTCGCAGCGGGCTCAACGACCGCCAAATGTCTGGGAATTATCAAAGCGTTCCGCGCAAAACACCCGGATATTCCAGTGAGCCTTATGCTCTATGTAAACCTCGTGACAGCGCCCGGCGTCGAACACTTCTTTGCGGCCGCCAAGGATGCCGGCGTTGATGCTGTCCTTATCCCTGACGTTCCGATTTCAATGCGCGAAGCCGAACCTGAATGGGACGCTGCCGCCAAAGCGCACGGCATTCATCTGATTGCCATCGCACCGCCCAACGGTACTCCGGACCTCTATAAAGAAGTCGCTCAGCGCTCTACGGGATATGTTTATCTCCTCTCCCGCGCAGGCATTACTGGCACGGATAAAACTGCTGGGCGTCCCGGTGAAGCCGAAATTGCTGCACTTCGCGCTGCCGGCTCGGCGCCATTGCTTTTGGGGTTTGGCGTGTCGCGCCCTGAACATGTCCGTGCTGCGCTTGAAGCAGGTGCAGACGGCGCCATTGCCGGATCTGCCGTCGCTCAGGTGATCACGGAGAATCTCAGCAATGTCCCTGTGATGCTTGAGCGCCTCACCGCATTTGTTAAAGAAATGAAAGCCGCCACCGCTCTTAGGTGAAACGCAAAGCGGCTGCATCCGTCAGGCATCAGCGCCGTCTTGATCCTTTGAACGCCTCAAGACGGCGCATTTTATTTGCCGCACGTCCAGCCGGCAGCTTTAGGCGCCGCGCGGTTTGGGAAAGAAGTATCTGAGTTTGGCGTTGGGGTGCTGCTTTGTGAGCAAGCTCACTAGAGCAAAGACCACTGCCGTCACTAAGAGCCCCGGAACGATTGCATGGAATCCCCAAAGGTTGGGCTTGAAAAGCAGCAGTCCCGCATAGAGCATGAGCCCAACCGAGATCGAAGCTACGCATCCCTTGGCTGTGGCTCGCCGCCAGAAAAGTCCCAAGACTAATGGGAATAAGAAGGCAACTTCCAATCCTCCGAAGCTGCCCATGTTGATCCAGGCAATGAGATCAAAGGGACGAGCGGCAGCCGCCATGGCGGCAAGTCCCAGCACCAACGTTGCCCAGCGCGAAATGCGCAGAAGGACCTTAGGCTGATGTTCAAGCTCCGGACGTGCAGCCAAAAGCAAATCCTTCACAACCGCCGATGAGGCTGCGATCAAAAGCGAACTCACTGTCGACATGGTGGCTGCCAGCGGGCCGATCAAGGTTATTCCGGCCTCTATCGGCGTGAGATGCTGAGTAATGAGGCGCGGTACGACGTGATCCGTGGATGCGCCTGCAAGATCAAAGTCAGGCAGCCCGCGCGCAAAAACACCGATTACGGTGATGCCGATCATCAGTGCACCGCACACTATCGTACTCACGATCATCGCGCGATGAAGATCAGCAGAAGACAGGTAACTCATGCACCGCACAGCCGACTGCGGCAGCCCGGCCGTTCCGAAACCCACCAAAATCCAAGCCGAAAACAATAACGTCCAGGGAAGTGCGCCATTGGCATTGGGTGAAAAGATGGGGCTCGAAGACAAATCCGCTGCCGGATCTGCAAGTTGGGCGGCAGCAGCGCGCTCCATAGCGGCAGTCAGTCCGCCGGCCTCCCCGAGGACGGACCATCCCAGCATCACCATGCCGACAATCATCAGGACTGCACAAACAAAATCAGTCCATGCAACCGCTCGAAAACCGCCGAAGGTCGTATAGAAAACAGTTAGGAGGCCAAACAGCAGAAGCCCCAAAACGGGATCAATGCCGGCCGCCGCCGATGAACTGTCCGGTCATCATGGCGCAAAAGCAGATAAGTAATGCAAGCGACAGCAGCACCGTCAATGCACGGCTGCCGAAGCGCACCTCAAGAAGCCCCGTTACGGTAATTGCGCCGGAGGCTCGGGATGCCAGCGCCATCTTTTTACCTAAGAGACCCAGAATAAAAAAACCTGCAATGATCTGTGGCGCAGCAAAAACTACCCAGCCAAGCCCAAGCTTCCAGGCGATGCCTGGACCAGACACAAACGAGCTGACGGACCCGTAAGTGGCTACTAAAGTCATTGCGAGCACAACACCGGAAAGACTGCGGCTGCCTAAAAAATACTCGTCGGCAAAGCGTTGCTTTTCTTTTTCTCGGCTGCGGCGACGCTCCGTCCACACCGCAGTCACCGCAAGCGCCGCGAAGAAGAGCAGGATCGGAATGAAAATGAGGATTGTCCGGCTGGTCATTGCGCTGCCTTTTCTGCTGAAGAGTCTTCGTGATCACCGGCAAACGCCCTCTCCTCGGGCACCATATCAAGCGGCATCGCCTTGAAATACCGCTTCACAATGAACATCACCACCAGCACTGAGAGCACATACCCGCCGCAGACGGCGACCCAAAACCACAGCGGCAGCCCCCAAAAACGTTCATGAACATCTTTAAAGAGCGCAATGCTCCCCCAGAAGAAAGCAAAAAGCCCCAAAGCGGCAATGAACGTCACAGCCGCTTCGCGGCCGCAGATTCGCAGAGCCTCATCATACGTTGGGGTTGAAGGCACACTGCGGGGGGCCGCTTTTCGAGGGAAAGCGTCATTGGACGAAGTCATTTGAATTCGTATTCCTCTTTAGGGAGATCAAAGGCAGAAGCAAAGGTCATCCAGTCAAGCTCGGCAACTTTAAGCCTCAGCGTTCAGAGAATAATACTCGCCCGACGCACAAATCTATAGGCATAAACCTGCATCATCCGCATTAGGCCGTCTGGATGAGGAAGCAGCAAATTGGTCGCTGCAAACGAAGAGGACTGCAAAAAAGAACTTGAAACCGCAGCCTCAATAGGCTTAATCCCAATGCTTTTCCCGAACAGGCAGCGTCAGCCCTGCCTGCTTCATCGCCGCCTTGAGCAGCAGCAGATCTTCCCAAGCTTTCGACTTGGCTGCCGGCGATCGAAGCAAATAGGAGGGATGGTAGGTCGCAACCGCCGGCACCTGCCGTCCATCGGGAAGCTGCGCCAGATGAATGCGCCCCCGCATCTTAGAGATCGAAAACATTTCATCAGCAGGCTTCAGAAGCGACGAAATGGCAAATCGCCCTGCGAGGAAAAGCACATCGGGCTTGAGCAATTCAAGCTGCCGGGCAAGCCAGTGTCCGCAGCAAACAATCTCTTCGGGCTGAGGATTTCGGTTGCGCGGCGGGCGGCATTTGAGCACATTCAAAATCACACAGTCGCGTCGGCGTACCAGTCCGAGCGAATCGAGCATGGCGGTCAGGAGCTTGCCGGATTTGCCGACAAAAGGAATGCCCTGAAGATCCTCCTCTGCCCCCGGTGCCTCTCCCACCACAACGAGTTTAGGTCCGGGTCCGCCGTCGGAAAAGACAACATGCTGACGGCCCATCGCCTCAGCCCGACAAGCGGTGCGGTGTTGTGAAAGTTTCGCCAGCGCCTGCCAATCGGCCGAAGCAATTTTGCTCAGAAGCTCCGTACTCATACCGACCGCCGGCTGTGAAACTGCCTGGGGTGCAGTCGGAGAAGCTGCGGAAGTCTGTGCCGCCCGAGCAGATTGAGGAGCCTGCGGGAGACTTCCCGTTTTTGCTGCAGTGAGTTCAGCCCGTGCCGGCACAGCAGATCGTTTCGGTGATGGGGACTGCGGCCGCCCTGCAGGCCGCAAAGCCCCTGTCGGCACCAGCGGATCCATCGAATCACGCAGAAGCCATACAGGACCCAGTCCCATGGCATCGAGCATTTCTATCGATTCTCGGCTGAAGGCAGGCTGCTGAAGCTCTTGCGTCATAGTGCCTCCTCAACGATTAACGCTGCCGGCGCTTTAGAGGCTCCCGGAAGTTCGCGGCGCATCAGCACGGCATCTTCCCGACCGCTCAGATGGCGGTAATAACCTCGGCGTCGGCCGACGACAACAAATCCGTTCTGCTCATAGAGACGGCGTGCCGGGATATTGCTTTCGCGCACCTCCAGATAGAGAGACGATGCACCGCGCCGCGCGAGCTCGGCTTCTAGTTCAGCAAGCAGCGCACGGCCAATGCCTTGACGCTGCATGGTGGGTGCAGTACCGATGATAAGGAGTTCACTTTCGTCGAGTACGAGACTCGCCACCGCCCATGCAGCCAAGCCCGCTTCGGACGCCGAGGCAGAAGCGGACTGAACAACGAGGCAAAGGTGTCCCGTATTGAGCGAATCCAAAAAGTTTCCGGCACTCCAAGGCGACTCTTCCACCCGCCCCTCCAATAGAGCCAGTGTTTCGACATCGTCTGGACGCATTGCGCGCACGATGAGATCCGACCGACCGCTCAGCGGACGGCCGCCAGAAAAATGATTCGGCGCCGGAGCCGTCGTCACAAACGCTCCCCTGCCGCACGTTCGGCCATCGTCAGCGCCACGCGGTTGCGAACATAGACGGGATGAGCAAGTTCGGGACGAATGGTGCCGCCCGAAAGCGCCATACGGCGGGCAATGCGGGCAATAGCGTCCGGATGCGAATCCGCCGCATTAACCATGCGGATGCCGCCATCGCTCCTGATCTTCATTGCCTCCGAATACACCTTGGAGCCGCTGCCGCAGAGCATATCTGCTTTAAAACGCTCCAGATAGGTCTGAGCATCTTCGGGCGCGACCAATACGGGACCATCCAGCCGCTCGAGGCGATCCTCTGCAACGGCGGGCACGCGCCACATCCCGGCATAGCACTCGTGCATGCGGGCATCGTTTAAAACCGCAATGCGGGTTCCCGGACGAGAAGCCTCCAAATGAGTCTCTCGAAGCCATTCAGCCAGCGCTTCCAAGTTGGAGACTTGCGCCACCGGAACTTCAAGCGCCCAGGCGAGTCCTTGTGCTGCGCCGCAGGCGACGCGCAGTCCGGTAAAGCTTCCCGGGCCTTCGCCGAACGCAATCAATCCCAAATCCGTTTTTTCAATACCGGCTTCATGAATGAGATCCCGCCCCATCGGCAGCAGTCGTTCGCTGTGGCGGCTGCCTACGTGCTCCACATGCATGAAAAGCGAACCGTCCGCAAGAAGAATCGCAGCGCCGCAGTCTTCCTGCGCTGTATCAAGCGCCAGAATATGAGGAATCAAGGTGTCAGTCATGGAAAGCTCGGGCTGCGGTTCAACACATAAACCGTCCCTTTAAAGTCTGGGAACAGCTGCAATTATACGGTCGGGGCATTTGTTCACTCAGGCCGATTTGGTCTGCCCCCAGCGCCTGCAGGATAATAAGAAATTCAATTGTTAAACCGATTTGATCGGCGATTCTAGTCCTGCTTCAGTATCTGAACAGTTTTCTCTTTTTACGCCGCCCCACCTTCATGACACCATCCTGCGAAACTTCATCCACCCGCCCGCGCACTCGGCTTTCGCCGCAAGAACGCCGGCAAGCCATTCTTGCAGCCGCCCGCCGATGCTGCGTCAGAAACGGCGCATTTGATTTATCGCTGGCCGATGTTGCTCAAGAGGCCGGCATTTCGAGGAATCTGGTCTATCACTACTTTAAGAACCATGAATCGCTTCTTGAAGCGCTCCTCGTTGCCGAAGGTGAGATTTTGGCCGCGCGCGCTGCTGAAATAAAGCCGCTCGCCGGTGAAGCGCCGCGCGAGACACTGCGCAGACTTATTTGTGCATTTCTCGACTTTACGGCTGAACGCGCTGACGGTTTTTCACTGCTTCATAATGCACCAGACATCAAACCGCTTTTGCGGGAACGGTTTAACGCATCTGCCAGCCTTTTTTCGGGTCGGATTCTCGATTTGCTGAAGCTTCCCGACACCCCTGCATCACATGCAGCCGTCGAAGCTGCTACGGGATTTCTGCTGCGATTCGCCTATATTGAACGCAATGCACTGGCGCATAAGCGTGATGCAGCTGCAGACCTCTGCCTGGCGGTGATTGAAGCCGCCGCCAACGGCGTCAAAAAATTCGAAGAAGTATGAGCCTTCTTTGCGCTGCAGCTCATGAGCGCAGCGGCTGCCAAGTTCATTGAATGGCCTGTCTCAGTGCCCGGGGGCATTGAGATCCTTCGCCCCATGGCGTCGATCGGCACTTCCTAGGTGCTGCATGTGCACTTCCATAATTTGCTCTCGCATCAAGCGCATGTCTTCGCGGCAGAGCTTAGGGTGCTTCACCTGACCGCCGTCGCCGCGGGCATCAAGCGAAAAACGACGGCGAAGCGCCTCTTGATCTCTCGCACTCATATAAGAGCGAAGTTCGTTTCGCTCTTCATTGCTCAGCCCTCGCCAATAAGAAGTCTTTGAAGCTTCGTCCAGATACGGCCAAAGCTTTGCACGCTCCTGAGCAGACATTTCACTCCAGAGCTGCAAACACGGCGTACTGGCTGGTTCACAGCCGTCCGAACCAGCAGTCTTGCTGCCCAAATTGGCCGGATCCGGCCAAGCCGAAGCCGCTCCGCTTGCAGCGAGACAACAAGCCAGCACAAGCGCACTGCAGGAATGATGATGAAGCATAAAATCAACGCCTCTCTACGAGGATTGCGGAGCTTCGCGAAGCAGATGCCTCTATGGGAGGCCTGCTGACGAAGATCACGTATTCAGGGTCTTCTCTTTGATTGGAATATATCAGTGCGCTCTAGTGAGAAGCTGAAGCGAAGCGTTCGAAAGCGTGACAGAACATTGCCTTGAGATCACTGTGGGATCGACTGATTCGATCACGCTAAAGCGACATATATTGTCTCAACATGAACCATTCACCCCGCCGTTTCTGCCCTTCTTCATAGTTATCAAGTCCGACTATTCTTCTTGAAGACTAGCTTGTTCCATACCTGCCGACACCAAAAACAGCGCAAAAGTTTGCAATTCGAAAGCACAGGCGCCTATTTGTAACTCTCGATTGCCAGAGGGTGGCGCAAAGCCGTTTCTGATGAAACAATTCATGCATCTGCAAATCATCCGCCACTTCTTGATAGATTTATTAAAGAAGCCGGTCCAAGGAGCCCAAAGTGGTTGAACGCACTCCCAAAATTCTCATTGTCGATGACGACCCCCGTCTGCGAGACCTGTTGCGCCGCTATCTCGGCGAAAATGGCTTCAACGTCCTCGTCAGCGAAAACGGCGAAGCTATGAAGCGCCTTTGGGTGCGCGAACACTTCGACGTGCTGATTCTGGACCTGATGATGCCGGGGGAAGACGGTCTGGCCATCCTCAAGCGTCTGCGCGCTGAAAAGGATATGACGCCGGTCATCATGCTGACGGCCCGAGGAGAAGACGTCGACCGTATTCTCGGTCTCGAGCTCGGCGCTGACGATTATCTCGGCAAACCTTTTAATCCTCGCGAACTGCTTGCCCGCATCCACGCCGTATTGCGCCGCCGTCCGCGTCAGGACGCACCGGGCGCCCCTTCAATGGAAAATGAAGTGGTGAAGTTCGGCGACTTTGAACTGGATCTGGGCACCCGCGTTCTCAAAAAGAACGGCGAAATTGTGCCGCTCACAACCGGTGAATTCGCTGTGCTCAAGGCCTTTGCCCGCCATCCCCGTCAGCCGCTCTCACGCGACAAGCTCATGGAAATGGCTCGCGGCCGTGAATATGAAGCCTTTGACCGTTCCCTTGACGTTCAGGTTTCGCGTCTGCGTAAGCTCCTTGAGCCCGATCCCTCGAAGCCCCGCTATCTGCAGACAGTCTGGGGACTGGGATACGTCTTTATCCCGGACGGTCACGCTTAATTACGCAAGCGAGCGTTCGACAGACCGTCTTTCAAACAGGCCCGCACGGGCCTGTTTTCGCTTAGAGCTCTCTAGTGAAGGCAATCTCATCGCCTGCGGCATCTGCCAAATGGCTAAACTTTTTCCTTCGCCTTCTTTTTTCACCTTCTGACGCGAGGAGTCCGCTTTGGCCTGGATCTCTCAACTCAAAACACGGCGGCCGAGTCTCTTCTGGCGCACGTTTCTCCTGCTCTGCGGCCTGCTCTTCTTTTCCGTCATCGGCTGGCTGCAAAGCTTTCGCGTACTTTCTGAACTGCCCTATTCACAAGGGGTGGCGCAGCACATCGTTTCAACCGTCAACCTCACGAAGTACGCCCTCGTCACGGCCGATCCGCTCTACCGCGTCGATCTTTTGAAAACGCTGGCCGTGCGCGAAGGGGTGCTCATTTCCCCTCGCGACCCCACCGATACGATCACCAAGATGCCCTCAGAAAGCTTCAATGGTCTGATTGACCAAATGGTGAAAAGTTCGCTGGGACCCGAGACAATTCTGGCGACCTCCGTGAACGGCAATCCCGGTCTCTGGGTAACCTTCGACATTGACGGCGACCAGTATTGGCTTCAAACCAAGGACGACGTGCTGGATCCCCCGTATGGCACTGCCTGGCTATGGTGGGCTGTGGCCGCTGGGCTGGCTTCGCTCTTTGGCGCCACACTGCTTGCTCGTCATGTGGTGCAGCCCCTTGCCAAATTGTCCGACTTTGCCAATCAAGTTAGTAAAGGCATCAAACCAGAACCGCTCCCAGAAGACGCTTCCACCTCTGAGATTCAGGCAGTCAATGTGAGTTTCAACCGTATGGTGGAAGATCTCGCGCACATGGAGGCCGACCGCGAACTGCTTTTGGCCGGCGTCTCTCACGACTTGCGTACGCCGATCACACGCCTGCGTCTGGAAATTGAATTGGCTTCCCATCTGCCTGAGGAGTCCCGTGAGGCCATGGTGAGTGACCTTGAGCAAATGGAAAACATCGTCAACCAATTCCTCGCTTATGCCCGCCGCTCCAACGAAGAACAGGTAATGGTGAACTTCAGCGAAGCGGTTCAAACGGCTATCCACAATGCTCGTATTGATGCCGACCCGACCATGGAAGTGACCACACAGCTCGCACCTGACGTTTTCGTGATGGCACACCCGCTGGAGCTCTCGCGTGCTGTCCAGAACTTAATCGTCAACGCGCAGCGATATGGGCGCAGTGACGACGGGAAGCTTCGTCTCACTATGACGGTGAAAAAGAGCGCCGACAACCAAACCGCAGAACTCGACGTCGCCGACCAGGGTACGGGTTTGCCGGAAAGTCAACGTGCGCGTGTGATGCGCCCCTTTGAGCGCGGCGAATCTGCCCGCAGCGGCGTAACAGGATCGGGTCTTGGTCTGGCCATCGTCGACCGCATCGTCCGTCGTTCCGGCGGCACAGTTGTGCTGGGCGACGCACTGCCGCACGGGCTCCTTGTTAAAGTACAGTTCCCGTTAATCCAGCGCTCAACCTTGAAGAAAGCCTTGAAGGAACAAGACAAAGCTGCGCTCAAATTGGAAAAGGAAGAAGAAAAGAGCCAAGAAGCCCTTCCGCAATCGTCCGAGCAAACCAACGGCCAAACGCCGCAAGAAACGGCGCAGTTTGCCGGCAGCTTGAGTTCCAGCGAGTCCATTACCGCTCAACATGAGCCGTCAAGCTCCGACAAAAATCAACAGTCCTGAGCTCTGTTCTTTGTCCAGAGACATCGAGAGGCGCTTCCTTAAAAGAAGCGCCTCTCGTTTTTTGATTTCTTTCGGTCAGAACGTTAGCCTGCAGCACTCCGCTTTTGCTGCTGCACTGCTCTCATCCCATTCACTTGGGCAACCAATCAAATACCGCCGGCGAGCAGTGCCAACACGCCGCAATGTGAAGCTGCGCGGGGAGCGGAAGCGCGGAAGCCGCGCGTTGGCCGCTGCAGACGTGAACGCACGGGCGAAGCCGATACGGTCTGCACGGACTCCGCAGTCGTGTGCTCTGCTGCTGCGCAGGCCTTACGAACCGTAACGGAACCGTCATCATTGATAGTGAATTCAACGCTCGAGCCGCCTTCCTGCAGACCCAAAAAATCGCGAACAGCCTTGGGAATTGTGACCTGACCCTTGATCGTCAAACGGTTGGACATCATTTCTTCTCCTCTTTAGCCGATGTCTGATCTTTTGCGACCAGAACTCGGCAATCCGGAACAATTCCGCCTGAGGAAAAGCCAACACCGCACTTCTGAACAATACTCTCTGAATTTTGAAGCGCAGGCAGGCCGCATTCCCTGATGTCTCAGGGCGGCTCCCCGCGGGAGCACCACTCTGGCGGAAGTCTCTTCGTCCCTTAGATTGATGATGATGGGGACACTGAGACTGAAGATCTCGCTCTCTTTACCGACTGCTGAAACCTCTCTCAGAGGCTCTCGGCCGCATGGGACTGCAGGGAGGTGGGCTCCGATGCAGCTCCGAACCACCTTGCCCGAGAAGGCAGGTTGGCGGGTAAACCCTTACTGGATTACCTCTCTTCATGCTGTGAGGACAAAGCTTATGCCTCTGAAACCGATTATGCAAGTCTCAAAACGACTTTTGAGCTGGAAACCTCCCAAAATACGCTACGAATATTTCCTTATTCTCGATAGTCCTCATTTTCTATCTTTTTCATAAACATCAATTAATTGATCATCTAACAGATCTCATTTCAGTAGCCTAAGTGAAATAAAGCACGGCTCTTCGCTTGTCAGTTGACAAACTCCTGATAGGATTGTAAAGAAGATTTCCTCCACTTTGACAATAATCAAGGAGCGACACCCATGCCACTCCAATCATCATCCGTCTCGATCGACGCCATGTCGAACCAGACGAAGATCTGGGCCTTTATTCTCGGCCCCATTCTTGCCGTTATTGTTTACTACCTGATGCCCGATCAGTTTGTGAACGCCTCCGGCCAGACCGTCCCTTTCACGCACGCCGGCAAAGCCTGCGCCGCCGTCACAACGCTAATGGCTGTGTGGTGGTTCACTGAAGCAATCCCCATCGCTGTGACAGCGATGATCCCCATCGTCCTTTATCCGCTCCTTGAAGTAGCCACTCCCGTCAATACAATGCGGCACTATGCCTCCGGGACTATCTTCCTCTTTTTAGGTGGCTTTCTGATTGCTGCGGCCATTCATCGCTGGCATCTGGATCGACGCATCGCACTGGCAACCATCTCGATCTTCGGCACTAAGCCCAAGCAGATCATCTTCGGGCTGATGATCTCGACAGCATTCCTTTCCGCATGGGTTTCCAATTCGGCTACCGCAGCGATGATGGTGCCAATCGCCATCGCGGTAATGGGTGTCATTCGTTCAACACAAGAAAGTCCGGAAATCACGCCGGACGAAAAAAACTTTGGTGTAGTCGTCCTCCTCTCTATTGCCTACGTGGCCTCCATCGGTGGTATGGCCACGCTGGTCGGATCGCCCCCCAACGGTATCTTCGCGCGCTTTGTTGCCGACCGCTACCATACGGAAGTGTCATTCCTTGACTGGATGCAGGTTGCCCTTCCGGTGACACTCCTGCTTCTCCCCGCAACCTTCCTGCTTCTCAACGTGCTTTTTCCGGTCAAGATGGATGGGATTCCCGGCGGCCGCGAGTGGATTCGCAATGAACTGAGAAAGCTCGGGCCCATGAGCCGAGGGGAAAAAATCGTCCTTTGCGTCTTTGCTGGAACCGCACTGCTATGGATCTTTGGACCATTTCTGCGCGGCCTTGAAATTGGCGGTGCAACACCGCTCAAACCCCTAACTGAAGAAGTCATCGCCATGCTCGCAGGCGTTTTGCTCTTCATCATTCCCGTTGATCCGAAGCGCGGCATTCATGCGCTCGACTGGAACAGCGCCAAGGATGTCGTAGCCTGGGACGTGCTGCTTTTATTCGGCGGCGGTCTGTCTATGGCCGCAGCCATTCAGTCAACCGGCGTCGCTGCCCTCATCGGTGCTCAAGCTCAGGTCTTTGAAGGGATCGGCGAACTGCCCATGATGTTTGGCGTCTCCACAATCGTCACCTTCGTCTCTGAGGTCACCTCCAATACGGCGTTGGCAGCAACCATGATGCCGGTGATCGACGCGGCAGCGGGAAGCCTGCACTTCAACCCTGAGCCGATTCTCTTCGCCACGGTCTTTGCGGCGTCCTGTGCCTTTATGATGCCTGTGGGCACGCCCCCGAACGCCATTGTCTTCGGTACCGGACGCATCCGCATCGGCGACATGGTGAAGGCTGGCATTTGGCTCAATTTCATCGCCGTGATCATCGGTGTTCTCGTGAGCTATTTCCTCGGCCGCGGCATTGTTCCGATGACCTAACCGATCCATTTTCAATCACCATGCTAAAAGCCGGTTGACACAGCTGTCACCGGCTTTTTTCATTCAATATTCGCAAACAAAAAAGCGGCCGAACATCGCCGTACCGCTTTGTGTTTCCTCTGAAGATAGATGAACCTTAACGACCGCGGCCGCCCAGCAGCGCCGCAACCGGACGACGCTTTTCTTGCCGCTCAAGAAAGACCGGCGCATCGGCCTTCTGCGCCGACGAGGTCGCCCGCGGATTTTCCAGATACGGCATATCGAAAATGGGGTCACGATGACGCTGCGCAGGCGGCATGTACGCACGAGCGCGTTCACGCGCAAGACGTTCATCCTCAGGCGTATCGACACGTTCAGCATAGGACGAGCGGTCGTCACGGCGATAGGGTGCACCTGAGCCTCGGCGCGTACGCGGCATCGGCGAAATCGAAATTGGCTTAAAGGTCTGTTTCGTCAAAGCCTCAATCGCTTCAACGAGACGTTTGTCTTCAGGCGTAGCAAGCATTGTTGCCACACCTTTTGCGCCGGCACGGCCAGTGCGGCCGATGCGGTGAACGTAATCTTCTGCGCTGTAAGGAACGTCGTAATTGATAACGAAAGGAAGCTCCTTAATGTCAAGACCTCGGGCGGCAACATCGGTTGCGACGAGCACATGGATTGCACCGTTCTTGAAGCCCTCGAGCGCCACCTGACGTTCTTCCTGCGTTTTGTCACCGTGAATGGCGTCAGCATTGATGCCGACGCGCTCAAGCGTGCGTGCAAGACGACGACAGGTAATCTTGGCATTGACGAAAACGAGCACCTGCGTGAGCGGCGTCCCTTCCGGACCGCGCGTCTTAAGCATATCGATGAGCACATCTGTCTTTTCGCGGTCATTGACGGCAAAAAGCTCCTGCGTCACCGTCTCAGCAGTGGAATTTTCGCGGGCAACTTCGATTACTGTCGGGTTGTCCTTGAGGAAGCTCTTGGCGAGCTTTTTAATCTCAGGCGAAAAAGTCGCAGAAAAGAGAAGACTCTGTCGATGCTGGGGCAAAAGCTGCAGAATGCGGGAAATATCGGGCAGGAACCCCATGTCAAGCATGCGGTCGGCTTCGTCAAGCACCACAATTTCGACCTGAGACAAATTGACCGAGCGCTGCTGCACATGGTCGAGCAGCCGACCCGGCGTTGCCGTGAGGATCTCCACGCCGCGCCGGAGCATATCGGCCTGCGGCCGAATATCGACGCCCCCATAAACCACGCCGGCGCGCAACGGCGTATCGGCACAGTATTTAACGAGATTGTCGGAAACCTGATCCGCAAGTTCGCGCGTGGGAGCCAGAATGAGTGCCCGAACCGGATGGCGAGCCGGCGACATCGAAGTATTCGCCTTGGGCAGAATGCGCGCAATGAGCGGCAGTCCATAGCCTGCTGTCTTCCCTGTCCCGGTCTGTGCCGCGCCCATCACATCGCCTCCCATGAGCACCACAGGAATAGCTTTTTCCTGAATCGGCGTTGGCTGGGTGTAGCCCATACGCTCAATGGCAGAAAGAATGCGGGGATCGAGACCGAACTGATCGAAAGAAGACATCCGAATATCTTGGGCAGAGAGAACGCGGGGACGGCGAAGCCGCAAAATAGCGGCCACACTCGGAACAGGCTTCAACACAACACGTCGAAGCGTCCGGAGCGGGACGCTGAAGGTCTCCCGCGCTCGGAACAAGAAGCGTCGACGGACGATCGTTGCTGCAGTCGTCGTCCGCGAATGAATTGAATGGTAGGCCCGCTGGGGCTTGAACCCAGGATAGCCGGATTATGAGTCCGGTGCCTTAACCAACTTGGCTACAGGCCCCCATGTCTTAGAAAGATGACGATTGTAGCTGATTATTGAGCAGTTCATCAGCTGCCGCTACAAACGAATGTCTGCCGCATTTGCTGCTGTACTTAGTTGATGCGAGATTGGAACCAAGCAAAATTTAAGACCTCCGCAGGCATGCCTGTCGGAGGTCTTCGTATCACCTGCGATTTAGCAAAAATAACATCGTATTAGATGAAGTTATCTCAGCTCTGGAGATAGTCACGCAGACGTTCCGTAAAGTCCGGCGTGCGGAGTTTGCGGATGGCAGCAGACTCAATCTGGCGCACTCGTTCGCGCGTGAGACCGAGCGTACGGCCCACTTCCTCGAGCGTGTGATCCTGATTCGTACCGATGCCATATCGTAAACGCAACACCTGAGCTTCACGCGGATTGAGTTCATTGAGCGACTTTTGAATACAGTCGATCATTGAGCGGTCCTGAAAGGCCACACCCGGATCGTCGCGCTCATTGCCGCGTACGAAGTCGAGCTTAGTCGCATCTTCCTCGTCACCGATCGGGGCGTCAATGGATTCCACTCCGCGCATCGCCTGCGTGAGCAAATTCACTTTCTGAAGCGGCAGATCCGCGAGCTCTGCGAGCTCCTGCTCAGTCGGCTGACGACCGTGCTGCTGCAGGAACTTCTGCTTCTGACGGCGCAGCTTGTTGTAGGACTCCGTCATATGCACAGGAATGCGGATAGTGTTGCCGAAATCCGCCACCGCACGGGTAACCGATTGACGAACCCACCAAGTCGCATAGGTTGAGAACTTGTAGCCGCGGCGGTATTCGAACTTGTCGACCGCCTTCATGAGACCCAAGTTGCCTTCCTGAATCAGGTCCGTCATGGCAAGACCACGATTGACGTAACCCTTGGCAATAGAGATTACGAGGCGCAGATTAGCCTCAATCATCTTTGCCTTGGCCTGCATGAGGTTCGTTTGCGCAAGCTTCATCGCACGGCCGAGCTCACGCTGCTCAGAAAGTTTGAGCAAGCCTTCTCGTTCTGCGCTGATCAGCACCGCCTGCTCTTCCTTGAGCACCGCCATCGAATGACTCACCGCATCCGACCAGGGCTTGCCGGCAGCCGAAATTTTTTCAAAACACTCGGGATCTGTGACGCCGTCGCTCTTGAGAAGCTCTACAACCTGCACTTGCGGCATGCGGCATTGGTTAGCCAAAGTCGCGCGCATCTTCTTGAGCGTGTTGTTCACTTCATCCATATGCTGGCTGATGTGATCCGTCATTTGAGTAACGAGCTTCACGGAAAAGCGGATCGGCGACAAAGCTGCCGACATGTCAGCAAGCGCCTTGCGGTATTCCTTCTCTCGCTTTGGATCGCCATAGGTTTCACGCACACGGTCGAGCGATTTGCGGGCGAGCTCAAAAAGTGAAAGCACGCGGGCGCGCATTTCCGCGAGCTGATCCACCGTCATGGCTGGTGCGCCCATGGCGGGAGGAAACTCCTCAAATCCGTTGCG
>OBXI01000290.1_pt1 | contig 54011 bp, 48 predicted proteins | sample 1538161 | NCBI WGS metagenome assembly OBXI01 (sample SAMEA2580142, study PRJEB22360) | human gut metagenome | biome: human gut; feature: human-associated habitat; material: faeces | place: Denmark | collected 2008/2010 | reverse complement strand
AAGTTGCTGCCGCCTTCTCGCCGCCTGCCAACATAGTATCCTGTGGCAGCGCACGCATAGCCTGCCGTTCCAACTGAGCCCCCAATGCCAGAATTTGGCGCAGTGTCTCTTCGGTCAAATCTGCCGCTTTTATCCGATTGTTGGGCAGGCGGATGATAAGCCCCTGATATTCAAGAATCATCAAGGCCTCCCGCACCGGCATCCGAGAGACACCGAGACTCTCTGCCAGTTCATTCTGGGTCATTTCAGTGCCCGCCGGGATCTGCCCAGATAAAATGGCCTGCTGCAGGGCTTCCACCACACCGCCGTTTTTCTTCTGGATGCCGATATACTCCATGGTGTCCTCCTACAAAATGTCTTTTTTATATTGTATCCAATTGTGTGGTAAAAAGCAAGACTTCCTTTATGACAAACAAAAATACCCGGCAGATTCTTTATGAAAAATCTGCCGGATATAGACCGGATGCCCTTGGGGCGTTCCATTCTGAAAAATTGCAGGGCAAATGCAAGCTGTGTTAACTGTTATGTAACCTTGTCAATCAATCTTCCATTCTTCCATGGTCACAGCCAAGTGACAGGTAGTGCTCAATCTCCCCTCTCAGCACAAGCTGGGCATACTCCAAAGACTTATTGTATAGCAGCCAGTCCAACTCTGCCCGCTGCGTCGGAGTATTGCCGTACTCGTCCTCGATGGCGGTGCAGTCGATGGCAACGGTGGTGCCATCCTCGAACCGGGCTTCCACCCGGTTGGTGTCCATGTTGTAGCGGCAGGAAAGCAGTTTGTTCATAAGGAACCCTCTTTCTATATTAAGGTGATGTCTGTTCGATTGTCCAAATCCCTGCCATGAATCGTAGTTGTTGATGTACATTTGATGCTTGGTCTAAACAGATAATATCGTAGCTGCCGTATCGGGCTCGAACCCGGCCATTTTCCCGGCTTTGCATAAAAATCCGATGCCTGCTTTAAGGGGCTGATTTTGGCTCTGCACATTTTTGCACACTTTTTGCACACCGGAACGGCTGGATAACGGATGCAAGAGAGGGTAACAGGTGCAAAGGATGCAGCAGATGCAAAACGCAAATTTACGATAAAGCGATAAAAACAACGAATTTATGCAATTCTAAAAATTGACGATTGTTGCACGTTGGTTTCTCTTAATCAGTGGGCCCAGGGTTCGAGTCCCTGGAGGTGCACCAGATATTGAACGTCAAATCGTAAGATTTGACGTTCTTTTTTGTTATGTAACCCCGAAAAATCGGGGCTTGCACGGTCAATGCACGGTTTTTGCACGGTCGGCGTTTTCGTGGGAATCCTCTGCATGGGCTGGAATTGCTTTGAAATGCGTGGTAAATTTTGCATCAGGTCAGCAGAGCCAGACGGAGCTGCGCCTTTACTTCGGGGTCTGCATTCTTCAGAAGTTCCAGCAGAGCAGTCATAGAGATGGTCGGTTCGCCTTCGGCGGGTACAGCCTACGGGCTGGGACTTTCCTGTTTGGCGTAGAAACCTTCCTCAAACTTCTTGCCCAGTTCTACACGGGAGGACTGCTGGATATGAGCGTAGGTGTTCACCAGCATATCCGCCGTGGCGTGTCCTGTGGTGCCCTGAACGGCCTTCACATCACCGCAGGAGATCATCAGCTGATAGGTGGCAACGGAACGTTCCGATGCCATCTGCTGCGTCAAAATCGAGGTCTTCCGGGGTCAGACCTACGATTTCGCCTTCTCACAGTGCGCCCACCAGTGTAAGGTGGACTGCCAAATGCAGGATGGGGTCCTCCATGCTGTCCAGTGCCGCTCGCATTTCCTCTACCGTCCAGATGGTGCGCTCCTGTGTGGACTTCTTGGGGCAGTCCACGGGAGAACAGGGCTTTTAACAAGGATGCCCCACTCTACGGCATACTGGAAGGCTGTACCCAGCAGCCGATGAACCTCGTGGATCGTCGTGCCGGAAAGGAACCGCTGCTTCTGTTTTTCAGTCAGTTCCTGCTTCTTGCCCTCAATATACGAACCGCAGGGTGTCTTGCTCAGGGTCGTGTAGAGGTTTTCCATGTGGTAGGGCTTGAGCTTCTGCATCTCCATGCTGCCGATATAGGGAATGATAAGGTTCTGGATGGTGGAGGGGTTGGATTCGAAGGTTTTGGGTGCCTATTTGTGCTTGCTGCACTGCTTGGGCACCCAATCCATGAGGAACTCTGCCGCCGTCACCGAGGACAGAATCAGGAAAGTGCCAGCCGCCAGTTCATGTTCGATTTGCTTCTTTCGGTTCGTTGCCTCCTCTTTGGTGGGAAAGCTCTCCCATTTGTCGCAGCTCTTGCCGTGCTCATCTTCGTAGGTGTAGCGGACGCTGTAAGAGTTTCCGCGCTTCGATATAGGCGTCCTCCTTTGGTGTTATGGGTATATGGTGGTTACCAAAATGGTAGCAGTCACTTTCGCGCAATAAAGCGTTGCGGTTGCAAACTCGAAAACTTCCTGAGCAAAAAAATAACCGCTCGCATCAAGTGAAACTTGAAAATGGACGGTCTTGATCGCAAAATGATTTTCAAATTTGGAAAGCACCTTGAGAGGCTTCATAGCACCCGCAAGCAATGCAGACGTATATACATCTGCTTATTTTGCGCAGCAAAATACTTGTTGGGAAATCCCAAACCCTTTTTGATCTGCATTTTCCAATGCAGGCTACGCAATTGCATTGCTGAAAATTACGGTTTCTGTTCAGAAAATAAAATCATTAGAAGTGCGATCATAATTTGATGCCAGTGTACATTTTGCAAATCATAATAGAAAAGACGACTCTTATATGATGACCTGAAACGATCGACTCGGCGAGAGCGGATATGCCTTTTGTACCGCTATGACCAACCTGTGACTGGAGATGCCGGGATAGTTTAGATAAAATGAAACTGTCTTTTGGACAGAATGAACAAATTTACAAGAAGATGATTGGCAAAAAGTACATATTGAAATATACTAAATTTTGTATTATCATAAGAGCAGATGAATGAGGGGAATCGTGGAGAGATAAACTTGAAAGAGGAGATCCTTTCCTAGAGCAGATGAGACGAGGAAAAAATAGCGTTAAAAAGGAAAGAAAGTTATGCTGAACAAAAGTCTGCTGCAAAAATCGGGGCTTGCGACCTTGCAGGTTGCGCAGATCCTCGCAGGCTTGGAGCCGGGAGAACGCATACCTACGGTTACAGAACTGAGTGAGCAATGTGATATGGCACGCGGGAACATTCAGATCGCGCTGAACAATCTGAAACAGAATGGAATTATCCAGTTGGAGTCTCACGGGCAGAACGGAACGATCGCTACCGACATTGATTATCTGGCGATGGCGCAGTATTGCAGTAACACAAATCTGACCTGTGTGATGCCGATGCCGTATGGTCTGCGTTATGAAGGTCTGGCAAGCGGCTTGTATGAAGAGTTGAACCAGAAAAGCGTTACCGGAGCGATCGCATTTATGCGCGGTTCAGGATACCGCTTGGCTTGTGTAGAAGAGGGTCGCTTTCACCTCTGCGTGATGAGCCATCTGGCGTTTGAATATTATGAACAACAGGGCAAAGACATTCAGATGGTGGCGGCGTTTGGAGCACGTAGTTATGTTGAACAGCACCGAATCTTTGTGCGTCCGGATTTTGATGGGAACTGGCAGGGATGTAAAGTTGGTTTGGATACCTCTTCGGTAGACCAGGAGCGGCTGACCCGGTTCTGCTTCGCTGATAAACCTGTACAATATGTTCCCATTATTTACAGTCAGCTCGTACCGTTTTTGCACAACGGTATGATTGATGCAGGTGTATGGAGCGCGGATATGCTGCCGGAGGGCTTGAGTTACTATCCGATGCCCTGCTTAGATGAGCAGGAAAAAGATACGGTTGCGGTGCTGGTCTGCCGGAAGAGCGACAATGTGACGGCACAGTTGGTACGCAAGGTCTTGTCTGTGCAGAATGTTACGGACATTCAGAGACGGGTTATGAACAGAGAAATCATTCCGCGTTATTAAGTGGAGTGCGAAAAAGAAAAGAGCATCTGCATGAGTATGTGCAGATGTTTCTTCTGGAACAAAAATACAAAATATTGTATAAAATATTTTTGTCTCCGGAAATGATAAAGCCGTTTTAATTTTTTGGACGAAAAGGAGAGTTTCCCATGAAAAAGATCTCGCGCCGCAGCTTTATGATCGCATCCGGAAAGGCCATGGGGGCCATGACTGTCGCCGCTGCATTTGCAGGCTGCGCAAGCCCTGAACAGGCCGAAAACTGCTTCAAGCCCTCTGGAATGCCCGTCAAGGAGGATGCGCGACTGACCGCCATTGATGCCATTGTGGAAAACTACATGGGGCAGGGCTACTTCCCTGGTGCGACCATCGTTGTGGCGCGCGGTGGTAAGATCGTCTATGAAAAATCCTATGGATATGCAATGCTGAACGACATGGGCGTTCGGCTGGATGATCCCCGTCCCATGGAGATGAACACCATGTTCGATATGGCATCCTGCACGAAGATCATGGCCACGACCCAGTCCATCATGAAGCTGTACAGCGAAGGAAAGATCGACCTCGATGCGACCGTAGCAAGCTACATCCCTGAATTTGCGAAGAATGGCAAAGAGAATGTCACCGTTCATCAGCTTCTGACCCATACTTCGGGTCTTCCGCAGTGGAAAGCTATGTTCCTGTACATTGATAAGGACAAATCCAAGGTGCTGGATTATATCTGCAACTGTGAATTGATGTTCGCACCCGGTGAGGAAAAGTACAGCGACCTCGGTTTCCAGATGCTGGGCTTCCTCGTGGAGCGTATCACGGGCCGCGATATGGACGAGTACGTTCAGAACGAAATCTACAAGCCGCTGAACCTCAAGCGTACGACCTATCTGCCGCTGAAAAACGGCTTTACCACCGATGATCTTACAGCAACTTCTTTCGGCAACCCGTATGAGTATGCTATGGTCGATGAGATCGGTCATCCGGGCTTCGGCTACGATTGCACCGCCGATCTGGATGCCTTCAGCAAATTCGATGGCTGGCGCAATTATACGCTGGTCGGCGAGTGCAACGATGGCAACGCATGGATGGCAAACGGCGGTGTTGCAGGTCATGCGGGTCTGTATTCTGACGCAGAGGATCTCGCGGTGCTCTGTCAGGCAATGCTGAACGGCGGCATTTACAAGGGCGTCCGCCTGTATCGTCAGGATGTCATTGATCTGTTCACCAGCGAGCAGAACGGCAAGCCTTCCCGTGGTCTGGGCTTTGAGCGCGGCTCGTCCTTTATGGGACGCGGCGACCGTCACTATGACGCATTCGGCCACGCGGGCTTCACGGGTACGCATGTCGTGATGAACAAGACCAACAAAACGGCGGTCGTTTTCCTCACGAACAAGCAGAATGTCGGGTTTAAGCCCAACTCTACCTCGTATTACAGCCCCTATAGCTGCTGCGGCGAGATCTGCGAGCTGGTGTGGAACACCTTTGGCGCAGAAGCTCCGGCCGAGACGCTGGCAGATAAGATCAGCGCGTGGCTGTAAGCACTGGAATAAAAAGCTAGGAGATGTCAGAAATGGATTTTGAACCGAGATTATCGATCCTGCGTCAGGCGGGAATGCTGTCAGATGAAGATTACCAGAAGGTGCAGGATGTGATCCGGTATTTTCAGGAAAAATACGATCTGACATTGACCGAAGAGAATGCTTCATCTATGATCACGCATCTGTGTGCCGCTCTTGGCCGCATCCAGCGTGGCGAGCCGGTAGAACCTCTGGACGAGGAGGTCTATGAGGAGACAAAAGGAGAGCCTACTTTCCCCAAGGCTCTGGAAGCAACGCAGGAAATTGTCCGGGACACCCTGCCCGGTCTGCCGGAGAACGAGCAGAAGTTCCTTACGATGCACATTGGGGTTCTGCTGGCACAGGTGTGACAGCATTTGAAATATGACCCGCAGTAGAAAGGAGAGTTTGTATGAAAATCGTAGTTGGCGGTCAGATCGACAAGCAGAAAGTCTATGATGCTGTCAAAGGTGTTGTGGGCGATCGTGCCACGGTTGAGATCAAAGATGACATTGCGGCGGCAATGGCAGTCAAGACCGGGCAGGCTGAATATTACTTTGGCGCGTGCAAGACGGGCGGCGGCGGTGCGCTGGCAATGGCGATCGCACTGCTTGGAATGAATCAGTGTGCCACCGTATCGATGCCGGGTAAGATGCTGAGCGAGGAGGAGATCCTGGCTCAGGTCAAGGCGGGCAAGAAAGCCTTCGGCTTTACGGATCAGCACATCGAAAAGGTCGTTCCGATCATTCTGAAGGGTCTGGGCTTCTGAACCTGCTCTGAAATATAAGGAGGATTACACATGGAAAACATTTTACGATACATCATCATCGCGGCAATTGGCGCGGTGGCGTCGATCTTGGCAAACCAGAGCATTGCTGTTTTCAACGATGGTCTGCGTCCGGTCATTCCTGAGTATCTGGAAAAGCGCATGGACCGTAAAGCACTGGCTGCGACCAGCTTCGCCATCGGTTTTGGTCTGGTCATCGGCTACGGCCTGCCGACTTCCATCGCGGCAAGCATTATTCTGATCCACTGCATCCTGCTGACCACCGATATCATCGGTACCTGGTGCCCGGATACCAAGAAGGGCTTGATCCTTTCCGGTGTGATCGGTGCAGTATACGGTGTGGCACTGCTGTTTGGCCTGCAGGTCATCATTGATCTGTTCAATATGCTCCCGGTCAACTTCCTCGGCAGTCTGGGTCAGGTCTCCGCAGGCATCACGCTGGCCTTTGCTATCTTCCCGGCGGTCACAGTTGCATTGCAGTTCGGTGCGGTCAAGGGTGGCATCACCGCTGTCATCACACTGCTGGTTCGTCAGATCGTTGAGACCTACGGCAAGATCGCTCTGGATGCAGAGCACACCATCGCTCTGAACAAGGACGGTATGGCACTTCTGGCCGGCATGATCATCATGCTGGTGTTCGCCGCAATGGATAAAGAGGGCAACAATCAGAATTCCAACGAGATGCTGACCCAGATCTTTGCGGACAAGGTTGCCCGCATCCGCAAGTATATGCCGTACCTCGCCATCATGGGCGGCCTGATCGCTGCCGGCACCAGTATGAGTATCATCGCAGGCGACCCCATCAGCCTGGGCCTGCTGGCCGAGGGCGACCGTGTGAACGCTGGCGTGACCGCTCTGGCTCGTGCCATTGGCTTTATCCCTCTGGTTGCTACCACCGCCATCACCACCGGCGTTTATGCCCCGGCTGGTATGACCTTCGTCTTTGTTATTGGTTTGCTCATCCCCAACCCCATCATTGCGCTGATTGCTGGCGCAGCCTGCATCTGTGTTGAGATCCTGCTGCTCAACGTGATTGCAAAGGGTCTGGATAAGTTCCCCGGCATCAAGCGCTGCGGCGACAACATCCGTACCGCTATGAGCTATGTCATCGATATCGCTCTGCTGATCGGCGGCGTTCTGGCTGCACAGGCCATCATGCCGACCACAGGTCTGTTCATCATCGTGGCATTCTGGTGCATCAATAAGTGCAGCAAGAAGCCTCTGGTCTCCATGGCTGTCGGCCCGCTGGGTGCAATTCTGGTCGGCCTGATTGCAAACGTCCTGTTCCTGCTGTCTCTGTATACTCCGGCCGCCTGATGAAACCGTGAAAACAGAAGAGTATCTTCCGACGGGTGTCGGAAGATAACTTTTGTGAAACCGCAATAGGAGGCGAGTCTTTTTGAAAATCCCTGAAAAGATTTTATACGCACATGAACATACCACCATCGACCTTTCCGGCCCGAAGAACAATATCGACTGCCGCTTGGATGATTTTGACGCAACGGTGGCGGAATACCGTCATCTTGTGGAGCGTGGTGTGGTCAGCATTATTGACCAGACCAACCGAGGCATGGGGCGCAATGTGGCGTATACCGAGAAGGTCGCGGCGGCGGCAGGCGTGAAGATCACCCATGCTACAGGCTACTACAAAGAGCCGTTTCTCCCTCCGGAATGCTACGCCCTGACGGAGCAGCAGCTGAGCGATATCATGGTCCGGGAACTGACCGTCGGTATCGAGGATACGGGCATCCGTGCAGAACTGATCGGTGAGATCGGAACATCCAAGGAGATCACCGAGCCGGAAGCAAAGATCTTCCGTGCGGCATCCCGTGCTCATGCAGAAACGGGTGCGCCTATCTGCACCCATACCACGCTGGGAACGCGCGGCATGGAGCAGCTGGAAATTTTCAAGAGCTTCGGCGTTGACCTGAGCCGTGTGGTGCTGAGTCATATCGACCTGTCAGCCGATCTGGATTACATGAAGCGTCTGCTGGATCAGGGAGTGAATATCGCCTTTGATACCATCGGTAAGTGCAATTATCAGCCGGATGGATCCCGTGCAATGTGGCTCAGCCAGCTCTGCCGTGAAGGTTATGAAAACCAGATCGTGATGAGCATGGACATCACCCGCCGCAGCAACTTTGCAGACCGTGGCGGTGTGGGTTACAGCTATCTGCTGGACACCTTTGCACCGATGGCCTGCGAAGCCGGTGTACCGGAGCAGACCTTTGAAAAGCTGCTGTACCGCAACGCACTGCGTATTTACAAAGGGCAGAGCGAAGCATCTGTCTAAGGAGAGCAACTATGAAAACCTATCCCTTGCATTCCATCTCATTGGAACAGGCAAAAAAACTCCAATTCAAGGCCATTGATGCAGTGACCCGTAATTTCAGCGGGGAAGAAGTTCTTTCACTGGGCGATCTCGGCGTTGTCAAGGGGTTGAACAAGCCGCGCTGCACACTGCGGGCAGAACATGTTTTTGCAGATACTTTTGATGCCGAAGCTGCGCTGTTCGTGCGCGGTGCGGGCACGGGTGCGATCCGCTGGGCACTGACAGCCTGCATGAAGGCAGGCGAGAGCATTCTGGTACACACCTCGCCCATCTATCCGACTACGCAGGTCACGATCGATTCAATGGGCCTCAAGCCCATCCGGGCAGATTTCAACGATCTGGAACAGCTCAAAGCAGTTTGTGCCGCCCATAAGGATGAGCTCCGGGGCGCACTGGTGCAGCTGACCCGCCAGAAGCCGGATGACAGCTATGATTACAAGGCTGTTATTGCCACCATCAAGCAAGCGCTGCCGGAGGTTCCGGTCGTGACCGATGACAACTATGCCGCTCTCAAGGTGGATGCCGTCGGCTGCCAGGCAGGCGCAGACCTTTCGACCTTCTCCTGCTTCAAGATTCTTGGCCCGGAGGGCGTTGGTGTTGTGGTCGGCAAAAAGGAACTGGTTGAACGCATTTATAAGATGCAGTATTCCGGCGGCAGTCAGGTGCAGGGCCATGAAGCCATGGATGCACTGCGTGGCCTTATCTATGCGCCGGTGTCGCTGGCGATCCAGAGCGAGGTCAACGAAGAGCTGGTGCGCCGCCTGAACGCCGGTGAGATCCCGGGCGTCAAGGAAGCATTTCTGGCAAACGCACAGAGCAAGGTGCTGCTGGTGGAGTTTGAAAAGGACATCGCCGAAAAGGTCTTGGCGGCAGCTCCGCAGTTTGGTGCGGCACCCCACCCGGTGGGCAGTGAGAGCAAGTATGAATTTGCCCCCATGATCTATCGTGTCAGTGGAACCTTCCGCGCACAGGATCCCACCATCGAACACCGAATGATCCGCATCAATCCCATGCGCAGCGGCCCGGATACCATCATCCGCATTCTGCGTCAGTGTATGGAACAGGTACAGAACGACTGAGTCCTTTTTATAGAAACTAGAAGAAAAGGAGAGATGCCCTGTGTTTTTAAAGTCCGTCATGGAGCGCAACCAGCCTTTGGTGCGTCTGGGCATTGAATGGCAGCAGGCAGGTGTGATTCTGCCGGACACTTATCTGCTGGATTATGACACGATTGTGGAAAACGCACGCAGGATCAAGCAGGCGGGCGATGCAAGCGGCGTACAGAACTTTTTTATGCTCAAGCAGATCGGCCGCAACCCGATGATCGCCCAAGCACTGGCAGAGATGGGATATGTCGGCGCAGTGTGTGTGGATTTCCGCGAGGCACTGACGATGGTAGAAAACAATGTCCCCATCGGAAATGTGGGCCATCTGGTGCAGATCCCTCGTGCAGCCCTGAAAAAGATCCTGTCGGCAAAACCAAAGATCGTCACCGTCTACTCGCTGGAAAAAGCGCGGGAGATCAGCAGGGTCTGCACAGAACTGGGCCTGCATCAGAAGTTGATGCTCCGGGTCTTGGGAGAAAACGATATGCTGTATTCCGGCCAGTACGGCGGATTTACGCTGGCAGAGCTGGAACAGACTGTTCACGCCATTGAGAATATGCCCGGCGTTGAAGTAGGCGGCGTGTGCAGCTTCCCCTGCTTTTTGTACGACGAAGCGGCGGGGGATATCCTGCCTACGCCCAACCTCAGTACGGTGCAGACCGCTGCCCGGATGCTGACCGCATGGGGATACAAAGATCTGATGCGCAATACTCCGAGCGCGACCTGCGTCCACAGCATCCCCAAAATTGCAGCGGCAGGCGGTACGCACGGTGAGCCGGGGCACGGCCTGACGGGCACGACCCCCTACCATGCCGCCCACCCGGATGCCGAGGAGCGGCCGGGCTACCTGTATGTTTCCGAGGTCAGTCATGATCTGGGAACAAAATCGTATTGCTACGGCGGCGGCCACTATCGGCGTGGACACATGAAGAATGCGCTGGTTGGCACAACGCTGGAAGATGCAAAGATCGTCCCGGTGCTTCCGCCGGACGATTCCAGTATCGACTACCATTTTGAACTGCAGCAGAACTGTCCGGTGTCGGCTGCGGCGGTCATGGCGTTCCGGACACAGTTTTTTGTGACCCGCAGCCGGGTGGCGGTGGTAAAGGGACTGTCCGAGGGAAAACCCGAGCTGGCAGGGCTTTACTCCGCACTGGGAGACCCGGCTCGGGAATAATGGGAAAGGATGTTTTCTTCATATGGGAAAGTTTGTTGTGATCGTGCTGGATGGCTTTGGTGTGGGCGCAATGCCTGATGTGCCTCAGGTACGCCCGGCGGACTGTGGTGCAAATACCTGCATCCATATCTTTGAGCGCACACCGGATCTGAAACTGCCGAATCTGGCAAGCCTGGGTCTGGCAAACATCGTGGGGCGGGAGTTCCCCGGCCTGCCGTTTGCACCCAACGCCACCTTTGGCCGCGCAATGCTGATGCACGATGGTGCCGACACCTTCTTTGGCCATCAGGAGATCATGGGTACGCATCCCGCTAAGCCCTTTGGCGAGCCGATCTGCAACAAGATCGAGAAGATTAAGCAGACGCTGGAAGAGGCAGGCTATCATGTCCGCTACTACACCGGAACCTCCGGCAAGCGCCTGCTTATCGTCAACGAGGCGTGCACCGTGGCGGACAATGTGGAGTGTGACCCGGGGCAGGCGTTCAATGTGACCGCTGCCATTGATAATCTGGATTTTGAGGAAGAACTCAAGATTGGCCATCTGGTGCGCAGCGTGTCGGTCGTGCCGCGCGTCATCACCTTTGGCGGACGGGGCGTGCATCTGCAGAACCTGCTGGACGCCATCGAAGAGCACGGCGACTACATCGGCGTCAATGCCCCGGCCAGCGGCGTTTACAACAACGATTATCATTGCATCCACATGGGCTACGGCGTTGACCCGGAGGTGCAGATGCCAACCATTCTTGGCAAGAGCGGCCTGCCGGTGTTCCTGCTGGGAAAGGTGGCGGATGTTGTTACCAACAACTACGGAACCAGCATCCCGATGGTGGATACCGCCAGTGTGCTGAAACGTACTCTGGAGATCGTGCAGGAGCAGGAGACCGCCTTCATCTGCACCAATGTACAGGAGACCGACCTTTGCGGCCATCGTGAGAATGTCGCGGCCTATGCCGACCGTCTGCGCGTAGCGGACGAGTGGATCGGCAAGATCCGGGAAGCCCTCGGTGAGGATGATATCCTCATCGTTCAGGCCGACCACGGCAATGACCCGACCATCGGCCATCCGCACCATACCCGCGAGATGGTGCCGCTGATGATCTACAGCAAGCATTCTACGCCTAAGGATATCGGCATCCGTAAGACCCTCAGCGATGTGGGTGCAACTGCAGCCGAGTATTTCCACAGCAAAGCACCGCAGAATGGCACAAGCTTTCTGCCGCTGCTGCTAAAGTGAGCAGAAGGAGCGTTTTTCCATGAAGATCATTCGTGCAAAAGACTACAAGGATATGTCCCGCAAGGCGGCAAACATCATCTCCGCGCAGGTCATCATGAAACCGAACTGTGTGCTGGGTCTGGCGACCGGAGGCACCCCTGTGGGCGCTTACGCACAGCTGGTGGAGTGGTATAACAAGGGCGACCTCGACTTCTCCGAAGTGACCACCGTCAACCTCGACGAGTACCGCGGCCTGCCCAAAGAGCACCCCGAAAGCTATTGGAGCTTCATGCACAAGAACCTGTTCGACCATGTGAACATCCGCCCCGAGGCCATCCATCTGCCCGACGGCACCAACCCCGACGCGGCCGACGCCTGCGCCGAGTACAACGAGATTATCCACAGCGTGGGCGGCATCGACCTGCAGCTGCTGGGCCTCGGCCCCAACGGCCACATCGGCTTCAACGAGCCGGGCGAGGCCTTTGAGCTGGAGACCCACTGCGTTGACCTGACCCCTGCCACCATCGAGGCCAACAAGCGCTTCTTCGACGGCAACGAGGACCTTGTGCCCAAGCAGGCCTACACCATGGGCATCAAGACCATCATGCAGGCCCGCAAGGTGCTGGTGGTGGCCAACGGTCTGGCGAAGGCCAAAGCCGTCAAGGCCGTTGTGTCCGGCCCCGTCACCCCGGAGTGTCCGGGCTCCATCCTCCAGATGCACCCCGATTGCATTTTGGTGGCCGACGAAGAGGCACTGAGCCTTCTGTAAAGATTCCATAAAATAAAGCCGCCCCGAATCAGACTGTTTTTCGCGGAACTGATTTGGGGCGGCTTCGTTTTATGTTTAGAATCATGATGATTTATACAGCAGTCCTCTAATCTGCCGTGGTCACAGCCGAGGGAAAGATAATGCTCCATCCCTCCACCCAGTACAAGCTGTGCGTACTCCAAGGGCTTGTTGTAGAGCAGCCAATCCAGTTCTGCCCGCTGTGCCGGGGTGCTGCCGTACTCGTCCTCCACAGCGGCGCAGTCGATGGCAACAGCAGAGCTATCTGCGACCGGACTTCCACCCGGTTGGTATTCATGTTGTAGCGGCAGGAAAGCAGTTTCGTCATAATAGTATCCTCCAAGACTTGATTTTTGGTGTGCGGTCGCTCGAACCAATGCCGTCAAGCCGGTGGGGAATAGAGCAATTTTAATTTGTCGGAGAGTAAGTGCACGGTTTCTGCACGGTTTCAAAACGTGCAAAGGGTGCTTTTCGCTGCAAAATCCGACAAAGGGTGCAGAAATTACCGGGTGAAAAATCACGTTGTTTTGATTAAAAATTACGATGACTCGAAGCTTCCATGAATTGAGGCGAACCGGCGGCTTGTTCTCTTAACCAGTGGGCCTAGGGTTCGAGTCCCTGGAGGTGCACCACAACAACAAAATCCGAACTTTTTTCCAATAGGAGAAGGGTTCGGATTTTTTGTATTCTTTGGAAAACAGAACGAATCCCTTGCTTCCATCGAAAAACGTCCTAGACCTTATCATAAGAAAGCACGACAGACCACGGTAAGAGTGCCGTAAGGCAGAAAGGACACGAGTATGAAGTACGATGAAAGAACCTGCAAATTCAACATGGACACCGGCTGCGTGGAACTGCTGCTCCGGGATGGGAGAATGCTCTCCATTGACTGCACTGGGGTCGAGGATGAATTGGACGTGACCATGGCGCAGCAGACGGAGCTGGATTACCTTATTTACAATGACCCACTGGGCTATGCCGATTTGATCCTGAATGGTGACCCAGAGGAATATTTGAAGAATGTGATCAGGAGCCATGGGTTAGAAGATTAAGTGTAAAACAAAAAACAGGGTGCGCCCACCCGGACGCACCCTGCCAAAAGCCACAGACAACAGCGATATGTACAGCAGGGCGTTCCCCGTCGGGAACGCTCTGTTTTTCTTTACTGGTGGCGTGATGAGCCTGTTCCGCTTGCCACGCGGCAAACTCCCGCTGACCTTCCTCACTGTTCCAGCAGGCAAGGATGGCCGGGTAGAATGCCCGTGCCAGACGGTCGATGACTTCATCGGGATAGGGGGAAGTGTTTGTGGACTTTTTCTTTTTGTTCAAACGCACGCTCCTTTGATCGTCCCACCGTGGCAAAGCCGGGCGAGAAAATCAAAGTTCCAATTTTTATCAGGCGCAAGGGCGCGGATGCTTTCCGCCCTGCACTTGCGGCTGGTGGCTCGTTGATGGCTTACAAGTGCCTGTCGTTATGCGGTCTTTTCTCCTTCAAGGGCTTCTGCAAGAGCCTTTTCCAGATAGGTTTCGATTTCAGTCAGGTAGTTAGCAGGCCTCTGCATTGCGAAGCGGAGAACCTTCTGCTTTTCCGGGTCAGTGAAATAGCTGGGATTGTTTTTGAGCGTTTTCTTCCATGAGTTTTTCATCATTTCGGTCGCACGGCTCAAGGATTTGCTGCGGGAACTGAAAGACCGCCTTGGTCTGACGTACATCTTTATCACCCATGACCTGACCTCAATTACTTATCTCTGCGATGATGTGCTGTTTTTGTATCAGGGCCGGGTCACAGAGAACCTGCCGGTCGAGCGCATCGGTGAAACGAAGGACGAGTATGCCCGTAAGCTGCTGGAATCCATTGTCGTCTTTGATACGGAGGAATCTGCATGACGCTGTGCGGCTTTGAGATCGCCCCCGGCGAAAAACGGCAGGTGAAACTGCCTGTTCCCGGCGGTGCACCGCTGGAAGCATGGCTGCTCTGCGGGGCGCACCCCGGAAAGACGCTGGTGGTCACAGCTGGGGTGCATGGCTGCGAATATGTCGGCATTCTGGCTCTGCAAAAATTAGTGGAAACTCTGGACTGTGCTGCTCTTTATGGACAAGTTATTTTGCTGCCGCTGGTCAATTCCAAAGGTTTTTTTGCAGGGGTAAAACAACTGAATCCGGCAGATGGCAGGAACCTGAACCGGGAATTTCCCGGCAAGGCGGACGGAACCGAAACACAGCGGATGGCATGGGCGATCGAAAAACTCCTTTACCCAGAAGCGGATTTTCTTCTGGACCTTCACGGCGGAGACTGGAATGAAGAACTGGCCCCGTTGGTATTCTTTCCCTGTGGAGCCGGGCAAACAGTGGAGCAGGAGACCCGCAGGGCGGCACAGGCTCTTTCGGTTTCCATGCGGGTCTGTTCAACGGCCCGAAATGGGTCGTACAGCTGGGCAGCACAAAAAGGGATCCCGGCTTTGCTGTTGGAGCGAGGCGGAAATGGCCGCTGGACTTCCGAAGAGGTGGATGCAGATTGCGAAGATGTACTCCGTCTGATGAACCATATTGGAATAAGAAAAGGAGAGTTCGATGCCGTTCCGCAAACAGAGATTGCAAAAGCCGTCTACGAAGAAGCACCGGCGGATGGGTACTGGTTCCCGGAAGTCTGCGCCGGGCAGGAAGTATTAAAAGATGAACTGCTGGGCAGGTGGAAAAGCTCCGATGGGACGCAGAGCTGCGAAGTCCGTGCAAGATTTGCGGGGCGGGTTTTGTATGAGACCACGGCACTGGGCGTTCGCAGAAATGACCCGCTCGTTGCATATGGAACAGCATGAGTTTCCATAAAAACAAAAACAGGGTGCTGTTCAGAACATGAGGCCGCATTTAAGGTGATCCGGCGGCTGCATGGGGGATGTCTGTAGACAAGATCCTGGTATTTCGCAGAGAGCGGGGATAAAAATCAGGCAGCTGTTATAGAATGGCAGCTGCCTGATTTTTTTGAATGCTCTACGCCCGCTGTTCTACTGTTGTTTGATATGCTATAATAGAGACACTGATTTTTCGGAACGCACAGTTTATGATCTGCGCTGGCCCGCCGTACGGGTGCGTACAAGCACAGGCCGCACAAATTTCTTCCGGAAAAAAATGCGCGTTTTATGGGCGGCTGGATCAGGAAAAACTATTGTTATTTTTTGCGAAGAATGATATTATCATTATCATAAAAAGGATGTTTCTCTTAAAAATATGCACCGTCAGCCTTTGAACTTTTGAAGAAAGACCGGACGGGCAGAAACGGTAAATGCAATGGAGATTTTACTCACAGGTTTTACAGCGTTCCTGACGCAGGAGTGGATCGAGACGGCATTCCCGGATGACCATGTGCTGACTACCCGCGCAAAAGGGAAGGCGCTGCCGGACACCCGGATCAAGACGGTGACGCTGGAAAGCAGGCAGCTGTTGGATCAGCTTGCAGAGACCTATCAGTTTGACCGCGTTGTCTATTTTTCTGAATATCTTCTGCCGCACGGGAATCAGGAAGGTGAACTGGACCGCCTGCGCCGGGTCCTGCAATCCTGCCGCGAGCGGGAGGTGGAGCTGCTGTACCTCTCAGGGCCGGAGGCAGCATTTGTGCCGTCCTCCGGCAAAACGCTGCTGGCCAATGCGGCGGAGGAACTTTGCTTCCATTACGCCAGAACCAGCAAGCTTCAGGTCAAGGTGTTCCGCCTGCCCTACCTGTATGCTGTCTCGGCCAGCGGCGCGGATCAGTTTGCGCGGCTATTCGAACAGATGCCTGCCGGTACGGTTCAAATGGAGGAACAGGCCGCGCAGCCGCTGCTGGCGCTCTGTGCAGAAGAACTGGCCGATCTCGTTGCCCGGGTGTTCGATACATGGACACCGGAGCCGGAGCGATTTACGCTGCCGGATGTGTTTGGGAGCACACAGGGGCAGCTGGGCGAGGTGCTGCAAAAGCTTCAGCCCGGGCTGAAGGTGCTGTACGGAACCGATACGATCCAGACCTACCCCGCAGCAGATAATGCGGTCCGCCGCAGGTACGGCTGGTTCCAACGGTACAGCATTCTGGATGATCTTCCGGCGATCTATCATGCGTGGTGCGCCCGGAAGACCGAGAAAAAAGGCTTTATACGCAAAATGGTGGATAAGATCCGCCGGAGCCCACTCCTGCTGCGGCTTGCGGAGATCGCTGCCGCGTGGCTGGCCACGGAACTGCTGGTGCGTATTACAGGCACGGACGCGCAGTTCCGGATGATCGATTTCCGGCTGATGTTCGTTGTGCTGATCGGGACGGTCTACGGCCTCAATGCAGGCGTGCTGTCTGCTGTGCTGGCGTCTGTTTCTCTGGCAGCGGGCTATCTGCGGCAGGGTACCACCCTGCTGCTGCTGTTTTATGCGCCTGCCAACTGGCTGGCGTTCATTGTATATTTTGTGGTGGGAGCGTCCTGCGGCTATGTGCAGCTGCGTAACACAGAGACCGCCCGTTTCGTGCAGGAAGAAAATGACCTGCTGCGTAAGCGGCTTGAATTTACCCGGAAACTGTATCAGGATACGCTGGAGGATAAACGGTTGTTCCGCCGCCAGATCCTGGGCCGCCGGGACAGTTTTGGCAAGATCTATGCTGTGACCCAGCAGCTGGATATGCTGCAGCCGCAGGAGATCTGCCGCAAGACGGTGCAGATCATGGAAGACGTGCTGGAAAACCACAGCCTTACCATCTACCGTATGGAAAAGAACCAGGGGTTTGCCCGCCTTACCGCCGCCAGTGCCGGAATGACGCCGGAGCCGGCATACTCGCTGGAGGTGGATCAGTGGCTGGATGTGCTCCGTGCCATCGAACAGGAAGGGCTGTGGGTGAATCGCGGCTTCCTCCCCGGACGTCCGATGTATGCTGCAGGCGTGCGGCAGAACGGCAGCCTTGTGGTACTGATCGGGCTGCATACTGCCAGCGAAGAGCAGATGACCCTGTATTACCAGAATCTGTTCCGCATCCTCTGCGGACTGGTGGAAACAGCACTGGTGCGGGCCTTTGAGTACGAGAGCGTTGTGCGGGAAAACTGGTATCTGCCCGGCACCTGCCTGCTGCGTCCGGCTGTGTTTGCAGAGCAGCTGGCTACAGCCTGCACCCTGCAGGAAGACAAAATGGCCCATCATCTGCTGCTGCAGGTGACGGGAACGTTCAAAAACCGGGCCGAAATCAACGACCGGGTGAGGCGCTCCATCCGCAGTACCGATGCAGCAGGCGTTGGAACAAACAACGCCATTTACCTGCTGATGAATCAGACCGATGAAGAAAATCTGCCGCTGCTGACCCGGCGACTGGGTGAAAAAGGGCTTCATGTCACTGCGGTGCCGCTGGATGAGCAGCTGCGGCTGATCAGCGCTGCAAAACAGGAGGCATCGCATGCATAACGGGTTCTGGCTTGGTCTTGTGCTGCTGGCAGTACATCTGGCCGTATGCGGGGGGATCTGGCTGCTGGCCAGGACCCGGGTACTGGAGGTGGAGGGATATTTTGCCCCGGTGATGCTTCTTGTGCCGCTGTGGGGGCCGCTGTGTGTGCTGCTGCTCCACACTTCCAACCGCCTTACAGGCGGGTGCCTGCGGGAACAGACGCTTGAAAAGCTGCACATCAACGAAGAAATACACAAAAGCATCCTTGTGGCGGATGACGAAGGCGAGGATACGGTCGTTCCACTGGAGGAAGCGCTGCTGGTTGACAGTCCCGCGCAGAAACGCAAGCTCATCCTCTCGGTGCTGACGGATGACCCCGCAGGCTATTATGACCTGCTTCAGCAGGCCCGTATGGACAACGACAGCGAAGTGGTACACTACGCTTCCACGGCGCTGTCGCAGATCACCAAGGAGGCGGACCTGAAATTGCAGAAGCTGGAGCAGCGCTATGCCGCTGCCCCGGACGATGCCGCCGTGCTGGAAGAATACTGCGACTATCTGGAAAGCTACCTGAAAGATGGTTTCGTACAGGGCAGAGCCGCAGAGATCCAGAGCCATCAGCTGGAGCAGCTGCTGAAAAAGCGGCTGGAAGATCTTGACGGACGCCGCAGCTGTATGCTGGAATGCAGGCTGGCAGAGGTGCAGCTCCGTCTTGCTGAGTATGACCGCGCAGAGAAAACGCTGGAAGAGCTTACGGCGCGCTGGCCCCAGCGCGAGGCACCGTGGATGCTCTGCCTGCGGCTGGCAGCAGCGCTGCGAGATGGGGAGGCTATCCAAAAAACACTGGGTCAAATCGAGGAAAAGGAGGTCTACCTCAGTGCAAAGGGCCGCGAGATCGTGCGGTTCTGGCAGGGGAAACAGCAATGATAAAGGAGATCCTTTCCCGGCTGCGGGCGTTCCGCTGGCAAAAGCTGCTGATCATCTGGGCCGTGTTCGTGGCGATGGCCGCTATCCTGTTTGCGGAGCGCAGCGGCATTCAATACAAAGCAGCGAAATTCAAGCTCGATTATCTCCCCCGGACAGAGGTCGAGCCTGCACAGACCGCCATGTTCGGCCAGCCTGTCACCTGCCTGCTGCTCTACGATTCCGGGCAGGAAGGTACAGACCTTGCAAAAAAGCAGTTCGATCAGATCTTGCTGGATATGAAGGTGAGCACGCGGGCTGTGGATGTACACACGACCTCTCTTGAAGGTATCCCGGAGTTTGACCGGTATAAAACCGTTGTGGTCCTCATGAGCGATCTGGATGCGTTAGGCAGCCGCCTGATCGACCTGATGAACTGGGTGCAGGACGGCGGCAGTGTCCTGTTTGCCATGACGCCCCAGAAAACGACGTATTTTGATGCCATTTCGCCCAAACTCGGCGTCCTGTCCTCTTCGTGGGAGTATAAGACCGCAGAAAGCATCGTTCCCACAGAGGAGTTTATGCTGGGCGGCGGGCAGCGGTATGAGCTCAGCGACCCATTTGAATCCTCTCTCAGTGTCAGTCTCCGGGAGGAAGCCACAGTCTATGCCCGCACGGGGGACGAAGGCGTTCCGCTGGTATGGAGCACAAAGTCCGGTGCCGGCAGGGTGGTGGTGGACAATATCGGCATCTACGATAAGATCATGCGCGGCATCTATGCAGCGTCCTTCAGCCTTCTGTGCGATGCCGCTACCTACCCGGTGATCAACAGCGCGGTGTTCTATCTGGACGATTTTCCCTCTCCGGTACCCGGCGGCGATGGTAGTTATATCCGCAGGGATTACGGGATGAGTATTGCGGACTTCTATTCCAAGGTCTGGTGGCCGGATCTTATGAAGCTTGCACAGCAATACTCCATCCGTTTTACCGGTGTCATGATCGAAAACTATGAGGACGATACCCAGAGTGCGCCGGTCCGTCAGCCGGACACCCAGCAGTTCCGATACTATGGCAGCCTGCTGCTGCAGCAGGGCGGGGAAGTGGGCTTCCACGGCTACAACCATCAGCCGCTGGTGCTGCCCGATACGGATTACAAGGGACTGTATGCCTATCATCAGTGGCCCGGTGAGGAGGCCATTGTGGCAGCGATGAACGAGCTGATCGATTTTCAAAAGACCGTGCTGCCCAACACCGAGGGCAGCGTCTATGTGCCGCCCTCCAACATCCTTTCCGCTGCAGGACGGAAGGTGCTGGGCAGCAAGGTGTCCCAGATCCGCACCATTGCCAGCACTTACTTTGAGGATGGCACGTCCCTGCCCTATGTGCAGGAATTCGGTGTGGCCAGCGACGGTATCGTGGAGCAGCCCCGCATCGTATCCGGCGGTATGGTGGGAGATACCTATATGCGGCTGGCCGCGATGAGCGAGTTGAATATGCATTACGTCAGCACCCACTTTATGCACCCGGACGATCTGCTGGATGTGGACCGCGGTGCTGCGGAAGGCTGGGAAACCTATAAGGGCGGTCTGAAGGATTACCTCAAGTGGCTCAGTGCCGCTGCACCGGATCTGCGCAGGCAGACCGGCACCGAGTGCTCTGCTGCCATCCAGCGGTATGCACAGCTGACGGTCACGCTGGACAGCACCGACACCGCATGGACGCTGCATCTTGGCAATTTTGCCGATGAAGCATGGCTTTTCTTCCGCGCCAATGAGGGGACTCCCGGCAAGGTGACGGGCGGCGAATTGACCCGCCTGACCGGAGAGCTTTATCTGCTCAAGGCCAATGCCGACACAGTCCGCATTGAAAAGAAGGGAGCATGACCATGCGCATCTGTCTGGTGCTGGAGGGGTCTTACCCCTATGTCCACGGCGGCGTATCCACATGGATGCACGCTTATATTCAGGCTATGCCTCAGCAGGAGTTCTCCCTCTGGGTCATCGGTGCCAAAGCGCAGGACCGGGGAAAGTTTGTGTATGAGCTGCCGCCCAACGTGAAAGAGGTGGAGGAGGTTTTTCTGGATGATGCTCTCCGTCTCCACGGTGAGCAGCATCCGGTCCTGTTTACCGCAGACGAGCGCACCGCCCTGCGGGAGCTGGTACGGCTGGGCAGCCCGGATTGGGATGTGCTGTACCGTCTGTTTCAGGAAAAAGGCGCCCACCCGCTCTCTTTTTTGCAGAGCCGGGACTTCATGGAGCTGTTCACGGACATCTGCATGAAAGAGTATCCCTATGTGGCCTATGCGGATGCGTTCCATACCATGCGCTCGATGCTGCTGCCGGTACTCTATCTGCTTACGGGCCGGGTGCCGAAAGCGGATGTCTACCATGCGATCTCTACCGGCTACGGCGGTCTGCTGGCCTGTCTGGGCGGCAGCCTGAACCATGCGCCGGTGCTTCTTACGGAACACGGCATCTACACCCGCGAACGTGAGGAGGAGATCATCCGCGCAGAATGGGTGGTGCCATCGTTCAAGAGCCGGTGGATCCGGTTTTTCTATCTGCTTTCAGAGGAGATCTACCGGCGGGCGTTCCGGGTCAGCAGCCTGTTCTATAATGCCCGCCGGACGCAGATCGAGATGGGGTGCAATGCTGAAAAGTGCATCGTTATCCCAAACGGCGTCCAGTATGAGCGGTTCTGCAATATCCCGCTCAAACAGGAGGATGGCTGGGTGGATATTGGCGCAGTGGTGCGTCTGGCTCCCATCAAGGACGTCAAGACCATGATCTATGCGTTCTTTGAACTGGCCTCCCGGGTCCCCAACGTCCGGCTCCACATCATGGGCGGTGTGGACGATGAGGACTATGCGAAAGAGTGCTATGCACTGGTGGAGGAATTGCAGCTCAAAAATCTGATCTTCACCGGCCGTGTAGACGTGGTGCAGTATATGCAGAAGCTGGATTTCACCATCCTCACCAGCATTTCGGAGGGACAGCCGCTCTCTGTGCTGGAATCCATGGCAGCCTGCCGTCCCTGCGTGACCACCGAGGTGGGATGCTGCAGGGAACTGCTGGAAGGCGCCCCGGGGGATACGTTCGGCATTGCAGGCTACTGTGTACCCCCTATGTACCGTCAGGGGCTGGCCGATGCGATGGAGAAAATGTGTGCCAGCCGTGCCCGGCGCGAAGAGATGGGGCGCATTGGCCAAAGACGGGTGGATGCTTACTTCCACCACGAGCAGATGCTGGCGAACTACCGCAAAATGTACGACGAGACCGCAAAGGAATATCACTTGGAGTAACCATGGCAGGAATTGGATTTGAATTGAAAAAGCTGTTCCGCCGCAAAGGGCTGTTTGCCTCCCTGCGGGCCTACGGCTATGCGGGCATCATCTGCACCGGCCCCATGCTGCTGGGCGTTCTGCTTCAGCTTGGTATTTTGCTGCTCTGCAGCTGGGCGGGCGCCCCGCGGGATCAGCAGGATCTGCTGGTCTGCATGATCACCTATACGCTGCTGTTTTCCCTTACGGTCACCAGCTTCTTTTCCATGCCGGTAACACGGTATCTGGCAGATATGCTGTATGAGGAACAGGAGCAGACCATCCTGCCTTCGTTCTGGGGCTCCGGCAGCATGATGCTTGTACTGGGCTGCACACTGTATGGGCTGTTTCTGCTTGTTTCAGGAGCAACTCTTTTGCAGGGCCTGCTCTGCCTGTGGCTTTTTGCAGAGATGATCGTGAACTGGAACGGAATGAGCTACCTGACCGCCATCAAGGACTACCGCGGCATCCTCTGTTCTTTTCTGGCTGCCATTGCGCTGGCGTTCGGGCTGGGGTTCGTGCTGGTGGTGCTGCTGGGCGGTCCGGTGCTGGAGGGAATGCTCTTTGCTGTGACCATGGGTTACGGTCTGATGATGGTCTGGGATGTAGTGCTGCTCTACCGCTACTTCCCGCAGAGCGAGGAGAGCCCGTGGACGTTTCTGCGCTGGGTGGATGCGTTCCTGCCGCTGGCCTTTACGGGGCTGTGCACCAACATCGGGTTGTTTGCCCACCTTGTCATCTGCTGGGCGGGGCCGTTGGGCGTACAGGTCAAAGGCCTGTTTTATGGGGCTCCGTACTATGATGTTCCTGCCCTTATTGCGTTTTTGACCATTCTCGTCACAAGCGTAAATTTTGTGGTGTCGGTGGAGGTCAATTTTTACCCCAAATACCGGAATTACTACAGCCTGTTCAACGATGGCGGCGTTGTGGGCGATATTGTCACAGCAGAGGAAGAGATGCTGGCTGTGCTGAACCGTGAACTTCGGTTCACGGCCCTCAAACAGCTGTTCGTCACAGCGGCGGTACTTTCGCTGGAGAACACGCTGCTGGCTTTGCTGCCTCTTGGGTTCAACGACCTGATGCACGGCTACTTCCGCACCCTGTGTGTGGGGTACGGCCTTTACGCCGTGGGCAACACCATCCTGATGATCCTGCTTTACTTCACGGATTACGGAGGCGCTGTCGCAGCTGCCGCTGTGTTTGCTGTTTCTGCCAGCGGGCTTACGGCGCTTTCCATGGCGTTTGACCCTGCATTTTACGGATTCGGCTTCCTGATCGGGGTGGCATTGTTTTATCTGGTAACGCTGTTCCGGTTGGATGTCTTTACGGCCAACCTGCCCTATCGGGTGTTGGGGCAGCAGCCTATTGTGGCAGAAACAAAATCCGGGCGCTTCACCCGGCTGGGGCTGTTCCTGGAACATAAAAAGCGAAAGCCGACGAAGAGTGCAAAGCATAGTGCTTCTTGAGGGGAGAGAAAAGATGGAAGATAAGAAACTGATCCCGCGCCGCAGGGTGCTGGGGCTGGGCGTGGCGCTGGCCGGGCTGTGCGCAGGCTGTGCCGTGCTGCCGGCCGGGAGTACAGAGAGCGCTGCCGGCTCACAGGCAGCGTCTGGGGAGAAAGCAGCGGACAAGGTGGAAAAGGCTCCGCTGGAAGATATCAACAGTGTCCACCTGCGGGATAACCCGGAGCTTTATACGGTCTATGACGACAGCGGCGTGGTGACGATGTACCTGACCGTGAGCCGGGGCAATGACAGCGAGAACACAAACCACAGCTGGGCAGAGATCAATCACTATTCGGTTTATGACTACGAGTACATGAACACTCCCCGCTATCAGGTAAACGGCCTTTTGCAGGTGGGCGATGAGAACGGCCCAGTCGTGGGAGAGCTTGGATATGATACCCTGACCCCAAATGCCACGGTTCAGATCCGCGGTCAGACCTCCAGCCGAAATAGCCAAAAGAACTATAAGATCAAACTAAAGAAAAATAAGGGCAGCTGGCGCGGTCAGCGCACCATCGCTCTGAACAAACACATGGGCGAGGGACTGCGCTTCCGCAACAAAATGGCCTATGACCTTATTAAGGGAATCGACCAGATGATGGGCCTTCAAACCCAATTCGTGCATTTGTACGTCAAAGACCTGACTGACAGCGACAGCGGTGTATTTGAAGATTATGGACTGTATACTCAGGTCGAACAGCTGAATAAGACAGCTCTCAAGACGCATGGAGCAGATCCAAACGGCCAACTGTATAAAATCAATTCCTTTGAGTTTTTGCGCAATGAAGATATCATCCGCCTCACAACGGACCCTGCATATGACCAAACTGCATTTGAGGCGCTGCTGGAAATAAAGGGAGACAGTGACCACTCCAAATTGATCGAAATGCTGGAAGTTCTCAACGATGAAACATCGTCCATGGAGGATGAGCTCTTTGCAACGTATTTTGACAAGGAAAATATCGCCTATTGGATGGCGTTTCAGCTGCTGACCGGCAATACAGACACTCAAAATCGAAATGTCTACTTGTACAGCCCACAAAACTCCAGCAAATGGTATCTCTGGGACTGGGACAATGACGGTATGCTCCGCCGCCGGGAACGTGAGATCATCAAGTTCTCGGACTCTGAAAGCTGGGAACGCGGCGTGAGCAACTACTGGGGCAATGTGCTGTTCCGGCGCTGTCTGCAAACACAAAGTTACCGTGATATGCTGGATGCTGCCATGAAGGAGCTTTATGCTTACATGAATGAGGCGCGTATCCAGTCCATGCTGGAACATTACCGAGGTGTGACGGAAACGTATGTCTGGCAGATGCCAGACCGGATGTATGTCCCTATCACGCATGCCGAATACGAAGAGGTTCTGAAGAGCATCTGGCCGGAGATCGAAGAAAACTATAATTACTACTGGGAGAGCTACCGTAAGCCCATGCCATTTTACATTGGCATACCGCAGGCAGCAAACGGTCAGCTGCATCTGAATTGGGATCCTTCCTATAATTTTAAGGTCGAGGAGATCCATTATACGGTCGAGCTTGCAAAAGATTATCTGTTCAACACAGTATTCTTCCGGCAGGAAGATCTGATCCTGCCGGAGCTTACAATGTATACGCTTCCTGCCGGACAATATTTTTTGCGGGTCCGCGCAACGAATGCATCCGGTTACACGCAGGATGCGTTTGATTATTATGTTACCGAGGCCGGCAAGCATTATGGCATGATCTGTTTTTACGTCCAGCCGGACGGCAGCATCGTGGAGGATACCTATGAAGAGTAGACCGGGGCAGCACAACGGGCCAAGCCTGTTTGAGCGGGGCAGGAGCCTGCTGGCCCCGCCGCCCTCCCGCACCGGAGAAAAATACCGCCACGAGCTGAAATATCTTATTTCCTATGCGGATAAGGCAGAGCTGGCTGTGCGGCTGGCTCCGGTGCTTCATCTGGACCCTCACGCAACGAATGGCGGCTATTTCATCCGCAGCCTGTATTTTGACGATTATTGGAATACTGCTTACGAGGAAAAAGATGCCGGTGTGCTGCTGCGCAAGAAATACCGCATCCGCATTTATAATTGCAGCGACCGCAGCATCAAGCTGGAACGAAAGAAAAAAATCGGCAGTTACATCTATAAAGAAGCTGCGCCTTTGACCCACGCAGAGTTTGATGCGATTCTCGCCGGAGACTATGACTTTCTGCTGCACAGTCCCCGCCGTCTGTGTCAGGAGTTCTACACCGAGTGTGTGTGCAATGTGCTCCGTCCCCGGGTCATCGTGGATTACGACCGGGAACCATGGATCATGGATGCCGGCACGGTGCGCGTTACATTTGACCAGAATGTCCGGGCGGCTGTGGGCAGCTGGGACATTTTTGACTCTACGCTTCCCGCCCTGCCGGTGCTGGAGCCGGGCAAACTGGTCATGGAAGTCAAATTTACAGAGTATCTGCCGCAGATCGTGCGGGATATCCTCCCGCCCCGTGCGCAGGAGCTGACTGCAGTTTCCAAGTATGTGCTGTGCTGCGATAAGACCGCCTATCGGCACGGGTTTGAATACTGGAACGAAACCTGAGGGGAAAGGATTTACAAAGAACCATGAGCACAAAAGACTTTATCAAAAAATCTGTCCTGAACGCCTTTACCTAGTACGATGCGCCGAAGCTTGCCGTGGCGCTGCTGGCGGCGCTGGCGCTGGGCATCCTTATTTATCTGGTCTACCGCAAATTCTATACGGGCGTGGTCTACTCCCGCAGTTTTGCAGTTACGCTGGTGGGTATGTGCGTGCTCACCTGCATGGTCACGCTGGCCATCAGTACCAACGTGGTCATCTCCCTTGGTATGGTGGGCGCATTGTCCATCGTCCGCTTCCGCACCGCAGTCAAGGACCCGCTGGATCTGTTGTATCTGTTCTGGTCTATCACTACGGGCATCACGGCGGGCGCCGGAATGTATGCACTGGGGCTGGTCACGGCGGCTGTCATGATCGTTATGATCTACCTGTTCTCCCACTGGCAGGCCAAAGGCCGGGTGTACATCGCGGTGATCCACTATATGGGCACCGAGGCCGGAGACGACATCGTCCGGGCGCTGGGGCGCATCAAATACGCAGTCAAATCCAAGACCATGCGGGGCGAAAACACCGAGATGGCGGTAGAGGTCTTCTGCAAAGACCCCAGCATGGAATTTGCAGACCGTATCCGCGCTGTAAAGGGGGTGCAGGATGTCACCCTCATCCAGTATAACGGGGAGTATCATGGGTAATATTTCAAGGATCCTGGCGGCAGGGCTCTGTCTGCTGGGGATGGGAGCTGCAATGACCGCATCGACCACAAAGACAAGGACCTATGCTGCGGACAACAGCGCATTTTCCAATGCCCAGATCGGCTATGCCCCGATGATCGATACCGCAGAGGCAGGCGATGCAGCGCTCCGCTATCTGGAACTTACATGGCGGGAGGCAGAGCCGGAAGAGGGCGTGTATGCGTGGGAGGCAATCCGCGAAAAATACGACTTTGCCTCACTGCGGGAGCAGGGGATCCACCTGGTGCTCCGTTTTGTCTGTGATGTGCCGGGACAAGAGACGCATCTGGATATTCCGGACTGGCTTTATGCGCAGACAAAGGATGGCAGCTGGTACGACACGGATTATGGGAAAGGCTACTCTCCAAACTATGCCAATGCACTGTTCCGGGCTGCGCATCATCGTGTGCTTTGTGCGCTGGCGGAGTTTTTGGGTAGGGATGGATTTGTTTCCTATGTGGAGCTGGGCAGCCTTGGACACTGGGGCGAGTGGCACATCAAAAGCGAAGATGGGCTGGTACCCATGCCGGACGAGGCGATCCGGGACGAATATGCCGCTGATTATCTTGCGGCCTTTCCTACGGCGAAGCTGCTGATGCGCAGGCCGTTCAACATCGCCGCAAAACATCAGCTTGGCCTTTACAACGATATGACCGGCGAGGAAAAAGACACCATGGAGTGGCTGGGATGGATCGCAGAGGGCGGCTGGTATGGCGATGAGCCGCATGCTCTTTCTGCCATGCCCACTTTCTGGCAGGATGCCCCGGTGGGCGGCGAGTTCACCAGCAGCCTTTCCATGCGGGATATGCTGATGAAAAATCTTCCCCGCACGCTGCACCTGTTGGAGGCATCGCACATGAGTTTTATCGGCCCCAAAACGGCATCGGTAAAGTATGCGAAAGGATATAAGGCCGTGCTGAAGCAGCTGGGCTATCGGCTCCGGGTAACAGAGTTGAAGCTGACTCCCTGCGCAGACGGCGTTTGCGCAGAGCTGACTGTGGCAAACGAGGGCGCGGCACCATTCTACTGGGAGTGGCCCGTGAATCTTTATGTGGAGGATGCAGCAGGCGGCACGTTGTACACGGCGCGTCTGCCGCTGTCCCTGCCAGAGCTGATGCCGGGGGATAGCCAAAAAGCATCGGTCAGACTGGAAGGGGCGGATGCACAGGAACTGCTCAGCGGAGGGTGGAAGCGTCGCAGCCCAAAACATCTGACCATTGGCATCGTGGACCCAATGACAGGCCGTGATGCAGTACGGCTTGCCATGAAAGCGGAGCAGAAAAACGGAAGAACGACCTTGCTGTAGGCTGCCGCGCAAAAAATAGAATTTCATAAGACCTGGTTCTGATGGAATGCTCCCGGACGGCCCGGCCAAGCGGGGCTTTGGAAAAACCATGCCCGAAGCCGGTCTGCTGTAGATCATACCCCACAAGGAGGTCTGTTTCATGAATCTGACTCTGCGAAAGGATGCCGATGCCATCATCGCATCCAGCCTGAACGCCGTCCTGTCGGACGAAGCTGTCCGCCGCGCGCTGAAAGCCTTTGCGCCCAAGGGCGGCAGGGTGCTGCTGGTCGCAGCGGGCAAGGCCGCATGGCAGATGGCACACGCGGCGGTGGAAGCGCTGGGCCGTGTGGACGGCGGCGTGGTCGTGACCAAATACGAGCATGTCAAGGGCGAGATCCTGGGAGTAAATTGTTATGAAGCGGGCCATCCGGTGCCGGACGAGAACAGCTTTGCGGCCACCGAGAAGGCATTGGAGCTGGTGCGCGGCCTGGCGGCGGAGGATACCGTGCTCTTTCTGCTCTCCGGCGGAGGAAGTGCATTGTTTGAAAAGCCGCTGCTCCCCGGCACAGAATTGCAGGACATCACCGACCAGCTTCTTGCCAGCGGCGCCAACATCGTGGAGATGAACACCATCCGCAAACGGCTTTCGGGCGTCAAGGGCGGGCGGTTCGCGCAGGCATGCGCCCCGGCCCAGGTGTTCAGCATCGTGCTGAGCGATATTCTGGGCGACCCGCTGGATATGATCGCCAGCGGCCCGGCGGTGCCGGACACCTCTACCTGCGCACAGGCGCTTGCCATTGCGGAGAAGTATCACCTGAAGCTCTCGGAACAGGCAAAAGCTCTTCTGGCGCAGGAAACGCCCAAGATGCTGGACAACGTGGCGACCCGGATCACCGGCAGTGTGCGGGAGCTTTGCACCGCCGCCGCTGCCGCCTGCCGGGAGCTTGGCTATGAGCCCGTCCTGCTGACCGACCAGCTCTGCTGTGAAGCCCGGGAGGCGGGCAGCTTCCTTGGCTCCATCGTCCGGACCCACGCGGGGCAGGGAAAAAAGCTGGCCTACATCGCAGGCGGCGAGACGGTCGTCCACCTGACGGGCAGGGGCCTCGGCGGACGGAATCAGGAGCTTGCCCTTGCAGCGGCTCCGGCTCTGGCCGGGCTGGATGCAGCAGTGTTCTCGGTGGGCAGTGACGGCACCGACGGCCCCACCGATGCTGCCGGCGGCTATGTGGATGGTGACACCCTCTCCGCACTGACCGCCAAGGGCTGGAATGTGTTCGACACTCTGCAGAACAACGACGCCTACCATGCACTGAAAGCTGTGGACGGCCTGATCATCACCGGCGCTACTGGCACGAATGTCAATGATGCTGCCGTGGCGCTGGTGGGGGAGGAGTAAAAATGTGATTCTGGTATGAAAGAGGGGGAGGCTTCCATGTACGTCGATTGGGAATACTACAAAATTTTCTATTATGTGGCAAAGTATCAGAACTTTACGAAAGCGGCGCGGGTGCTGGGCAACAACCAGCCCAACATCACCCACTCGATGAACCGGCTGGAAAGCCAGCTGAACTGTGTGCTCTTTACCCGCTCCAACCGGGGCGTCACCCTGACGCCGGAGGGCGAGATGCTCTACTCCCGCATCGCCTCGGCGGCGGTGCAGATACAGGACGCGGAGGAAGAGCTGAGCGCCAGCGCCACCCTCGAGCACGGCTCCATCAGCATCAGCGCGACGGAGACGGCGCTGAACATCTATCTGGCCGAGAAGCTGCGGACGTTCCACACCGAGTATCCCGGCATCCGGCTGCGCATCTCGAACCACTCCACGCCCCAGGCAGTGCAGGCTGTGAAGAACGGAGAAGTGGATTTTGCCGTCATCTCCACCCCGGCAGAGGTGGAACAGGGCCTGAAGATGGTGGAACTGAGACCGTTTTATGAGGTGCTGGTGGGCGGAAAGACCTTCACTGCGCTGGCCAGCCGGCGTCTGACGCTGAAGGAACTGAGCTGCTATCCGCTCATCTCTCTCGGCGATGAGAGCATGACCCGGAGCTTCTACCGGCAGTTCTTCCTCGACCACGACGCCGTGCTCCGGCCCGACACCGAGGCCGCCACCACCGACCAGATGCTCACGCTGGTGAAAAGTGAGCTGGGCCTTGCCTTCGTGCCGGAACCAATGGCAAAAGAACGTCTGGCCCGTGGCGAGCTTGTCGAGCTGCATCTGCAGGAGATCATTCCCTCCCGCTCTATCTGCCTCGTCTACGACCATCACCGCCCGCTGAACACGGCGGCCCGGAAGTTCCAGCAGACGCTGACAAAAGCGGAGCCGGGCCATCCGGCAGCGCCGAAGCAGGCGGAGGGCGTCTCTTTCGAATCCCAATAAAATGATTTGTCGTTGTCCCATACCGGAAGGCCGCGGCCTACAGAGGCCCGGGCCTCATCGAATCCATCTGGCGCAAAAAGGCCGAAGGGAAGGAAAAACAGAATGATAGACAAAATGCTCGTGCGCGGGGCAAAGGTACACAACCTGAAAAACATCGACGTGGACATCCCGCTGAACAAGATCGTGGGCATTGCGGGCGTGTCGGGCTCGGGCAAATCCTCGCTGGCGCTGGGGGTGCTGTATGCCGAAGGCTCCCGCCGGTATCTGGAGGCGCTGTCCACCTACACCCGCCGCCGGATGACCCAGGCTTCGAAAGCCTCGGTGGAAGAGGTGCTGTATGTCCCGGCGGCGCTGGCGCTGCACCAGCGGCCGGGCGTGCCGGGCATCCGCAGCACCTTCGGCACCGGCACGGAGCTTTTGAACAGCCTGCGGCTCATGTACTCCCGCCTCGCAAGCCACCGCTGCCCGAACGGGCATTACATCCCGCCGACGCTGGCTGTCGCGGCGGGCAGGGAGCTGGTCTGCCCAGAGTGCGGTGCGCATTTCTATGCGCCGTCGGCGGAGGAGCTGGCGTTCAACTCTCAAGGTGCCTGCCAGAAGTGCGGCGGCACAGGCAGCGTCCGGACGGTGGACATCGCGTCGCTGGTGCCGGATGACTCGCTGACCATCGACGGCGGCGCAGTGGCCCCGTGGAACAGCCTGATGTGGTCGCTGATGACAGACGTCTGCCGGGAGATGGGCGTGAGGACGGATGTGCCGTTCCGCGACCTGACCGAACAGGAAAAGGACATCGTCTACCACGGTCCGGCAGAGAAAAAGCATATCTTCTACCACGCAAAGAACTCGAACCAGGCCGGCGAGCTGGACTTTACCTATTACAATGCCGTCTACACTGTAGAAAATGCTCTTGCAAAGGTCAAGGATGACAAGGGCATGAAGCGGGTGGAAAAGTTCCTGCGGGAAGATGTCTGCCCCGAGTGTCACGGCTCACGGCTCTCAGCGGCGGCGCGTGCGCCGAAGCTGCGGGGCATCTCGCTGGACGAAGCCTGCCAGATGACGCTGGAAGCCCTCGTGGAGTGGGTGAAGGGCGTGCCGGGCAGCCTGCCGGAAGAGATGCGCCCGATGGCGGAGAGCATCTGCGAGGCATTCGAAAGTACCGCCAAGCGGCTGATGGATTTAGGTCTGGGCTATCTGACGCTTGACCGCTCGGCCTCGACCCTCTCCACCGGTGAGCGCCAGCGGATGCAGCTGGCCCGGGCCGTCCGCAACCGCACCACCGGCGTGCTCTATGTGCTGGATGAGCCGTCCATCGGCCTGCATCCGTCGAACATCGTGGGCCTGACCGGTGTGATGCACGACCTCGTGGCCGACGGCAACTCGGTCATTCTGGTGGACCACGACACCCAGATCCTGAAAGAGGCCGACTGGGTGATCGAGATGGGGCCGGAAGCGGGAGCGAAGGGTGGACATGTCATTGCCGAAGGGAGGATAGATGATCTGGAGGCAAAGCCGGAGTCCCAGATCGGGCCGTTCCTCTCCGGAAAAGCTGAGACAAAGCTGCGCCGGTGTGCCGGGACAGGGGAGATGTTCGCAGAGGGGGGAATCCATCTCTCCACCGGCAGCATCCACACGGTCAAGCCTTTGGAGCTGGACCTTCCCAAGGGGCGGCTCACCGTGGTAACGGGCGTGTCCGGCTCCGGCAAAACGACGATGGTGCTGGAAAGCCTCGTACCGGCGCTGGAAGCAAAGATAAACGGCAGCGCCCTCCCGACACATATCCGGGAGATCCGCGCCGAGGGCATCGCGCACGTCAAGCTCATCGACGCGACGCCCATCGGCATCAATGTGCGCTCTACCGTGGCGACCTACGCGGGCGTCCACGACGAGCTGCGGAAGCTCTATGCCAGAGCTCCGGACGCCAGGCAAAAGGGCTTCAAGGCCAGCGATTTTTCCTACAACACGGGCAGTCTGCGCTGCCCCGGCTGCGACGGCACCGGTGAGGTGAGCCTGGACGTGCAGTTCCTGCCGGACGTGAATATCGTCTGCCCCGACTGCCGGGGTTCCCGCTACGCGCGGGCGGCTTACGGCGTGAAGCTGATGAACAAGGCGGAGCAGGCCGTCTCCCTGCCGCAGCTGATGGAGATGGACGTCAACTCCGCCCTTGCGTTCTGCGGCGGGATGAAGACAGTGAGCCAGCGCCTGCAGACATTGCAGCAGCTGGGTCTGGGCTACCTGACGCTGGGCGAAGAGACGCCCAGCCTCTCCGGCGGCGAGGCCCAGCGCCTCAAGCTGGCCAGCGAGATCGGCCGCACCCAGACCGACTCGGTGTTCGTTTTCGATGAGCCCAGCATCGGCCTCCACCCGCTGGACGTGCAGGTGCTGCTGCGGGTGTTCCAAGCCCTGCTGGACAACGGCGCGACGGTCGTTGTCATTGAGCACGACCTCGACGTCATCCGCAACGCGGACTATGTCATCGACATGGGGCCGGGCGGAGGCGAGAGCGGCGGCCGCGTCGTGGCAACAGGCACGCCGGAGGAGATCCGGGAAAATCCGGAGAGTATTACCGGAAGATATTTATAACAAAAAGGGGGCAGGTGCTGCATGGCATCTGCCCCCTTCGTCAATATTCTTATTTGCTTTCCGGGACACCGCGCAGTTCGGCACGGAAGCGCTCGGGAACATCTTCTTCCCGGATATTTTTGACGAGATCCGGAAGCTTTGCGGTTTCGCCTACGGGATAGACCATGATGCACTTCCGATGCTTCGCTGACGATCAAAACAAAAAGTTAATTCTCGGAAGAAATATCCTGACCGAAATATTTCTCGCTCAGCTCCTTGAGGGTGCCGTCAGCGCGCAGCTCGTCGATGGCGCTGTTGAGGGCGTCGAGGAAGGAAGAGTCTTCGCTCTTGACGATAGGGATTGCAACGTGAGAAGCATCTTCGGTCTGGGCGACCAGCTTGAAGTCGGCGTCTGGATGGACATTCAGGTAGTCGTAGAAGGAGACGTTGGCGTTCAGGGTGGCGTCGATGCGGCCAGCCGTCAGCAGCTGGATGGTCTCTTCCAGCGTGTCGATGCCCTGAACGGTCGCGCCGTAGCTCTCGGCCAGCTCCATGTAGGTGGAAGCGAGGCTGTTGGCCGTGGTCTTGCCGGCAAGGTCCTCGAAGCTCTTGATGTCCTCGTTATCCTTGCGGACGGCGAGGGCGGTGTGGATGTAGCCGTAGGGAGTGGTGAAGTCGTAGGTCTTGGCGCGCTCTTCGGTGACTTCGACGCCGTTGCAGACGAGGTCGTAGCGGCCGGCGTCCAGACCGGCGAACAGGCTGTCCCAGTCGCTCTCGACGTACTCGGGCTCGACGCCCAGCTTCTCGGCAATGGCGCGGGAGACTTCGACGTCGTAGCCCACGAGGGTGTCGCTCTCATCGTGGAAGCTCCAGGGCTGCCATGCGCCTTCCAGCGCGATGACCAGCTTGCCGTTGGACTGGATGGTCTCCAGCTTGTTGGCGGCAGCAGCGGAAGCAGAAGCTGCGGTGCTGGAAGCAGTGGAGGCGGAAGTGTTGGAAGAGCAGCCGGCCAGCGAGAGAACACCGGCAGCGGCCATGACGCTCATGAGAGAAATAAAGGTTCTGCGTTTCATAGTTGATGATCCTTTCTGTAGTAAAACAAACTTGGGAAAAGCAGGAGAAGGCTCTCCCTTTGGGAGAGCTGGCGCGTGAGCGCCTGAGAGGGCAAGGACGCTGAGGTAGAAGCATAAGTGCGGCGATAGTATCGCTCTGACAAAGAGCCTGCATATCGCTGTGCGGTAACTCGGTCACAGGCGGCTTGCCCTCTCCGTCATTGCTTTGCAATGCCACCTCTCCCAAAGGAAGAGGCTTTAGGCTTCCGCATGCGAGATTTTCTGCAAAAACTCACGGGTCCTTGCCTCTTTGGGATGGGCAAAGAACTCCTGCGAGGGTGCTTCCTCGACCACGACGCCGTTTTCCATAAAGACGGTGCGGGACGAGACGTTGCGGGCAAAGCCCATCTCGTGGGTGACGACCAGCATGGTCATGCCCTCCTGTGCCAGCTGCCGCATGACGGCCAGCACCTCGCCGGTCAATTCCGGGTCGAGGGCGCTGGTGGGCTCGTCGAAATAGATGATCTCGGGGCCAGAGGCGAGAGCGCGGGCGATGGCCACGCGCTGCTGCTGACCGCCCGACAGCTGACGGGGGTAGTAGTCGGCCCGGTCGGCGAGGCCGACCTTTTCCAGCATCTTCATGCCGACGGCATCAGCCTCCGCTTTGGGCATCCTCCGGGCGACGATGAGGCCCTCGGTGACGTTCTGCAGGGCCGTTTTGTTGCGGAAGAGGTCGTAGTTCTGGAAGACGAATGCCGTCTTGCGGCGCAGCCGCGCGATGCTGGCGCGGTCGGCGTGGGCGAGGTCGAAGGTCTCGCCGTCGAAGGTGAGCTGGCCTGCGTCCGCCGTCTCAAGGAAGTTGAGACAGCGCAGCAGGGTGGTCTTGCCTGAGCCGGAAGGGCCGAGGATGGCCACGACGTCGCCCTTTTCCACCGTCAAATCGACGCCGCGCAGCACGTCCAGACTGCTGGTCGGCTTGGGGGCGCGGCCAAAGATGCCGGGATGGACGCCGGGCTTTGCGTAAGTATGGAAGGATTTGTGGACGCCGCGTATCTCTAACATTGCCATAACAGCCACACTCCTTTCTTACTGGAAGCCGTGGGCGTTGAGCTGGCGCTCCAGCAGCCCTTGCAGCTTGGTGATGACGGTACAGAACAGCAGATACACCACGGCCACCTCACAGTAGATGGGCAGGAAGATGTAGGTGCGGGCGGCGACGCGCTGGCCGGCCATGAACAACTCCGCTACCGTGATGTTGGAGGCCAGAGAGGTGTCCTTTACCATGCCGATGAGGGAGTTGGAGAGGGCAGGCACGGCGGTGCGCAGGGCCTGCGGCAGCACGATGCGGCGCATGATCTGCCACCAGCTCATGCCCACGCAGTAACCGGCTTCCAGCTGCCCCTGCGGCACGCTTTCCAGCGCGCCGCGCATGGTCTCGGCGCAGTATGCACCCTCGTTGAAGGCGAAGGCGATGACTGCCGCCGGGAAAGCGTTCAGCATGATGCCCGCACTGGGCAGGCCGTAAAAGATGATGAAAAGCTGCACCAGCAGCGGCGTGCCGCGGATGACCCAGATGTAGAACCGGGCCAGCTGGCTCAGCACCGGCACTTTGGCGTACTGCACCAGCGCCACGGCCACCGCCAGCACCATCGCCAGGGTGAACGAGACGAGGGTGAGGGGGATGGTCATGGTGAGGCCCGCCGAGAGGATGCGGGGAAGAGCCTCCCAGAGCACGCTGACGGTGCGGTTGGATAAGAGTGTTTCCAGCATGGATACTCCTTTTTCAAAATTTGAATCAACAGACAGGACAAGTGGGTGGACATATTATATACCTTAAAGCAGGGTCAAAGTCAAGAGGAAAAAATGAAAATCCTACAAAACCTACCAGAATACTATAACATGATTTGGGAATGAACGCAAATGGTTTCGAAAAATTGCATGGTATAGACGAAATGGGCGAAAAACAGGTGCTGACTTTGTGCAGAACGGCAGAGTAGTTGACGCGGCAGAAGCTTTCGGGTACAATAGAGCTGTATAAACCTGTAAAGGTACAAACAGGCCGCACGCCCCGCCAGACGGGAGCGCGGCGGATACGGAGGACAAACGTGATGAAACGTATTGGTATTCTGGGCGCTGGAACCTGGGGCATGGCCCTTGCACGGATGCTGACTGTGAGCGGGAATGATGTGCTGGTGTGGTCGGCCATCGAGAAGGAGATCGACAGCCTTTCCACCACCCGCAAGCACCCCAACCTGCCGCAGATGAAGATCCCCGACGAGCTGCGGTTCACCAAGAGCATCGAGGAAGTCTGCAAGGACAAGGACATCCTGCTGTTCGCAGTGCCGTCGGTGTTCGTCCGCTCCACGGCGGCAAAGGCCCGGCCCTATGTGGCCGACGGCCAGATCATCGTGGATGTGGCAAAGGGCATCGAGCCCGACACCCTGTACACCATGACCGAGATCCTGGCCGATGAGCTGGGCAAGGAGGGCGGCCCGAAGGGCGTGCGCCTTGTGGCCCTGTCCGGCCCCACCCACGCCGAGGAAGTGGCCATCGACCTGCCCACCACCATCGTGTCGGCCAGCAAGGATATGGAGGCCGCTGCCTATGTGCAGGAGGTCTTCACCAACAATGTCATGCGCGTCTACACCAACGAGGACATCAAGGGTGTAGAGCTGAGCGGCGCCATGAAGAACGTCATCGCGCTGGGCGTCGGCATCTCCACCGGCCTCGGCTACGGCGATAATGCCCGCGCTGCCCTCATCACCCGCGGCATCGCCGAGATCGCCCGTCTGGGCGTGACGATGGGCTGTAATGTCCACACCTTCGCAGGTCTGGCCGGCATCGGCGACCTCATCGTGACCGCCACCAGTATGCACAGCCGCAACAACCGCGCCGGTATCCTCATCGGCAAGGGCGAGACCCCGGAAAATGCCGTCAAGGAAGTCGGCATGGTGGTCGAGGGCATGAACGCCCTGCCCGCTGCGCTGGAACTGGCCGAGCGGTATCAGGTGGAAATGCCCATCGTCCAGACCGTCAACGCCATCGTCAACAAGGGCATGGGTGCGGCAGAGGCTGTCAAGTCCCTGATGGAGCGCGGCCTGAAGAACGAGCTGCCGCAGGGCTACGAAAAATAAACGAAAAGGGGCGGTATCATGCCTTCTACCTACGCACACCGCCGCTTTGGCGCGGATGTTCTGGCCCTGCTGCCGGACGGTCTGCGCGCGACGCTGGAACAGCACCGGGAGCTTTACGACATAGGTCTCCATGGGCCGGACCTGATGTTTTATTACAAGGCCCTGCAGTCGAACCCGGTGAACCGTCTGGGCAACGCCATGCACGAGCAGAAGGGCGAGGTGTTTTTCACCCGCGCCCGCACCGTGGTGGAAAATGCAACGGATAAAAGCGCCGCACTGGCTTATGTGCTGGGCTTTGTCTGCCACTTCGCGCTGGACAGCACCTGTCACCCTTATGTGGAGGCCTATGTCCGGGAGAGCGGTGTGGGCCACTGCGAGATCGAGACGGAGTTTGACAACGCCCTGATGCGGGAAGACGGCCTCGACCCCATAAAGTTCTTCACGGCCAGCCACATCAAGCCCAGCCGGGAGCGGGCCGAGGTCATCGCGCCCTTCTACGAGGGCGTCACGGTGGACGAGACGCTGGCGGCGATGAAGGGGATGATAACGGTGCATCATCTTTTGCAGGCGGCGAACCCCGTCAAGCGCTGGGTGGTGCTGACCGGGATGCGCGTCGCGGGCAAGTATGAGTTCATGCACGGCCTTGTGGCGAACCCGCAGCCGAACCCCAAATGCGTCCAGAGCAGCCAGAAGCTCGAAGAGCTGTATAAAACGGCTGTGCCGCTGGCGGTAAGGCTCATCGAAGAGTATGCAGAGAACAAGCCGCTTGGGGTGGAGTATCAGCATACGTTTGGGGAGAACTGAGAGGAGCACCGGATGGAAAAAAGCGGCAAATTCCGCCTGACGAGCTTGGAGCGGAACTGGATCCTGTACGACGTGGGCAACTCGGCCTTTGTGCTGATGGTGGCCACCCTTATCCCCATTTTCTTCAACGCGCTGGCGGCAGCCGGGGGCCTGAGCTCGGTGGAGTATCTGGCTTACTGGGGCTATGCCAGCTCGGTTGTGACCATCATCACGGCTGTTTTGAGCCCCATTTTGGGGACAGTGGCCGACACGAAGGGCTTCAAGAAGCCTATCTTCATACTCTGCGTTTTCGTGGGCATCGTGGGCTGCTGCGCCATGGGCGCGGCGTCGGCGTGGCTGCCGTTTCTGGTCATCTTCGTCATCGCGAAGGTGGGCTTTTCGGGCAGCCTGGTGTTCTACGACTCGATGCTCAGCGACGTGACCACTCCCGAGCGGATGGACGAGGTGTCCAGCCGGGGCTATGCGTGGGGATACATCGGCAGCTGCGTACCCTTCGTGGTCTGTCTCGGCCTTGTGCTGGGGGCGGGGAGCATCGGCATCAGCCAGATGACGGCGCTGAACCTGGCACTCCTGCTGACGGCGGCGTGGTGGCTGCTCACGACCCTGCCGCTGCTGAAAAGTTATAAACAGCTCTACTATGTGGAGGTGGAAAAGCACGCTGTCCGGCAGAGTTTTGCCCGCATCGGCCATACCCTGCGGCATCTGCCGGAGGATAAGCAGGTGTTCTGGTTTTTGCTGGCGTTCTTCTGCTACATCGACGGCGTGTACACCATTATCGACATGGCGACGGCCTACGGCACGGCGCTGGGCCTGGACACCACCGGCCTTTTGCTGGCACTTCTTGTGACCCAGATCGTGGCGTTCCCGTCGGCCCTCGTCTTTGGGCGGCTGTCGAACAAGTACCCCTCGGCAAAGCTCATCCCGGTGTGCATCGCGGCCTACGCGGGCATCGCGGTGTTTGCGTTTTTCCTGACCCGGCAGTGGCAGTTCTGGGTGCTGGCCGTCATCGTGGGCATGTTCCAGGGCGGCGTGCAGGCGCTCAGCCGCTCCCACTTTGCAAAGATCATCCCGCCGGAAAAGTCGGGCGAATACTTTGGCCTCTTCGACATCTGCGGCAAGGGCGCGTCCTTCCTCGGCACCATGATCGTCAGCGTGGGAAGCCAGCTCACCGGCAGCGCCAATGTGGGTGTCGGCTCCCTCATCGTGCTGTTCATCGTGGGATTCGTGCTGTTCAGGGTGTCCTGCCGTCAGAGTGAGACGGCATAACAAACGATCATAAAAATCGGAAACGGAGAGAGCTGTCTTGTACGGCTCTCTTTTTATTGTGTTTTTCAAAAATAGTGCCTATCAAAACGGCATAGTTGCGATATGCAGCTTGCGGAGGGGGCTTGTGCATTCAAAACGCAGACTGTTGTATTTTGTGTAAAACGCAGAAAAGCCGGGCGATTTTTTATGCAGAAAGCCGCCACAAAAATACTAAAACCTCTTGACAAATATAATGGGGGGGGGGTATAATGAATCAGAACAGAGGTTTGCCTTACGCCCGGAAGGAAGAAAATGCGAGCGGGGAAAGACCTCTAAAACAATGTGGAGGTTTTTAATTATGAGACTGGATATGATTTCCCGCCGCCGTTTCCTCAAGAGCGCTGGTGCTGCGGCTCTGGCTGTTGCCGCAGCAGGTGTGCTGGCAGGCTGTGATGGTAATAGCAGCAGTAAGGTCCCCGATACGGAAGTTCCGGATGTGCCTGGCACGACGAGCAAGAAGGTCAAAATTATCTTTGCCGATGTTGACAATGGCGGCGCAGGCGTTGGAAATGGCGGCGATTATTATGAGCATCCCGTTCTGAAGGATGCTACCGTCGTTGACCCCAAGAGCATTCCTGCGGACAAGATCCCGCAGGGCTATGAGCTGGCCGACACTACTCCGGTCGAGATCATTGACAATGGTAACACGCTTTTGGCTATCGTTAAGGTGAAAAAGACGGTCGATACTTCGATCAATGTCAGAGTTACCTTGCAGCTCATCAACGGTACTGCTGCTGACAACCAGCGCGAGCTGGTTGTTAAGATGCCCGGTGATGCAGCATATATCTCTACGGACGACATCACTCTGCCTGAGGATTTGATTTGGGCACCCGGTATGGAAGGCGAAAAGCGTCCGATTGGCAGAGCTATCTTCCTGGTTAAGAAGGTTTGATTTCCGAATTTGCATCTCATAGAGCAACGAAAATTCCTTCAATAATTCCCGATACATGCAGAGAGGCTTCCCCTTCGAGGGGAGGCCTTTTTGCGTCCGGGAAGTTATGATTCACAAACCATTCATTGTGTTTTGGCGGGCAGGATGATACAATAGAATCAAAATCCAGAAAATACAAAGGAGCAAGACCATGAAACAATATCCCGGCTACACCCTCGTCAAGCACGAGGACTGCCCCGAACAGCACGGGACACTGACTGTGCTGACCCATGACGTCAGCGGGGCGGCTGTCCTGCTGGTGGAAAACGACGACGACAACAAGGCCTTCGGCATCGGCTTCGGCACCTTCCCCTCCGACGACACCGGCGTGTTCCACATCCTCGAGCACTCGGTGCTGGCGGGCAGCGAGAAGTACCCGGTGAAGTCGCCGTTTTTGCAGCTGCTCAAGAGCAGCATGGCGTCCTTCCTGAACGCCATGACCTTCCCGGACAAGACGGTGTATCCCTTCGCTACCCCCAACGAGACGGACTTCAAGAACCTGATGGACGTCTATCTCAACGCGGTGTTCCGCCCGCTGGCCATGGTGGACAAGGGCGTGTTCGAGCAGGAGGGCTGGCACCGGGACGAAGACGGCACGGTGAGCGGCGTCGTCTACAACGAGATGCAGGGGGCGCTGGCGACGCCGGACGCACAGCTGCAGAACGCTCTGAGCCGGGCAATGTTCCCGGATACGGCTTACGGCTTCGTCTCCGGCGGCGACCCGGCGTCCATTCCGGCGCTGACCTATGAGAAGTATGTGCGGGTCTACCGCCGCCACTACAGCGCCGACAACTGCTGCATCACCCTCTACGGCAAGATGGACATGGCCGAGAAGCTGGCCTTCCTCGACGAGCAGTATCTGAGCCGTATGCCCAAGAGCGCCAGCCGCCCCCGCCTGACGGTGCAGGACGAGCAGGCCGGTGCGAAGCGGAATATCCCGTACTATACCGAGAAGCCGGAGCCGGACGAGGCTCAGTGTGCGCTGGCGTGGTACACCGGCGCGTTCGCGGACCGGGAGCGCCAACTGGGCGTGGAGATCCTGCTGGACGCTCTGCTGGGGACGAACCAGGCGCCTCTGAAAGCCGCCCTGCTGGAAGAAAAACTGGGCGCGGACATCGACGTGGGCTTCGATGACAGCACGCTGCAGCCGACCTTGGAGCTTGTGCTCCGGGGCGCGACGGAAGAGTCGGCGGGCAAATTTGCCGCCGCCGTGCGCAAGGCCGTGGACGGCATCCTCGAGAAGGGCATCCCCGAGGAGCTGCTGATGGCAAGCCTCAACTCCACCGAGTTCGCTTCCCTTGAGCGGCCGGGCAGCATCCCGGACGGCGTGCTGGACGCCATCAATGCATCTACAGGCTGGCTCCACACCGGCGACCCGGCCCTGCTGCTCCACACGAACGCTCTGTTCGCTTCCCTGCGGGAGAAGCTGGAACAGGGCTGGTTCAATGAGCTGCTGCGGGAGCTGTTCGCGCCTGCGCCGGTGGAGATCATCCAGGTGCCGACCCTGCCCAGGAAAGAGGAAGAGGGGCGGGCCGCCCGCACCGACGGCAAGCTGGTGCTGGACCATCCGCTGACAGCCGCCGACCTCGGCGAGGGCAAAAAGCAGACCCCGGGCAGCAGGGAGCTGCTGGCGGGTGCAGAGCTGCTGCACCACCCCTCGGCAGGCAATACCTACCTGTACCTTTACTATGATCTGGGCGGCATGGCACCGGAAGACATGTCCTGCCTGCAGCTGCTCACGGATGTCATGGATGAGCTGGACACCGAAAAGCACACGGCCCGGGAACTGAACACTCTGCGGAACACCTGGCTGGGAAGCAGTGGTGCGTGGATGGACTGCTGGACGGGACAGCAGGAAGGCCGGCCCTGCCACGCCAAGCTCACTGTGGGGATGAGCATGCTGGAACGCAGCCTCGAAAAGGCTGTGGAGCTGGGCAGTGAGTGGCTGTATGAGACAAAGTTCAGCGGCCCGCAGGCCGAAGCTGCGATGGAGCGGGTGGCAAGCCAGCAGAAGCTGCTCATGGAGCAGAAGTTCCTGCGGGAGGGCCACACCTTCGCCGCCATGCGGGCGGCGGCACATTTCTCGGTGGAATCCGCACTGAGTGAGCGCTGCAACGGCGTGAGCTACTACCACTATCTCTGTGAGCTGCTGGAAAAGGCCGACTGGACCGCTCTGGGCAAAAGGATGGAAGAGCTGTGGAGGAGCGTGCTGAAAAAGAACGCCCTGACCGTCAGCCTCCACGGCAGCGACGCGGCGCTGGATACCCTGAAAAAGCTTCTGCCGGGCAGTGCCTTCGCGGCAGAAAAGCGCGGCGAGGCAAAGCCCTGCACGGAGGAGCTGACAGCCCCGGTGAACGAGGCCTTCATCATCGACGGCGGCGTGAACTACGATGTGCTGGTCTGGCCCATGGAGCGGCGGCTGGAGCGGAAGGTGCTGGCCCGGGTGATGAGCTACGAGTATCTGTGGCACAGCATCCGCGAGGTGGGCGGCGCGTACGGCACCGGCATGGTGACCCAGAACGACGGCACCGAATATCTCTACACCTACCGCGACCCGCACCTGAAAGAAAGCTATGAGACTTTCGCAAAGGGGCCGGCAGAACTGGCAGGCCGCGACTACACCGAGAAGGACATGAACGAGTTCATCGTGGGCGCGGCAGCAAAGCTGGACACCCCGCGCAAGCCCCGGGAAGAGGCTGCATCTACCGACTGCAAATATTTCTGCGGCATCACCGACGAGATGACTGCCGCCGAGCGCAAGAGCCTGTGCAGTGTGGATGCTGCCGCCCTCAAGGCCGAGGCGGCGGACCTGTCGGCCCGGATGGAGAAGGGCGTGCGGGTGGTCTTCGGCAGCAAGGAGGCTGTGGAGGCCGCAAAGGAGCTGTTTGACCGGGTGGAAACCCTGTAAAAATACGCAGAGAGTCTCCCGGAGACTTTGCGCAGAAAATTGAGCGAAAGATCCCCTGTCTGTGGAAAAGAACACAGGCAGGGGATTTTTGCCGCTCTGAACTATTACTTATAGGATAAAATACACAGTAAAATACGAATCAGAGAGCAAAAAGTATGGACTCCTGCGGGGGAGAAAAGCGTGGTATCCTTTTGCCAGCGACAGAACGAAAGGAAGTGAGAACACAGGATGGGGCAGGAAAAGCAGGCTGCGGCCAAGGGACAGGAAAGTCTCCGGAAAGCTACCGACACCCTGAGCACCATGCTGGCGCAGGAGGTGAAAGACTTGAATGCCCGCCAGCGCGCGGCCCGCAGAGAGAACAGCACCGACCCCGGCATCATGAAGGGACTGAAAGAAGCGACTGCCGTGCTGAAGGATCTGGCGGGCGTGTCGAAGACCCTGAACGACCAGGGCGTGGACGCAGAAGGGCGGGAATGCGGCGTGGTGCTGCTGCCGCCGGTGGAGGATGTATGACGACAGAAAACAAGAATGCGGGCGTCGTGTGGAGGCCTCAGCCGAGGCAGATGGAATTTATGCGGAGGCCGGAGCCGGAAGCACTTTATGGCGGCGCGGCAGGCGGCGGCAAAAGCGACGCCCTCGTCATCGAGGCGCTGCGGCAGGTACACATCCCGCACTACCGGGCGCTCATCCTCCGTAAGACCTATCCGCAGCTTTCCGACCTCGTGGACAAGAGTCAAAGCTATTACCGCCGGGCCTTCCCGGAGGCGCAGTACAACGCCACGAGCCATGTGTGGGTCTTCCCCGGCGGGGCGAAAATTTACTTCGGCTCGATGCAGTACACCAAGGACCGGACGAACTATCAGGGCAAAGCCTTCGATTTCATCGGGTTCGACGAGCTGACCCACTTCGAGTGGGAGGAGTACAGCTACATGATGAGCCGCAACCGCCCCACCGGCCCCGGCACCCGGGTGTATCTGCGGGCCACCACCAACCCCGGCGGGGTGGGCCACGGCTGGGTGAAGGCGCGGTTCATCACGCCCGCGCCGCCCGGCACCCCCATCTTGGAGGAATACCCGGTGCGGATGCCGGACGGCACCGAAAAGATGCTGCGGCGGGCGCGGGTGTTCATCCCGTCCAGCATCTTCGACAACCCCGCCCTGCTGGAAAATGACCCGGACTATCTGGCCAGCCTTGCGGCTATGCCGGAGGCCGAAAAGCAGGCGCTGCTCTACGGCAGCTGGGACAGCTTTTCGGGGCAGGTGTTCACCGAGTGGCGGAACGACCCGAACCACTACGAAGACCAGCGCTGGACCCACGTCATCGCGCCCTTCACCATCCCGAAGCACTGGAAGATCTACCGGGGCTACGATTTCGGCTTTTCGAAGCCGTTCTCGGTGGGGTGGTACGCGGCGGACGAGGAGGGGCGGCTCTACCGCATCAAGGAGCTGTACGGCTGCACCGGACGCCCCAACGAGGGTCTGCGCATCGACCCGGTGGAGCAGGCACGGCGCATCCGGGAGGCCGAGCAGAACGACCCGGTGCTCCGGGGCAGAGTCATTCAGGGCATCGCCGACCCGGCCATCTTCGACGAGAGCCGGGGCGAGAGCATCGCCTCCATGATGGAGCGGGGGCCGAACTTTCTGCACTGGATGCCCGGCGACCACACCCGTCTGGCGGGCAAGATGCAGATGCACTACCGGCTGAATTTTGACGGCGAGGGCAGGCCGATGCTGCAGGTGTTCAATACCTGCAGGCACTTCATCCGCACCATCCCGAACCTCGTGTACGACGAGAGCAACGTGGAGGACATCGACACCCGGCAGGAAGACCACATCTACGATGAGTGCCGCTATGTGCTGATGGAAAATCCCATCTCGCCGCCCCGGCATACATCGGCCCCGCCGGTGCTGGATGACCCGCTGGAGCTGCATCGGAAGGCGAAATTTCTGAGGGTGTAAAGGCTCTCCCTTTGAGGAAAGACTTCCCCCGGTCGGGGGAAGATGTCGCGTAAGCGACAGAAAGGGGAATCTGGCGAGCGAATGCGAGACTGAGAGGGCGAGGATGCTGACGGCGAAGTACAGACCCGACGATAGTATCACTCTGACAAAGGGGCTGCCTATCACTGTGCGGCGGCTCTCGGGAGACAGGCTTGCCCTCTCCGTCACCTGCGGTGACACCTCTCCCAAAGGGGGCAACAATTTCGACCGCCGCCAGTGGCGGAAACAGGAAGAAATTGTTGGGGCAGCGGCCAGCAGGATGCAAGCGAGAGCGCAGCAGACGCTGGGAGCCGCAACCCGGGTGCGAAGCACCATTGGCAGGCCGGTCAACTTTGTGTGAGACGGAAAAAGCCCGATGAGGCGTGAGCGACAAAGCCCTGCGACAGAGGGCAGAAAGGAGTTATAAATTGGACGAAATGAATGAAAAACTGCCCATCGGGCCGGAAGAGGTGGCTGAGGCCGCGCAGATCTTGCAGCGGTACAAGGCGGGCAAGGCCGCGCTGGACAAGCGCCTGGTGGACAACGAACTGTGGTTCCGGATGGGACACTGGAAGAACTACCAGAACCCCATGATGGAGGGCAAATCCCAGCCGTCCAGCGGCTGGCTGTTCAACTCCATCGCCAACAAGCATGCCGACGCGATGGACAACTACCCCAGTCCCAACGTCCTGCCCCGTGCCGAGGACGACGAGGCGGCGGCACAGGCGCTTTCCAGCGTGCTGCCCGTGGTGCTGGAACAGGCGGACTATGAGCAGGTGTACAGCGACACCTGGTGGCGCAAGCTCAAGCAGGGGACCGGAGTCAAAGGCGTGTTCTGGGATTCGGAGCAGCGGGGCGGTGTGGGCGAGATCGCCATCCGGCCCATGAACCTGCTGATGCTCTACTGGGAGCCGGGCGTGGACGATATTCAGGCGTCGCCCCACTTTTTCTCGCTGAGTCTGGCTGACACGGCTCAGCTGGAAAGCCGCTGGCCCCAGCTGGCCGGACACACTGCCAGCGTGCTGGACGTGCCGCATTACATCCACGACGGCGGCCTTGATACCAGCGACAAGAGCGTCGTGGTGGACTGGTACTATAAAAAGCTTTCCCCCGAGGGCAGGAGCGTCCTGCACTACTGCAAGTTCTGCAATGGCGTGGTGCTCTACGCCAGCGAGAACGACCCGGCGCTGGCCGAAAGAGGCTTCTACGACCACGGCAAGTATCCCTTTGTGTTCGACGCGCTGTTCATGGAGGAGGACAGCCCGGCGGGCTTCGGGTACATCGACGTGATGAAGGAGTGCCAGACCGCCATCGACAAGATGAACCACGCCATGGACGAGAATGTCCTGCTCTCGTCCCGCCAGCGGTATGTGCTGAGCGACACGGCGGGCGTCAATGAGGAAGAGCTGACGGACCTGTCGCGGGACATCATCCACGTGGTGGGGCGGCTGAACGACGACAGCTTCCGGCCGTTGCAGACGGCGGGTCTGCAGGGCAACAGCCTGAGCTACCGCAACAGCCGCATCGAGGAGCTGAAGGAGATCAGCGGAAACCGCGACATGACCCAGGGCGGCACCGCAGGCGGCGTGACGGCAGCTTCGGCCATCGCGGCCTTGCAGGAGGCGGGCTCGAAGCTCAGCCGGGATATGCTCAAGAGCGCTTACAGGGCATTTGCCAAAGAGTGCTGCCTTATCATCGAGCTGATGAGGCAGTTCTACGACGAGGAGCGCATCTTCCGCATCACCGGAAAGAGCGGCGAGAGCGAGTTCATCCGCTTTTCGGGCCAGGTGCTCCGCGCCCAGCCTGCAAGAGTCGTGGGCGGTGTGGAGCTGGGCAGTCATGAGCCGGTGTTCGACATCGTGGTGAGTGCGGAGAAAAAGTCCACCTTCTCCCGCCTGTCCCAGAACGAGACGGCCAAGGAGTGCTATCAGCTGGGCTTTTTCGCCCCGGCCAACGCCGACGCCGCGCTGGCGGCGCTGGAAATGATGGACTTTGAGGGCATCGAAAAGGTGCGCCAGCGGGTGCGTCAGAACGGCACCCTCGCCCAGCAGCTGGCCCGGATGCAGGCCCAGATGGCCCAGCTGACGGGTCTGCTGGAAGTGCAGAAAAAGTCCGAAACCCCCAAGCTCAGCGGCCCGGCACAGGAGCTGAGCACGGCTGCGATGGCGAGGGCGATGAAGACGCAGAAAGGAGAAATGAGATGATAAAAGTAAACTACACCGAGCTGGACGGCCCGGCAGGTCCCACCTGCCGGCTGGAAGCTTCGGGCCACGCGGGCTATGCCCCCGCCGGGCAGGACATCGTGTGTGCGGGGGCCAGCACCCTGATGCAGACCCTCTGCGCCCTGCTGGCGGGCGAGGAAGGCACCAGGAGCGGCGTGTGGGACGAGCCGGACGGCCCGCGTCTGGCCGTGACGGCGGCAGCACCCCAGAAGCCGTGGGTGGAGGGGGCGTTCGAATTTGCAAAGGCGGGCTTTGCCCTGCTGGCAGAACGCTACCCGGACAATATCCGCTTCGCCGATTTGAGCGGACGGGGAGAACAGTCGATGGTGGATCTGCAGCTCTTTGCCTCGGAGGGCGGCGATGCCGCCGCCCCCTCCGCTCCTGCCCTCAGCCATGCACAGGCTCAGCAGGCCATCGCCTCCGGGACTATGAAGGCGGATGAGGGCCGGGAAGCTTCGGATGTGCCGACACCGGCGGCGGTGCAGGAGCCGGAAGAGCGTCCTGCACCGCTGCCCGAACGCCCTGCGCCGCTGCCGCTCCCGCCCATCCCGGGCCTGAGAGAGGGCGCGAACACCGTCCGCGCCCTCCACGCCCGCTGGGCGGCGGAAGAGGCGATGCTTCGCCGGGATATGCCGGATTTTTCGCTCAAGCAGGAGCTGGCGAACCCCGAGATGCGCCGCCTGATGGAGCTGCCCGGGATGCGGATGGGTGACGCCTACCGTCTGGCCCACTACAACGACGCTCTGCGTCAGACCGCCCAGACCGTGGAGCAGGGCGTTGTGGAGCGCATCCGCCAGCGTTCGGCCCGCCCGGCGGAAAACGGTACCAGCCCCGGCGGTGCGGCCATCACCCGGGCCGATGTGGCCAGCATGACCCGCGCCCAGCGTGAGGCACTGGAACGCCGTGCGATGCACGGGGTGAAGATCAGTTTTTAAAAATTTTGATACAGAAAGGACAAATGACATGAAAAACTACAACCTGAAGATGGATCTCCAGCTCTTTGCCGACCCTTCTGCCAGCCTGCAGAACACCACCGGCACCATGACCAACGAGATGAAGACCTTCTACGAGAAGCGCCTTATCGACCAGGCAGAGCCCCGTCTGGTGCATGACCAGTTCGCGGACTACTATCCCGTACCCCAGAACGGCGGCAAGACCATTGAGTTCCGCAAGTACGACAGCCTGCCCAAGGCCGATACCCCGCTGACCGAGGGCGTGACTCCCAACGGCCAGACCCTGAACGTGACCACCATCACCAGCGACCTGCACCAGTACGGCGGCTGGACTCCGCTCACCGATGTGCTGCAGATGACGGCCATCGACAACAATGTGGTACAGGCCACCCGCGTTCTGGCAAGCCAGGCTGGCCGCACCATGGACAGCATCACCCGCGATGTGCTGGCCGGCGGCACCAACGTCATCTATGCGCCGAAGCTTTCCGCAGACGGCACCGAGACTGCCGTCACCAGCCGCAAGGCGCTGGACAAGAGCTGCACCCTGACCCCGAAGCTGTTCTTCCAGGCGGCGGCACAGCTGGGCGCGATGAACGCTGACCCCATCGGCGACAGCTACATCGCCATCATCCATCCCTACGCCGCCTACGACCTCAAGACCTGCAAGGAGTTCATCGAGGCCCACAAGTACGCCGACCCCGACCCCGACACCATGTACCGCGGCGAGATCGGCAAGCTGGGCAACATCCGCTTCATCGAGACCAGCGAGGCGAAGATCTGGAAGGACGCTACCTGTCCGGAGGGTCTGGCCGTTTTCAGCACCCTCGTGCTGGGCGCCCACGCCTACGGCGTCACCGAGCTGGAAGGCGGCGGCCTGGAGCACATCGTCAAGCAGCTGGGCTACGGCGACGATCCGCTGAACCAGCGTGCCTCTGTGGGCTGGAAGGGTATGCGCGCCGCCGAGCGTCTGGTGGAGCAGTACATGGTGCGCATCGAGAGCGTGTCCAGCTATTCCACCACTGCGGCGGCAAACTGAGCCCTCTCAGTAAAAACAGAAAAGGGTGGGCCTTGCTTCCGAGGGCAGGTCCATCAGAAAGGAGAAGCTATGGCAGAAAAGAAGGATGTCCGCATCCGGCTGTTCAAGGACAACAGCCGGTACAAGGGCGATCTGTTCGTGAGCGTCAACGGCGTGAACTACAAGATCCGCCGGGGCGTGGAGGTGGAAGTGCCGCCTGAGGTGGCCGAGGTGCTGGAACACAGCCAGCAGCAGGACGAGTACACCGCCGCCCGCATCGCTGCGGCAGAGACTGCGGCCCAGTAAAATAAGACAACGCGGCCCGGCAGAAACGGCGGAGAAGGCCGCTTCTGCCGGGCCTTTTTGGAAAAAGCGAAAGGAGGCTTTTTATGACGGTAGGAGAAGCGATGGAGCGGGCCGAAGAGCTGCGCCCGGGCAGCCGTGTCGCGGCCCGCACCCGGCAGCGCTGGCTGTGCGAGGTGGACGGGATGCTGCGGGAGAAATTTTTCCGGCCCAGCAGCGCCGACAGCCGGGAGGGCGTGGGCGCGGACATTGCGTGGGACAACGGTCTGCGGGATGACGACGTGCTGCTGGTGCCGCCGCCCTTCGACAGCCTGTACCCGCACTATCTGTGCGCCATGACGGACGCCGCGCTGGGCGAGAACGACCGGTACGCCGGTGAGCAGGCCCAGTACAACAGCATCTTAGCCGAGCTGGCCGCGTGGCTGCGGCGGAAGAATCTGCCCGCCCGGGGCTGCAGCTGGCGCTGGTAAGGAGGGAGAAAGATGATACTTTCGAACCGGAACGGCCTGAAAAACACCCGGAACATGCTGCGGGTGTTCGGCGGGCTGAACGAGACGTACAGCTGCACCGAGGCAGAGTACAGCGCAGGCATCAACTTTTCGGCCCGGAATTTCCCGGTCCTGAGCACCCGTCTGCCCCGGCGGAAGCTGCGGGAGGAAGCAGACCTGAACGGGATGTATCACCTGAACGGCCTGTTGACCGTCTGCGGCAGAGACCTCGTCTACACGCCGGACGACGCGGATGAGATGAAAGTGACCCTGAAAGACGCCGTGGAGGACGGCAGGAAAACGCTGGTGGGCATCGGGACGAGGATCCTGATCTTCCCGGACAAGCTGGCTTTCGACACTGCCAGCCGGAAGGTGAGCGCTCTGGGCGCGGTGTGGCCGGGCAAAAATACCAGCGTGGAGTTTGCACCCTGCGACGCGGAGGGCAAGGTCTACGAGGTGAGCGGCTGCGGCCCTGCTGAGCCCGACAAGCCGACGGACGGCCAGCTTTTCCTGCGGGTGGAAGACCCGGAAAAGCCATGGAGCAGCGAGAGCACGCTGGAAGTATATAGTAAGGCGTCCGGCAACTGGTCGGCGGTGGTGCTGGACTACTGCCGCATCTCGGCAAAGGGGGTGGGAACAGACTTTGCGGCAGAGGACACCGTGACCCTCACCGGCTCTGCAGCGGAACAGGCCGGGCAGTGGAACGAACTGGACGGCGACCGCATCGTCTACGACGCCGGCGCAGATGCTCTGCGCGTCAAGGCCGACCCGGGCGGCGAGTGGTTCTATGGCCGTCTGACCCGCACCGGCGCAGCGGTAAGATGGGTGAGTCTGGACGGCAGCGTCAGCCGGGAGTTCGTCTCGGCAGAGGTGGTGGAGCTGGAACGCCGGGTGCCGGACATGGACTACCTGACCGAGTGCGACAACCGGGTGTGGGGATGCTCCAACAAGGAGAACGTCATCTACGCCTGCAAGCTGGGCGACCCCACCAACTGGTTCTCCTACCGGGGCATTGCCGCCGACAGCTATGCCGTGACCGTGGGCAGCGACGGGGCGTTTACCGGCGCGGCTACCTGTATGGGATACGCGCTTTTCTTCAAGGAAAACACCCTTCACAAGCTTTACGGCTCCAAGCCCTCGGATTTCCAGCTCAGCAGCCTGCGCTGCAGGGGCGTGGCAAAGGGCGCTGCCCGGAGCCTCTGCGTCATCAACGAGACGCTTTATTATCTCTCGCCCGACGGCGTGATGGCCTGGGACGGCAGCATCCCCACCAAAGTCTCGACAGCCCTCGACCCGGCCCGGCTGCGGAACGTGAAGTCGGCGCTGGGCGGCGCGCTGGACGGGCGGTATTATCTGCACCTCGTGCGGGGCAGCGGCGAAGCCCAGACCGTGCGGCTGCTGGTCTACGACACCGAACGGGGGCTCTGGCAGGAGGAAGATGTCTGCTCCTACGAGATGGCCGGAAGCGGCGGGCAGCTCTATCTCTGGGACGGAAAGGCCATCTGGGCCGCAGATGCGGACCGGGAGGAGAGCTGGCAGCAGGCGGGCGGCATCGAGGACGGCGTGAGCTTCGAGCTCGTCAGCGGGGACATCGGGCTGGACAGCCCGGAAGAGCTGTATCTCTCCCGGCTGACGCTCCGGCTCGAGGCCGGGGTGAAGAGCCGCATCGAGGTGGCTGTGAGTTACGACAGCGGAGCGTGGGAGACACTGGCCCAGCTGACCGCCGACGGGCGGCGCTGCTTCGATGTTCCGCTTGTGCCGAGGCGGTGCGGGAGCCTGCGGTTCCGGCTGAAGGGCAGAGGCCAGCTCACCCTGCGCAGCCTGACCCGGACGAGCGCCGCCGCGAAGGGCGGCATTCTGGCACAGGAGGTGAACTGAACATGGCAAGTGTCACGGGACTTTCGAAGATCGGACTGCCCCATCTGAGCGAGAACATGGACGCGGAGGATGCCCGCGCCATCCGCAACTACTTATACCAGATGCAGGAGCAATTACAATATGTGCTCTGCAATCTGGACGTGGAAAATATGTCGGAGCCGCTGCGCGCCCGGCTGAACAGCATCCAGTGAGAAAGGAGAATTTATGAGCACCGAGAAAAAGAAAGAACAGCAGCTGCTGGAAGATGTGACTGCCCGGCCTGCAGTCCAGTCCTCCTACAGCACGGCGGGACTGAACAGCCGCAAAGAGGTGGAGAATGCGCTGACAAATGCGGTGTACACCCCCGGCCAGAGCGTCACCGACGCAGCAGCGGACCTGAGAAACTGGCAGCAGAACCGGCCGGGCAAGTATGAGAGCGCCTATCAGGGCCGCATCGAAGACCTCATCGGCCAGCTGCTGGAGCGGAACAGCTTCCAGTACAGCTATGCACAGGACCCGCTCTACCGCCAGTATGCCCGGCAGTACACCCAGAACGCCCGCAACGCCAGCGCGGACGCCGCCGCACAGGCTGCGGCCCTCACCGGCGGCTACGGCTCCAGCTATGCGGCCAGTGCGGCCCAGCAGGCGTACCAGCAGCAGATGGGCGCGCTGAACGACGCCCTGCCGTCCCTCTACCGGCTGGCGCTGGACACCTACAACAGTGAGGGCGACGATGTCGTGACCCGGATCGACCAGCTCAACACGCAGGAGAAGAACGCACAGGCGCAGTATAACGCGGAGCTGTCGGACTATTACAGTCAGCTCGACCGGAAGGGCAGCGCCTACAATGCTGCCTACGAGCAGGACTATGGCCGCTATCAGGACTATCTGGGCCGGCTGAACACCCTGTACGGCTACTATTCCAATCAGGAGCAGCAGGCCATCGCCAAGCGCCAGCAGACGTTCAATAATGTGCTGAGCATTCTGGGCGTTATCGGCGACGCGGTGCAGCTGGCCATCACCGGGACCACCGGCATCGGCTCGCTGGTGGGTGCGCTGGCCAACACCGGATACAATATGTACGCGAAAGACCGCGCCTACGCGGCCGAGCGTGCTGACGCTGCGTGGGGCCAGCAGATGCAGGAGACTCAGCGGCAGGACAGCCTTGCCCAGCAGAAGTACAAGAACGAGCAGGCGGAGCGGCAGTATCAGGACACCCTGCGCCAGCAGGAGTTCAACAACAATGTGACCAGCGAAAAGCTGAATATCGCCAAGGGCGAATGGGCGCTCAAGCAGTCCAAGGCAGCCCAGAGCGCCCAGCAGGCTGCGGCAAACGCCGGGGCAAAGAGTGCGGGCAGTTCGGGAGGCTCGGGCAGCGGGTCAGTGCTGTCGTCCGGCGGCAGCACCATCGTACCTTACAGCGCAGCCCGTCTCTACCGGCAGGGCAGGAGCGACACGGCCATCCGCAGCGAACTGCTGAAGGAG
>OBXI01000233.1_pt1 | contig 63548 bp, 59 predicted proteins | sample 1538161 | NCBI WGS metagenome assembly OBXI01 (sample SAMEA2580142, study PRJEB22360) | human gut metagenome | biome: human gut; feature: human-associated habitat; material: faeces | place: Denmark | collected 2008/2010 | reverse complement strand
CCGTAAGCCGGACCCGGCGATCTTCCGATTAGGAGTGGATAAACTGGGATTTCCCGCCGACGAGATTGTTGTCGTAGGTGATTCCTATGATAAGGATATCGTCCCCGCCACCCGGATCGGATGCCAGACAATCTGGCTAAAAAGTATTGGTTGGAGCGCTTATAAAGGAAATGAGACTGCCGATATCGTATTATCCGACTTCACGGAAATAAAGCAAGTATTCGCTTTATAGAATATACATTTTAGACCAGTATAAGCTCAGAAATGACCTTTTTTGGTACTGATAGCATCCTAACTTTGCATATAAAAAAGTTAGGATGCTATGTTTTTAAAGAAATACATATGGCTTTCTGCCGCTACACTCCTCACGGCTTGCGACTTAATCGACTATCATCCGTATGACGGTCGTCTGGATTCCGATACTTCCCGGGAGATCAACCCGACCAATATCGAGCGTATCGAGAAAGTCTGCGAAGGGAAGGACACGATCCGTTTTATTTTTATGGGCGATACCCAGCGGAGTTATAATGAGACGGAAGATTTCGTCAAGTACGTTAATCAATTAGATAGCATCGATTTCATTATCCATGGAGGAGATTATACGGAGTTCGGCTTAAAGAAGGAATTCGAGTGGAACGATGATATCTTGTCCAAACTAAAAGTGCCTTACGTAGGGTTGATCGGTAATCACGACGTGATCGGTAATGGCGACCAAGTATTTCGTAAAATCTTTGGGAATGAGAACTTCTCGTTTGTCGTGAGCGACGTGAAATTCGTATGCCTCAATACGAACGCTATCGAGTATGATTATTCCCATCCGGTACCCGATTTTAATTTCCTAAAGAATGAGATAGCGGATAGTACCCGTAATAAACGCACGATCGTAGTCATGCACGCCCCTCCCGGGAACGAACAGTTCGACAATAACGTGAAAGACGTGTTCCAACTTTATATCAAGACATTACCATCCTTAATGTTCTGCTTGCATGCACATAATCATTGCGTATCGGCAGCTGATTTGTTTGAGGATGGCATTATCTACTACGGTTGCGCCAATATCGCCAAACGAAGTTATCTTCTTTTTACCTTAACCCCTGACGATTATATGTATGAAGTGGTCAATTTTTAAGCTTCTCCTCTTAACTTGTGTCTTTTCCCTTACACTCCATGCGCAAGAGGATAAATACACGAAACGAGTGCAACGGTACGAGAACGCATGGCAACGGGTCATTCCCCGCTATACAAAAGTACAATTCGCAGGTTCCATGGCGATGCTATCCGTGGGTACCGGTTGGAATTATTACCGGAATCATTGGGAAACGGATATGTTGCTGGGTATCGTCCCCCGCAACGCGAATGATCACGCAAACGTGACTTTCACCTTGAAACAAAACTATTTTCCTTGGAATATCGATCTGGGAGAAAAAGTATCTTTCGAGCCTCTTTGTTGCGGTATCTACATAAATTTCCTATTTGACCGGGATTTCTGGGCCAAGCAACCGAATAAGTATCCCCCGGGATATTATTGGTTCTCCACCCGCATCCGTAACCATATCTTTATCGGGGAGCGGATCACGCTCAAACTGAATCCAAATAGTAGCTGGCATAAATCCATCAGCTTCTTCTATGAGTTGAGCACTTGCGATTTGTATATAATAAACGCTATCGGCAACAGCTACTTGAAGCCAAAAGATTATTTAAGCCTTTCATTCGGGGTGAAACTACAGATCCTATAAAAGCAAGAAACGGAAGACATTCACTGCCCTCCGTTTCCCTAAACTACATAAAACACTTAAAAGAACAAATGTTGTCTATCAGAACGCTAGACCTAAGCGGATACCCCAGTTATTCAAACCATCGATATGATAGCTGAGGACATCCCCCTTGTTGGTAGCGTAGTTATAATAAGCGGCCATATGTACGCCGATCTGTTTCTGAGGTGTGAAGTACACGGTCATACCGATCTCGGGAGCTACATAGAATCCCCAGTTACGATCGTAAACCTTCAACACGTTCATGTAGGTAGACATCTCACTATAGCTAGCACCTAACTGAGCGCCAACATACGGTTGGAATTGTCCTTCCGGAGCGAAGTTATAACGGAAAGCTGCGCCAAAAGGCAACTGGAAGATAGAATGCTGTTGATCGGAAGTGATTACGGATGTTGAGTTTACCGGAATCGTCTGGCGGTCCACATACTCATTATTTGTATGATAAGAGATGAACGCACCTATAGCGAAATTAGGAATCACATAGTAACCACCCTCAGCGTGAGCACCCCAACCGCTAGTCTTCTTTGAGAAGTCTTGACCGAACGGAGAGTTGATCTGCCAGTCTACATTAAAATACGCATTTTTCAAAACCTGGGCGCCAGCCAGAGCAGGCATCGCCATACAAACGATGAGTAAAGCGATTAATTTATTTATCTTTTTCATAGAACCTCAAACTTTTAATCATTCGAATTATTATTTCTTTACGTACGGAGATTGTACAAATGCTTGCTCGATAGCACGAACAGCCAGCTGAGTATCGAATTTATCGGAACCAGACAACAAGCCACTCATGTAAGCGGTCCAAAGAACCGGAAGTTTAGCGTCTGCCTTAGAAGCGGCAGGAGCATCCAAATCCACTAACTCTGTCAACAAGGAACCTACACTATAGCTATACACTACAGGATACGGGTAATACCAATTTCCCCAACCCGGTCCCCAGTAACCCGGACTCCAATATCCCGGATAGTTCCACCACCAGTACGGGTAGTTGTAGCCATCGTTGTAGTCTGCGAAATATTGAGTACTTTGTACGTAAGAAACTTGCAGACCTAAGTCGGCGTTATCTTTGTCTAGCGTGCGTTTGAAACCGCGGCTTTCCATATTATTCACCAACGTAGTGATAATATCGTCTGCTTCATTGGCTGTCCAGAACTGAGGTTTCTCGCTTGTGCCGATAACCAATACACTATCCGGAATGTAGAACGTAGTGAACGATTCGAATTTCGCGTCCTTATCATGATTCGTGAACACCAGAAAATCATTGTCCAATTTCGACATGTCCGGGTCCTTTTGGCAAGAAGCCAGCAGAAGAACTAACAGAAAAAAAGGAAAAATCTTTTTCATCTCATTTTAACGTTTAAAACAGTTTATACTATTATTTGTGCTTATATATAAGTCACTATTAAAACAGCATGAGTTGAAAAAGGTTCTAAAACTATCCTTTTGGGTGTGTTAATTAACATATCCTAACCATACGACGGGCTTATGGTCACTGTAGTCTAAATTAGGAGAATCATAAGTTACACCCTTAAAATCAGGAGAATAAATTATGTAATCAATTCGAAATATACGCTTTAATTGACGAAAGGTGTACCCGAAACCGGAGCCACAGTCACGGAACCCATCCGTTAAATCACCTTTCACGGTACGGTACGTATAAGAGGCCGGTGTATCATTAAAATCACCGCAAAGAATCACGGGCCCCTCCCCGGCATCCAACATCTGACGGATATAATCCGCCTGAGTAGCCCGTTTCACGAAATTCTTCTTCATCTGAAAAGCCATATGGAAGGCGGCCTCGGTTTCCTCCAATTGTTTACCCTCGGCATGGGCTTGGTAAAGACGAGGCTTTACGGCATTCACGCTAGTCGTTTGGAAATGGTTATTAAATACACGAACACTATCCCCTTGGATATCCATGACGGCAAACAAGGATTTATTGCTAGACTCCGGGTATAGGATAGACTCAAAACGAAGGATCGGATATTTACTGAAAATAGCGTTGCCCGCCGCTTTCGTAGCCGAACGGGTAGAGCAATAATACGGTAGGAACGATAAGGTCTTGGCGACAGAATCCATCCGCAGGGCCGATTCAACAGGGCATTCTTGGAGGCAAACGATATCCGGGTCCTCCTTTCTCAGCCAATCCGCTATATTAGGAAGCTGTTTCTTTCCGTCCGTATTGAAATTATTCACGTTATAGGTAATCACCTTAACCGCTTCTTTCCCTATCGGAATCTCTTTAGGGAAGACCCGTATCTGGAACATCGATATCAAAAACTCCCAGTTCAACAATAACGCCGCCAAAGGTACCCAGCACCAATGGCTCCTAAAGACACACCACATCAAGAAAAGACATAGATTGACCGCCAATACCGGTAATAACACCAATCCGGGAAACGAGATCCACTCCTTCCCTTCCGGATTCATACGTCCGGTAGCGAATCCGGCTATGGCTGCCACGGCAAAAGCGATCGTAATCAACACAAATAAAATATATATCAACTTCTTCATCCTTCCTATCCTGCGATTTAAACAAAAAAGGGACTATCCGGAAAAGACAGTCCCCCAATTCATACACTATAACCTGTCCGCTTCCGGCAGGGATAGCTTAAAAAACTTATCGAAGCGTTCCTTGTTGAGCCTCTTGGATCATCTTCTGATTAGCCAAGATCACGATCTCAACACGACGGTTCAACGAACGACCCTCGGGAGTGTCATTGCTAGCCACAGGATCATGTATACCTTTGCCTTCATAAACCATACGATCCGTACTTACCCCCTGCATCATCAGGTAATCGTAAACGCTCTTCGCACGTTTCTCGGACAAGGTCTGATTATAATCCACCTTACCGGTGTTATCCGTAAAGCCGATGATTCGGATATCCGTATCCGGATTGGCCTTCAAACTGGTAGCGAAGTTACGCAAGGCACTCTTGGAAGCGTCGCTCAACGTACTCGAGTTCGTGGCAAACAAGATACCGGAGTCAAAAGTAACCTTCAAGGCCTCACCATTGTTCACGCTCTCGATCTTCGTGTCCTCAGGCAGGGTAGCTTCCAGCTCCTTCTTCTGCTTATCCATTTTCTTACCGATTAACGCACCGGCTGTACCACCTACGGCCGCACCGATCACGGCACCCAATGCGGTATTTCCGGCCAAGGCACCAACACCAGCTCCGACAGCGGCACCACCGCCTACACCGATCGCCGTACCCTTCGCCGTGTTATTCCACGTTCCGCAACTCGTAAACACCACTGCCATACATAGCAGTAAAACAGATAATAATTTAATGTTCCTCATCATCTTCTACAATTTCACTTAAACAACTTTATATATATAACAAATATCAATCAAACATGTTGATCGAATCGCAATATTCAAGTTCTCCTTGTACTATAAAAGTGATTTCCTCCGGTTCGAATTTGCCTACGCCGTCTTTCTGGGCGTTCTTAATTACATAATTTACAACCTCTTCCTCATCGATCTCGATCTCATCGTCGCCATCATCATCTAGCATGCCATTAGATTCATAGAAGTCGTAGATCAAGTCTACGATATAGTTGATATCGTCATTACTGAACTTTCCTTTCAGTTCTTGGGGAAGATAATTCTGGATAAATTTTACGGAATCATCCTCGTCGTAAAGTAGCTCGTCATTGTTCGTGCTCATAATTAATCTTGTTTAATTGGTTTGAATAGCGGCAAATGTACGGAAATATTTTGATTTTATATCCCAAAAACAATTAAGCTTATTTACGGACGTGACTTAACAAAAGCAAATGCCCTTACTTGAACATAGTTCTAAAAGAGCTTAGGTTTTATAGGAAGCAAAGGTAATAAAAATACTTGATTATCATATAGACCTATTATTTTTTATAGCTTCCGGGCAATTTACTGTTCCGCATGATATTTTCTTTGAAAGAATATATTTCCAACCGAGTACCCCAAAGAGACTTCCAATATCTTTATGGATCACAAAAAACACTAAAGCCAGTCTTATTTGTGTTAAAATCAAAATACACCCCATCATTTATTTACATATAGTCATTTGATACTCAAGTTCTTTTAGAACTCAGTAAATGTATTAAATTATGATTACAATGGAACCTAAAATACAAAGTACCACAAGTACCCGAGCTCTCCGGAGCAAAATCGGGCCTATCAAGGCTTACTTATTCAAGACCTCATATGTAATCAGTCCAATCACGCCAAGCGATCTTAAACATTCCATGAAAGGTGCCTACAAATCATTCCTGTCTAAAACCGATCAAGCATACGGCCATTCCACGTCAACAATCAACCCCAAACTTTACCCTATTTCTACCTTTAAGCAAATGAGCCTCGTAGTAGTCCCGAGTTTCATGATAGAGTCCCCATTCGAGGTAGTGGCGATAGCCCTTATCGCCTTTCTACTTATCCTCCTTTCGATGAGGGAACATCGGCATAAGAAAGACATTCTTGACACCGAACGAAATATGGCCGAAGAAGTGATCCGCTTACGTGAGAAGGCGGAAGAATCAAACCGGTTGACAAGTGCTTTCCTCGCCAATATGAGCCATGAGATACGGACCCCATTGAATGCGATCGTAGGTTTCTCGACCCTTATCAGCGAAAGTGAGGATAAAGAGGAGATCAAAGAATTCGCTAAAATCATTCACGCAAACAATGAGCTACTCCTTAATTTAATCAATGACATACTCGATATGTCAAAAATAGAAGCCGGTATATTGGATTTCCTTTATACGGAAGTAGAGATTAACGAGCTTATACAAACCCTATGGCGGAGTTACCGATTCAAGATCAAGGAAGGAGTAGAATTCCGCACGGAACTGCCTGCGGAAAGCTACATTATCCATACTGAGAGAAACCGTTTATCCCAAGTACTGGCTAATTTCATCAATAATGCTTGCAAATACACTTTCGAGGGAATGATAACGATCGGATATGAAATAAGGAAAGACGATATTTATTTCTTTGTTACCGATACGGGAAAAGGGATAGCGGAAGAAAATATCTCCCGTGTTTTCGATCGATTCGCTAAATTAGATTCCTTCACCCAAGGTACGGGGCTCGGGCTGTCTATCTGTGAATTAATCATTAAACATTTAGGTGGAGAGATCGGCGTGGAGTCAAGCGTTGGAAAAGGATCTACATTTTGGTGCACGGTTCCCACCCGGAAATAATCGCACCAAGCCGTATCTACCTATTAGTGAAAAATAAAAAGGCGGAATGATTCACATAGGATCATTCCACCTTCATTATTTTATAGAAACACCACGCTTAACGTCAAGCGTTCAAGTCTACTTTAGTTCTTAAATTCCAGACCATCGTCTTTCCTATCGATCACGATCGGGCGGTTACGGTCTACCGTTCCACCCAGCAAAGCCTTTGACAACTCGTTCAAGACATACTTCTGAATGACACGTTTTACCGGACGGGCACCGAATTGAGGATCGAAGCCCTTGTCGGCGATAAAGTCCAAGGCCTCGTTCGTGAAGTCCAAGGCGACACCGTTCGTAGCCAACATCTTCTTCACGCTGTTCAACTGCAAGGATACGATCTTGCGAATCTCCTCCTCGTTCAGCGGAGTAAACATGATGATATCGTCGATACGGTTCAAGAACTCCGGACGGATCGTCTTCTTCAACAGTTCCAGTACTTGGATCTTCGTCTCGTCTACCACCTTGTCATGCGTGGCGGGTGTCATCTTCTCGAAGTTCTCACGAATCAAGGAAGAACCTAGGTTACTTGTCATGATAATGATCGTGTTCTTGAAGTTGACAACACGGCCTTTGTTATCCGTCAGCCGTCCATCATCCAAGACTTGCAACAAGATGTTGAATACATCCGGATGCGCCTTTTCGATCTCATCGAACAAGACAACTGAGTAAGGTTTCCGGCGAATCGCCTCCGTCAACTGTCCACCCTCATCGTAACCCACATATCCCGGAGGCGCACCGATCAAACGAGTCGCGCTGAATTTCTCTTGATACTCACTCATATCGATACGGGTCATCATATTCTCGTCATCGAACAGATACTCGGCCAACGCCTTGGCCAACTCCGTCTTACCCACACCGGTAGTACCGAGGAAGATGAAAGAACCGATCGGTCGTTTCGGATCCTGTAAGCCGGCACGACTACGACGAACCGCATCGGCGATAGCGTTGATCGCCTCTTCCTGACCGATCACACGGGTATGAAGCTCGGACTCCAGACGTAATAACTTATCTTTCTCGCTCTGCATCATCTTGCTGACTGGAATTCCAGTCCAACGGGATACCACATCGGCGATATCGTCGCTATCCACTTCCTCCTTGATCATAGCCGCGGCACCTTGCATCGTCTTCAACTTAGCCTGTACCTCCCTGATCTCCTCTTCCTTTTGCTTGATCTTACCGTAACGGATCTCAGCGACCTTACCGTAATCCCCCTCACGCTCCGCCTTATCAGCCTCAAACTTTAGGTTCTCGATATCGATCTTATTTTGCTGGATCTTATTGATCTGCTCCTTCTCGCTCTGCCACTGAGCCTTTTGCTTAGTCTCCTCCTCCTTCAAGTCGGCGATCTCCTTATTCAGTAGCTCTAATTTCGACTTGTCGTTCTCACGCTTGATCGCCTCACGCTCGATCTCCAACTGTTTGATACGCCGGGAAACCTCATCCAACGACTCCGGTACGGAATCGATCTGCAAACGCAGACGGGCGGCGGCCTCATCCATCAAATCGATCGCCTTATCCGGCAAGAAACGATCCGTGATATAACGGGTAGACAACTGCACGGAAGAGATAATCGCATCATCCTTGATACGTACCTTATGGTGATTCTCGTATTTCTCCTTCAGACCACGAAGGATGGAGATCGTATCCAACTCACTCGGCTCGTCTACGATAACGGTCTGGAACCGACGCTCAAGCGCCTTATCCTTCTCAAAATACTTCTGATACTCATCCAACGTCGTGGCACCGATCGAACGTAGCTCACCACGAGCCAAAGCCGGTTTCAAGATGTTAGCGGCATCCATGGCGCCTTCGCCTTTACCGGCTCCTACCAAGGTATGGATCTCATCGATAAAGAGGATGATCTCGCCCTCGGATTTCGTAACCTCGTTCACCACCGCTTTCAAACGTTCCTCGAACTCGCCTTTATATTTAGCTCCGGCGATCAACGCGCCCATATCCAACGAGAAGATCTGTTTAGACTTCAAGTTCTCGGGAACGTCACCCCGAACGATACGATGGGCCAACCCCTCAGCGATAGCAGTCTTACCTACACCCGGCTCACCGATCAAGATCGGATTGTTCTTCGTACGGCGGCTCAAGATCTGCAAGACACGGCGGATCTCCTCGTCACGTCCGATCACGGGGTCCAGTTTACCGCTACGGGCACGCTCGTTCAAATTGATGGCGTATTTTCCTAAGGCATCGTACGTCTCCTCGGCGGATTGGCTTGTCACCTTATTTCCTTTACGCAATTCCTCGATCGCTTGACGTAACTCTTTCTCTGTCACGCCGGCGTCTTTCAATATCTGTGAAGCGGTGCTCTTTTCCGTGAACAACGCCAAGATGATCGGCTCCAACGATACATATTGATCCCCCATCTTAGAGGAATAATCGATCGCCTTCTGTAAGACAGTGTTCGACTCGCTAGAGAGATAGGGTTCGCCTCCCGAAACCTTAGGATAAGATTCGATTTGGCGATCCAGTACCATATTCAGGTTTTGAGCGTTTACCCCTAATTTCTGAAAGATAAAATTAGTAACACTCTCACCCGTCATAATGACAGCTTTCAACAAGTGAACCGGTTCGATAACCTGTTGATTATTTTTGGTAACCAACTGTACGGCTTGTTGAACAGCCTCCTGCGCCTTGATTGTAAAATTGTTTAAATTCATATATTTAAGCTCCTTTCTTATATTCTTTTCTAATTTATTTTACACTTATATCCTTACAAAAGAAATACCAAAACGAAAATATGACATTTTGTCTTAATATTATAAAACAGAATAGAGAACTCCCCGTCAAACCGTCCATTTCGGATGTCATTAGGACGTATCTTTTCAGAAAGAACAAAAGAGAGAGAAAAAGGTTTTGATAGTAAACGCACAGTATCTAGGTAAAAACAGTCAATGTTCTCAAAAAAACACGTACGAGTTTTTCCGGAAACACGTACATGTTTTTTGAAATTCACGTACGTGTTTTTTTCGAGTGGTTATATCCTATAAATCCAACAATTTACGGATAGTCATTATAATACTTCCACGTATTCTCCCGTTTCCTGTTTCTCTTCTTGTCACGGGCACTTTTCCAGAAAATAGTCTCAAGTAAATCCTCTGCGTCGAAATAGACTCTTATGGTAGCAAGTACCCCTCCCCTTCGCTGTCCATCCTTCACGACATCCGAGTATATATTAGTCAGTTTTACGTTGGCAGCCATAGGAACCTTACCTACCTTAAACTCTTTCCAATCCTGATTCTTAGGGAGCCTAATCGTGTGCGCTTGCTTCTGTATGGCCAATGAACGGGAAGGTGACTTAAAATTCAGCAGCATGAATAGGACTGGGGTAATCGAATCATAATTAGTCAACCTACGTAAAGTATCTAACTGTACATATTCCGAGAAGTCTTTCGTAATCGGCAACTCACTTGGCGAGGATAACATATGGGTTCCCGGTTGATCGGGTCGTAGAAAAGTCCCGCTTTCTATCGCCTTCTGAAACTCAGGATTCAAACGTATCTCCTCCTTGCCGGATAAAAATTCTTGCAGGCGCAAAGAATCCTGTTCCGTCCACTGCGCATGGGCCATCGTAGGTAGGATGAATACTATCAAAAGGAATATAGGTCGCATCTTCACGTCTCTCATCTTCATAATCCTCATTACATTTCTATCACCAAGACTCATTCCTCCATTAAATCCCCCATTCGAGTCGAGATACTTTAAGATTTATTGGGATGCTTATACCCTATTTGAATCTTAATATGGATTACCTTTATGCGATCAATCCAAATCCAATATAGATATGTTGATATTATTATCTCCGGCTAAGACAATGACCGGGACATCCAAGATAAAAGCGCCGCAAGGCACGACTCCACGTTTCCAGCAAGAGGCGAACGAGATCGCCCTGCATATGACCCAATTTCCCATTGACGAATTAAGTCGTATCCTCAAGCTCAGCCCGAAACTGGCGGCGGAATGTTACCGCAGATACCAAGATTTTCATGCGGAAGACAACCAGCCCTTACAAGCGATACTCGCCTATACCGGTGTCGTATTCAAGAATATCAGCCCGAAAGACTTCACGGAGGAGGATTTTCTTTTCTCGCAAAAACATATGCGTTTCGTATCGGGATGCTACGGGTTACTTCGCCCATTAGACCTTATCAAGCCTTACCGGATGGAGTTCGACGTAAAAATCCCGGAACTAGGCGACGGGAATATGTACGCCTTCTGGAAGGACAGGCAAACAAATACATTAATCCATGACGTCCGACAGGGAGACGGAATCCTACTGAATCTAGCCAGCTTGGATATCCAACCCTCTTTCCAGTGGAAGGAGGTGGAGCGATCCGTCCGGATCATCACACCCGAGTTCAAGATCTGGAAGAACGGCAAAGCGGAGACGATCGTGATCTATGCCAAGATGTGCCGGGGACAAATGAGCCGCTATCTCATAAAGAACCGGATTTCTGACCCGGAGACATTAAAAGCATTCACATGGGAAGGCTTTTCCTATAAAGAATCCATGTCCGAGGGGGATAATTGGGTATTTCTACAAGAATAATTCTAGGCTTATCCAATAAAATCAGATGATCTACGTTTTATAAGAACAATTCGTAAAAATCATAAAAAGGTTTATCCTTCTTTAATTTAGCGGTGATATGAAAAGAACCTTTACATATTTATTACTACTTGTTCTATTGGTTTGCGGAAAGCAAGCCTATAACCTGTTAATCTCGAATGAATCGATCCGGAGCAACCCTACCGGAGCCTTGTCTGACATCGCGGATGAGGTAATCGCCATTCCATTACAGGACTCAGGGACGCATTCGATCAAGGAGGCTAAGTATATCCGTCAAGAGGGAGACAACCTATTCCTTATCAGCAATGAGACGCTTTACCGTTTCAATCGCAAGGGAGAATTTATCTGTCGCATCACCCATCCGGATGACATACGGGTAGCGGGGTATGTAGTGAACCCGGCCAACCAGCAGCTGATCGTACTTGGAAACACGGACGATATTTTCTATTACTCATTCAATGGTGATCTCCTTACCCGCAAGAAACTGAAATGCGACCTTCCGGAGAATAGGCATATGCTATCCATATCCATGCACAATAACCGGATATTTACCACCGAGGAATGTGTTCATGGGGATACGGCAGGGAAAACCGCCACGATTGAGAAACAAATCGTTGAATACGATTCCTCTTTCCATAAATTACAATCTCATACGATCCGTCCGGTCGATCTGGAACGTTCCGCATGCCCGATCGGTTGTCTCGCCCCGGAAATAGCCGTGGAGCCCGGAAGCGGAACGGTTTATGCCTACGCCCCCTCCTATCAACCCGGGAACTTATTACGGGACACTTTATATATTAAGCAAAAGCGGCAAAGCCAAGCCTTGGAGAACCTTGCCGGAAAGAATACACTTCCTTTGCTACCGATCCGCATGGGTAGCCGTTTCTGGGTATCTACTTACTATAACGCAGAGGATGAGTCCAGAAATTACACCTTCTGTTATGATACGGAGAAGGAAGAATACTGGCAGGTAAAAGAAGGATTAAAAGATAATTTTTATCAAACCGGTAATGTGCGACGAATGGACCCTATCGATCCCTATTGCCATTCCTATTGTTTCAGCAAATCCGGAGAGGATCTGCGAAATACTTTCCCCGCACAGGCCCAAGGGGAAAGCCTCGTGTTATTTATCGTGAAATTGAAAGGGTAAATCCAGTTAATATTTCAATAGAGAGCAGACTGATGGGTACAAAATAATATGTATCTTCGTACCATTCTAAAAAAGCATTAAGTACATGAAAAAACTTTTAACCTGCATTGCCTTGGGCTTTGCGACTACCAGCTACGCTGTAACCCCTTTGTGGATGCGTGATGTACAAATTTCTCCTGATGGAACAGAGATCGCATTTTGTTACAAAGGAGATATCTATAAAGTACCGGCCAAAGGAGGAACAGCGACACAACTTACCACCCAAGCATCGTATGAATGCACGCCAATCTGGTCTCCGGACGGAAAACAAATCGCTTTCGCCAGCGATCGTAACGGCAATTTCGATTTATTCGTAATGCCCTCCAACGGTGGAACGGCACAGTGCCTCACCACTCATTCCGCCTCCGAGATTCCATCGGCCTTTACTCCCGACGGCAAATACGTACTCTTCTCCGCATCCATACAAGATCCCGCCCAGAGTGCCTTATTCCCGACCTCGGCCATGACGGAACTTTATAAAGTGCCGATCGGTGGCGGACGTACGGAGCAAGTATTGGGAACACCCGCCGAGATGGTTTGCTTCGATAAATCCGGAAAGACATTCTTATACCAAGACCGTAAGGGCTTCGAGGATGAATGGCGTAAACATCATACCTCGTCCGTCACCCGGGATATATGGATGTACGATACGCAAACTGGAAAACATACCAATTTGACCGACCATGCGGGAGAAGACCGCAACGCCGTATTTACCCCGGATGGACAGACGGTTTACTTTCTGAGCGAACGCAACGGAGGTTCTTTCAATGTATATTCATTCCCTCTCAACACCCCACAATCTATAACGGCGGTTACTAAGTTCAAGACACATCCCGTACGTTTCCTCTCTACAAGTAGCGACAATACATTATGCTACACATACGATGGCGAGATCTATACACAACGTCCGGGAGTCAATCCGCAGAAAGTGCGGATTGATTTGATCCGTGACGATCAAGAGCAAATCAGCGATCTGAATTCCAGCAAAGGAGCTACCTCTGCCACCGTATCCCCCGATGGCAAGCAGATCGCCTTAACCCTAAGAGGCGAGGTATTCGTCACCTCGGCCGATTACAACACGACCAAACAAATCACCAATACCCCGGCCGCCGAAACAGGCGTATGCTTCTCGCCGGATAACCGTACCTTGGCTTACGCCAGCGAGCGTGGTGGTAATTGGCAACTTTACTTGGCTAAGATCGCCCGTAAGGAAGAAGCTAATTTCCCGAACGCAACGATTATCGAAGAGGAAGTTCTCCTGCCTTCTAAGACCGTAGAGCGTAATTATCCTCAATTCTCACCGGATGCTAAGGAACTCGCTTTCATAGAAGATCGTATGCGGTTGATGGTAGTCAACCTTGAGACGAAGAAAGTACGCCAAGTCACGGATGGCTCCACATGGTATAGTACAGCCGGCGGTTTCGATTACTCATGGTCGCCAGACGGTAAATGGTTCACGCTCCGGTTTATCGGCAACAAACACGATCCTTATTCGGATATAGGCTTGGTTAGCGCGCAAGGCGGGGAGATCACCAACCTGACCAATAGCGGTTACACCAGCACCTCCCCACAATGGGTACTGGATGGAAACGCCATCTTATTCACCACCGAGCGTTACGGAATGCGTGCGCATGCCTCATGGGGTTCCTTGAATGATGCCATGCTGGTATTCATGAATCAAGACGCTTATGATAAATTCCGCTTGAGCAAAGAGGATTATGAGTTGCAAAAGGAACTGGAAAAGGAGCAGAAAGAGGTAACCGGGGACAAAACCGACGACAAGAAAAAAGAAGATAAAGCCGATGAAAAGAAAGACGAAAAGCCCAAGGATATCGTAGTGGAACTGAAAGGCATCCAAGATCGTATCCTACGTCTTACTCCTAATTCCTCCGAAATGGGTAGTGCCGTCATCTCAAAGAATGGCGAGACCTTATATTATTTCTCGGCTTTCGAAGACAAATACGACCTGTGGAAAATGGACTTGCGCAAGAAAGAGACCAAGCTACTCCACAAGATGAATACCGGATGGGCGAACATGGAAATGGATAAGGAAGGTAAGAACCTGTTCTTGTTGGGTAGCAATTCCATGCAAAAAATGGATATGGGATCGGAGAAACTAACACCGATTCATTACCAAGCGAACTTAAAAATGGACTTGGCCGCCGAACGTGAGTATATGTTCGACCATGTCTATAAACAAGAGCAAAAACGGTTCTACAACGTGAACATGCACGGCGTAAATTGGGACGTTATGACCGCCGCCTACCGTAAGTTCTTGCCACATATCAATAACAACTATGACTTCGCGGAGTTGCTAAGCGAATATCTGGGAGAACTCAACGTATCTCATACCGGAGGACGCTTCCGTCCGCAAACAAGCGGCAATATTACCGCCAACCTAGGCCTACTTTTCGATTGGAACCATAGCGGCAAAGGTTTATTAATCGCTGAGGTAGTGGAAAAAGGCCCATTCGATCACGCACGTTCCAAGGTAAAAGCCGGTACCGTCATGGAGAAAATAGACGGACAAGAAATAACCCCGGATATGGATTACTCCAAGCTATTAAACAATAAGGCCAAAAAGAAGACCTTGGTTTCCCTCTACGATCCACAAACCAAAGAACGTTGGGAAGAGGTAGTCTTGCCTATCAGTAACGGTGAGTTAAATAACTTGCTTTATACCCGCTGGGTGAAGCAACGTGCCGCCGACGTGGATAAATGGTCGAACGGACGATTGGGATACGTCCATATCCAATCCATGGGAGACCCTAGTTTCCGCTCTGTCTACTCCGATATCCTAGGTAAATATAACGACCGGGAGGGCATCGTCATTGATACCCGCTTTAATGGTGGTGGACGTTTGCATGAGGATATCGAGATCTTGTTCAGCGGAGAGAAATACCTCACCCAAGTGACACGTGGCCGGGAGGCTTGCGATATGCCTAGCCGCCGCTGGAATAAACCTTCCATCATGCTCCAATGCGAGGCTAATTATAGTAACGCACATGGAACCCCGTGGGTTTATAAGCATCAACACATCGGACGTTTAGTTGGTATGCCCGTACCGGGGACAATGACTACCGTCTCTTGGGAAACCCTGCAAGATCCGACGCTGGTATTCGGCACACCTATTACCGGTTATCGCCTGTCGGACGGTAGTTACTTAGAGAACACACAGCTGGAACCGGATGTTAAAGTCGCTAATTCTCCGGAAACTGTTGTCAAAGGGGAAGATACGCAATTGAGAACAGCGGTAAATGAATTGCTGAAAGAGATCGATAAAAAGTAGTTTAAAACGAGACTACTCTCATCGCCTGTCGGGAGTAGTCTCGTTTTATTATGTAACCTTCTATTAAAAAACAGGCGATATTCACTCTGCCTAAGTCGTGATATGCTTATAGGGAGAATGACTAAAATCCAAGAAACACATCTCATAGCAAATGGTCAGCCACACTACAATGCAAGGCCAAGCTTTTATCACATACGGACGGATCAGTCCATTCCGGACAATCGATGGAACCAGCTCTGTAGTGGATAAGCCAACAATCACCAAGGTAGTTATCCAAAGCCAATAAGTATATTTCTTATGGGGCGATACACTGCATATATACCAGATAGCGACTCCTATCATCGCTATGATATACCCACTCGCCTCGCTTCCCGTACTGAATAATACGACAAACAATAAAACATTAGCTAATAGCATAAAGCGAAAAGCCGGATATTTATATTGCGAGATCCTTAAATATGGAATGCAAAATAAAATCAAGCCCGGTATGATAAGCCACATATCACTATAGTCCGGATTCCCGGATATCTTTCGAACCACTCCCAATAATGATATATTTTGTGGATCAGCGAACATATTCAACATATTTTTCACCTTCAATCGCTCAAACCAATCTATATACTGAGAGATCACATACTCAATCCCCGGTGTATAAAGTACCGGGATCACAAAGCAAACCAATCCCCAGAAAAGACAAGAGACTAATAATCTCACTTTCTGCCTTGAGAAGAAAAAGAACGCCAATCCCACGATTGGATAAATCTTGATAAATGTTCCGAGCATAATAATGCCTGCCGCCCAGAAATCCTTTTTCTCCAGTATCAAGACAAATGATAATAAGATAAAGGCCGCTACTGATATATTGAATTGCTGTACTCCTTGAGCCGTCATCAACTCACAATACGAATACCAATAAATAATGATTTTGGGGGTACTCGACAATGGCAATCGGCTAATCGCATAAAATAATAGGGCGGTATTCCCCGCTATCCATAAGATCATACCCAGCCATTCCGGTAACAGGGCGAAAGGAGCTATGATAAGACTGAATAAGACTCCATAATGGTTTGAATCATAATATTCCGGATAATGATCCCCATATAAGGTTAAGCCTTCGATAGCATGCCAGTAGACTCCTTCAAATATCTTATAATTATTATATTTCCCGATCAACAACTTGACAATAGCAAAAATAACACCTGTTAGCATCCATACCCCGAATACAGTCCGGGGCTCTCTCCATACCGGATGGGTGGCTAAAGTCTTTAATCTCATATCCAATTTCTTCCTTTCAATCAGTCCACAAAGATAAAAAACCTAATAAAACGAGCCTAATAAAAAAGAAAAGACTGTCTGGGTATATAACCCGGACAGCCTTTTCCTTTATGATACAGACTCTATTCTGAGTATTCCCTATTAATTAGCGAATGATTTCAAAGGAACACTTACTCCCATGTAAAGATTCATGGCGTTACCGCTGACCGGTAAGCATTGTGGAGTTACCTTTGTCAACATATAATCCGATCCGATAAAGAAATTGATCCAAGACGGTGAGAAATTCAAGGCGATACCATACGTCTTGAACTTACTATGGATAAATGAGTAGCTCAGCGTAGCCTCAAACCATTTCACCGGACGGTAATTACCGGACAATGTCAGTTCCGTATAAGCTTTCGGGGAATAAAGACGAGTGCTCGACAATAAACCGATACCTAACTTGTTTTCCAGTAAACGGTACTCGCCACCGATATTGATTGTCGAACGAAGACGGGTAGTGCTTCCGGACTCACCCTCTTTCTTGAAATGAAGCAAGTTCTCGAAATCTTCCTTGATAGCGTCAAACTGATCGCCCATGCTCGGTATATCACCGTTATTCTCGCCAATAGCCAGATCAAAGCCGTTAAAGTCGAAAGTTCCATCCAACTTACCTAGCGTGCTACCTCCCTTGCTCCAGCTGATAAAACCTAAATCAAGGACAGCGGCGGATAACATGATATTCTCGGTCAATTGGTACGTAGCACCCAAGTCCACTCCCATACCGAAACCGCTAAGACCCGGAGAATCGAAATCAAAGCTATTATAATAATCACGGCCTTGCTCGTCTACTTCCATTTCCGGAACCAAGCCTTTCATATTCGTCTGCAATGTACCGGTAGAGGTAACTTTCCAGCTAGTCTCTCCCATCTCAGCATGCATCTGATCGATCGTAGCGTCCATAGAACCTACGCCCCATAACAATTTAACCTTACCTCCGACTGTCAACTTATCCGTGATAGGACGAGAATATCCTACACCTGTCTCCAAATAAGCCTCGGCGTACGCCCTGATATTACGAATATCATAGGTACTCTGAGATCCATTACCCTTTTTCATGAACTCGAACAATGTCTTCGGAGCACGAATATTCGCCAAGCCCTTGATAGAAACATCAACCGTCCAGAATCCCTTGCCGGCGTACCAGCCACCGGATAGAACCTGCGTGCCAAAATCCATGTTTACCTGATTCTCATCCTTCAAGCCATTCAGGAAAGACTCGGTATTCACGGAGTTATCCATGAACGTAACGGTCTCACCATTCTTCGGATAAATAAAATTATCCACAGCTATTCCGTTCGTACCATACGAAGCGCCAACCGCGCCTAATACCGGAATGGAGACATAGCCTCTCTCGGGACGATACGCCGGATTCATTGTCGTGCGTGCCGTAGAGGATTGCATGAAGTAAGAAGTTCGTATTTGCTGGGCGGATACCGACATCCCCACAGTGGTCAATAAACATAAAGCGCACAGACCTCTCTTATACATATTATATATAGTATTCATCTTTCTTTTTCGTAATTTAAATGGTTAGTACTGGGATCAAATAGAAATTCCGCCTTCTTTCTTGAGTTTCAAGTTGAAGGTCGTTTTCTGGCCTTTCTTCAAAGCCTCGCTTTGATCTCTACCCGTTAAATGTAAATTCAGGTCTATATGACGTGCGTCCTTCATTTTCGGCATATCCTCCTTCGTGATCTCGAAGACAACCTCTCCGGCTTGTCCTTTTACCTCTTGCGCCGGGAATTGGATATCTACCGGTACATTGTTCTCATCCATGATCACCATCTCGATAGACATATCGAACGGCATCTCGTTCGTAACCTCTCCATAGATCCTCGCGCTTCCGTCCGAGAAAATATAGTCTACGAAATCCTCATCAAAAGCGTCCTCGATCCGCTCGACGGATACGGCGCTAAATTCCGGTGCCGGAGTCAACGGAAGCTCTACCGCATAGCGTAACTCGCTCAAGGCATCCATAGGAGCGTTCGCCCATTGTTTGCTATCAGCGGACAAAGACAAATGTATTTTTTGAGGAACAATCTGTACGATTCCCGGTAACTTCTCGTTCTTGACAAACTTAAAAGCATCCGTCTTCGGATCAAGAGGGCCGATCCAAATATTAGGAGACACCGTTGACAAGGTAAAACCAGAGGAAGTAGCCTCCTTTTTACTTGCGTTCTCAGCCTCGATAGACAAGCTACAATCCAAAGAGGCATTCTTTACATTCGACTTTAATGTAATATGGGGATTCGTTAACGCCAAAACGAAATCGCCATCAAACAAACCATCGATATCCCCAGTCGTTATATCTTCCGAGGCGATCTCCACTTTACCAGATGCGGCCCGTAAGCTTTTCCCCTTAATCTTCATCTCTCCATCATAGATCATGACGTAAGCCCCGTCGACTTCCCGAATGGAAGGGACTTTCTCTACACTCACAACGTCATCCGACGTTACATAACCCGTACCGAGGGGAGCTACCCAAGACTCACCCATTACCGCATCGTCCGTATTGACATCGCTTAAATCATACTTACTATCCACACATGCCGCTAAACAGCAAGATGATAGCAATAGCATCACTAAATGTTTGTTTTTCATATAAAGTTATTTTTATCAAAATTATGACCCTAACAGCGCGCAAAAATAAACAAAATAAATGAAAGTTTAGCCATAAAAAAAGAGTGGCATCGTATTATTAACGCCACTCTTAGCTTATACTATCTTTGACAATCAAAATATTCTTCCGCAAATACGAATCTTCATGACCGGATAAACCGTTAGCTTGTCCATGATCTTCGTAAAGGTATCATCCTCGTCTATCTCATTCAACAAGTCCTTTACATCCCCTGAATCCGTATACACCTCCGGTTTGCCATGGAATTGCACACCCAGCTCAAACATCACGCCAACCCGTTTCTTAGGAACCGCACGACCGAATCCAAGACCTAGATAAGGACGAAAACCGGACACTTTCAATCCACCGGATACATTACCGTTATTATCCACCGGAATCGTATAATCACCGATAACTATGCCCGCACTTTCTCCTTGGGCGATCAGGTCTTTCAGCTTATCACTATGCCCTTCTATCTTCACCAAGGAAGAACCACCGAAATAGGCGCCGGCCGCAACGAAGAACGAAGAAGCGTGAGGAAACGGGTAAACATTCACCAACAACTGTCCGGAAGTACGTTTCAAGCTACCTTTGACATCCATGGAGTATGTATCATTATACACACCCGCTCGCGGATCGTTAACATCTACATCCACGTCCGTATTAATGCTGAAACCCGGCATAAAGGTAAGACCACCTCTCAACGCCAGATAAGGCGTAATAGGAGTAGCGACCTCCACATCTACACCCGTCAAACCAACACCCACTCCTGCCGAAACAGAATTGAAAATCCCTAACTCCTTTTGAGCTGAGATAAAATTACACGTCGCAAACATGCTCACGAACGCACAAAGAAGAAATAGTCTTTTCATTTTCACCATATAAGTTAAATTGTTATTCACCCTAGACTCACAAAAATAAATAAAAAACATGAAACATTCGTTGTAAAAAAGAAAAAGCGACATCGAATTTGCCTCGATGTCGCTTTTTTACGGATAAAGTATACTATTTTACGTATAAGCGTACGTTATTCCTCCTCAGAATCGTCTTCCTTCATATTATGGAATACGTTTTGAACGTCTTCGTCTTCCTCTAATTTCTCGATAATCTTCTCGATAGACTCACGCTGTTCCGGAGTAACCTCCTTCAAATCGTTCGGAATACGTACGAACTCACTACTCAAGATCTCGAAACCATTCTCCTCCAAATATTTCTGGATCGCCGAATTCTGCGCGAACTCACCATAAAGAACAACCTCGTCCTCGTCTTCCTCAACCTCATCTACACCGAAGTCGATCAACTCCAACTCTAGGTCTTCTAAAGAAAGATCCTCTTTTTTAGCGATATGGAATACGCATTTATGATCGAACAAGAACTCCAAGCTACCGGATGTTCCCAGAGAACCACCGTTCTTATTGAAATAACTACGAACGTTGGCTACCGTACGAGTCGTATTATCCGTAGCGGTCTCAACGAAGATAGCGATACCGAAAGGACCATATCCCTCATAGTTCATCTCCTTATAATCCGTGAAATCCTTGGATACGGCACGTTTAATGGCACGCTCCACGTTCTCCTTCGGCATATTCTCCTTTTTGGCGTTCTGCATCAACACACGTAAACGAGGATTATTCTCGGGCTCCGGCCCACCTTGTTTTGCCGCGATCGTGATTTCCTTACCTAACTTCGTGAATACACGGGCCATATTGCCCCAACGCTTAAACTTTCTCGCTTTACGAAACTCAAACGCTCTTCCCATATGTTTATCAGTTTATCTTTATTTTATGTAATTAAATTCTTATCTCAATTGAGCACCTAGCTTTTGTTCCAGATTCGTCTGGATCTTCTTCATGATAGCGTCGATCTGCTTATCGTTCAAAGTCTTGCTCTCATCTTGCATGAAGAAGCTTACGGCATAAGACTTCTTGCCCGCCGGAAGGTTCTTGCCCTCGTAAACGTCGAACAGAGATACTTCCTTCAATAGCTTGCGATCGCTATCCTTAGCGATTTTCTCGACCTCGCTAAACTGTACGCTCTTATCAAGCAACAACGCCAAGTCACGTTTAACGGCCGGGAACTTGGAAATCTCGGAGAAGGTTACTTTCGCCTTCTTGATCTCCTTCATCAATTGGGTCCACGACAACTCAGCGTAATAAACCTCCATATCGATATCCAGCATCTTACGAAGTTTCTTGCTTACGATACCCATCGTACCCAATTGACGTCCGGAACCGGTCGTGATGCTTAGGCCCGAAGAATAGATATCATTCGTCAAGTTACCGAAAATAACCCGTTTCATATCCACGCCCAAGCGGGCTAAGATATTCTCTACGTAAGCCTTCAACTCATAAACGGAAGATTTCTCGTCAGGATGCGCCCAGTTGTTCTCCACCCGGTTGCCGGCTACCCAGATGCCTAGACGGTAATCCTCGCTGAACTGCGCCAAGGTCTCATCTTCCTTCTTGTTATCGATATTATAATCATAGCAATTACCAAACTCATAGAAACGGACATTGCCATTCTTACGCTTCATGTTATGCTCGATGCTCTCCAAGCCTCCGAACAACAAGGTCTGACGCATGCAGTTCAAATCAGCGCTTAACGGGTTCATCAACATGACACAATGCGCTTCCGGATAAACAGACAGATCCGTATAATAAGCGGAGCGTGTCAAGGAATTGTTCATGATCTCGTTGAAACCACAACCGCAAAGTTGCTCCGAGATCAAGTTCTGCAATTTCCAGCTACGATCCGTAGGAGTCTGGTAACTTAAATTGGACTTCACGTTATCGCTGAACTCCACGTTATTATATCCGTAGATACGAAGAATGTCCTCGATCACGTCTACATCACGCTGCACATCGATACGATATACGGGAACATGCAAAGTCAAGCCCTCGGCAGTCTCGGATACGATCTCCATCTCAAGGCTTGCCAAGATACTTTTCACGGTTTCTACCGGAATATCCTTACCGATCAACGTATTGATCTTCTCGTAAGTCACCTCAACCGTATACGGTTCCGCCACGGTAGGATAAACATCCTGTACGGCACCCGTGATCTTACCTCCCGCCAACTCTTGTATCAACAAGGCGGCACGTTTCAATACATACATCGTATTGTTCGGATCCAAACCACGCTCGAAGCGGAAAGAAGCGTCCGTATTCAAGCCAAAACGACGGGCGGTCTTGCGAATCCACGTCGGATGGAAACAAGCGGATTCCAAGAATACGTCGGTGGTCTCCTCCGTCACGCCGGAATCCAAACCGCCGAACACGCCACCGATACACATCGGTTCCTCGACGTTACAAATCATCAAGTCACGATCGGTCAACGTACGCTCCACGCCATCCAACGTGACGAATTTCGTACCAGCCTCGGCCGCCTTGACAATCACTTTATTTCCTTTGATCTTACCCGCGTCAAAAGAGTGTAAAGGCTGCCCCAACTCATGCAGGATAAAGTTCGTTATATCCACTACGTTATTGATGGGACGAAGGCCGATCACACGCAAACGGTTTTGTAACCACTCCGGGCTCTCCTTCACCGTAACGCCCTTGATCGTAACACCGGAATAACGGGGACAAGCCTCCGTATTCTCTACCACGACCTCTACACCCGGTGTCTCGTCATCGATCTTGAAAGCGTCTACCGAAGGACGTCTCAATTCGGCGGGCTTGCCGTTTTGCTTCAAATAAGCGGCCAAGTCACGGGCGACACCGAAATGGGAAGTAGCGTCTACACGGTTCGGGGTGATATCCACCTCCAGCACGTAGTCGCTCTTTACATTATAATAATCTTTAGCTAACGTACCTACAACAGCATCGGCGGGAAGTACGATAATACCGTTATGGTCGGTACCGATACCGATCTCGTCCTCGGCGCAAATCATACCGTTGGACTCAACGCCACGGATCTTAGATCTCTTGATGGTAAAGCATTCATCACCGTCGTACAGTTTCGTGCCATTCACGGCTACGACCACTTTCTGTCCGGCAGCCACGTTCGGGGCGCCGCATACGATTTGTAAAGGAGCCTCGCCACCTACATTTACGGTCGTTATATGTAAATGGTCAGAATTCGGGTGTTCCTCACAAGTTAACACTTCACCGATAACCAGTCCCTCAAGTCCGCCCTTAATGGTTTGAACTTCCTCTACTCCACCGGTTTCCAAACCGATAGAGGTAAGCGCCGCAGCAACTTCTTCTGGCTCCAGATCGAAATCAAGATACTCTTTCAGCCAATTGTAAGATATATTCATCGCTATAAAATTTATTCTCTAAAGAGACGGCCTCTATTGATAGCCGCCGAATTGACGGACAAAAGTACGAATAATAATTCAAACGATACAAAAATATCCTCATGAACTTCTACGAACTCTTAACTGCGCCAACGCATGCGTTTCATTCATTCTTAATTTTCTATCGCGAATCATAGATAATAGAGACTCACTTTACGATGAGTCAGAATAAAGATGTACCTTTGCGGGAGGTTTTAACGTTACAACTATTTTTTATGCGTATAGATATACTTACCGTACTTCCCGAGATGATCGAGGGGATGATTAATTGCTCTATCGTCAAGAGGGCGCAAGATAAAGGATTAGCGGAGATTCATTTACATAACCTACGGGATTACACCACTAATAAATGGAGGCGGGTGGATGATTATCCGTTCGGAGGAGAGGCCGGAATGGTGATGCAGATCGAACCGATAGACCGGGCGATCTCAGCGTTGAAAAGCGAACGGGAATATGACGAGGTAATCTATACCTCCCCGGATGGCGAGACACTCAACCAGCCCATGGCCAACAGCATGTCTTTACTAAATAATATGATTATCCTCTGCGGGCACTATAAAGGGATCGACTATCGTATCCGTGAGCATTTGATAACGAAAGAGATATCCGTAGGAGACTATGTCCTTACCGGAGGAGAGCTGGCCGCCGCTATCATAACCGACGCCGTGGTACGCTTGATACCGGGAGCGATCGGCGACGAGCAAAGCGCCCTCTCCGACTCCTTCCAAGATGACTTACTGGCCCCGCCTGTTTATACACGTCCCGCCGATTACAAAGGTTGGAAAGTACCCGAGGTACTATTATCCGGGCACCAGCGCAAGATCGAAGAATGGCGCTTGCAACAAGCACAAGAGCGTACGGCACGCCTCCGGCCGGATTTATTGAAATAGCAGCGTTAAAAAACAAGGCCGGGGATCATCCCCCCCCGATGATACCCCGGCCCCTCTATCCACAAACAATCATGGCTACAACATCACTCTTATTTATTGAAACGTTCTTTCAATTTAGCTAACATGTCTTTTGTCATGGCATCCAAATCATACTCCGGCTTCCAGCCCCACTCTTGGCGGGCGCAAGTGTCATCCAAGGAGTTCGGCCACGACTCGGCTATAGCCTGACGCAAAGGATCTACCTCATACTCCATTTGGAAGTCCGGCATATATTTCTTGATATTATTAAAGATGATCTCCGGATCGAAACTCATCGACGCAATGTTGAAAGAGTTGCGATGAACGAACTTCGTAGAATCCGCCTCCATAATCTCGATAGCGGCACGCAAGCCGTCCGGCATGTACATCATATCCATGAAAGTACCGGCTGCGATCGGGCAAACGAATTTCTCGCCCTTAGCGGCCGAATAGTAAATATCGACAGCGTAATCCGTCGTACCACCACCCGGAGGTGTCACATAAGAGATCAATCCGGGGAACCGAACCGAACGTGTGTCCACGCCGAAACGGATATTATAATAATCACTTAACAACTCACCGGATACCTTCGTCACGCCGTACATCGTACGAGGATTACGGATCGTATCTTGAGGAGTCTTGTCTTTCGGGGTATTGTTACCGAAAACGCCAATAGAGCTCGGCGTAAATACGGCGCAGTGCATCTCACGGGCCACCTCAAGCACATTGAACAAGCCCCCCATTCCGATCTTCCACGCCAACTGAGGTTTAGCCTCTGCTACAGCCGACAAAAGAGCCGCCAAGTTGTAGATCGTATCAATATTATATTTTGATACCGTCTCAGCGATCTGCTGCTCGTTCGTGATATCCACGATAGCGGAAGGTCCCGACTCTAATAACTCGCCTTTAGGTTCCGCACCCGGGATATAACCCGCTACTATGTTCCCACCGTAGATACTTCTTAATTTCATGGTTAACTCTGATCCGATCTGACCGGTAGAACCAATTACTAATACATTCTTCATCGCGTTTAATGAGATTTAAGTTTTTTTCCGTCGGCAAAGGTATAGAGAATAAAACAGTTTAGACATGAATTTCTTCTCTTTTTTAGTATTAAAATTCAAAAAAAAAACAGACCTTTGTCTGTCGCTTTGACAACGAAGCTACTACTCACATCTAAATACTAATAAAAAACGAAGTTTTTATGTACGGAAAACTTAAAGAATTCTTGACAAATGAACTTGAAGGCATCAAAGCCGCTGGTTTATACAAGAACGAGCGTATCATTACTACGCCACAGAGAGCCGACATCAAAGTAAATGCCGGAAGTGATGTTTTGAACTTCTGCGCCAACAACTATCTTGGCCTGTCCGATAACCAACGACTGATCAAGGCCGCGAAAGAAGCCATGGATACACACGGTTATGGTATGTCGTCCGTTCGTTTCATCTGTGGAACGCAGGATTTGCACAAGCAATTGGAAGCAGCCATCTCCGACTATTTCAAGACTGAGGACACGATCCTTTACGCCGCATGTTTCGACGCTAACGGTGGTTTGTTCGAGCCATTGTTCGGCGAGGAAGACGCTATCATCTCGGATGCCTTGAACCACGCCTCTATCATCGACGGTGTTCGTTTATGCAAGGCTAAACGTTATCGCTACGCCAACGCCGATATGGCGGACTTGGAGCGTTGCCTACAAGAGGCGCAGGCCCAACGTCACCGTATCATCGCCACGGACGGCGTGTTCTCCATGGACGGCAATGTCGCTCCGATGGACAAGATTTGCGAGCTTGCCGAGAAATATGACGCATTGGTTATGGTGGACGAGTCTCACTCTGCCGGTGTCGTAGGCCCGACGGGTCATGGCGTAGCCGAGCAGTTTGATGTTTACGGACGTGTAGATATCTTCACGGGTACGCTGGGTAAGGCGTTCGGTGGTGCCATGGGTGGCTTCACGACCGGAAAGAAGGAGATTATCGATATGTTACGCCAGCGTTCTCGCCCCTACTTGTTCTCTAACTCCGTGGCTCCGGCCATCGTAGGCGCAAGCTTGGAGATGTTCAAGATGTTGAAGGAAAGCGACGCTTTACATACGAAATTAATGAACAACGTAAGTTACTTCCGCGACAAGATGCTGGCAGCCGGTTTCGATATCAAGCCGACTCAATCCGCTATCTGCGCTGTTATGTTGTACGACGCTAAGTTGTCTCAAGATTTCGCCGCCAAGATGCAGGAAGAGGGTATTTACGTAACCGGTTTTTATTACCCGGTAGTACCGAAGGGACAAGCTCGTATCCGTGTACAATTGTCCGCCGGCCACGAGACTGAGCATCTGGACAAGGCTATCGCCGCGTTTATCAAGGTAGGAAAAGAGCTAGGCGTTATCAAATAACACCTCTCTCATTCATCATACAAGGCCACATCCGGGCAAGATGATCTGGATGTGGCTTTTTAATCACTAAGAACAATCATGCAACTCAGTAACTACCATAGTCATTGTACTTTTTGTGATGGAAGAAGTATTCCGGAGGATTTCGTGAGATTCGCCATAACACACGGGTTCCGTGCGTACGGTTTTTCCTCCCACTCGCCGCTTCCGTTCGAGACCTTCTGGAATATGTCTAAAGACGATATGCCGGAGTATCTGCAAGAGATAAAACGACTGAAACAGAAATACAGCGATCAACTAGAAATATATGCCGGTCTGGAGATTGATTATCTGGACGAGACCTATAACGCCTCGATCCCCTATTTCCAAGAGTTGCCTTTGGACTACCGGATCGGTTCCATCCATTTCCTGCCCGTATCAGAGCGTCTGGTCGAAGAGAACATGGTCTGTATAGACGGCTCATTCAGGGAATACGCCCACTCCGTAGAGCGTCATTTCGAGGGAGATGTCCGGTTGCTTGTCAAGCGTTTCTTCGATACCACGATGAAAATGATAGAGGCCGGAGGCATCGATATCGTCGGGCATATGGATAAGATCTATATGAACGGACAGAAGTACGAGATCTTCAATTTTGAGGAGGATTGGTATCGGAAGCCTTTTGAGGCTTGTCTGGATCTGGTTCAGGAGAAAGGATTGATGGTAGAGGTCAACACCAAGAACTGGACCAAGAAAAAAGAGCTTTACCCCCGTGTGGAATACCTATCACGGATGCGGGAAATGAATATCCCTGTCATGGTGAACTCCGATTGCCATTATCCGGATTTGGTGAACGACGGTCGCAAGGAGGTTTTTGAGTTGCTAAAGCAAGCCGGCTTCAAGTCCACCCGTGAGCTCGTGAAAGGCAAATGGCAAGATATCGCCCTCTAGGATTTATTTTTCCGCTTATACAGAAAGGATTGCCAACGCTCCTCGGCGTTCCCTTGACGAAACATGTCATAACGTGCCATCGTAAAGAACAGATCCGATAAACGATTCACGAACGCCATGATCCCGGCAGGAACCGGGTCTTTCCGATTCAATGTCCACAAGCGGCGTTCGGCCCTGCGGGTGATCGTACGGGCCAATTGGAGGTGCGCCGAAACAGGTGTGCCTCCCGGAAGGATAAAATACCCGTTATCCTCCATCTGGGCGGATAGATCATCGATATGGGACTCACAAAAGACGGCCAAATCATCGGGGAGCGGATTCGGATTCTTATCACGGATCGCCGATGGTGTCGCCACATGAGACATCACGGCCATCATCTCACGCTGTATCCTACCCAGCAACACCTGCCATTCATGATTGGGAGGCAGCAACGTACGGACAATGCCGATCTCGGCGTTCAACTCATCCAACGTCCCATTCGCCTCGATACGGATGTCATCCTTATCGACACGCTCACCGCCATGTATGCCGGTTTTTCCTTTATCTCCTCCACGGGTATATATTCTCATAGGATACTCATTTTAGGACTTATGAAAAAAGACTACCGTATTCCGGCGATAAACACTATAGTATTCATTTCCAAACACTACTGTGTTTATCCACGAATACTATAGTGTTCTCACACGAACACAATAGTCTTTCCTATTCGTTAATCAAAGAAGTGCTTAAACTTACTGAAGATTTTCTCTTTCATCGTCTTATTAGGCTGGAAGTTCGGTGAATTCTCCAATCCGTTCAGCGTCTCTTTCTCCGTAGACGACAAAGTCTCGGGGATATATACACTCACGTTCACCAACAAATCGCCCGTACCATAACTATTGATGGAAGGAAGTCCTTTATTACGCAAACGAAGCACCTTACCCGGCTGTGTACCCGGCTCGATCTTCAATTTCGCCTTTCCGTCGATGGTCGGGACCTCTACCGTGGCTCCCAAGGCTGCTTGCGGAACACTCAATAGCAGGTTGTATAACAGATCGTTCTCATCACGAATCAACTCCGGATGCGGTTCCTCCTCGATAAGGATCAATAAGTCGCCGTTGATTCCACCATGTCGTGCGGCGTTGCCTTTACCATTCATGGAGAGCTGCATGCCCTCGGCTACACCGGCAGGGATATTGATCGTGATAATCTCATCGTCGCGAACGACGCCCTCACCGTTACACTCCGTACATTTCTTGACAACGATCTTGCCCTCGCCACCACAAGTAGGACAAGTCGTCTGCGTCTGCATCTGCCCAAGGATCGTGTTGGCGATACGGGTAACGACACCGCTACCTTTACACGTATCACACGTCTTCACACCCTCCGAGCCTTCCGCCCCGCTACCGTGACAATGCGAACAAGGCACATACTTCTTCACCTTGATCTTCTTTTCCACGCCGTTAGCGATCTCTTTCAGGTTCAGCTTCACCTTCACACGCAAGTCCGATCCACGGTTCACCCGGCGTCCTCCACGAGAACCGCCGAAACCACCGAAGCCACCAAAACCGCCAAAATGTCCACCAAAGATGTCGCCGAACTGGGAGAAGATATCCTCCATGGACATACCACCACCGAAGCCGCCACCTTGTGAAGCCCCGCCGACACCCGCATGACCGAATTGGTCATAACGCTGACGCTTTTGCGGATCGCTCAACACGTCGTATGCCTCAGCCGCCTCCTTAAAGTTCTCCTCCGCTTGCTTATCGCCCGGGTTCTTATCCGGGTGGAATTGTATCGCTTTCTTACGGTACGCTTTCTTTATCTCATCCGCCGAAGCATTCTTCTCAACGCCCAGCACTTCATAGTAATCCCTTTTAGCCATCCTTGTATTTGTTATTTGCCGATTTTCCGATTATTCTCCCACTACTACTTTAGCGTGACGTATTACCTTGTCAAATAAGGTATATCCAGTTTGTACGCAATCCAATACCTTGCCCTTCATGTCCGGTTCCGGAGCGGGAATCGTAGCGATAGCCTCAAACTCCTCCGTGTTGAACGGCTTGCCTATGGCCTCGATCGGCTTCACGCCCTGCTGAGACAGATAGCCCATGAACTTACCGAAAATCAAGTCCACGCCTTCTTTAACGGCCTCTACATCCTCCGCCGCACGGACGTTCTGCAAGGCACGCTCGAAATCGTCGATAATAGGAAGAAGGTTCTTTAACGCACCCTCGCCGCCAGTCTTGATCAAATCGGCCTTCTCACGCATCGTACGTTTACGGTAATTGTCAAACTCTGCCATCAAGCGCAGGTGGGAATCGTTCAATTCGTTATATTTCTTTTGCAAGGCTTCCACCTCACCCGACACATTGTCAGAGCCGGCAGCTTCATCTGCCGCATTTGACTGTTCTTCCTGCAAATTTGTCGCTTCCTCATTATTCACGTTTTCGTTTTTTGAAGCGTTTTCTTTTTTCTCGTTTGGATTCATCTTGCTCATAATCTATCTGATTTTTTTCATTACTAACTAATTGTAAGCGAAATACGGTACCACATAAATACCCTTAAAAAGTATATACACAGCATCCATATCAAGTTCATACACTATTATAGCAGCAAATATATTGCCAACTATTCCACCACATCAAAAATATCTTTACCTTTGCCTATGTTTTAAACGAAACAGGTATTTTTAGAGTAAATAAAATTCCAGAATATGATGAGAAGTGTGATTTTATCAACGTTACTATTAGTATTGGCGGTCTGTACGGTTTCCGCCCAAAACAGGAATACATCCATCTGCCGACTAGGCTTCACATACGATATCAGCCAGAGCAAGAACTGGGGAAATAACAAGCCGGTCATTAAAAGCGTCATCCCTTATTCATCCGCCGAGCAAGCAGGTATTAAGAAATACGACGTGATCGAGGAGATCAACGGTGTACCTGTGACGGAAATATCTGTCGATGAGATCCCACAACTGCTGAATCCCGCCGGAAGAAACGATGTCCTATTGACCATCAGCAACCTTTCCTCTCCTTCTAAACAAGTATTGGTAAAGAAGGACTGCAAGAAAAGTAACGCCATCACGGAAGACCAGCTGGCATCCGCCTATGCGATGTATAGCTTGGAGACAACCAATGAGCAAGAATTCGTATGCCCGTTCAAGACTACCGTCACATCCGACGGCGTAGATTTCGGTAACTTCAAGACATTCGCCTTCTCGACCATCGACGAGAATAACCGTAAACTGGAAACGGTCATCAACGAATGCATCGAGAACGAGTTGACCAAAAAAGGACTTACGGTTGATATCGCAAAGCCGGATTTATTGATACAGACTTTCTATTTCTTCGATAAGAACCCGAACTATCTGGGAGCGAATAAAGTATTGGTAGAAAAAGAACCGACTTACCGGTACAACTTCTCGCACAGTAAGATGGAGAAATTCCCGTTCTTGAATTACGCCGCCGCCGAAGCGGAAGCCGAATATCTGTTGCAATTCGGTATCCGTATCATCGATCAAAAAGATATCCCCGGACGTGTACTCTGGGAATGTGAGGCGAACGAGTTGCTGGAAGACTCTTATCGTTTAGACGAATACGCCCGGGTGCATGTCCCGTTGATGTGTATGCAATACCCATACACGAAATACGGACGTAACGTACCGTTCAAGGTGAGCAAGAAGACCTATAATTATACGGGGATCAGCTACGATATCGATAAATTGGATCAAGTGGTTGACGTAGATCGTAACTCTCCCGCTTATGCGGCAGGCATCCGTCCCCGTGACATTATAGAAAAGATCGGCCGCCATAAGATGGATCATTCGGCAGAGGAGTTCTCATCCGCCTACAAACGCTTTATCACGAACACGATGCAATATCGTGATCCGAAGACGATGTTTACGGACGCGAACGGTTTCAAGTATTGCATGTTCTGGGACGTATTCAAATATCCCCAAATAGCGGATGCGTCGCAAAGCTCCGATTACTTGCCGGCGTTCTCTTATTTATACTATTTCGCCCCTTATATTAATCCGTCCGGCAACAACGCCTGTACATTTAATATAAAGCGTGGCAAGACAAAATTAGAAGTAATTATCCGTCCTACCATTCGCTCTGAAGTGACGGTAGAGATCAAATAAAGATTTTACAAACACGTGATATATCCACAAAATTTTGAACAAAAGACGGGCTTTGATAAGATCCGTCACTTAATCACAGAAAAATGTTTAAGCCCGCTCGGGGAAGAGCGGGTAGCGGAGATGGGATTCTCCGCCGATTTCGAGGTCGTATCCAAGCGATTGGAACAAACCGATGAGTTTATCCGTATCCTACACGGAGACACGGAATTCCCCGCCAGTTATTTCTTCGACGTGCGCTATTCCTTGAAACGGATTCGGCCGGAAGGTACTTGGCTGGATGAACGGGAGTTGTTCGACCTCAAACGTTCCTTGCAAACGATCAATGACATCGTACGCTTCTTCAAGCCTATGGACGATGAGGAAATCAAGTATCCGGCCTTGACTGAATTGGCGGGAGATATCTTTGTCTTCCCCCAATTGATTGGAAAGATCGATAGTATCCTCGATAAATTCGGCAAGGTCAAGGACAGTGCTTCCTCCACCCTATCGCAAATCCGCAGGGAAATGACGATCACGATGAGCGGTATTTCCCGCAGCCTGCAATCCATCCTCCGTGCGGCACAATCGGACGGGGTTGTCGATAAGGACGTGACACCGACCATGCGCGACGGTCGTTTGATGATCCCGGTAGCCCCGGCCTTCAAACGAAAGATAAAAGGTATCGTACATGATGAGTCCGCCAGTGGCAAGACGGTCTTTATAGAGCCGGAGGTGGTCGTGGAAGCGAATAACCGCATCCGGGAACTGGAAGGGGAAGAACGCCGGGAAATCATTAAGATACTGACGGAATTCACGAACGTGATCCGTCCTTTAGCTCCGGATATCCTACAATCTTACGAGTTTCTTGCCGACATTGACTTCATTCGTGCGAAAGCGTTATTTGCGGAGCAAGTCAAGGCGATCAAGCCGATCGTGGAGGATAAGCGACAAATGGATTGGGCACGTGCCGTGCATCCGCTCTTATTCCTGTCTTTACAGAAACAGGGCAAGCAGGTAGTTCCCCTCGATATCGAGCTGACCGAGGGAAAACGGATCTTGATCATATCCGGTCCGAACGCCGGTGGTAAATCCGTTTGCCTGAAAACGGTCGGATTACTTCAATACATGTTGCAATGTGGTTTATTGATTCCTTTGCATGAGCGATCAAGAACCGGGATCTTCGAGCATATATTCATCGATATAGGCGATGAGCAAAGCATCGAGAACGATTTGAGTACCTACAGTTCCCACCTTACCAACATGAAGTATTTCGTGAAGAATTGTAACGAGCGGACCATTATCCTAATCGATGAGTTCGGTAGCGGTACGGAACCCCAGATTGGCGGCGCTATCGCCGAGGCTTTATTGGATCGCTTCAACCGGAATCATAGCTTTGGGGTAATCACGACCCACTACCAGAATTTGAAGCATTTCGCCGAGGATACGGAGGGTATCGTAAACGGTGCCATGTTGTACGACCGCCATTTGATGCAGCCCTTGTTCAAGCTTTCTATCGGAAATCCGGGTAGCTCGTTCGCCGTAGAGATCGCACGCAAGATCGGTCTGCCCGAGGACGTGATAGCCGACGCTTCCGCGAACGTCGGAGCGGATTATATCAATATGGACAAATACTTGCAAGATATCGTACGCGATAAACGGTACTGGGAAAGCAAACGGCAGAATATCCGTCAGCAGGAGAAAAAACTGGAAGATGTCACTTCTCGTTATGAACAAGACTTGGAAGCCGTAAACAAGCAACGGAAAGAGATCATCCGGGAGGCAAAGGCCGAGGCCCAACGTATTCTAGCGGAGGCTAACGCCAAGATCGAGAATACCGTCCGTGAGATCAAGGAGGCCCAAGCGGAAAAAGAACAGACCAAACTGGCCCGCAAAGCCTTGGAAGAGTTCAAGAACTCCGTAATGGCGACCGAAGAAGAAGACGATAAGATCGCACGCAAGATGGCGAAGCTCAAGGAACGGAATGAACGGAAGAAACAGAAACAAAAAGTGACGGCCCAGCCGATATTTAATAAAGAGGTGATAGAGGTCGGTGACAATGTACGCCTTAAAGGGCAGGTTTCCGCCGGAACCGTTATGGAACTACAAGGAAAGCAGGCCGTAGTAGCATTCGGGATGATCAAAAGCACGGTTAAGCTGGAGCAGTTGGAAAAGGTAAGCAAAGGCCAGATCAAACGGGAAATCCAGAAAAGCACGTTCGTCAGCTCCCAGACCACTGACAATATGCATGAGAAGAAGATAAACTTTAAGCAAGAAATCGATGTGAGAGGAATGAGGGGCGATGAGGCATTGCAAAGCGTGACCTATTTTATCGACGACGCCATTCAAGTCGGGGCAGGCAAGGTTCGCATCTTGCATGGAACCGGTACGGGTATCTTACGTCAGCTAATCCGGGATTATCTGCGCACGGTTCCCGGTGTCCGTCGTTTTCAAGACGAGCATGTGCAGTTCGGAGGCGCCGGCATCACCGTTGTTGAATTCGATTAAAAAGAGATCCTTATTATGAGACGGAATGAATATACACACAGGAGAAGACATATATCCAACCGGCATTTATCGGACAAGTATTATTACGCCGGCGAACATGAGACAGCAACCGGCATCCGTCTCACGCAATACAACGAACAATCTTTGCATACGAAAGAGGTGCGGATAACCGACACCTCTTTCAGCAAACTATCCGACTCGGATCAGATCAATTGGTTCGAGGTTAGCGGATTGACCAACGCGGATGCCATTACCCGTATCGTAAAAGATTTCGGACTGCATAATCTGGACGCTAAGGATATCTTGACTCCCCAACACGTGGTCAAGGTAGAGGAATACAAAGGACGAATGCTTATCGTATTAAACTCCTGCTATTACGATGTCAATAACGAGATGCGGTCTGAGCACATCAGTATACTGGTAGCGAACAATACGGTTATCACTTTTACGGAAAGCAACAACCCCGTATTCGAGGCCGCTCATAAAGCGCTACTATCCAACATGCTGAACATCCGGAAAAAAGGCAGTGGATTGCTGCTCGCTTTCCTTCTAAACACGATCATAGCGAATTTAGTAGAATCCGCCTCAAAGGTAGAAGAGATACTAGAGGATATAGAAGAGACTTTGCTCGATCCTAAGAACGATCAGGGTAATATGGGTTCCCTAATCCAACAACACCGCCATGAGTACATGATTATCCGTAAGAATAGCCAACCGCTGAAAGATCAATTCTCAAAACTATTACGAACAGAGAACGGGATTATCACCCCGGATATCCTGCCGATCTATAATGACCTGCAAGACCAACTCCAATTCGTTATCCAAACAACGGAAAGCTGCCGGGAAATCACCTCTTCCCTTGTCGATCTTTATATATCCAATAACGATCTTAGGATGAACGCCATCATGAAACGGCTGACGATTGTCTCCACCCTTTTCATCCCTTTGACATTCTTGGTGGGCGTATGGGGTATGAACTTCAAGATAATGCCGGAATTGGATTGGCGTTACGGTTATTTCATAGCTTGGGCCGTCATGATAGCTACCGGAGTATTGACTTGGCTATATATGAAACGAAAGGATTGGTATTAAAACCAATCCTTACGATCTGAAGAATTTCTTCCTATACTTATAAAAAGTATTCTTAGAGACGTTGAAATGCTCGCAAATCGATCCTACCGATTCTCCCCGCTCCAACATGTTCATGATCTCCCCCTTATGGGCGTCTAAGAAGAACAACTTGGATTCCGAGCCTTTAGGACGTCCCAACCGCTTTCCCGTACTTTTCACCTGTTCCAAGGCGTCTTTTGTACGTATGGAAACCAGACTGTGATCAATCTCGTCTACTTGCTTGAAGACATTAATCATCAATTGGCGATCCATCCGGTCATCGAATATATAACGGTCGTTTATACAATAGACCGTCACGTCCTTCTCCATGCAAACGGTAAGTATCCCCATCAACTCATATAAGGTAAGACACAAACGGGTAATATCCGATACGATCAAGGCATCCCCTTTCTTCAAGCGTTCGAGAACAAGTTTTAACTTTGGTCCCGGCTGTTTCGCTTTCTCTCCGGATACTTCCATGACCCATTTATCCACATGGATATCTTTGGCCGCGGCAAAAGAAGAGATCTCTTCCCTTTGAATATCCAAGTGTTGCCGGTCTGTAGCCACATTTAAATACGCTATCGTCATAAATTTCACTAATTGTTTCTAGCGTGAAGGTACAAAAAGAATGAGTATATCTTCAAGATTATGGGATGTTTAACGCTTTATTTCGTACATTTGCGTTTATATTCATATATTATGATAACACATATACGAGTAGCTAGCCAACAATTGGAACAACCCCGATTCGAGTCCCCGAAAGAGTTGGTCTCTTGGATGGGCGCTATCCAGGCGCAGGAGTATGAGATGGCCAAATGGGCGATCGGTATTCGCTTGAGATCCTCTTCCCTTGAAAAGGTAAATGAGGCTTTGTACAAAGGTGATATTCTACGTACCCATGTGATGCGTCCTACTTGGCATTTCGTGGCCGCCGAGGATATCCGTTGGATGCTTATGCTATCTTCCGAGCGTATCAAGGCTGCCGTTATGTCGTACGCCAAGGGACATTTCGGGAAGATAGAAAAAACGCTGTTCACAAGATGCCTAGATCAGATCGGAAAGATATTGGAAGGATACAAAAGCCTGACCAAACAAGAAGTAACGGCGGAATTGCAAAAATCCGGGATTTTGCCCACCATAGATCACGTAAACCTTTTCCTTACATGGGGTGAGGTGGAAGGCATCGTCTGTAGCGGGATCGATAAAGGAAAGAAAACGACTTACGCCTTATTGGACGAACGTGTCCCTCCTACTCGTGAACTTTGCAGGGAAGAGGCTCTGGCGAGATTGGCATCCAGATATTTTCAAAGCCACTCCCCTGCCCAGTTACAGGATTTTGTTTGGTGGTCCGGGCTAACCGCTACCGAGTGTAGGCTCGCTATCAATCTGATCAAGGCGGAGTTAATAACCGAGACGTTCGATTCCCGTGAATATTTCATCCACCAATCATGGAAAGGAAAAAATGAGAGCGAACCTGTACTGCGTCTCCTCCCCGCCTTCGATGAATACTTGATCAGTTACAAAAACCGCACGGACGTATTGCCGCTAGAACATCATCCAAAAGCGTTCAACCGATTCGGCACCTTCTACCCGGTTATCTTGTATAACGGAAAGATAATAGGTAATTGGAGCCGCTCCATTAAAAAAAACACCATTCAAATAGAAATGGACTTTTTCGAGAAGAAGCCCCGCATTCCAGTGAAACTAATCCAGCAAGCCGAAGCGCAGATAGACGCTTTTTATAGAGGCTTATTGTACCGCCCAGCGCTTCAATGTCGGGAAAAATAATTTCATATTCGCTACGGCCTCCTCTTTCGTATAATGAAAGTCCGCATCTTTATTGAACTCATCGACAAACTGGGCACAATGATCGATCATCTGATCCATCGTACAGTCCATCGTGAAGGCCCCGTCCTTATAACAATAGCAACAATATTCCTCATTCTTGCTTCCGTCATGGTTCGTTCCTAACTCCTCATTCTTTTGCAGCGGCATACCGCAGCTTTGGCAAAATTTTGTTTCCATACTAATTTATTTTATTGGTATATAAATCTTTGTCACTTGCGTATCGTCATCCTCTTCCGAATAACTCACATATTCCTCAAACGCCATTCCATGCCGTTTGGTATAATTGAAATCTATATTTATAGTATTATATAGTTCTTGTAATCCCGCATAACTACCTTTTAAGGTATAAACCGCATATTTTCCTTTCTGCAAACGAATCGTACCGAACATCCCTGATGGAATAATCTCCTTCCCGACCGAAGCGCAAGCGTAAAAACGACATTGGTCCGGATGAGTGACGTTCGGGTCATCAAAACTTAGACCAATAAAGCGGGTGTCCTCTGATAACGCTTGATTCTCTTTTAAGAATCCGATCAACAGATTCCATGCCTCCTCATAGGGTTCCGCCTCACCATATTTTCCAAAAATCCGGATATAAACCAAATCTAAATCATCTACCTCACAAACCTCAACTTCAAGATCGTGTGGATTACTCCACTTCTCGGTCTCTTCTCTCAGACGTGCTCGCAACTTATCCATATAAGCTTTCGGAGATACGCTGAATTGTTTCTTGAACGCTTTCGAGAAAGATTGGGGGTTATCATAGCCTACCCGACTCGCTAGATCTGCCAGACTCATATCTTCCGTATGCATATATAGAACCGCTCGCTCTACACGTTGCCTTGCCACATAAGCATATAATGACTCATTCAAGGCTCCTTTCATAATACGTAGTAGCTGCCGCTCGGACACGTTTACCTGCCCGGCTATTATATCCAGTCGTAAAGGGAGATGCAAATTCGCATTGATATAATCAATTACTTGATTAATTTTCCGTTGATATATGTTTTCCGTATCAGGCTTCATCCTATAGATTCTTATGATGACAAAAATACATAATCCCAACAGACTAACAATTGTCCAATCTCGCCAATTTGAGATTTCCCCTATATTTATTTAAAAGCCATCAACTTCAAGATTCTATAGATTGTAAAATCAGTAATTCTGTTACACTTATCAGTAATTGGTATACAAAAGCAATGGAATATCTTAAATAATTTTGTAATATGAATAAAATCAAGAAAACAAATATGAATATAAAGAAAATAACCATTGCCATGTTGATCACATTAATCTCCATTGGCAATATAAACGCACAAGAAATGAAAACTGAAATTCCAAAAATTAGTGAATTCCCTACAGGAAATGAAAACACCGGGTTTGAACAATATTTCTCGGGGAAGTCTTGGCTGGTGCCATTAACAAGCAATAAGGATTTAAACGTACCAATGTTTAACGTAACGTTTGAACCTAACTGCCGAAACAACTGGCACACGCATACAGGAGGGCAGATACTCATCGCCGTAGGTGGTGTGGGTTATTATCAAGAACGAGGTAAAAGCGCCCGTCGTTTACTACCCGGGGATGTTGTCGAAATCGCACCAAACATAGAGCATTGGCACGGCGCCTCACCGGACAGTTGGTTTTCGCATATCGCCGTAGAATGTAATCCCCAAACCAATAAAAACACTTGGCTTGAGCCGGTAAGTGATGAGGAATATGGGAAGGCCGTAAATGATAAGTAGTAGATTTTCCTTATCGTTTACACAAACCGAGCCTAAAAGACACTCCGGTTTCCCCTAGAAGAAACTGCAGTTTCTATCCTAGCGGGAAACTGTAGTTTCCTAAGAAAGAAATACAAAGAAACTGTAATATACTAGTAAACAGAATATTGAATAATATATTCTCATCCTATGCCCTGTATATAAGACATTTTTCTCACAAAATTCAATCCGTACAATTAATATCATTAACAGATTCATTCTCATACGCAGACTTTTGTGATTTTATAAATATATCACGGTACTCATCAAGTAAGTTAATGTCCTGCAAATCATTAACGCCTAAAATCTCACGGATTAAATCCGCCTTGCCTGCTTCTATCTCCACTTTCGGTATCATATATCTTAATTTAGATTAATAAATAAAATCATCTGTTTGATGTTTTAAACAGACATCGTCACCCTTTTGTTTATACAAAATTTAAATTTAACACGACAAATTTTACAGTATCCAAAATTTATCTCCTTAACTTAATCAACCAATAAGGATAGTCAAATCCCTTTCTAAATTGTTATTCACTAACAAGGATATTTCAAAATCAAAAAATCAATCTTATGGAGAAAAATATTTTCTGGTTAGAAAATGACCAACTCAAAGAGATAGCCAGTTCATTTCGGGAAAAGGTTGAAGAGGGATTAAAACATGAAAATGCGGAGATACAATGCATACCGACTTTTATCTCTCCCAAAACCTCTGATATTAATGGAAAAGCATTGGTTCTCGATTTAGGAGGAACCAACTATAGAGTAGCGACCGTCGATCTTGGACAAGGATCACCAACCATCCATCCCAACAATGGGTGGAAAAAAGACATGTCGATCATGAAATCACCGGGATATACTCGTGAGGAGCTATTTAAAGAATTAGCCGATATGATTGTCGGGATAAAACGGGATGAGGAAATGCCAATCGGCTATTGTTTTTCTTATCCAGCAGAATCCGTACTCAGTGGAGACGCCAAATTGTTACGTTGGACAAAAGGAGTCGACATTAAAGAAATGGTAGGGCAATTAGTTGGCAAACCACTTCTCGACTACCTAAACGAACATTGTAAAATCAAATTTACAGGTATTAAAGTATTAAACGATACTATCGCCAGCTTGTTTGCCGGCCTAACCGACAATAGCTATGACGCCTATATCGGTCTGATCGTAGGAACAGGCACCAACATGGCCACTTTCATTCCGGCGGATAAAATAAAGAAATTAGATCCGAGCTATAATATACAAGGCTTAGTCCCTGTCAACCTAGAGTCGGGTAACTTCCATCCTCCATTCCTCACGACAGTCGATGATACGGTTGACGCCATTTCAGGCAGCCTTGGAAAACAGCGATTTGAGAAAGCGGTTTCGGGTATGTATCTAGGCGATATATTGAAAGCGGCTTTCCCTTTGGATGAGTTTGAGAATAAATTCGATGCCCAAAAATTGACCGCTATCATGAACTATCCGGATATTCACAAGGACGTATATGTAGATGTAGCTCATTGGATCTACAACAGATCAGCACAATTAGTCGCCGCATCGCTACTGGGCCTTATTCAGTTACTGAGATCATATAATAAAGATATACAAAAAATCTGTCTAGTAGCCGAAGGCAGTCTATTTTGGAGCGAGAATAGAAAAGATAAAAACTATAACATTCTTGTTCTGGAGAAATTACAAGAACTCCTTAATGAATCCGCATTAGCGGATGTCGAAATCCATATCAACAATATGAATAACGCAAACTTGATAGGAACAGGTATAGCGGCGCTCTCTTGAAATCAATATGAATGAAGTGAATCTTGAACTATAAAATTACGTTTTTCAAAATAAATAGAAAGTGCGGGTATTCTTTACATACGATACCCGCACTACTTTTTCCGCAGAAAAATGATTGTATAATTCACTCATAGCGCATCGCACAAATGGATTCAGCCCCAGAGGATGAAATATAACCGCAATCATATCAATATTAGCTAGTGGTTTGGATTGGATATCGTAATCAATAGAGAATACCGAAATTTTCCGTCTTATTGATAGCTTCGATCACATTATCTACATTTAGCTTTGCCAATATATTCTTTCGGTGATTATTTACCGTATAAATACTAAGATTTAGCTTATAAGCGATCTCTTTGCTCAGAAAACCTTGCCGAATTAATATTAGTATTTCTTTCTCACGCTTGGTTAATTGAGGTTCGGCTAGAATAACTTCGACGCAAGTATCAGTCCTGTCTTTCTATTGATAACTGTCCGTTTGATTCTTTCGGTAGGCGATACAATCGGGATAATACTTGGTTCCGAAAATCTGTACCCGCTGATATTGTGCAAATTGTATCTGTTCTCATTTATCTATTATGCTTTACTTTGCATTATTTTAGTTTTCAAATATATTTAATGATTATGAAGTTGAAATTTGCCAAGAGAATGTCTTATATAAAGGCTTCGGAAATAAGAGAAATACTCAAAGTTACAGAACGGGAAGATGTTATTTCATTTGCTGGTGGACTACCTGCCCCTGAGCTATTCCCCATAGATGAAATTAACAAAATGAATCAGGTCGTTTTACAAGAAGCAGGAGCAAAAGCTCTTCAATATACGACTACTGAAGGGTATTATCCTTTACGTGAATGGATTGCCAAACGAATGAATGAACGCTTAGGGACATCGTTTGATAAGGATAATATTCTTATAACTCACGGTTCGCAACAAGGATTAGATTTATCCGGAAAAGTATTTCTGGACGATGGTGATATCGTATTGTGTGAAAGCCCCACCTATTTAGCAGCAATTAGCGCATTCAAATCATATGGGAGTGGCTTCATTGAAATTCCAACAGATGAAGAAGGCATGGATATGGCTACTTTGGAAGAGGTACTGAATAATACTCAAAATATAAAACTAATATATGTAATACCAACCTTTCAAAATCCCACTGGAAAAACATGGAGTTTGGAAAGACGAAAAAAACTGGCTGAACTATCTGCTTTATATGATATTCCTGTTATTGAAGATAACCCTTATGGAGAATTAAGGTTTGAAGGAGAGTCTTTACCCTCTATAAAGTCTTTTGATAAGGTAGGTAATATCTTATGCACTGGTAGTTTTTCTAAAATCTTTTGTCCGGGCTTTCGGATTGGGTGGATTGCAGGTGATAAAGATATTATCCGCAAGTATGTGTTAGTTAAGCAGGGCACTGATTTGCAGTGTAACACAATAGCTCAAATGACTATTGCCGAATATCTAAAACGATATGATATTGATGAGCATATTAGCAAAATAGTAGAAGTCTACAGAAAACGCAGAGATATAGCTTTAGAATGTATTGAACGCTATTTTCCTAATGACATAAAATATACTCATCCTCAAGGCGGGTTATTTACTTGGATTGAATTACCCGAAAATATTTCAGCGCATGACATCCTGCAAAAATGCATTGAACAGAAAATAGCCTTTGTACCCGGCAGTTCATTTTATCCTGTTGAGCACAAAGAAAATACTTTTAGAATAAATTACTCTAATATGCCAGAAGATAGAATCATGAAAGGACTTCAAGTAATAGGGGAAGTACTAAAAGAATACATACATCAGTTAAAGTGATTTTTAATTATATCCCCCAATTGTTTTAAACGTTCTTCAAGAAGTGGAGTCCATCGTTGTCCATAGCTTAAACGCATACAATTGGTATATTGCTCTTGTAATGTAAACATACGTCCGGGGGCTATGCTTATTTTTCGCTGCATAGCCCGATAATAAAGTTCTGTTGTATCAATCTGTTTGTCTAATTCCACCCAAAGCATAAATCCTCCTTGTGGAGTAACAATTTTTGTATTCTCGGGGAAGTAATCCATGATGGAATGGGCAAAATGAATACTGTTTGCGTATAATTCTTGTCGCAGTTTACGTAAATGGTTTTCGTATCTGTCATTCTCCATGAAATTGGCAACCGCTTCTTGATTAAGCGCAGGCGTAGAAATAAGGTGAATATTCTTTTGGCGAATAATAGCATGTTTAAATTTGCCGGGAGCAATCCATCCTACCCGATACCCCGGCGCTAATGTTTTAGATACCGCACCACACCATAAAACAAGCCCCTTCTTGTCAAAAGCCTTGCAGGGCTTAGGACGTGAATTACCAAAAAATAAATCACCATATAAATCATCCTCGATCAAAGGTATATCATATCCGGCCAGCATATCAACAACTACCCTTTTATGTTCATCAGGCATACAACTTCCCAATGGGTTATTAAAGTTGCTTATAAGCAGGCAAGCTTTAATTTGTGGTAAAACTTTTTTCAGCGCATCTGGATCAATCCCTGTTACTGGATTGGTAGGTAATTCCAATATACGCAACCCCATACTATTGGCTAATTGTAACATTCCAAAATAGACCGGACTTTCAACCGCAATAGTATCTCCTACCTTAGTAATTACAGATAAAGCTAAAGCAACCGCATTAGTAACTCCAGCAGTTGTCACTATATCATCTTCTGTCAAGTTTCCCTTCCAACTATACGTAAAACGAGCTATAGATTTACGTAATCGCATATTTCCCTGTGTTTCATCATACCGGGTTCCATTACCCGGAAGTGCCTGCATAGCTCTTATAAGTTCTTTATTAAGTTTTGCAATTGGTAATAAAATATCTTCGGGCATTCCTAATGAAAATCGAGTGATCGATTTATCTCCTATTTCTAACGAGCTGTATACGTCAGCAATCAAATCTATCACCTCTTTGCTCTCAGGCTTTACAGACGGTTGTGTTGTCGCTGGAACAGATAGGCGTATGGGTTTGTAATTGACAATATAACCTGATTTTGGGCGTGATATTATAAATCCGTCTTTTTCCAATTCATAATATGCCTGAATTGCAGTATTAAGACTTACACCATTTTCATTGCTAATAGTGCGTAAAGAAGGTAGTTTCTCACCAGCTTTCCACACGCCTTTCTTAATTTGACAGGCAATAGTTCTCGCTATTTCTTGATATAGGATTTCTTTTTTCATACTTGTCAGGTGTTATCTGTATCCTGCAAATATACAAAAATCGTGTCTGTATCTGTTTTGGACTTTGAATTACTTTTACAGAATGACTTTTGTATTGCTTTGCTATTCTTAAATGAAAGAAAGGTATTCGAGTAAACAACTGAATTTAAACACCATTAATAAAAAAATCACAGTAAAACAGGTTTCAGATGATAATATCTAAAATCAATACAGAGATTGAAACCTTCTGCCTGGATAGTGATTTCCGACAATCGTACCCCCTAATCGTTTTTTGGGGAAGGGGGTACGATTTGGATACTAAAGTGTGTCTTTTTGTGCCCCTTTTTTGTCTTTCAGGCAAGACTAAAACATAAAAAAAGTCCTACAATACGTTGATATTGTAGGACTTGTCTCTTTTTTGTCGCCGTTTGGCTTTGTTCTTATGTGATCCGCCTGGGACTCGAACCAAACGTTATTTCTTCCTCAATATCAGTACTTTCAGAAATTTAGGCCTTGTGTCCGTCACGCTTTAGTCCTTAAAAACTGTCTGCTGTTGTCCAGTGTCTGTCTGCCAACATCTTGGGTTCAAATGTACGCATTATTTTGGGATTATGCAAACCGTTGAAAATAAACATTCTAAGGTTAGTGCAAGGTGCAAGCTATATATAGATATATACTTACACCTTGCACTAAATGTAACTGTTGTTCGTACCTCCCCCGCAAGGTAGCTACCTTGCGGGGGAGACGGGGTAAATGTAGGGAAGATTTGCGGAAATGCGATCAGGCGGGGCATATTTATCGAAAACGGTGGATTGTCGGGAGGTAAGGGCGGGGATGTTGAAGGAAATGGTTATTTTTGCAACCGGATAAATCGGCTATGCTATGGATATTTGGAGCAAGAAGAAGCGTTCTGCCGTCATGGCGAAGATACGGAGCAAAGACACGAAACCGGAGTGGATTGTGCGTCGTTACCTCTTTTCGCGCGGCTATCGTTACCGCAAGAATGTAAAAGGGCTGCCGGGCACGCCGGACATCGTGTTGTGCAAGTATGGCATCGTGATTTTCATACACGGTTGTTTTTGGCACGGGCACGAGGTGGATGGTCATATTCCCCATTCCAACAGTGAGTTTTGGCGCAAGAAGATTGAACGCAACAGGCAACGTGATGAACGGAACAAGGGGGAATTGAAGAAGTTGGGCTGGCGGGTGATGACGGTCTGGGAGTGCCAATTGAAGCCGGTGGTGAGGCAGCAGACGTTGTTGGAGATTGAATATCATATTAATCATACGTACTTGGAGCGTTTTAAATCGGAAAAGGTAAAACCTTATGAGATAGAGGAGAAGGAAGCCACCGGCATGGTGGCTGAGGAAAGAGTAGAATATAGAAAATAGATATTGGTAGATACTGGATTTTTGTAGAGTTGTTATTTCTGTTTTTCACTTTTGTGTGATGAAAGGGGGGATTCTGCAAGATTTTGAGTAACTTCGCAAAATGAAATTAGAATAAGTATCCTATGAGTGATAAAAGTAACAACCAAGGTAGAGCCTATGAATTTGTTTGCCTATTGAGCCTTGGCGAAGAGATTGGCAAATTTCGTCCTGTAAATATTGTCCAAAACAGTAGTTATTTGGCAGCAGAATATGCTTGGAATACCTTGTCTCCTGAAATGAAAAATATATACAAGGTGAGTTCTTATACTGCTGTCATTCAAATTTTTGAATTGGAACCCCGTATAATGGAAAAAGGAGGTGACGTGTTGGAATTGCGAATACAATCAGATACTAAGGGGAAAGAAGGAGATGTACGAGACATTTTGATTGTCCGTCATAATATTCAATGGGAAATCGGATTGAGCCTTAAACATAATCATTTTGCAGTAAAACATAGCCGCCTTAGCCAAAAGCTAGATTTTGGGGCAAAATGGTATGGAATCCCTTGTTCTCAAAAATATTGGGAAGATGTAAGACCTGTGTTTACTTATCTTGTTCAAGAAAAAAACAAAAACACATTGTTTGACAATTTGCCTGACAAAGAAAATGATGTTTATATACCATTATTGCAAGCTTTTATTGCTGAAATAAATCTCCAAAATCAGACACATCCAGATATACCAAGTAGATTAGTTGAATACCTTTTAGGAAAACATGATTTTTATAAGGTTATTAGTATTGACAAACAGCGGACAACGCAAATCCAATCTTACAATTTGCATGGTACGCTTAATCGAAATGGCACATATCGAAAAGCATCCATGGAGATACCTATTGCATCATTGCCTACCCGCATTGTTAGTTTGGATTTTGTTCCTAATAAAGCGAATACGGTTGAGCTTTATATGGATGGAGGTTGGCAATTCTCTTTTCGCATACACAATGCAGAGAAGAAAGTTGTCCCAAGTTTAAAATTTGACATTCAAATAGTAGGCATGCCTACTACTATAATAACTATAAATTGTCTTTGGAAATAAAATAGAAATATAATGGAATTAATTAGTCTTTTCTCCGGTGCAGGAGGTTTGGATTTAGGTTTTCATAAAGCGGGTTTCAGAACAGTTACGGCAAATGAGTTTGATGCTAAGATTTGTCCGACTTTCCGTGCAAACTTTCCGGAAGTGAATCTAATCGAAGGGGATATCCGGGATATTCCTTCTTGTGAATTCCCTGATAATATTACCGGTATAATAGGAGGTCCCCCTTGCCAATCATGGAGTGAAGCAGGTTCGTTAAAGGGAATAGAAGATGCCCGCGGTCAGTTGTTTTATGAGTATATCCGTATTTTACGAGATAAGCAACCTTTGTTTTTTGTTGCAGAGAACGTATCTGGAATGCTTGCCAAACGCCATTCGGATGCAGTTAGTGGTTTTATGAAATTGTTTGATGAAGCGGGCTATGATGTGAATTTGAAAATGCTTAATGCCAATGACTACGATGTACCGGAAGATCGTGACCGAGTGTTTTATATCGGATTCCGCAAAGATTTGGATATACATGATTTCGAATATCCTACCCCTTTAAAGCATAAACCCACTTTGCGTGAAAGCATTTGGGATTTGCAAGATTCTGCAATTCCGGCACTTGAAAAGAACAAAACCAATGGGAAAGCTTGTAAAGTCCCTAATAACGAATATTTTATAGGGGCATATTCACCTATATTCATGTCACGCAACAGAGTACGTTCATGGGATGAGCCGGGTTTTACAGTTCAAGCTAGTGGTCGCCAATGCCAGCTACATCCACAGGCACCTAAGATGATAAAAGTTGAAAAGAACTTTCAAAAGTTTGTGGAAGGGAGTGAGCATCTTTATCGCAGGATGACTGTACGTGAAGTTGCACGGGTACAAAGTTTTCCGGATGAGTTCAAATTTGTATACGAAGACGTAAACTATGCCTATAAAATGATAGGCAATGCAGTTCCCGTTAATTTGGCTTACCATGTGGCTATGCAAATACGGAAAACATTGGTAGAAAAAGGAATTGTCCTTGCTTAAAGGTATGAGAGTCGCATCTTTTTTTGCGGGATGTGGCGGATTAGACCTTGGCTTTGAACAAGCAGGCTATGAAGTTATTTGGGCGAATGAATTTGATGAAGCAATACATAAAACTTATCAATTCAATCACCCAAATACTTATTTGTGTAAGTCAGACATTCGAAAATTGAAAGGAGAAAATATACCCGATTGCGATGGATTTATTGGAGGACCTCCTTGCCAATCGTGGAGCGAGGGAGGAAGACAATTAGGATTGGACGATGAACGGGGGCGATTATTTTTTGATTATATCCGATTGATAAAAGAAAAGCATCCAAAATTCTTTCTCATCGAAAATGTACAAGGGATTATAGATGACAAACATTTTAGTACATTCCTATCATTTCTTTCTACTCTTGAAGGAGCTGGATATGTAGTAAGCTATTCTTTATTGAATGCAGCGGACTATCATATTCCCCAAGACCGTTATCGTGTGTTTGTTGTCGGTTTCCTAAAAGAGTTGAATTGTACGTTCAATTTTCCAAAGCCATTCGGAAAACCTTATGTCACATTAAGAAAGGCAATTGGAAATATAATAGAGAATCCTCGCCCATATGCAAATGAAGGTGTGAACCAAGAATATGGGAAGTGGCTTAACCATGACATTTTTGCAGGTCCATGGGATGCAAAATTTATGGCACGTAATCGTGTTCGCTCCTGGGATGAAACTTCATTTACAATACAAGCGCAGGCAAAGAACTGCCCCCTTCATCCACAAGCTCCCAAAATGAAATATGTATCACAAACCCAACGTGTTTTTCATCAAGGAGCAGAATATTTATATCGCAGACTAAGTGTACGGGAGTGTGCCAGAATCCAAACTTTCCCAGATAAATTCCGCTTTTTCTATGAAGATATAAAAGACGGTTATAAAATGGTTGGCAATGCTGTACCACCTCGTTTGGCTAAATTCTTAGCTTTGTCAATAAAGAAAGCATTGGTTTCTGCTGAAGAAAGAAAAGCAGAAACCATTAATGTGTTAGTTGCTTATTACAAGGATAATAATCAACTTCGACAAACTTTGAAAAACAAACTTTATTATGTGCGTGCAGGATTGCGCCGTGGAGCGTTACAAATTCCCATAGGTATGTCCTATCCCATTTATTTACTATTACATAATCATAACAATAAGTTTTTGTTTCGTATCATTTCTGAGTACCCAAAACTAATATCTGCATCCGACTTGGTTAAATTAGGTTTTACGCCCTCAGGTAAGGAATATTTTGCTTTTCGGTTGGAAAGTGTCCAAAGCATAAACATTGTAGGTGTAGATTTGTCAAAAGTGCAGATTAAAGGAAAAAACCACAATAAAGCTATACCATATATTACTCCCATTCAAGATTTTATTTATAGAATAAATGCTTAATTGCATAAAATCTCGTATTCTTAATACTTTCCCTTCTTTGTTTCTGTTCTGAAGCAAATATAGTCATTGTAATTTTCTTTAAAAGAATCGCTTAGAAATTTATTGTAGACAATAGTCCGTTGCATGATTGTCTGCACCCTCATAATTTTGCACCGCTATGGATATAAATGAAGTTTTTGGAAAGAAAGTGTTGGAGAGAAGACAATCTCTCAAAATATCACAGGAGACATTAGCCAATATGGCTGATATTGATAGAACCTATTTGCCTGATATTGAAAAAGGCAAAAGGAATGTGTCTTTAAAAGTTGCGGACAAAATCGCAAAAGCATTGAGTATTTCACTTAAGGACTTATTATAATTATGCCAGATTTTATCAATACAGAACATTGTGTAGAAAAACTATTCCCTGTAGGAACGACTTTCTCTTTTGAGGGGAAAAAATATCAAGTTGCACTTTGTGGGAAACCACGTCCTGCACGCGGTGAATGTAAAACAGATGTTTATATCAAAGGGATAGCTCCTAACGGGGAAGCCAAAGAGATAAAAATATCTGTTAAGCAAAAAAATGCAGACTTTTTAGAAAATAAGATGTCTTTTGACAGAGCTTGTGAAATATTTGGGAAAGACGCCTCAAGCATCATTAAGCAATGTTTACTTTCTATACAGAATTCTTTTGTTACTGATAATTTGGTCTATTTCAAAGAATGTGGCAAAACAGAGGCGCATACAATGAAATTGGGTTGGAAGCTTGAATTACTTAATAAGTTAAGCGGTGAGAAATCTGGTGCTTTAAAACTTACTGAAGAACAAAAATATGATGTTTTTGCTGGAATTAACCTGTCAGAAGATAAGAAAAACAGTTATGTAAATGGTCAAATTATTAATAATTCAGGAGTAGCGAATTATATTTTGAATATTGATGATGGCAATCTAACTCAAGATACATGTTTGAGAATGTTGCAGCCAATAGAAGAATATGCAAAATTTCAAACCATCTATTTTGCTTGCAAAGCTTTAAACTATAGATTTGATAGAAATAAATGGGATGGACCAAGACCTTTGTCTGTATATGTAGATTGGTTTGTTGATAAAGGGAAATTGGATGCACACTTGATTTTTGATAATCCTTTGGAACATAATGGAAATGAAGCTGGAGAGAAACTAAGAAATATTTTGAACAAATTGAAAATTAAAAAATTTGATGATTTGAGAGGTGTATTATCTCCTAATGTAAAATGTTATTTTGGTAAGTAGTTATTCTTACGGAGTACCACTGTTCACCGTGCCGGACAGGTCGAAAAAACAATGTCCGGCAGTGGCTACATATTCGTCAGCCGTGACTATTGCCTTTTCGGGTGAACTGCACAGCACCGGGTAGGTCTTCTTTCCCAGCCGGGTAAACTGTTCATACGCCATGCGCTTGTAATCTTCATCCGCCCCGACCTGCTCGGCATCCTGCTTACGTATCCCGGCAATAGAGTGTTGGGGGTAGTCGCAATCCACCACCGCTGCATCGTAGCCTTTGAGGTAGTAGAGGTAACTCGCCGCCAGCACGGTAAAGGTGGTTTTACCGACCCCGCCCTTTTGGGTGGAAAAGACGATATAAAGGGGTGTGTTCTCGTTTTCAATATCGCTTTCTTTCATTATTGGTTGATAGATTTGTTCAATCCAGCTATATTGAAATCTTGCTTTCAATCAATCAAGCTATCAATATTTCCATAAAACAAGATTGCAGGATTGCAAAATAAACTCATCGGTCGGGGAACGCCCAGCGGCAAGGGGCGGGACCACCCGTCCCGACGAGCGAAAATCTTTAGTAAAGGAATGTCTTTCTTTCATCGGCAACACGACTTCGGAGTGAATTTGCCCAAGGTGTTTTGCGGCACGGAAAACAGATTTGTGTGCCACAAATCACACCTTGCTGTTATCTGACGATAACATGATTTCATCGGCTGGCAGTACGATTTGGAACATCCAGTTTTTGAGCCAACATTTCCATGTCGCTACTTACTTTCAAATCGGTAATCCTCGCATAGATTTGAGTAGTCCGGATATTGGTATGACCTAAAATTTTAGATACTGTCTCAATAGGTACACCATTGGCGAGCAGCACCGAAGTCGCACAAGAATGCCGGGCAACATGATAGGTCAAGGTCTTTTCAATTCCGCAAATGGCTGCGATTTCTTTTAAGTAATCATTCATTTTCTGATTGCTGATAACTGGTAAAATCTTACCGTTGGGCAATTTATCTTTGTACTTTTCCAATATGGCTTTTGGTATATCCAGCAATCGGACGGTAGATGTAACATTTGTTTTGTGTCTTTTCCGTATAATCCACAAATTACCGTCAAATCCGGTACGAATGTCCTCCTGCCTTAACTCGCATGCATCAATGTAGGAAAGTGCCGTATAGCAGCTAAAAATGAACAAATCACGTACTTGTTCCAGTCGTTTGGTGCAGAACTTGTGATTGTAAATAGCGGTAATTTCTTCCATAGTCAGATAATCCCTATCGGTACGTTCAAATTTTACCCGATAAGACCCGAAAGGGTCGGCAGTCACCAAACCCGTATTCTTGGCAAAGTTTACCACTGTGCGAAAGCGTTGTACGAACTTCATAGCCGTATTATGGCTACATCCGTAGTTGTTCTTGATATACAGCAGGAAATCTTCAATGAATACCACATTTATATCTTTTATGAGCATGTCGGAAACGGAGTACTTGAACTTCATAAACTCGATAAGCCGTTTCTTTGTCAGTTCATAACGTGAATAGGTTTTGTCTGTGGTATTCATTTTGACCTTTTGTAAATACTGCTCGTTGTGCTGTTTGAAGAACTCTATCAAAGTCCGTTCTCTTGCTATCTTGCCTAAAAAAGCGTTCTTTACCAGTTCTGCGGTTACATATCCGTTTTGCGCCATTAACGCATGGTAATGTTGATGAACTGTGCTACGAATACTTTCCAGCATAGAATTGATGTGTACAGCTTCTGCGGTTCTGCCGGAAGCCTTGCCTAATTCCACGCTCCAGTGAGCCGGATTTATTTCCAGTTTGGTGTTAAACTGGGCTACAACTTGGTCGATAGTGATACGAACTCTACACAGTAAAAGCAAGAAAGAGAAAAACAAGGTAATTAATTGATTGATAGAAGTGTAAGTCTTTTAGTGTCTTGTGGTGTCCGATAGTGAAATTGCAGTAAAAAGCGGATTAGAGCAAACTTTCCGTTTCTAAAACGTTACCCGTTTTTAATCGGGCAAAATACAGTATTTCAGTGACTGTAGATGACTGGTTACATCTCTGTTTGTCTGCTTGTTACATTGTTTAAATAACTCACATGAGAAGTAATTTTGTCTAATTAAAAATGTGTATGTTATGAACAACGAACTGAAGGTGTCTTTTTACCTGAAAAGAGAAAGCAGACTTGAAAAAAGTAACAGAGAGGATGTAGTTTACCCAATTCTTGGGAAAATCAGCATCGGAAACAGTATCGCTCAATTTTCCTCAAAACTGCATGTTTCCGAACTGCTTTGGAATGTCAAGTCAGGACGGGCTACAGGCAAAAGCCGTGTAGCCATCGAACTGAACAGGGAGATTAATAAGATTAATCTCTCCATACATCACCACTACAAAGATATTTTAGAGAGAACAGGAAAAGTAACTGCCACAGATGTAAAAAATGCCTTTCAGGGAATTGCGACTACACAAGAAACTTTGCTTGGATTTTTTAACGAACTGGTTCAGGAGTTTCACTTACGGGTAGGTATAGACAGGGCACACAGCACTTATGTGAAATACCTGAATGCCCAAATGCACTTGGAACGGTTTATACGTGCCAAATATAATGTTCAGGACATACCCCTGACACAATTGGATTTATCTTTTATTGAATCATTCGCTTTGTATCTACTTGCGGAACGAAAACTACAACCTGAAACAGTAAATGGAAGAATTATACTACTCCAAAAAGCAGTAAGGATAGCTTTATATCGAGGCTTGATAAGCCGTCCGCCATTTTTCGGTTATAAGCCTCAAAAATGTAAGACCAAAATCAAATCGCTTACTGCCGAAGAATTTGAACGACTATTGACAATCTCTCTTGAACGTCAGACCTTAGTATTTGCCCGTGATATGTTTATTTTTTCTTCGTTCACCGGAATGGCTTATTCCGATGTCAGAAAATTTACTTGGAAATATTTGACAAAAGAAGAAGATGGTAGCCTTTGGATAAGTATGTTCCGACAAAAAACAGGTACTCCGTTCAGCGTAAAATTATTGGACATTCCTATCCAAATCATAGAAAAGTATAGGGGTACAGGAAAAGAAGACAAAGTATTTCCAATGACTGCATTAACTAATATGGATATACGGTTAAAAATCATTGCCAAATTATGTGGTATAGATAAGCCGATTGCCTACCATTGGAGCCGTCATACTTTTGCAAGCCAACTTTGCTTATCACAGGGAGTTCCTATAGAAACTGTCAGCCAAATGATGGGGCACAGGGATATTCATACCACACAACGGTATGCCCGTGTCAATAATGACAAAATAGCCAATGATATGAAAATATTATCGGCACGGGTAGCTGGTAAATACACTTATGTGGAATAATCAAAGAAACCGTCTATGAAAAAGAATAGAAGCACATTCAGTATCTTATTTTATCTCAACAGGAGTAAAATGAAAAAGTCGGGAAAATGCCCTATAGTCAGTAGAATTAGTGTTGATGGAAAAAGCACAACATTCAGCACGGGTTTAGAGGTTTTGCCCGAATATTGGGATGTTAAATTGGGATTAGCAACCGGAAAACCTAAAGAAATAGACAATATCAACCGACAAATTGAAAGTTACCGAAACGAAATAACCAATCACTATAAGGATATGGTAAATAATAACGGCTATGTCACGGCTGAATATCTTAAAAATGCACTTCGAGGTATCGGAACGCATCGTAACACCTTACTACAGGAATTTTCCGAATATCTGGAAGAGTGCAGGAAAAGTATCGGTATAAACATGGTTCATTCCACTTACCGTATGTACTGTGTTGGCTATAATCATTTGAAAGACTTCGTATTATTAAAGTATGGCGTAAAAGACGTTTCTTTTGGGCAGATTGATTTTAGTTTTGTGGAATCTTATGATTATTACCTAAAAATAGATAAAGGAATGACCCCACGCAGCGTTGAAGGAAATGTTCTCGTATTTCGTAGAGTTGTCAGACGTGCAATAAACAAAGGAATAATTCGTCAAGACCCTTTTTTCAATTATGTACCAACACGTGTACGCACCAAACGTCGATGGCTTTCCAATGAGGAAATAGAGAGGATAATGCAAACACCTATAGCCCATCAGCGTACAAACTTTGTTCGTGATATGTTTATTCTGTCTTGTTGGACAGGATTGGCGTATGTGGATGTTAAGAACCTACGAGAATCCAATATAAAGGAGATGGAAGACGGCAGTAAATGGATTATCATAAATCGCCAAAAGACAGGAACACCATCTTATATTCCACTTTTAGATATTCCGATGCGTATTATTGAGAAGCACAGAGGGACGGGTAAAGATGGAAAACTATTCAACCTGATGAATAGTCCGGAAGTTAATCTCTACTTGAAAGTTATTGCAAAAGCAGCAGGAATAGAGAAACGCTTGACCTATCATGTGGCGCGCCATAGCTTCGCAACGAGTATTTGCCTTACACAAGGTGTTCCGATAGAGACACTTAGCCAAATGATGGGGCATACTAATATAAAAACAACACAAATTTACGCAGAGGTCACTAAAACGAAGATTAATGAGGATATGACAAATTTAGCAGAACGGATTGAGGGAAAATACCAACTGCCCAAATAAGTGCCCAACCAATATCTTTTTTCCTTTTTTTCTCTGATAAACATCTCACATATGGAGAGAATGAATAAGGCAATGCTTTGGGGGAATTTACTCTTTTTGTGAAGCAAAAAGGAAGAAATTCTCCCAAACCCGTAGGGCTTAGCATTGGCGTTTCAGGCTCGGAATATACCTTTGTGTTCAGAGAAAGAAAAGAACTATACTACTTTCTTCTTTTTGTTATTTGATTCGTGCATTTTAGCTTCAAGATGTATATCTTTGCTTAGAAATTCAATAATTAGAATTAGTATGAAGGTATACATCGACTTAAATATATTTGACCGACTTGAAAAGTTGGATAGATTAGACCCAACAGAAAAATCTTCATATCAATATTTGTCTGATTTATTAACAAGTAAGCGGATTATTACAGCATATTCAAATGCACACTTAAATGATTTATTTCGTGGATTCCAAAAGAATCCTACTTATATAGATGGTCATTTGCTGAATATCCAGCACTTCACAAACAACCTTTGCATCTGCCAATATTGGGGTGAAAAAAATGCGACTTGGCATTATCGAAATATTTTTGATTTTTTTGAAGAGAAGAAAAAAGACTGGGGGCATGAACCAATCTCTTATGAAACATTGTTTGAAGATTTTCCTTTAATGCAAGCGACTATGGAATTATATAAAAACGTCCCCTTGCCTTCTGAGTTCAGAAAAGGATATGAAAATCCAATATTTGGAATAATGTTTCCTTTATCTAAATTACAACCCAATATGTATGCATTGCAAACTGATATTTTTAATTTTCAAACTCGCCTTAAATCAGACTATGGACTCTATAAATCTTTTAAAAGTCATCTCATAACAAGTTTAAATAAACTAAGAAATAATAAAGAACTTATTAAGTCTTTCAATTCAAATTTCAAGAGTTTACCTCAACATTTGGAATTAACAGATTTCTTCGATTTATATACCCCAAACAACAAATGTAGTGAAAATTTGATGTATCAAAAAGTTATTGAAATATTTTTCAAATTTGATATTGCTGGATATAAAAGTGATGGGCATTTTAATAATATGTTTGATGATGCATTGCATACATTCTACGCAGCCCATTTTGATTTCTTCTTAACAAATGATGATAGGTGTAAGTATAAAGCGGAAAAAACATATAGTAAGTTGAGTATCAAAACAAAAGTATTAAAAATGGATGAAATACATTTTTTGGAACAGTAGTTACAATTATTGTTGACAATAATTACAACTTACGACTTTTTTTCTTTTTGAGTTTCTTAGCCTGTGATTCCTCTGCCAATGTTGCATCGTAATTATTGCCATCTCCCAATGAGAAGATAGATAAGAGAGAATCACCACCACTGTTATTTTGCTGATTGTAAGACAGCTTGTGTTCTTGCTTGCTATCAAGATTGCAAGAAATCTTGTTTTCTTTTTCACTGGATTGATGAACCTCTTTTTTATTTTCGCCAGTAAAATATTGTTTTGGCTCTTTTAATTCCCGTTCCTGCATTTTCAGTTTCTCATCAATGCTTCCGTTCTTCATCGTGTTGGCATATTCAAAGGATTCAGATAATTGGCGGTTGTAGTCGAATAGCTTATCAAAGCCCTGTTCCGCTCGTTGGAATAGGTTTACACGGTCAAAACCACCCGTAACCGTTCCTTTTTTGGTGTTCTTATGATTGGTAAGCGGTGATAGCTTCTTTTTGTTTGATTGGTCTTTCCGGCTAACAATCAAATGACAGTGCATATTCAGTTCATTATCGGAACGGCTGCGGTCGAAATGTATCTTTCCGTAGAACTTTATATCCGCTTCGGATAATCCTTTGTTGAAGTTCTTGGCATATTCGGGAATAAATACTTCTCGAATATACCGCTTCATGGCTTCGGCTTTCTCCTGTTCGGTGTTCCCCATTGCCCGAAGTTCGCTTTCCGATGGGCTGACATGGATAGCGAAAAATTTTGCATCTGTTTTTAAGAGTTGCCCGATATTGCTATCTATATCTTTTATAACCTTTGATTTATAGATATTCTCCTCCGTCAGGTTGAAAAAGCCATCGGTATAGATACCCTGCTGCATCCGTTCCAAATCTTCATGCTCCATGTACGACGCTAATTGCCGGCTACTTCCTGCATTGTTATATGTTCCTGCCGATGGTGGGGCAAAATCTATGTGCATGGTTCTATGTGTTTATCAGATTGATAATTTCCGCCTTTAGGTTCTCTTTCCGTTTGCCGTCCATCACACCGCAAGCGGATAACTCCGAATAGAGTTGCATCAGTTGAAACAACTTCTTATAATCCCGTTGGTGTATCTGATACAGGGCGTTGAGTTGTTTTCCCTGCTGGTTGATTACATCGGCATGTTTGCTGAACTGTTCACTTACTTTTTGTAGTACGGCTGTTTGTTTTCCCTGATTAGATTCTAACCACGAAAGAATAAGCGTTTCTAACGTCTTGCCAATAGTATCAAATCGAACTGCAATAGAATTTGCAGTTCGTATCATGGGATTTAGTTGTTCTTCCTCGTAGTGACGGATGAAGCGGATAATATCGTCCTGCCGTTTGTTTATTTTTGCCAGTTCCGATTTTACGGATTCCGGTGCTTCCGATGGGTTGATACACGCTTTATCAATATAGACAAATGCCAAGCGGACTATTTCACCTTTTTTCAGCGAATAGCGTTTGCAGAGTTTATCTATCAACTTTCCCGTCTGTCGGTCTATCCCGATGGTGGTAAGTGAGGATATATTACTGGTCTTATCCATGATTATAACTTTTTTATAATGGAAATGAGATTTATTTAGTTGATAATAAGCAAAATACATTTTCGACTTATAATAACTGTTATAAACGGTTACGACTGTAACCCATTAAAGCCGAAGGTTTTGCCCCGCAGGGCAAGAGGGAGAACAGGACTTGTCCAGTTCCCTCTTGCTTCATTTAGCGAAATGAGCCGAGTCGTAAGGCAAGGTGGTTTCTGCTAAATGGGGAGCGATAGCACTTCATCAGGCAGTAACATTACCCACCTTGTTTTGCTTCGATTTGCATATCGAGTTGATTTTCCTTTTTGAACCGTTCATAGGTCTTACTGTCGGCATTTTCTTGAATAAATATCCGAATGTCTGCTGCCCGATAATAGGTTTTATGACTTATCGTAAAGTAAGGAAGTTTGCCACTTGCCCGATAGCGTTGCAGGGTTCGGAAAGATACTTTCAGCAGGAAAGCCAAATCTTGATTGTCGAGTATCTTATCGTTTTCGTCCAATACCTTGTCTGTATTGATAAGGGATTTTAGGTCTTGCCCGATTTCGGAGAGCTTCTTCGATAGCCGTTCCATCCACTTGTCGAAGTTTTCGTTGTCTATATACATTTTGCTTCATTTTTTAGTTCAACATTATTGTTTTCAATCGATTGATGAAGCAAAGTTCGGCAAATGAGTGTAAATAAGTTAGGGGTGTACCACTGGTACACCCCCATAAATAGTTGCTAAATTGTTGATTTACAAATAGCCTTTCTTCTTACTTTCTTCGATAATAGCTTTACGAAGTGTATCTAAAAATTCAGTTACTTTGGATGGCTTACGCTTAATAACACTTTCATGCTTCTTGTGAACATCCCCCAATTTGATATTGAAGAGATATTCAAATGCTTTTCCAATTTCTGTAAGGGGGGATTCTGTTCCAATATGCGTTACTACTCTCTTAGAAAGGAATAGTCCGCTAACAAGCTCCATTATTTCAATAAGATAAGTTTTATCTGTTAGGTGTAGCGGGGATGATGGTAAGCTATTCTTTCGGTTCTGGAATTGAACCGGATATTTAATTCGCATATTGAGTATACGAAGTTCTGTGTTTACAAGTCCTATTGCTTCATCAATAAGCAATAACAAGGCATTTTTCCCCCTGCTCAAATTGTACACGATGCGATTTAAGCCTGTTAAGTCCAAAGGAGAGATAACGTAACAATACAGCGTAGTCTTGTTCATTTATAGCAATGCTTGCCAAGTGATTGGCAAGTTCTTGTAATGCTGCCGTAAAATCATTTACGGTAAACTCTTTTTGTGAGTATTCCGACAATAACCGGAAAAATCTCTGTTCGGATAATTCTTTCATGATTCACACAATTAAAGATGTCTTTTGATTCTAATATTCTGTTTTTTATTTATGGTATCATTATATAAACTCCCATTAAATTTTTTATATTGAGCGTTTTTATAGATTTCAACCAGTTTTTTACTATAATCCTGAATCACCGCATTGGATTTTTGGAATAAGTTGGTTGCTAAGATTCCGCTTCCCAATATGCCGGGATTACAGACTACTGTATCTTTTTTTATAGCATTCATAATCAGCTCTGAACACGTATAATCCTTAATGCCTGCCTTGTTAAATTTCTCAGACATGGATTTATTGAGTACCTGTTTATCGTTAATGGTCATAAATCCATACCACAACAAACACTTCATTCCCAATTTGGTAGCACTGATTAATACATCAAGATAAGTATTTGCATTGCTATTGGGTTTATCTATCTCGTAAGGATCTATATGTAGAAACGTGGATTTGGGTAATGACGGCAATAGCTTTAATACTCCATCAATCGAATCGCAGTTAAAGGTTCTAATTGATGGTACAACAGCTTGGTGTCTTACAAATGATTCAATATTCTCCAGTGCCTCTTTTTCTAAATCAAAGAATAGACACCCCTTAACATCATTATTCAATACTTTCATGGCTAATGCTGGAGAACCTAAATAGTTTCCATTTGCCATGCTTTCACTCTCTAATTGATAATAAAGGGAGTTTTTTAGTGTAGCATCTTTATTCGCTTCGTTCAGGAAGTGATAAATACCATATTCTTGTTCGGGAGTATGTGTCATTGTATAGATGGCACACGCTGAATTTGTTTCTACATATATCTGCGGTTTTTCTATTTGAAGAACCTCGCAGAGAACAAGATGTTTGAGAACATCGGGTTGTTTGCCGAAGTGAGTGTAAGTTACCATAATAATTCAGTTTATCATTATGGTGGCAATATTAGGTAGTAAAAAGCGAAAAAGCCTTGACGAAAGTCAAGACCTCTATTTTCGCAGTTGTTTTTTGCGGATTCTACTTAGAGTTTCAGGAGTTACACCGAGAAAAAGTGCTATTTCCTTTAAAGTTATTAGTTCTTGCAAATTAGGACATCTCTTCATTAACGTCTGATAGCGTTGTTCAGGAGTATCGCAATAGAACCCTAATAAGCGTTGGTATATCTCTGCAAACATGGTTTCGGCAATACGCCTGCCTAAACGCTGTGTTTCCATATCGGTTTCCCAAAATTGGTTGAGTTTGCTTAGAGATAGTAAATAGACCTCGCAATCAGTTGTTGCCTGTATGCTAACCGTTGCATCGGTTCTATTAATTAGAGATGGATAATCACATACGAAATCATTTTCAAAACTGTAACCAACAATCCATTCGTTACCGTTCGTATCTATGCGAGTAAGACGGAATATACCAGATGCAACAAACCCTATATGGTTAGTTTTATCGTTTTGACGAACCATATATTCATTTTTTCTAAATACTTTTAGTGTGCCACTTTCAAGAAATAGTTTTTCTAATCTCGTAGTATCTACACTCTTATTCGCATTGAATTTATCCATGTTAAATACTTTGTAATTGTAAAGATACGAAAAATGACAGCAATATTGAAGATAATAATTCAATCGGATTTATTCTTTTCAACCATAAAATCTGAAATCTTTTTAAATCTTGTACTCATACCATGCTTATATCCTAACTTCCATGCTTTCCGCATAATGAATTTGTTAAAAGGTAGAAGTTTATTTTGATCTGACTTATCACATTCTAATATATAGTCGTCTATAAGATTATCTAACTGCAATCTACCATTATGAAAGTAATCCTCTAATGAAAACATCATTTCAAAAGACATCATTACACATTGCTTTACTAAATATTCATCAGATATATTCTTTGTTTGTTTCAATTCTTCAAATCTACACCTTAGAATATAGTTAACTCCTTCAATATCAAAACAGCAGTCCTGATAGATAATCACTGGATAAACATTGAATTTATCAACAGTCTCAATTTTATCTGCTTTCTTAATTATTATATCCAGCTTAGTTTCAATCACATTTAGCAGTTGGCTAATTCCTTTTGCTTGGGCTTTTTTCTTCTGCTTTCCTGTGCTTTTTTCAATTGTTGAGCTTTCAAATAATTCAAGAATTTCCGATTTTATTTGTGCTATATTTTCGCAATGCTTTGTTTTTGCATCCAACATTACATCCTTAAATTCAAAAAGAAATATATTCTTCCCTTTTCTAATATAGAAATCAGGTTCTCCATCATCTAAAAATATTTTTAAGTCCTGTCCTGAGATTAGTTTTTTGCATGTTTTAGAAAAACAACCATTTACTAGTTCATAAAACAAATAATTTTCAGTAAATACATTTCCAACTAAGGCTTTTAGCTCTGGATAATTATTTATTTTCGTAGTTTTTTTATCTTTCATGAGTGTAGATGCAAAATCAAAAAGAAAACTTTGAAACATCTTATCTATAAAAAAGCCCATAAAAATAATGCTATACGTATTATCTCCACGATAATATATAGGCTGACTTCTAAGACATGTAAAATCTAGAGTTCTTTTGAATTTCTCTATATCAATACACATAAAATCTAAAAACGTCTTCCCATAGTAAAAGTCTGGTTCTATCTTTATTGTGTTTGTACTTCCTTCTTTGTTTGTAGAAAGAGTAAGGTAGGTTTCAAATACAAAATATAGATAGTCATCCCACTTCTTTATATTTTTCTCTTGTAAAAACAACTCTAAATAATTTTTAAAGATTATATTCTTCTCACAAAAGGTCATAAAGTAGTAGAATCTCATAAACTCAACTCGATAATCTTTGGGGTAGTATATATCATTATACCTTAACTGTTCAGGTAGATATAAAGCCATTAAAGAATCAACATTACTAATTCCATCCAACGACTTTGTTGTGTACCTCAATTTTTCATCACAACATATTAAATACGCAATAATCAAATTAGAGAAATCATCTTTAGATTCAAACACATCAGTGTCATTCTCGTTATGGCTTTCTAATAAATATTCTATCAAAATAAGTAATGACACTTCATCTATAAATACATAACTAGAAAAATTGATAGATATAGATTGCAAGTAATTGGTTATAATATGCTGCAATTTTTTGTTCATTTGAAATAGCAGAGGAATAAAAAAATCAGCTTCAGTTTGATTAATGCTCATCATCTTCTTTTTAGTAAGCATATATGAAGCCCAAGCAATTGCACTTTTTGAAGGGATAATTTTAAGTATCTCTCGTAATGTATCTGTTCCACTAGGAAAGATACATGAATATGATATTTGTCTTTTGATTAGCAGTTCTTCCATTATCACTAATTTTCCTGCTAAGATACAAAAATGATAGCTGCAAACCTTTTAATCATCAATAATTTAATAGAGAATGTCTCTGTATATGTCTTGCTATACTTTTGTTTCATGCTAAATTTTGCATAGTATTTTGTCAGAGTTGTCAAATGTTTCATAATATCATAGAAAACTTATTTGCTTATTGAACAATGATTCCAATAAAATATTTACCTTTGTAGAGAGTTATTTGAAGCAATGGAAAAGTACAGCAGACTAAAGAAGTTCGCTCGTTTCTACATCGTTACCCATTGTTCTTTTTCTTTCGCCCAAATATCTATTAATCAATAGATAAAATTAAAATCTTCTACTGTGATACGTGCGATAATCGGTGCGTTACCGTTCTTCTTTACTGCATTTCGTTTGACGAAATAGAGTAGCTTAAAAGTACTTCTCATAATCTCTTTTTTTAGTTACAAACTTAAATTGATAAACTGAAAATGAGATATTTGCAGTACGGACAAATCAAGACAACAAACCGCCAATT
>OBXI01000225.1_pt1 | contig 66451 bp, 69 predicted proteins | sample 1538161 | NCBI WGS metagenome assembly OBXI01 (sample SAMEA2580142, study PRJEB22360) | human gut metagenome | biome: human gut; feature: human-associated habitat; material: faeces | place: Denmark | collected 2008/2010 | reverse complement strand
ACAGGGAGAAATCATATTATACCAGCCGGATGAAGCGGTCAAGTTGGAAGTGAGGCTGGAAGATGAAACCGTTTGGCTGACACAGGCGCAAATTGTGGATCTTTTTCAATCCAGCAAAGCAAATATAAGCGAGCATATAAAAAACATATATGATCAGAAAGAATTAGAGGAAAGTTCAACTGTTCGGGATTTCCGAACAGTTCGACAGGAAGGCAAACGGCAAGTGATGCGCAATCTGACTTATTACAATTTGGATGCGATCATATCCATTGGGTTTCGTGTCAATAGTAAAAGAGGTATTTTATTTAGGCAATGGGCGAATAAGGTTTTAAAGGACTATCTTTTAAAAGGGTATTCCATTATAAACGTTTGTCAGAACTTGAAAGGACTGTCGCTCAACATACCGAGAAGATAGATTTTTTTGTGCGTACTGCCTTGCCCCCGGTCGAAGGCATTTTTTATAACGGCCAGATTTTCGATGCGTACAAGTTCGCTACCGATCTGGTAAAGTCGGCCAGGCGTTCGATCGTGCTTATCGACAACTATGTGGACGAAACGGTTTTGCTCATGTTGAGTAAACGCAGCGTCGGTGTCTCGGCCACCATTTACACCCAGCGTATCACGCAGCAACTCCAACTTGATCTTGACAGGCATAACAGCCAGTACCCACCTATCGACATCAGGACGTACCGGGACAGTCACGACCGTTTCCTGATCGTTGATGAAACGGACGTGTACCATATCGGAGCCTCGTTAAAGGATCTGGGGAAAAAGATGTTCGCTTTCTCAAAGCTGGATATTCCGGCGGCTGTGATAACCGACCTGTTATAATATCCCTTGTCTTATGAATGTGGTTATCTATTCACGTGTAAGCTCGCAGTCGGCCAGGCAATCGACCGAACGGCAGGTTGTCGATCTGGAGAGGTTCGCAGCCGGACGGGGGTACGAGGTGACGGCGGTCTTTGAGGAAAGGATAAGCGGACGAAAGGCCAATATCGAACGCCCGGTTTTAAGCCGTTGCCTGGAATACTGCACGGATCCGCAGAACCGGGTGGATATGTTGTTGCTGACCGAGATCTCACGCCTGGGGCGTTCAACCCTGGAGATCCTAAAGTCACTCGATACGCTGCACACGCATAAAATATGCGTGTATATTCAAAACCTGAACCTGGAAACATTACGGCCGGACAAGACGGTAAACCCCTTGTCCTCTCTGATCACTACCCTGTTGGGGGAACTGGCCGCGATCGAACGCCAGGGGATCATCGACCGCCTTAATAGCGGACGGGAGTTGTACATCCAGAAAGGGGGCAGGCTGGGACGGAAGCCGGGAAGCCGGAAAACGGCCGAACAGAGGAAAGAGGAATACCGGGAGGCGATCGCTTTGTTAAAGAAAGGCTACTCGATCCGGAACGTGGCGAAGCTCACGGGAAAGGCCGTTTCGACGATACAACAAGTAAAAAAAGACTTCATTAGTAGCTGATTATCAGAACAAATGTTGTATTTTTGCAACAAATACGAGTAAATGCACATAATTAAAAACGAGTATTTACACGTGTCTAAAAACGAGTATTTGCACGAAAATAATCAGAATCTAAATAAAAACGGTTATGGCAACAATGGCGGAGAAAATGGCGGCTTCACTGGAGGAATTAAGAAAGCTTCAGGAGAAAGACCGCTGTGTCGTCCTGCAAGGGACGGTCGAGATAGGGAGGACGCATTTAACCCGGCTGTTGGATAACGGCTGGTTGCAGGAAGTAATGAAAGGCTGGTATATTGCGGCCAGGCCGGGAACAGAGGGGGACACGACGGTCTGGTACACCTCATTCTGGTATTTTATCGCGAAATACGCGGCTGTCCGGCTGGGGGAACAATGGTGCTTGACGGCCGACCAGTCGCTGGATCTGTATTCGGGGAAAACGACCGTGCCCGTGCTGGTGATTATCAAGTCGCCGAAAGGCCATAACAACACGCAAAAGCTGATGTATGATACCTCGCTTTTGGTGTTTCAAAGCGAGATTCCGGATCAGGTATATAAAGAGCCGGAATACGGCCTTAATCTCTATCCGCTTGCCGAAGCCCTGGTATATGCCACGCCGAGATATTTCCAGGTGGAGAGGATCGCGGCCCGTACCTGCCTGGCCATGATACGGGACGCTGCCGATATATTAAAGGTACTGGCGAGAAACGGGGCTTCGCTTCGTGCCGGAAGAATAGCCGGGGCGTTCCGGAACATCGGGAACAGCGAAATCGCCGACTGCATCGTTTCCACGATGCGGGGGTTCGGGTATGACGTGAGAGAAGAAGATCCGTTCGAGGATCAGCCACGAACGCCCCTTGTTTATGAGGTGTCGCCTTACGTCACACGCTTGCGCCTGATGTGGGAGAACATGAGGGATAAGGTTGTAGAACTGTTTCCCGAAGCCCCTGGAAAGATTGATGACGTGGAGGGGTATTTGAGATCCGTCGATGAAAAGTATTCGGAGGACGCTTATCATTCTCTCTCGATCGAGGGATATAGGGTTTCCCCGGAACTGATCGAGAAAGTGCGTGTCGGGAACTGGAAGCCGGAGGAAGAAGATAAGGAGCATAAAAACGCGCTGGTGGCACGTGGGTATTACCAGGCGTTCCAGGCTGTCAGGGGGACGATCTCCGATATACTGAAAGGAAAGAACGCAGGGGAAGCGGTAAGGGCGGATCATCCGGTCTGGTATATGCAGATGTGGATGCCGTTCGTTACGGTGGGGATCTTGCAAAGGGAGGATCTTGTGGGTTATCGTACCGGGCAGGTCTATATACGGGGACCGCAACATATCCCGTTGAACCCGAAAGCGGTCAGGGACGCTATGCCCGTCCTTTTCGATCTCTTGAAGAATGAGCCGCACCCGGCGGTAAGGGCTGTCCTGGGACACTTCTTTTTCGTGTATATTCACCCCTATATGGACGGGAACGGGAGAATGGGACGGTTCGTCTTGAACGCCATGCTTGCGTCTGGAGGCTATAACTGGACGGTCGTTCCGGTGGAGCGTAGAAAAGAATATATGAAAGCGTTGGAAAAGGCCAGCGTGGAAGGGGATATTTCGGAGTTTACGAAAGTAATCGCATCATTGGTCAAGTAATGAATAGGGGAGTATATAAAAACAAAACCCTGGAGTTTGTCTTACGACAGGGACAACAGAGGATTACTACGCAAGTATAGGGAGTATATCTCGTTTATACAAGGATTTTATGGCTTTTCTGGATTGATTTTAAAAAGAATAGAGGTTTGTTCCCTAGAATGTAGTATTTACTACTTTTAGTATTTTAGTGTATTAGTACAATTTTGTAAGTTTTATCATGGCAAAAGAACTGATCCGTGTCCCCAGGTATAATTCCGTGCTGATTGAACGGTTGTATGAGGCAGGTGGAAACGTCATGCTCGATCTGATCATATACCTGGGCAGCTATCACCTCAAAGACTTGTTCGGGACTTCCTGGTTCTCCGTAGAAGACTTTTGCCGTAAGATGGGGTATGACCGTACCAACTTGCAGCGCAAGCTGGATAGCCGGCAGCTTGCGGCCATGTTCGGAAAGAATATGTAGCCGGAATATGTATGTACTGGCACGGCAGGACAGAGAATCAGCCATCCTATCGAGACGGTTTTTGAGGCGGCTCTCTATAAACTGGGATTGGAGAACCTCTGCTATCCGACCATTGGCGAGGATGGCCGTACATCCTATAATTTCGTGCAGATCCTGAAACGTTTCGACATAATGACCGATTTCAAGACGAAGAAGTCAACGAAAAGGCTGTACTCGGCAGTGGTAAGCCCGGAGATAAAAAATTTCATGTTCTCGCTCTATAACCTCTTGGAGCTTCAGGATTACCGCAGCATGCCCAGCCGTTACCGCTATTTCTATCTGGAGCTTTCCAAGATGGTTTACCTGATCAAGTATAAGACCGCCAAGAATGAGGCTCCTTTTTATGTGCTGACAGTCGATCAACTGGCTAAAAAGCTCGGCATAGAGATTGCCGAACCCAAAGACCGGAAAAAGAAGGTCGCCTCGATACTGAAAAAGATGAATACTTACCTGAAATATACCAATTTCAATTTCTCTTTTGTGAAAGGCGATCATGAGAGATGGGTATATACCGTGTTGTTCTCGTTTCCTAGGCATACGCTGCACTATTTTGATGAAGGACAATATGCTGTCGTAGTGAAGAAATTCTATAAGAACCTGCTTGGGCTGTATGTCGAGATTGCCTACCCGGACACGGATATGGCTGTCAGGAGGAAGAAGATCAAAGAGGTGGAGGAAGATGCCGGACTGTATAAAGAGTTCCTTTTATGGGCAAACTCCCCGGAAAGCGTAGAAAAGAAAAAACAAATATATATCAGTGATTTCGTGGCTGTATTCGGCAGGTTTCCGGAAGGATGGGCACAGGAAGAGTTGGAGAGTGCCAATGGAACGGAAGTTGCTCCTGCTCCTGAAGAGTTTATATCCCCGGAAACGGACGGGGCGGTGAATATGGACAATCCAGCTGTGTAGAACCGTCCACTCCTTTTGCTTTAGTTGTGTAAAAATGTCCGGTTTCACTGGTCAGCTGTGTAAAACCGTCCACCCGTTGATGAAAGGAATAGGTAATAGCTGTTTTTTATATGTCAGTATATCAGTGAAATAAAATAGAGAAGTTTTTGAATAAAAGGCATTGGCTGTGTAAAACCATCCACCAAAATACATAATAAAGACCTAAACTCCTAACCCCTTTAAATATCCCCAAAGAAATGACCGGGAAAATTTATTTTCCCTTCACATGCCCTATACATACTTTCGGAAAAAGATTTTTCGGAAGTATGTGTTGATTTTCACGTTTTTTTATATGATTGGAAGGCGGTTCTGTTCTTTTGTATCCCAATTGGTTTTTCAGGGCGTTCCCTTCTGGCCGGACTATTCGTTGCAAGTCCTCGTTACCCTCCGGGCTTTTCCCTGCTATCCCTAACGCTCTACGCTCCGGCTATGCCGGAAGAGAGGTATGATGATTTTTTCTTGAACTGATAGGAACGTTGCGAAGGTAGGCGTGGACGGAACGCCCGATATTGAAAAGCCAAATCTCCATCCTCCCATTCCGGGAGGTAGTATTTACCAGTTCAATCCCGTTCTGATCCGTCTTTCCCGCTTTCTCTTCAATGCACTGTTCCCAATCAGTTGAGGAAAAATTTATGGTTGGGGCGACAAGCGATGTTTGCGAGTATTAATCTTTTAATTTTTGGCAGTATGAAAACGAAGAGAACCGTATTTGAGGTGAATGACGTTTATCGGGTGATGGAAAACAGCGAGTTGATTTATACCTTGACGAACAGTGAGAAACTGAAACGTGAAGAATATAAGTATGAACAGATGGAAATGGACGGGTTGTTTTTGTCTGATGTACTGGAAACACTGACACCCAGCCGTAAAAAAGTCGCTTATGCGGCGATTGAGCTATATAAACGGCTGAAAGAAGGGCAAGTTGAAAGTCCTGCGCTTTTATCCAGCAATAATGTTTATAAAATGATGCATCCTGTTTTGTCCGATATAACTACTGAAGAGATGTGGGTGCTGTTGCTGAACAGTTCGTCCAAACTCATCCGTAAAGTCCGTATCTCATGCGGTGGGATAAATACCGCCCCTGTGGATATACGGGTTATCATGAAGCAGGCATTGTATTATAACGCCGTATCTTTTATCATGGTGCATAACCATCCGTCAGGGGCACGCAAGCCCAGCGGTGCGGATGACCGTTTGACGGAAGCGGTTAAAAAAGCCGCTGAAACATTAGACATCCGTCTGTTAGACCATGTGATTGTGGCAGGCAATAACTATTATAGCTATGCGGACGAGGGAAGATTGCAAAAGAGGTAAAGGTGGACGGGAGAAATCCCGTCTGCCCGGAATTTCGGCTTCGGGGTTCTTTTTTGGCAGTTACCCCAAAAAAGAACCAAAAAAATGCTTCCCAGACTATCGATGCGACATCGTAAAATACGCAAGGACGTGGCTTTTCAGAATAAATACATATCTTCGCGCCAAAGGTGATCGGAATGAATATATTTTCTGCTTTTGATACAGGCGTTATGGTGGCTCTTTTACTGGGCATTGAGTTTCTTAGAAGTGATATCCGAACGATTCTCTATTGTAAAAGGAATGATCCCAGGATTCTTAAGAGTTGCTTATATACGCTGCTTATATTATTGACCAGCCTTTATTCTATTGTGGCCGGAGCCATGCTTCATCCGGAACCCGTACCTGTTTATGAATTGATACCCGGTTTTCAAATAGGAGTTTATGGCTTTTCTTTTTCGTTTATATTGCTCGCTGTTGCATGTCTTTATCGTAGAACATTACCTTTTGTCCTTTTGGGGTACGCTATGATATATGTAATCGGTGTATTGATACCATTGCTTAGGTATGTAGTGTCTATGATGGATTATTTCATTCGTACAAGGGTATAGCAGGTTAATTTCTTGATTGTATCGGATTGCCCTTTTTATGGGCTGCCTCCCCCGGCTTCTTTCCTCCGATCCGAGTCCGGCTTTTTGCTCGGCAGAGGTTTCTGGATTCCGTAAATGGCAAGTTACAGCCAAGTGTCTTTATTATATGAAAAATAACGATGAAGAAGTGTCGCCGTATACAGGCCACACCGATTGTTTAACGCATGAATTCCTCAACACGGCCTATCCTTGCCTGAACGAGAAGCAACTAGGCATCGGGGAAACAACGATCACCGGCCGGAAAGCCCTTGTCAACAAGAAAGGAATGTTCATGATCGAGGAACTTCAGCGAATCGCCTTGCAACGTTGCACGACCGCCTGCGACGCGATCCGCTTAATGGATGATACATACTGTAGTTATACCAAGGGCAACCCAATACCATTGCTTCCCAATAATATCTCAATCCTCAGGAGCACCATCAACCTGAACCTCGACTACTTTTTTTCGAGTATCCTTAAACCATTTTTGGAAAATGTTATAAGGAACTTTATTCTTGACACAAAACGATTGGAGAGATTCTCCATGAGGCAAAGCCTCGCTCTGGTACTGAAAGTAAAACCTTTCTAGATCTTCACTGTATACATAATGCTATAATTTTGATTGGCAGCGAAGGTATTCCTTTCAATCAATAGCCAATTTTTGACTGCTTACCGAACATTTGTTTTTGCCGGGGACGTGATTCCTTTAGTAGCCAGCGTATCCCCGGAATGGATATCTTGCTTACGACACCTATCCGATCACTTCTTATAACGAGAAAATACGAATGCTGGAGGAAGCCGTCCGGGAAGAACAAGCGATCATTTATTGCCACGACGCTTATATGTGCTGTTCCACAGTAAAAAAGGTAAATGCTTATTATCGGAAAAACTTTATTGTCCAATACTGTGATATTCATTTTATTCCTTAAAACGCATTAAAAGTAAAATTCCATTATCTTCCTCATCGAGTTCCAGTGCTAATTCTCTAAGCCTCCCTCCCAATTCTCCCTTCTCCAATGCCTCTCTCAAGTTATCCGCAGAATAATAGTACACAGAGGAAGAAATGTTAAAATCAGGATCGCTAGGAAAATCCTCATTAATAATAGAGACCCATTTCATTTTCCCGGCTTCCCTATCATATATATAATCCTTCTCTGGGAATCCTTTATCTTTATCAACATCATATATCATCTCTATGAGAGATATCAATATATCATTTTCGGTCTCTTGATTATAACGTATCAAACAAGGTATCTCTTTCTTTCTTATTTGTGGAGAATATGCCAGAAATGGACGTAAACGCAAAGTCTCACTTAACTCATAAATCGTATCATGAGAAGGTTCTGAATATATCCATCGATCATTTCTATGAATAATAGTTCGCAACGGAGCTGTTCCCCCTTTCATAAATGAACCGTTTTGTTTTGTGATTGACAAACTTCGATATCTATCACCTGATATTGAATCCAATCCGTAGATTCTGTGAGGAATCGTCTTATGAAGTAAATACAAAAAGGAACTCTTTTCTTCCTCGTCACGAGCATGACATAAAAGTAAACTATCGTTATAATTATACATCTCTGCCAAATATCCTGCTACCAGATCCAATGATCTCACAAAAGTTCCATCCGGCTTATACACATTAATTCTACCTGTTCCTACGGCCTCGCAAAAAAGTTCCTCCTCTTTTTCATCATAAGCCAAACGCCCAATGCCCATATATTCTTCCGGGGCACTCCCTCTTCGGTTTATTAAGAACCGCTTCTTGCCTGTACAATCAAAACACATAATATTTTTGTTCTTGTAGTTTTTAAAAATAAAAAAACTATCCGTCACACAAGAAGGGTTACCTATAACAAGATAAGAGGAATCAGTATCCAATTTCACATAAGAGACATCCGAAATCGACCGCAGCTCTATTCTCTCACAAATAGAGGAACCCGGCATATTTATTATCGGCAAATTATACTCTGAAAATTTCTCCGATCCAAAATGGCAAGAAAAGAAAAACAATGAGCAATTAAAGAAAATCCAAAATTTAGACATAAATACATTTTTTGCTCCACTTCTAAAAAGAAGTGGAGCGATTAATAATCAATTTAACTGTTCACTAGACGTAGATTGCCATGCCTTTCTCGTATTATCATTCTGGCCAACACCAGAACAACTACAACTACATCCTCTAGGAGAAATACCACCTTGTAGCTTAACAAGTTCTTCCTTTCTCATTTTCTCAAATCTTGCAAGTTTCCCCAATCTTAGATCTTTCATACCCATTACTTTTTTTAATTAACAATTCAAAACACAGGATTTATCGCATAATGCCAATTGATTCATAAATAGCTCATAATTTGACGGTGGAGGACAAATATATTTATATACACATTTAGAACAAGGAGCTCTGTTTCTTGTATAAAACCAAGATGAGTTTGGATTCACCAGAGACTTATGCACAAAATAAGACAAATCATATTCTTTTATATTACCCATTTTTTTAAAATGAACATTATTATATATAGAACCATCTGAAAAAACCAATAATTTCCCAAAAAACAACGTATTCAACAGTTCATTTCTATGTATATCCTGCATAGAATCAATACTATTTAAAACCTCTTTCTTTTTCAAGAATACATATTTCTTAAAAAAAGGCATATTCTTTCCATTAAATATTGGTCTTATAACATAGCGACAATTACTTAACTCGCTATTTATAAAAGAACAGACATTTTCCAACTCCACTTCATTCTCAACAAAAAAAGTCAAATCCAAATCTTTCAATATAGAGAAATCTATTTCAGATATTTGAACGCCAGCTATTATAACCGATATTCTATTTTGAAAAAAAGAGCATAACCGAGATGTCAGTTTCCGTATATTATTATAATTAACAACCAAATAAAAATCATTATCATATTTATTCAGAATATCAATTAGCTCATCCGATTTTGCATATATTTCATCTGTTACGACAAGATTTATCCTAATTCTTTTTCGAGCGAAGTCTAATTCTTTTAGTATTTTTGTTATAACAGACAAAGCTTCATTTCTAATTACATTCCTGTTCTTTGTACAACAATCAAACTGCTTAAAATAGTTCACACAAGATTCGCAACTAGAAGAACATGAACTATTTGTATGTATTGTAATTTCATGCAAATAATTTAGAGGATCATCAAAAGATGCATATTTCCCCTCTCTCACATCATGCATGATTTTCGCATTAGAAGTTATCTGTATAGGTTTAGAATCTAAAGTATCTGTCACAACAAGATCCCCTATAAACTTATGCCTCACCTCTCCTATAAAACGCTTAAACTCAACAAGACTAAACAGATTAGGGTCAACACTAGATACACCAGCATTTAAAGGACTCATGAAATCTCTCAAAAAGGACAAAACTTGTTGATCTTTGCTATATATAAATTGTTTATCCAAAGTGTTTACCAACAAACACTCCCACTTATTAACCTCAACGTAAACATATGGTTCCACATAGAACCATATATATTTAGATCTCATGTTCCTCATTGTACCTTTATTTTAAGTATTTCATTAACTTGAATCGGATTTAACTCCAAATAATCGATCTTACGCTTCAAATTCTCCGTGAATTTATTTTCATCCTCAAATGCAAGGCAACTCCTATCACCTAATAAAGAGTCAAAAAAACAAACAGGGCAATAAGGCAATCTATAACATTTTTTGCAGTCAGAAAAAGACGAGTATATTTTTTCATTGTATATATCTGCAATATTTATATAATCTATATTTACGGAATTGTTATCAACATTTCCTAATACATTTCGGTGACTAATCTTCTCACAAGCTAAAATATCACCATTTGTACTTAAAAAAAATTTTCTACTGAAAGGCCAACACGTACCACTAGGTGTATATACTATATCATTTAAACCTGTGTTCACAAAAAGATCATTATATGTCTGATACTGAATATCTAAAAGAGCATTAGCAAATTTGACCATTTCCATAAACCCCGATGTATAAGGATGCAAATTTTCAGTTATCGCATCCAAGTCTTTACCTTCTATCAAATCATCGGGCATTTTTCTATACATCGTTTTAAACGTCTCTTTCTGTGATTCCTTTACATTTCTTGTACTCAATGGGCTAAATCGAGGTGTTTTTCCATACTTTTTCTTAATAAAAGAAAACACGGACTGTATATCATTCTTTCGATGGATAACAACATTAAAATCTACATTTCGTTCAAAATGTAACGGATATTTATTCTTGTATAAGTCCAAATTATTGATTATTTTATCATACAAATCTCTTCTATCCTCACCCACTCTATATACTGAAGCATCAAAATCACCGTCTAGACTCACAAGAATTTTAAAGTTTTTATTCACTAAATCATCAAGATATTTGTCTAGTAACAATCCATTAGTGGTCATGGAATAAGTAAAACGCAATCTATCTGATTTCAGATGTTCCGTATAATTCAACACTTTTTTTATAAAGGAATAATTAAGCAATGGTTCCCCACCATAGAAAGCTATATCTACTTCTTTTGAACACAAAGTATCCCCCCATAGTTCCATCAAATAGTCTAACAGTTTTTTTGCCGTCTCAAATCCCAGTTTACCTTGTTTGTTTATTAAGGAAGATTCTTCGTAAAGATCATTAAAACAACAATATTTACATTTCAAATTACATGAGTTCGTCACCTCAAAAATTATCTGGCCTACGTGAATTAAACTATCTCTTACTTGAGATCTATCAAATTTCACAATTTTATGTTCAAAGGTTTCATTATTGAATAGTCCATGTTTTTTTAAATAAGCAACTTTTCTCTCATAATATTTTCGAGATTTACCGGTCTTATACTCGTCTTTAAACATCTGACGTATTATATGCGACATTTTCGGATGAACAAACGAAAGACTTCTTCCTCTATAAGAAAATAGATAAAGATTACCTTTCCTTGATTCTATAAGGTGGATTGTATTCATAATATCAGTAATATTTTCGGCTACAAGATAGACTAATATATCTAAAGAACAAAATAAATCAAGATCAAAATCTTTCTCTAGTGCGACACAATATCATTTCTATGTAAGATTTATGATGTGACAGCAATAAGATGTATCGTCTTTCATTTTCATACATTACCAGTTTTTCCAAAAAAGTAAACACATGGGATGATCGCACATCACGGGGCTTTCCTCAACATGGACACCCCGCGGGTGAGTCCGATACTCGCATAATGGCACCGTAGTGCCGCCTCCACCCGTATCTAACCTTTTTCGGAGAGGAGGCAAAGGACATGGACCTTCCATGAGGGGACACGAGAAAGCGTTTCCGGCGGCATCAATAAATGTGCCCTTCCCATAACCATGTAATAGCCCGCGGGTTTATATTACGCTCTGTTATTCATAATAAAGACAGAACCTGTATGGCAACCATCAAATTAAAATTCCGTCCGTCGACGGTACGGGGCAAGGCGGGTACGCTCTGTTACCAGCTCTGCCACCGTCAGGAGAACAGACAGATCACCACCGACATGCGGATATTCCCCGAATGGTGGGACGAAACGAGACGCAGGCTTGTCACTCTCCCCGGCAATGAGGAGATTATCACTGGCTATCATAAGCGCACCGAGCGGGAGATGCGGATTGTCCGTGAGATTATCCGCGAGCTGGACTGTGGCGGAGAGGCGTACACCTTATCCGAAATAATCAACCGTTACCGCAGCCTGCCTCCCGAACCTTGTTTCTTAGACTATCTCGGGAAAGAGGCCGGCCGGCTCAGGGAGAACGTGCGATACGGCACCGCCCGTAACTACCGGCGTGCGATGGAGAGTCTCTCCACTTTCCTGAACGATAAGGATATCCCTTTCTCCGCCCTCGATTCTGCCCTGGTCCGTCGCTACGAGGCATGGCTGCGAGGGCGGAAGGTGGATCGGAACAGCTGCTCGTTCTACATGCGGGTTCTGCGTGCCGCCTACAACAAGGGCGTGAGGGAGGGTCTCGCGACGCAGGATTTCCCGTTTGGTGGGGTCTATACGGGCGTGGCCCGTACGCCGAAACGCGCCGTGGATGGGGAGACTGTCCTCGCGTTGCAACGGCTGGACCTGTCGGTCTCGCCCGCCCTCGCACTCTCAAGGGACCTGTTCGTGTTCGGCTACTGCGCCCGGGGAATGACGTTCGTGGATATGGCGTATTTGCGAAAGGAGAACGTGAGCGAGGGACGGTTCACCTATCGCCGTCACAAGACCGGCCAGCGTCTGACCATCCGCGTGGAACCGTGTATGGAAGCGATACTGAAGTTGTACACGCGGGCCCGTCCGGAAAGCCCCTACGTCTTCCCGATCCTTACAGACACGGATCCGGAACGGGCATACCGCCAATATCGGACCGGGTTGAACTACCACAACCGGAAGCTGAAACGGCTGGGCGGACTGCTCGGCATACCGCTCCCCTGTCCTCCTATACGCCGCGCCACAGCTGGGCCACCGCCGCGCGTGACCGTGGCGTGCCATTGGCTGTCATCAGCGCGGGAATGGGACATAGCAGCGAAAAGACTACGCTTATTTATCTGGATTCTTTGGACAATGCCGTGATAGACAACGCAAACGAGCGGATTCTAAGGGATTTGAACGATACCGTTTCTAAGTAAGATGTGGTACAAATATATGGTAAAGGTAATAATTTTCATTAAAAAAAGCAATGAGAAACAGCCGGATTTATTTTCCTGTTTTACCCCCCCCTGTTTCAATTTACTGATTATCAGTATATTAAAAATAAATATAGAATGATTCCAAATAATGGAGGAATAAGGATGCGGGATGGAAGGAGGCCATTCCTTTTCCCTATCCGGATGTATTTCCGAGTACGGAACCGAGCAAACCGAGCAAAAAAACACTTCCGTGTCGATGTATACGACTGGCTATCAATGAAAAAGAAAGATGTACCGTCTCTTACTTAGAAACGGTACGGATGCGGGGGTTACGGATCCCGCCCACTGTAGTCAGGGGCGGCCCACGTGCCGGGATTTCCATAAGGGGAACAGCCGGATTAACCCTGATTGCTGCACCTTGCCGGATTGGAAAATACGGGAGGCGCAGGAATGAGAAGTATATCTTTTTTTCAACCCGTCCATCCCGATTTTTCCATTGGAGACAGAAGCGCATACCGCCGAACACTGGTTCGCCCTGAAAGTATTCTACAACAAGGTCTTCGACATCGAAGAGCTGTTGAAAAAGGACGCCCTGCAGACCTATATCCCCTGCGAGGAGGCCCTTGTTGAGCGCGCCGGCGTGCGGAAGAAAGTCCGCCGCCCGCTTATCAGCTCGCTCATGTTCTTCCGTTCCACGGCCAGGCAGGCCACGGAAGTGCAGCGGGTGCTGACAGACAAGGTGATCCTGTATACAAGGCAGGAGGGACTGAAGAAAATTCCTTTTGCCATTCCCGAACGGGAGATGAACATCTTCATGCTGGTCACCTCGTCCGGCGAGCGCGGGATGGAGTACCTTGGCGAGGACAGCCCCAAGTTCCACTGCGGTTGCCGTGTGCGGGTCACCGACGGGAAGTTCAAGGGCGCAGAGGGTGTCATCTGCCGCATCAGGAAGGACAGCTGCCTAGTGGTCGTCATCCGGGGCGTATGCGCCGTCGCCACCTCTTACATCCCGCGGGCCTTCCTGCGACGGCTCGGAGAAGATGAAACCGTGTAGGATTCGGGTTAGGCGGACGGGTGGAGAGGTAAGGAGACCGCAAGGACGCCTGTCCCCTCGTCAACTTGTCAACTCATAAATCATAACTCAAAATGTCTTCCCTTCCTTCCGGCGTTCGTTTGGTGCGGTTGCTGAACGAGCATTTAAATGATATCATGAACCGCGAGCGTGCGAACCAAAACTCGATTCACCTGTATTGCACGGGTCCTTACTGGGTCGCTTTCGAGCGCTCGGCCTATCAGTTGCGCCGCACGTTCCCGGACAGCGAGGTCATGCCGATGCGCTTGCTCGGCTACCCGTTCCCGGTGGTGATGGTATCCGTGACGGATCGTTCGCTCTGTGCGTATGCAAGGAGGCACATCTTGCGAAGAGACGATATGGATTACAAGCAATTGACCGTACCCGGACTCTCCCTTGCGGACTACAGGGAGTGGCACGCCGGCGAGGTGAAAGGGTTGCCTTCATTAAATAAAATAGTATGAGTGCCATGCGGAATCATCTTTGAAGGTGAAGGATGGGAGAAGAGATTTATTTTCTATTTTTGTTCTCAGATTTTAGTGTAATACCATTCCTTCGCAGCAGACGATACACTGTTCCGCTACTGCCTATATTTAATATTTTCTGTATCTCCCTTACCGGTGTTCCGGATTCATAGAGCTGGATGCAGCTTTTCTGCTTGGCGATGTTGTTTTTGTTGATAAGTGTCTTTCTGCCGAATTTGACACCTTTTTCCTTGGCGATTCTTCTGCCTTCTTGGGTTCTCTCATAAATAAGGTCACGCTCAAATTGGGCGAAAGCACCGAGAATGTTGTTCATCAGTTGGCCGATTGCGCCTTCCGTACTGATGTTGTCTTGCAGTGAGGTGAATTGGATGCCCCTATTCTTGAAATCTTCCAATAGCGTAAGGATATTCTTCAGCGAACGGCCAAGCCGGTCCAGCTTATATACGACAAGCGTGTCGCCTTCCCGGAGAAAGTTCAGGCAGGCATCCAGTTCCGGGCGGTTTTGTTGACGTCCGGTCATTTTCTCAGAGAAGATCTTCTCACATCCGGCAGCCTTCAACGCTTCCAGTTGCATATCCAGATGTTGTTCCTTGGTGGAAACACGGGCATATCCTATTTTCATCCTGTTTTGTATTTAGTTGTTTAATGAAGGTTTTAATTCTTCACTTTTTCAAACATGAAGACATTAATTCTTCATATTCCTCACGGCTGTATTGGTTGAACCCCTTTTGCTTCATAGCCAAAAGAAGTCTTTCCAATTCTCCGATAGTTACTACCTGTTTGCCGATAACGGTAAATTGTTCCCATTCTCCCTTTTCGTTGAGCAGGTATTCCCGGTGTGCAAAACAGTAAAGAGAACCGTCAATGTCATTCCGTTTTTGCCATTGACGCAGGTGCTTCAAACTGGTGAAATCACGGGTGACAGTACGTGGAATGGGAACCAATACGTCAATTTCCATCTTGAATTTTATATTCTCTTCCGTTTCTCGCATGGGTGATTAGCTTATTTTATAATACATCAATTATTGTATGGACAGGAAGTTCCAGTTTGGAGAAAGCAAACATTTTCTTGCCCAAATCCTTTAGCGATGCCCCAATATGATATACTTCCGTATTATCAATGATTAAGAAGCGGTCGTGACTGTCTCGGTACGTCCTGATGTCGATAGGCGGGTACTGGCTGTTATGCCTGTCAAGATCGAGTTGGAGTTGCTGCGTGATGCGCTGGGTGTAAATGGTGGCTGAAACACCGATGTTTCGTTTGCTCAACATGAGTAACACGGATTCATCTACATAGTTGTCGATAAGTATAAGTGAGCATTTGGCAGACTTTATTAAATCTGTAGCAAACTTATACGCATCGAATATCTGACCGTCAAAGAAGATACCTTCCACCGGAGGCAATGAGGTGCGCACAAAGAAGTCTATCTTTGCATCATGTTCAGCAATGGTTTTCTCTATTTGGAAGAATTTATTGTTCATTCTATATTCCATGTCATTGAGCCGTTGGTTTATAGAATAGCCTTTCAATAAATATTCTTTTAAAATTTTATTTGCCCATTGCCTGAATTGCGTACCTCTTACGCTTTTAACTCTGTATCCAACTGAAATTATTACGTCTAGACTAAAGAACTTGACAGGCTTATCGGAATTAGCAATGTGCAAAAAATGCACATTGCTTTTCTCTTCCAATTCCTTTTCCTTAAAAACGTTATTTATATGTTTGGTTATAACGGTTCTGTCACGTTGAAAAAGTTCTGCTATCTGCGCTTGTGTGAGCCAAACGGTTTCATCTTCTAAACGTACTTCCAACTTTACAGCTTCATCCGGTTGGTATAGTATGATTTCTCCTTGCTTCTCCATTATATGTTTCGCTTTTATTATGTTGCTGCAAATGTACGAAAAAGAAACATCATAAAGTCTGTTTTTCCGTAAGTATTACTTCAAAAGTTTGTTTCCTTTTTATTTTAATAAAACAGAAACATTCTGCTGTCTCAAAAAAACAGTTGTCTGTTTGTTGTTCATATTTGGGGTATCAAATAACTAAAATTCAAATGGAAACACAAATCTATATTTTAATGTTTAATGCACATTTGTTTGTTAACCTAGGTAATAGTCGCTATATTTGTTCAGCTATGCACATGGATATAGGGAATATTATAATCAAAGGAGAATTGACTTGAATATAACTCAGGGAGATCTTCGGATATGTCCGGTGTAGAGCTGAGAGCCGTTAACAAGACTGATAACCGAAAAAGGAAATCATAGCAAAGGTAAAAGTTGTGAGAATGGAAAATAATACTTCAAATTAAAAATAAGACCATTGAAGCAAGGTTATGAAAGATATACATTATTATTTTATTTTGAATGTCGGTGCAGCCGATGGTGGGGAAGTTTCCCATGCGGTGTTTCAGGGAAAGATAGAATATAAACCGGGAGCTTTTGACGCTTTCTGGGATAGGGATGAAGCGGTTTCTCGATTAGAAAGTGAAGAGATCCGCAAACAAATGGTAGAGTTAGGTGTGCAGATGGAAATTGTACAGATACCTTAACCGGAATAATGGTTTTATAAAGCTTGTATTGGATGCCAGATTTTAAGTAATCCATTGGACTAATTATCTTTGTACGCTAATTTTAAATTATCAAAGAAAATGACTAAATCGGAAATCGTAAAGGAAATATCTGCCAGAACTGGCATCGACGGCAAAGCGGTGCTTGCCGTGGTTGAAGGATTCATAAACGAGGTAAAGACTTCGTTGGGTAAGGAGGAAAATGTCTATCTTCGTGGATTCGGTAGTTTCATAGTGAAGAAGAGAGCGCAAAAGACAGCCCGGAATATCTCTAAGAATACTACTATGATTATTCCGGCTCATAATATACCGGCATTTAAACCGTCTGACGAATTTTTGAAAATGGTAAAACAATAGAACGCATAATAGGTAAACACAATGAAAGATCAGTTACGATTATTGAGAGACTGTATCAATAATGATCGTCCGGCAGTTATCTTTCAGGGAGACGATTTTTGCGCTCCTGAGATTTTGGAGGCAGCTAAAAAAATCTATCGCAAACATGGTTGTTCCGAAGAATTTCTTTTTGACTGACAGTTGCTTATCAATGAGGTGAAGGCTTACCAGTTAGAAAGTCCGGCGACTGTCGAATTGCCGAAACTCTCCCCAATGGAAATGGAACTGGTGCGGGAAGAGATGAATAAACGCTAAAAAAATCTTCTCATTTAATACGCGCCTTTTATTGTTCAGGCAGCGTATTGAACGAGATGGCATTAAAATGTTGGCGAATCCGCTTTTTTCGAAAGTTCCTGCCAATAGTTGAAGTCACTTGCCGAAAGATGCTCTTTCAGCCAATCACGCATACCGATATCGTTTCTTTCGTTCACATATCTCGTAAACGGAATCATTGTCTTACATGCTTCAAATCCAAGCGTTCTCATTTGGCGTGAGATATTGGGAGGAAGACCTTCCAACCTCTCTTTATAAGGCCATATCTGATAAAATTCAACATGTATTGGATGGATTGGTTACTGATGATTTGAACTTGTTGCAATTAACTTAAAGAACAGCAGATGGTGAAAGTCGTTCCAGTCTTTTCTTGAGCCACTTGTAAGCATGATATTCTGCCAGTTCGTCGACTACGTGCCATTGCGTGAAATCAGCAACGGCCTGCATTCAGCCAACGGCAACTTGAACCACTTGGGCATCCCATGTGCTCCCTCCAAGTCGAACCTCTCGTACCAAAACGAGAAACGCTCCTGTGAGTTCTTCTGCGACTGTTATTATGCACTGCTGAATTATTTCGGACAGCTTCCTCTATGAACGTATAGAAGAACGTAAGCGGTTGAGCAAATACATCTTGTACATTTGATTTTTCCCAAGAGAAATCACTCTGCTTGAGTTATGTATATGTGCAGTGGTAAGACTTATCGGTTCGTCAGAGTTTCAGGTTGCGTGTACAGTTTGTCTATGGACAGTCCTGGGATTGTCCATAGACATTCCCGGGACTGTCGGGAGAGTGTCGTGGCTTTGTCGGTATCCACCCCATCTGTCAGGAAGGAGCTCGGTGAGTTTTTTCTCTGACTTGGGAGTAAGATAATAGGGAAGTTTGCTGATTACATCATTCAGCCACTCACGTGGATTGACTCCACATTCCTTACAGGAATCGAGTAACGAGCAGATGACAGCCGTGTTTTCAGCCGCTTGCTGATTTCCACAGAACAGCATATTCTTTCTGGTCAAAACCATAGGTCTAAGTGCGTTCTCCGCCCTGTTGTTATCTATAAAAATTCTTCCATCGTACAGATAATGCCTCATTCTTGGTATGAGAGGATAAGCGTAGGCTATAGCCTTCCCCATCAGACTGCGCTTAAGCACTTTGGGGTATGTGTTCTGAAGCCAGAGCTCGAAGGCGTCAAGTAGCGGACCGGCCAGACGTTGCCGTAGCGCTGCACGTTCCTCATAGGAGAGTTGCCGCTCATCAGCCATATACTCCACGTTATACAGATCTTGTATAAATTTAAGTCCTTGCATGGCATATTCCCGGTTCTCTTCCCTGCATGACTCTATGTGGCGTCTGATATGTGCGAGACATCCGCATAGGCACACGTCCTTTCGGTTCTCAAAAGCGTCATAAGCGGAGTAGCCGTCACACTGGAGGTATCCTTTGAACGTTTTCAAAAGATCGACCGCCACCTTTTGAGAACGCGATCCGTTGGCATAATGGAAGAAGAGCAGGCGCGGCACCGCCGCTCGTACTATCCAGATATACTCCTTTGCCGCCTTATGCCTGTCATGGTCTATGACCGGGAGAGTGGTTTCATCCACCTGTATGTAGTCAGAGGAGAGGACTTTCTTTTTGAGTTCAAGGTAAAGAGGTCTTAAAAGTTCACAGACCGGCTTGAACCAGCCATCCAACGTGTTTCTCGACAGTTTCACTCCCAGGTGTTCCGGTTGCTTGACCTGCCGGTAAAACGGAACGTGATACTCGTATTTCTGTAAAAGTATCTCCGCGAGCATGGAAGCCCCGGGCATACCTTTATATATGGGCATCAACGGCAAGGGAGCGGTAACTACCATCCGCTTCCCGTTTTCAATTGCCTCCGTTTCGTCTTTGATTGCATACGTGGGGCGTACCGTGTCTTTTACATAGAGATACCCGGGTTTCATCTCAAGGGTTCTGGTGTGTTCCTCGCCTATCTTGACGTATTTGCCAAGGTCGAGGTCTTCCGGCTCGATGACAACCGTCACGACCGGAAGGTCGTCCATGATGATCCGGTTGCGGCGTGGAGTTTTACCGGCGACTTGGGGTTTGGGGGTGATAATCTGCGCCGCCTTGTTTCTGGCCGCTTCGATTTCCGCCTCTATCTGTCCCAAGTCGCCGTAATCAAAAGGGAGCATGGGGTCCCCGTTGTTTATAGGATTGCATTTCTCGCTCATCTTCCCGAACACTTTCCTTTTCAACCATGCAAGGGAAGCGTTCAGTTCAACTATCGTGGCACGGAGCTCCTCTATGGTCTTGGCCTGGGACTCGATGATCTCACTTTGCTTCCGGTTTGTCTCTATCAGCAAGGCAAGCTGTTCCAGCATGGGGTCCGTCACCCGCTTCGGCATATCTTCTTTCGTTGTCATTCAATATCCTGTTTGATTGTATAAAGGTAGTGAAAAACAACCGGAAAAGCAAGCCGGCAAGCTATTTGTTTACAGATATTTGCCAGTGTCTTTCCAGATCGGAGAGCCGTCTTTGCCTTCCCTTCCGTTTGTCCTCGTTGATGCCTTCCACCATGATGACAAGATCACTCCATGTCATGGGGTACGAGTGGGTTTCAGGATCATAAGCGGGGATTTTAAAAGTTCCTTCCTCAAGCAGTTTCTCGTACATCACCAGACCTCCCGTTTCCGCGTGCAGAAGCTTTATACGGTTTTTTAGCCTGTTGATAAAAATGTACACATCTCCATTCCGGACATCCCCGTTCATTTTTTCCCGGATCAGACCGCTCAAGCTGAACATGCCCTTACGCATGTCGGTACTGCCGGGGCATAAAAAGTAACGCGTGGAGTCGTTCAGGCAAAACATGTTCCACACAGTTTAGTGAGCAGGCTCAAAGCGGCTTTACAGCCACCCGTGCCCTTAAATTTCATTTTAATCCCGTTGGGAAGCTCCAGGGATATTTCCGAGTTGTCAGTACATTTACCGGAAGTTTTCTCTGTCTTTTGCGGACACAAGGCAGGTTGGGACTGAAACGTTGGTGCAGATACATTGTTGTTGTCTATGCTTATCGGAACAAAACCATCCATGCCAGCTGTGGGAACACTTCCAGATTTAAGCTCCTCGTCCGAGATATTGAAACGTGAGCGCCAGTCGTAAAACTGGGAACGGTTATATCCTTCATTCGCACAAAAATCCTTTACCGTTAAGTTGCTTTGGCGTTGTCGAAGAAGAATATGGAAAAACTCCTCCCTTGTCATATATTTTGCCATAAATCCTTTTTGCATACAAAGATAATCGGGAAAGAATATTATGACAAGAGGTATTTGATCAACCGCTTACCGCAGAATACACACCCGGAGGTCATGGAAGAGACTGGTTTGTCGATCCGTAACATTACCTATTTCGATAACCTGCCTTGGCCCTATCCCAGCGGATTGATGATGGGCTTTGTGGCTGATTATGCAGGCGGCGAGATCAAGTTGCAGGACGAAGAATCAAGCTCCGGAGCCATCTTTACTAAAGAAAACTTACCGGAAATCCCCCGTAAACTGAGCATGGCACACCGTTTGATTGATTGGTGGCTGGACAGTAGCCAGCATCAAATATCTCGTTCGATGTAAGTGAATTTTGTTTGCCCGATACGGAAATGGGTACCGTGGTAGAGCCGTATCTTTTCGTTGGGTTTCATTTCTTTCTTTCGAGTAAAAACGCCCTCTTCCAAGGCAATGAGGTAGAGATGTCCACCCTTCATTTTCACTTCTGCGATTTCCGGGGCGATATCGCTCTGCAAATCCCATGTGATTTGGAGGTCGCAGTTGATCGATTTTCCGATGGTAAACTGTCGGTTGTGGAAGATTGCGTTGATCCATTTGTAGATGGCGATGTCCATCGCTTTGATTGGCCCTTCGACCCGGAGGAAGTAACATTCCGACTTCGGGAAGGTAATGGCGATGCTGATGGCGAACCCTACGCAGTAGATCATGTAGCTGAGGAGCATATCGTCGCGCGTGTCAACCAGCGCATTCTGCGAGTTATCCCATACATACATCGAGCTCAGTCCAAAGATGATAGAGATAAAAGCACCGATCAATGCCCTCTTCCGTTTGATGTCGGTCTGGAAAGATATGATAAAGGCGATGAAGAAGCCGGTCAGCATCCATGGGGTCCAGTCGATAAAGAGGGAATTGTTCTCGATCATCAGGACGATCGACACGATGCTTCCGATGAGGAACGACAGGTATCCGCAGATTCCGGCAACGACCGCTTTGGTGATCAAGAGCAGTGATCGTTTCAAGAACCAGCGTCTGTGTCCTGCCATGAAACTAAGGAAGAGTGTCAGGAAAAAGCTGATGTTCAACCCGTAGAACGGGAGATAATAGAGATGTTCACCGTAACTGTCGATGATATTTTTAGCTTCGTCTGATCCCACGGGGATATCGTAGAGGTTGAGCAGAATGTTGATCAGTATTTCGGGGTTGTCGTTTTCATAGAGTGTGAAGCAAATCCAAGCCAACAATCCCGCTAGGACTCCGGCTATGATCCATGCGAAGTAGAACGACGCATTGTGCGGATCCCACAAATGTATTTTGTTGTAGTAATGCCTTCCGTGTTTACAATTCCTGCCATATTCAGGGCATTTGTATTCGTTCTCATCCCAGCATTCCTTGTGGACTACGTGCGAACATTTGGCTACAATGACATCCCCCTTTTCAAACGGTGCTTTGCAAAAATAACAGGATTGCTCAATGAGTTGCCCGTTGTGGATCATGTTCTCGCCTTTGTACCGGATGACATATTTCTTCTTAAATATCAGATAACTGATGTAAGGGATGATAAATTGAAAGATGAGATACAGTCCGAGCATGATCGCGACACTGAGGAGACATCCTTTCAAGACGATCTGCAACGATGAGGGTCCGTTCACGATGATCGGCCTATAAATACTGCCCAAGGAGTAGTTGAGATGTCCGGTCATAAGGATGCTGTCGCCATCACAGCAGTCGATTTGCAACCGTCTGATGTTCCCCCGGTAGATTTTATTGTCCGGATTCGTGAATGTCAACCGGTAATTGGCGTATTTCATATTGAATTTGGCTAAGTAGTCGGATAAGAGCTTTTCTTCTTCCACGGTATTGACGTATGTCCCGTTCGAAACTTTACACATCAGCTCCAAGATGGACCTTGAGTCGTTATTGGCGGTCAGATCCCGAGTGTTTTCGTTCTCTTCTATCGGGAAATTCAGGTAGAAAATGGGGATATCAGGAAATAGAGAATCTACCTGGACCAATCTTTTCTGCAAATCGTAATGGGCTTTGTCGATCGGTTTGTTCTCGTTGTAGACGATTCCATCCGAGAAGATAAACAATGCCTTTATCCGGTGTGCCAGCGCAAGCCAGTCTGTGTTTTGTCTCTCTTTTGGGAAGTAGGTCTGTTGCTGCCCGGACATCTCCTCCAGTTTGGAGAGGATGGTCCGGTAGAGCAGCTTATTTCCGGAATGTTTCGGCTTGAAGTAGTTGTCCAATACATAATCGGTGGCAAGCAACGACTCTGTTGTCGTATCACCTTGAATAAAAGCGATGTATAAGTTCTGTTCGGAGATGATGCTCCGGAGCTTCTTGATCCATTCCTTTTGCATTTGGATACGTTCAGAGGATAAGGTGAGGTCCACTACGGCTAGGACATCCATGTTCAAGTTGGAGATCCGCTTTGTCAGGATGTTCTCGATTTTGTTCAGTTCGGGCTGGATGTTTTTATGCTGGTCCCATTTCTTTACCCATTCCGACGATTTGATAGTGAGTTGCGGATTGTCTTCGAGGAATCGGATGGAGCCCTTTTGCTGGATCTCAATGTCGACTGAAAATGACTTGTAACTGGGATCGAACCATATGTTTGAAACGGATATACACTTCTCGTCTGCTTGAGCATTCGAGTTTTTCCCTTGGAACTGTCGACAACTGGTCAATAGGAATGATAAGACTATCCACGGCAGGAACTTATATACATTCATTTTCATGATCACAAACCTTTAAATATATTATTAATACCTCTATATGGAGGGATAATCATCCTCTTCTTTGTTTTGCATTTGCTTGAGCTTCTTCGCATTCTCCCGAGTTTGCTTGAGTATTTGGATTTTGGATTGCAGCGCATTCACAAACAGCAGGATCATCGAAACGGCAGCCAAACCGAACAGGTAATCCTTGATGCGCTGGAACCAAGGCTTGTATTCCAATGCCTGAATTTTGTCGGATGTGTTTTTCAAGTCGATATAACGCTGTTCGATCTTGTTTATTCGGGGTTGTAATTCGTTGAATTCCTCAGCTGCCGCTTTGGCCTTTTCATAGTGCTCTTGGATTTCTGCGAATAGGATCTGTTCCTTCCCTTTCAGTTGTTCCAGTTGGGGAGCCAGCTGTTTGATCAGGGAATATTCCAAGGCGTCTGTATGGAATTTTTCATACACGCTGTCTTGTGCCGATAGGAAAGTTTCCGCGACAGTGAAATCCTCCAACGATTGGATGTAATGTCTTTTGGCAGAGATGGAATCCTGTATGTTTTGTTTGATCAATTGATAATCTGCTACGATCTGGAGCAGCGAATCGTTGTCGGCTATCACATTCTGCCAGCTGCCATAATAGGCGTTCCATTTGACATCCATCATCATCAGGCTTTTGTCGGCGGTAGCAAGCTCTTCCTCCATGGAATACTTCGGGATATCTTCCGATAGGGTATGTAAATAATCTAGGAATTGCAACATACGGCTTTCGATCTCCAGGGTCTGCATATCGCTGATCAAGCCATTCTCGTCCTTACCACCCTTGATAAACGGGCAAGCCAAGAGCAGACAGAAAAGGATGACAGCCCAACGATATATGATTCTATTGACTTGAATTCTTTTCATGGTTTTACATTTTGTGAATGACCCTCTTCCTGCCTTTTGCATGAAGCTTGATAGAATTGTTCTGCTTTCCGGAATATCGCAATTGCGTCGCGCAGGTTTTTATCTTGCACCGAAGTTTTACGAATCTGCGCATTCAATCCAGCAATCATCTTCCTGCAACTTTCGTCCAAATCGTTTTTCTCCGCCTTATCCGACGTCAGCAACCATCTGGAGACATTGTTGTCGATCTTGCGTGCGATGGTCAATACATAATTGGCACTCAATCCTTCCTTTCTCTCTTTCTTCTTCTCCTCTACATAATTATATTGTAATCCCCGGATCGAATCTACGTATGCGTTATATTGCTCGATCTCGATTTGTATATCCGGGCATTCGTATGTCTCTTGTAACGGGAGATACTGCTCCAACAATAGTATGCGCATTTCGTTGAAGACCTTAGCGTTTTCCTTCGTTTCAGTCATGGAGAGTTTTTGGTAATGTTGCCTCAAGACGTTGTAGCTGGCTGTGATATCCTCTTTCCTCTTGCTGGCCAATGCCGTCGCCTCCTCTTTTCCGAAACAGGGGTCTCTGCGGATTATGATTTCGTATTTTCGGTCTAAATCCGTTTGGAAGAACAGCTCGTATTTCTTCTTCTTTCCGTCGGATGCCAATTCCATCATCAAGACATCGTGGAGTTCCACTGTCACCTTGTCCCCTTTGTCCGTAATATCAAATTTCTGTTCGATGTAATCGTTTACCATCTTGTATTCGACCGGCTGTGGCTGCAATCCTTCGGTCGTGATCCAACGCTTGAAGAGATGTTTCCGTTTGGGTTTGGAGAGCGACTTGCGTAGTGATTTTACCATTTTGTATCGGGCATTTTCGTCAGACTCTACGACATAGCTTAACCTGTCCGGCCGTAATTTGCAGAAGCGGACAGCCTGCGAATAGCGCGTATCACTTTGGAAAACGAACAGCCTTTTGTATGAAATAAGGCTCGCAGTCAAGGTGTTTTCCGTTTCATCGAAAATAAACTTGACTATCAGATCCATGTCGTTACTCCCTTTTACGAGAGAAAGATGATCCGTATAAGGTACGTTTTGCGATACTTCTATCTGTTTCACCGTTTGCGCTTGTGAAACCCAAGTTGTGCAAAAGGCTATTAATAAGTAAATTGCCCACTTCTGTGCTCTCATATCATTAAGATCTATAGACCGTTTGATAGGTCTGATAAACATTCTTGTCCGAAAAAAATCCAGCCTTTGGGTTCTCCTTGTTTTAGCACCCATTCCGCCACTTTCAGATCCTCCGGATAGGGAGGTTCTGGAAAGGCATGGTAAAGGTCGTAACACAAATAGAGGGCTACTCGCTCCACACACCATGCCAGACTGGTGTAGCTATCGGGTGTGTTTAGACAAACCCGTCCGGCAAACTCTCCAAAAAATCGGATGTTGGGATGCCATGGATGTGGAATAGGTTCGCCTGTGGAATCTTGAGTCAGGAATCGGAAAGAGACTGGCGCGTCGATGCAAGGGTAATTTTCCGGAATATCTATTTGCATGAAGAATACCGATGCAAATACAGGCGAGTTGTCGCTTCCCTGTTTGTTCAGTTTGTCCGCATCATTGACTTGGCAGATTGACCGTATTCCGTATTCAATCAAATATTTGACAGGCAATCCGTTGAGGTTGCGCTTCGTTATACGATACCTCATATCTTTCCTGCCTGCAAGTCGTTGGTCTAACAACTTCCATTCGTTGAGGAGCCGCCGGTTACGTCCGGACAACTCCTTGGTGTTGAAATCCTGCCACGTACGTTCTTCCATCTTATCCTGGAAATGGATCTGGGATTAAAAAAATAGTGTCGCCATTATTGACATTGTAATCTTTTAGTGTCTGATCCGTCCGTCCGATGCGGGGACGCATCACCCGGATCTCATTGACAATCGGATCCTCTTTCCCAAAGAAATAATCAAGCGGAGCTCCTGTTGAGTCGATGGACGGGAAGTCAAAAATCAATCGTCCGTCTTTTCCAATGGAATGACGCAAGTTGTTCATTAACGTGCTCAGGGGAACATTGGGGTTTACAATGCGAAACCTGACTTTTTTATCCTTATAAACGATGTCCAAGAAAAAATCATCCATATTACATTCATCCTATATGTACTACAAAAATACTATAATTTTATTATTCAACCGCTCGGAGATTTATTTGCACAGGGAAAATATTCGTACTCCGAACCTCTATCATTTTTTGTAATAATAGTTCTACTTGAGGTATCTTTTCTATGAAATTGCGTTTTATGAACGAGTTGTCGATTAATAATATATCTACGATAATTTCATAACCGCAATGCCAACGCCCAGCATTTCTCCGATTCCAGACTTTGATGTGTTTCACCATGTTTTCCGATATTCCGTAACGGATCATAAGCTCTTTGTAGCAGAAGATCTTTATATCTGCAGGTGTCACAAGGCGATCGTTTGTGATCATATAATAACGGGCCAAGCAAGTTTCTGCGTCCAGTCCTTGTACCTCGTCTGCTCCTAAAATAGGTTCCGCGACGATCAGGCTTCCTGCCGGTTCCAGTCCGGGAGGAACGTTGAATAGGCTTTTGCTGTTTAGCGATGCGTTTACTTGGCTACCGGAAGTCGTCAGGTACCGGATTTCCAAACTTATGTTTTTGTCTCGCAGGTAAGGATAGTTCTTCAGCATGACGTAGATTCCGGCAGGAGCCGATTCCGACATCCGGTTTACCTCGTCTACAATGCTTTTCAGACTGTCATACAATTGATAGATCGCTTTCCCATTACGTAAATTCAACAATGATTGGAAAGCGTAAAAATCGGAAGTGTATTTGTTGAACAGGCAATTGGATAATTTCAGCAAGCTTCCGAGATTGAAGCGGTCTGCTGCCACTCGGCGGACAGTGATGGGTTCTTCCTTGTAGATTTGTATATCCGAAGGAGGAACTAAATGGAGAAACTGCTGTTTTCCTGACTCTTCATCACCCGACACTTTTCCCGTTCCGGCAATACGTGCAATCGGAGAGGTAGCGGAAAGAGTGACGGAATGTACTTCCACATTTACTAACGGCAGGCAGTTGAATACTATTTGTGTCCGGTCAAACAGGAAATTGTCTTGGATACCGGAAAACTCAAAATGCAATACTAAGGTGTCTGTTTCAAAAGGAATAAATGCAGATGCATCATGCGAATCTACGTAGAACAACCGTATATTTTGCCGTGCGAACAGATCAAACCAGACGGATGATGCCTGATAGACCAGTGAACGGTTGTACAACATCGTATCAAGAGAAAACCAATCCGATAAAGGCAGGTTTGCATATTCCCAGGGTTTGATAAGAGGGAGTGAATGTCCTCTGACAGAAACCTTCACATCGTTGAACATCGGATTTTTAATCAGAAAGGACATGCCCGACAGATTGGAAATCGGCGCACGGAATGACAATGTAACTTTCCAGCACCGTGCATCCAAACGTTCGACCGATTTTGTTTCACAATTAAAAATGGTTGTCTTTAGTAACGGAATAAACCGAAAGGCCGAATCTGCCAGCGTGAATACAGACTGTGCATCTAACTCTTGCGAGGCGATAGCTGTCGACAAAGAAGCAGAAATCACGGCTGTTGCTGGTAACGCATGTCCCAAGTCATAAGGAACCAACATACGGGCAAACTCGCTCAACGTCTCTGTCTTTAGCTGCTCGATGTCACTGTCGACCTCGTTCGCTTGATAAGCCAATGCCGTCATGAAAAGAGAGAATGCCGGATCTTCTTCCAAACCCTCCAGATGTTCACTCTGGTTACTTTGCAGCCAAACTTTGGCTGCTTCCTTCATGAGTTCTTCTGCTCTTTGGCGTGTTTCAAATAGCGTCTGTTTCATCAATTCCAAGTTTTCAATTCTGTAACATGCTGATAATTAACACCAGTGTGGGATATGACTCCTTTTATGGTGATGACAATCTTTCGGACTTCCCTGATGTATGCCATTGTCACGTTCACGTCAGAGAGCCTTTTCTCGTATTGTTCGATGACCGTCTTCAATTCTAAGGCGAACGTGTTGACGTTCTTGGATGAACCGGAGATCTTTTTCTCATACAATCTGATCTCTTCGTCACTCTTTTCCCCTTCGTTCGAGTTATGGATACTGCCATCTTTCTCGTCAAAGATCTCGAATCGCAAGTTGTTGAACAAGAACCCGAATTTAGGATCCGAAACACACCCGTTCCTGGGGGTTGTCAGCAACAGTTCAATAAACGAATCGATAGACTGTTTCAGTCGTTCCGTCCGTCCGAGACGGCCGTTTGCCAAAGATAAAGGAATCAATATATTCATTGCAATTAGATTAAAGGTACGAAATCTTCTTCTTCTTTTTCTACAGGGACGAATAGGGCTTTGTACAAACTGTCATAAAGGGCTTTGAATAAACTCTTGAACAGTTCGTCGGACAACTCGCCTGCCAACAACGCGTGCAGATCCTCTTTCAACCGACCGTTTATGTAGTCCATCAGTTTGTTTGTCAACTCTTGCGTGATTTCCACATTTAATTCTTGATGCAATGTATGATGCAATTCGTTATACAGTTCCGGTCGCAGTTGCTCATACAATTCCGCTTTAATTTGTGCTTTTAACGCATCAAAATCAATCGAATGATCTTCGAGTACGACTTTGTCTAAAATCGTAACGGTTCCATGCATATACATTTCCAGCCACTGCAACCAAGCGACCGGGTCATACGCATTGTATGCTTTGATTGCAATACCAGTCTCTGTATTGGGGGCTACAACGTAATAATCGATTGCTTGTGCCATTTCTTGCGTCAATCCGATGAAATCGGAAACCAGGTTTATTCCCGTGTAATTTTTCAATCGGAACGCATAGTGCATCAATGCACGTTTTCCCTCACCGGCCTCCAGATTCGGATGTTTGCCTAATGCGGCTGCTTCGTCTGCCAAACGCTGGAGGTAGGTGAAGAAACGAGTATCTCCCGCAAGACATAAACAGGGTGGAATATATTCTTTGTCAAACGAGAAAATACCGTCATCCACTTTGAACTTCATGATCGGGAACAAATCGCTTCCTTCGAGTTCTGCTAACGAATAGATTCCAAATACATATTCCGGCTGCACAAATGGAACAGTTTCGATATCGAAACCCACCGATTTCTCTCCGAAACCGCAGGCAAGGAAGTACTCTTCGCCATATAACATAGGAATTGGAACCACCACCTTCTCATCTATATGTAGAACCTTTCCTGAAGGTAGCAATGCCATACATGACAGTCTTTCTATCTCGAGTGTGTTTTTTACGAATCCGGCTTGACAGTCGAACTTGGAGAACGGGATAAGTCCAAATCGATTTCCGTTCATGATCCGACTAGCCACCTGCTGTCTGTAAACTATATTTTCGTCAAACTTTGTGAAGGTCTGTGCGGTGATCTCCATGCCTGTTTGCCAATCTATCCTTGCATTTACATTCATAACCATTCCATTTATTCCTGAATCAACTCTTTATCTTGTCTCCGTATTGTAATCTAACAGCAATTTATTCCCCGGGATCAACGGTTCTCCATGATATTTCAACAGGATAACGCAGTAGGTGTCATAGGGAATAAACCATTCGCAAATGAAATCCCGTAACGGGTTTAATGTCCTATCCAGTTCGCTGAACTTTTCGACAGTCAGTTCGGGGACGATCACTTCATACCTCACCATCGGCTGCGAGCAGTCTGCCCCCTCTTCCCACGTGTACCGTCCCATCATAGCTTTCACTTTGAATCCGAGCAATCGGTGCAGCAAATCACGAAGAAAGCCAAAATCAGCTCGTAAACGACTTATGAAGGGCAGTAATGGAGCAACCTTTTTCACATAAGGGTCCGTCTCTGTCTCTAAATCATATCCGAAATATTGCTTGAGCAAGAGACCCTGTTGCGCTTGCAACAGTTTTGCGATCTCCTGTTCTATGTGCAACCTTGTCCTGAAAATATGCGAATCCACCGGTTTGAATAGATCTCGCAACAGTTGCTTGCGTCTTTCCAGCTTTTCATGCTTTTGCTTGATGTCTCCTTTTCGCAGCTCGTTCTCTTCGGTTAACAGTCCTTGAGGTAATAGACGAAGATAGCCGTCACGGGCCAAGCGCAAGGTACATAGTTCTTCGTCTATGGAAAGTAAGTCCCGATTATAATTCCGATAGAAAGAACCTTCATTCTCTACCTGCCACTGATCCGGATGTTCCGGATAGAAGTAATTCAATAGAAACTCTGCACGGGTTTCTGCCGGCCCTATTTCATAATCCTGTTCCATTCTCCATCTGTTTTTCCGAATTATCAGTATCTCTTCTCATTCCGATATAAAAAATCCCTTGGTCTGTTTGTACGTATAAAACATCCTCATGGGGAATGCCGATCTGTTCTAATGTGAGTTCCGGATAAGGAAAATCAGTTCCGATCTTCGTGTACTCATGCTGATAAAAAGCACTTGTAGGAATACCGCTCCACGTGGGGGCGCATTCCAGATAGTCGGCTACGGCATAACTGGGACGCATCACCTTGACTTTGCGATCGTCGGTTCGTGTCACTACATAATCTACGAAACAATGGTTGCACAAATGAATTTCCACCTGTTCGCTTTTTGTCAAGCGCCTCAATGTCTCCAATGCCTCTTCTATGGTATTGGCGGTTGTAAGTGGGCTTTCTATGACTGGTTCCCAACATTCATGTTCAGGACAGCCCTCGTCGTATCCTCTGAAATGGACCAGCCGTGATGAAAAATGAGCCCCTTCATAATAGAACATCTTCCCGCATAAAGAGGTGAATACACCGTTTTCCAGCTCTTCCCGATGCAGCCATTTTAAAGCTTCCTGCACCTCGACTGCTCCAATGATTGAAGCGACAATCGGTGTCGTTGCCACCCGCTCAGCCTTTTCATTCCGTCGGATGACTGACGCACATGACATTTTCAATGAGAGCTCTTTTAAGGCTTCCGGACCCAGATTGCAAGCATAGCAGTTTTGCCCCGGAGCAAAAATGCGTGCCGTTCCTTCCAAACCGTCAATGCCTCCATCTATCCAAGGGACTCCCGCCCGCATACAAAGGCGATTCAAATAATAACGTGCTAGCCGATTGTCCAAGCAGGAGATTACGATATCCGTATGGCGCAGTAGCCCTAACCCGACATGGTGGGCAATGTCGCCTGCGATCATCCGTATGTGGATTGCCGGGTTGATCTTCCGTACTTTTCGGGCGACAGCTTCGACTTTTAACTTTCCTGCATCTTCGTGGGAGAAAAGAATGGAACGTGTCAAGTTCGATAGCTCTACTCGGTCGTAATCCACAACTATGATATGCTCGAATCCGAACAAAGCAAGGTTCTTGAGCACTTCATTGCCCAATGCTCCACATCCAACAACCATGACTTCGGCGGATTGGACACGGTCACGTCTGAACCAAGAGAGTAGGGGATATACATCGACTCCCCATTCTTCACTTATATCCAGTATTGGAGTTCCTTCATCCATTTATATTCGATTGCTTGAATATTTCTCGTCAAAAATACAAAGATCTTGTGGAATATCAGCCGCTTTTTGGTATATTTGTGATAGTATGAAGTATTTTATTTGACTATCAACGAATTATATTCAACTCGCATGAGAACGGGCAACGGATAAGAAAATGCCAAGCTGTTCAGAATCACTATATTCCTCATGCTTTCAAATAACTCTTTGTTTCGATGCAAAGATAGCATTTCCCGCACGTTGCCCGGCCAGGGATAGGCAAGCATCCTGCGTTTTGCATCATCGGTGAATCCTCTCGTTTCCCGCTTCAGTTCTTTCGAGTAGCGTTCCCGGAAAAATTCGGCCAAAGGGATGATGTCTTCAGGACATTCCGATAATGACGGCTGGCGGATTTCGAACTCGTTCAAACGGTGGTAAAGATCCTCCCTGAACCGGCCGTCCTTGATGGCCGGTTGCAGATCCTCGTTTATGGCAGCGATAATCCGTACATCCGCTATCCGTTCCTTACCGCTGCCTATCGGGGTATAGACATTCTCCTGCAACACCCGGAGCAGCATGGACTGTATCTCGTAGGTCATCGTTCCTATCTCGTCTAAAAACAGCGTGCCGCCTTTCGCCATGTCGAAATAGCCGGTCCTGGCGGTGTCCGCTCCTGTAAACGCGCCTTTCTCGTGACCGAAGAAGAGCGAGGCTGCCAGCTCATGCGGCAATGCTCCGCAGTTTACCGGCCACGAAAGGCATATCCCGGCGTTCGCTGTATTGGTGTATGGTCTGGGCCACCGACTCCTTACCTGTACCATTGGCACCGAGTATCATCACGGACATATCCGATGGAGCTACCAACTTGGCGAATTTCTCCACTTGTAGAATCTTGGGGCTTGTACGGTGGAATAGAACCTTTTCTTTCTTGCGCACCGTCGCCACCGGACGGAACACCTTGGCCAACTCCAGCAGGTGGTCACGGTGTACCGGTTTGGGCAGGTAATCTTTCGCTCCCAGTTTGACGGTCCGCACCACATCCGGGACGGAAACATACTCGGTCGTGATGATGAACGGTATGTCCTTCTTCTCCTTGCACAACCACTCCAAAAGCGAGATGCCGTCCCCTTCCGGCAGGCGCACATCCGACAGGATCAGGTCAAACCGCATTTTGCGTATCAACGAGCGGGTTATCGGCTCGTTCATGGCTGTCACGGCATCATGAGCGAACCAGTCCTTCTGCATCTGGGACAGTCCCGTGTTATCTTCAACTATCAGTATCTTCCGTTTCATTCATTTGTCTTTTTATCTTGCCCTCCGCCTCGGCTATCAGCATGGCGGTATGGTCTATTATCCGTTGGGTATATTCTATCAATATGTCGTTACTTGCCGTATCATCCTTCAGCAAAGTGCGATAGGCTGTCGTGAAAAAACTGCTTTAATTCATAGTGAAAATTATCTGCTATACGATAAATCTTTGTAATTTTGGTCTCAGAGAACTTAGTGGTAACTCTTAAATTTGTACTTTATATCGAATTCACGTTAAATATGAATTGAATGAATAAGATTCTTGTTTTCTTGCCTTGCCTGCTGGTTTTATGCAGCAGTTGCACGGACGATAGCGACAGACCGTGGTATCAGGATGTCGAAGCACTGGAAAGTTGTTATTTGGCGGCAGTACGGGATGCGGAGGAAGCGTTGCCGCAGGAAATATGTCACACGCTGCCCGCCATCGTTTCGCCGGACAGCCTAGACGATCTGCGTCAGCAATGGATGGTTTCTGCCGACGGGAAGGCGTTCGTTTTGGTCGGTTCGATGATGTCGGCCGCAGAAGCGGAGGGGTATCCCGCACCGTCCGACGAGCTTTTTACGATGGACGGACGGATGCCGTGGGTGACGCTGCCTTACGACCTTGCCGACCACTTGCTGAAACGGCTTCCGGTTTGCAGCGACTCGCTGGAGTGCCGCATGAGGCTCGTGCAGCTGCTTGGACTTCCGCCTGCTTGCGATTACGATTGCATCACCTTTTTCTACGCGGAGGCGGATGGGCTTTTCCGCCCGACGACCGATCACGAGACGACCGATCACGAAGCGGAGCTGGACTTCCCTGCCTCTGCCACGCCGGATTACCGCGAATGGTTCGAAGACAACAAGCAGTTCTCTTACTTCTCGGATACACCTTATCCGTGGACACGCTTGGGGTATACCTACGATTGGCACTGCGGCACGAGCAGCCACGTCGGTCCCGGGGAATTCATTATCAGGGAGGGAGCAACTGTCAGGGTAGCGGCGAAAACGGGGATATGGAGCTGGTATCGGGAAATAAGCCGACAGACCAACCGTCAACCGGGCATTTGATGGGCAATTCACTAACAATCTAAATAAGTCATTCGTATGAAAACAGTACTCATTACAGGCGGTTCTACCGGTATCGGTGCCGCTTCGGTTAAGAAATTCATCCAACAGGGATGGAACGTGGGGTTCATGGACATCAATGAGGAGGCGGCTCGCGAACGGATGGAAGAGATAAACCGTCCGGAACAATTGATTTTTGTGTCGGGCAATACCCGGAACCGTGCTGACATCCATCGTGCTGTCGAGGAAACCGTGAAGAGGTTCGGCCGGCTGGACAGCGTGGTGGCCAACGCGGGCATCCATCGCTGCAACACGTTGCTGGACATTTCGGACGAGGAGTTGGATCTGATGATCCAGACCAATATCTACGGTACGGTGAACACGCTCCGCGAGGCGGTGCCGCACATCATTCGTGCGGGAGGAGGGACGGTGGTTATCAACGCTTCGGACCAGTGGTTCGTTGGCAAGGCGCACAGTTTCGGATATGGGCTGACCAAAGGTGCGCTGGGACAAATCACCCGAAGTCTCTCCATAGACCTCGGCCCGAAGAACATCCGTGTCAACGCCGTGTGCGCAGGGACTATCCACACGCCTTTGGTGGACAATCTGTTCGAGAAGTTTGCCCAAGAGAATCATTGCAGCATCGATGACTATTGGCGCGAGGAGAACGCCCTGTATGCAAGAGGTTCCGCTGGACGCCCGGAGGAGGTGGCGGAAATGGTGTATTTCCTGGCTTCCGACGCGTCAAGTTTCTGCACGGGAGGGCATTATCTGGTAGACGGAGGTCTGGTGGCACATTGATTCTGTGACAAATGCCAAAAGGGACTGTCTAACAAGTCTATTCCTATCAACAAGCTACCCCCTTCAACTTCCCCTTACACAGGGGGAGGGTTGATTACCAAGCGGTTTCCCCGCCTGTGCAAGGAGGGGTTAGGGGAGGTAGTTATTAAAAGACTGACTTGTTAGACACTCCCTTTGTTTTCTCCTACTCGACGAATCTTGTTATTTAACTGACTTCACTTCGCCCAGCTTTTCACCCATCAGGATGTGTTGCCATGCGTTGTCTCCATCCTTCGGAGAGATCAGGCGGAAGTCCGCATCTTTCTGGAATACCAGCACGAAATCCGAACCTCCGAACAGGAAATAGCCCAGTTCATCGCCTTTTTTAACCCGATCACCCACCTGCAATCCTTCCGTGAAGTTGACAGAAGCCACTTGCGACATACCGATCGGCATCACGGCCACCAATCCATGCGTGTCTGTTTCGATGATAGCCAGTCCGCGCGTTTCGATGCTTTGCCAGCCCGGAACGGAACAGTCTACTACATATTGCTTTAAATCAGGCTCCCAAGTGATTTTTCCACCCAAAGCGTCATCTCCCGGAATGATGCGAAGTTCGCGGATAACACCCGATAATGGGAAGTGATAGCGGTGGTAGTCATTGGCATTGAGGAAAGCGTGATAGAACGTACCTCCGGCAAAGGCATCACAATAAGGGCTGTCCGGGCCGATAAGGTTGCGTACGGAATTGAACACGCGGGATTTCACCGCGATCTTTTCATCCGTGATGATGTAGGATTCGTTATCAATCTTCCAAACACCCTGTGGAACACAATCGGCCGGAGAAGCCACGATGGAATTATCTTCCGGCGAGGTGATAGGCCGTTGGTCGGGAGAGGCTAAGCGACGGCAGAAGAAGTCGTTGAATGAATGCCAGTTCGACGGGTCTTCATACCATCCGTTGGTCATGCCCAGTTCTTCTTGCTGCATCATCAGCTCCTCGTACTCCTTGTTCCAGGATTCCGGTGACGAGAGGAAGCTTCCCCACGACTTGCAGTAATCTACCAGCCAGCTGCGGTAAGGCTCCACGTATTGCACTGAATTCGTAAACAGCGTTTCGTCTTCCAACGCCTCCAGCGGCATGCAGTTGATGAAATAGCAATAGCACAGAGCCTGATACATTCGTCCGAAGATGCTGGGCTGCCCGGGACAGAAAATGACATCCCACGGCATGGCAGTCTGCGAATGGTCGATGAAGTTATAATATTCTTCCAGCGATTGTGCCGGGTTGGTGGAGGAGTCTGGATTGATTTTCTTGCCTTTCTCGATGGCTTCCATGAGGAGTGACTTGATACGTTCGTCGCTCTTCACCAAATCGACCAGCTTTTGCGTGATGGGGCTGTACTGTTTCTCTTCCTTAGCCTTATCTTGGCACGACAGGAGGATCATAAGCAAGAATGCCGATAATAGCATTCTTAACGAGTTGTTCATTAAGTTTCTCATATGCTAATATGTATATTTTAATTATGATGTGTGCAAATTTATATATAAATCACAATTTACACCAATAATCCTGCAACCTTTCCGTGAAGTTGACCGAAATGATGCTTTTCGAATGATTACACTATAATAGTGCAAAAAAGAAATGAAAATGCACTTTAATAGTGCGAAATTTCCTATTTTTGTCCTAATATTTGTCGCTTATGAAACATCTTGCTCTTATTTTGCTATATTGTTTGCTTTTTACTACGCCTATTCGGGCGCAACTTATCAAAGTGGAAGATTTCGCTCAAATGAAGAAATCTGTTTTACGAAAGGAGAAGTTGTCTGTCAGCAAACAATATGCTTTGCTGGATTTGTATACCAATGAGAAGGGGTTCGTATTTAAATTGAAAGGGATTGATATGGTTGCAGAAGAGGGAGACGGGATGCAGACTGTGCCACTGCCTCATCACACTTCGTTTTTGATCATAGAGCATCCTGACTATGGACAGCTTGTCTGGAAAATCCCGGGTAAAGGATTGAAAAAGAAAAAGAGATACCGTGCCTATTTATATACGGAAGATCCTAAAAAAGAATTTAAGCCGGATAAGCAATGGGTTGTTTTCCGTATTCGTCCTGAACATGCCATCGTTTTCGTTGATAGTACGGTACAACTGATGCAAGACGGTTTGCTCCAGCTTTATCTGCCGGTAGGTCAACATACCTACCAGGTCATATCCCCTTTTTATGAAGATTATACGGACACATTTGAACTTACAGACTCTACACGCTTGGAGAAGCAGATTGAATTGAATCCCTTTTATGCCTATCTGACAGTGAACAGCCCTTTTCCTGATGCAGAAATCCTGCTGGACGGGAAACTAATCGGTTGTCATCGGGCAGAAACAGGACGCATTATGCCGGGACAGTACCGACTGACGGTGCGTCATGATTCACTGTTTTATCATGATGCTTTTATCGAAGTCGGGAATACGGAACGGAAAGTTGTGGATATTTTGCCTGATACAAAACCGTTTCTCTTTCCTGTAATGGATCAGAAGACGAAGGAAGCATTGCCGAACGAGCCGCTGGCCCTTACGTCGGATACGTTTCAAGCGGGAGGGCAGGAATCAACGGAGTTGATCCGGCTTCGTGCGATCAATGCTCAGTCTGTTCCTTCCGAAGTTTCCATCCATGCATTTGACGAGGAGACGGAGATTTGGCTGAACCGGGAGAAAGTCGGGGTGGGACATTGGGATGGTGTATTGTCTCCGGGTTTTTATGCTATCAGCACACGGAAAAAGGGATTGGAATCCAAAACGTTTTATTGCTGGGTAGAAGCTGGGGAAAAAATGGAATTCAAGATTAAGGCGAAAAGCCCTCTGACAAACGGTATATGTGAACGATTTAACAGAACCGTGCAGGATGAGTTCTATGCTATTGCATTCAAGATTTAAATCTATACCTCTATCGAACAGCTGCAAGCAGACCTTGATACGTGGATGAACTCCTACAATACCCAAAGAACACATTCAGGAAAGTACTGTTTCGGAAAAACGCCCACGCAAACTTTTATCGAAGGAATCGCTGTGGCAAGAAAGTATCAACTGCAAAATCTGGAAATGATAAAACCGAATGAGCATGATAAAATCTCATTCGGTTGTGAGGATGAAGAAAGTTGTGTAACTTCAGGGCAAACATCTGACAGTTTTTTTGTCCGATAGTAAAACAAATGTCAGAACAAGTCTTGACTATTACATTTAATTTGTATTTTCACCATGTCTATTGTCGGATTCTCTTGTTTATTTTTGCAACACTAAGATAAGTGAATTCTTCGACATGGCAAAATCCTGAGCCGCTTGGCTTGTCCAAGAACTTTTTGTTGCTCAGGTACTTAAAAGGTTTAATTTACAATAGTGTTGCGGAATTAAGGTAATAACAATATTATGACATCGTTATTCATATTACAACTTGTATGTTGCGTCATTACAGCCATGCTAGCATTGCAATTAGCCATGGCAAGTTTGCAGGTGAGATGGAAGGTGTGGCGCTACGAAATATCAAGATGGCTTCTCGTTGCATCCATGCTATTCTTCTCCGTCCACTACCTCTTACAGATGATTCATGGACTCCGTGCGCAAGGTGCCGATGTGGGCGCAGCATTCAACATACTGTTCTATACCCCAGTGGCATTTGCCATCACTCTCTCCATCATCAACATAGAGAGCACAGGCCGCGAAGTGCGCCGTTATTGTTTACGTAGTATGATGGCATACATACTCATCGCCATAGTTTTCGTCATTGGCATGTTCAAAAGTCATAGTTTACACATTGGCAATATGCTCTATGTGATGCTCGGTCTTTTTGTGGCTAGTATGGCCTATTTTATTTTTATCATTCGCAAAGAAACAAAAGCCCGAAAGCAGAAGCTCATGGAAAATTCCGGGAGCGACTTGATTCCATACGTGTGCTATTCGCAAGCCAGCATCATTTTGCTATACTTTGCTGCTGGACTCCTGCCTGTAGCAATCCTCTTCAATACCTTATTATATATAATAGGTCCCTTGCTGTTACTCTCTGTCATCTTTTTCGTCCACACTTTCATTGCTATGGGCTATTACATCACACCCAAAGGAGTCATTCCTGAGGAAAATGACGCAGAAGCAAAAGTCACGGAAGCAGAAGACATAAAAGACGACAAGAACACTCATGGCACAAATTTCTTGACAGCTAATAGAAAGATAGAAATAGAATTAGCCCTCAAGAAATGGTGTGAAGAGGGATTTTATAAGGACTATGAAGTTAACATCTATTCGCTAGCTACCAAGTTGGGATACAAGAAAAACGAACTGACAGAATACTTCAATCAGTCAGAATACACCAATTTTAGAACCTGGCTTAGCGACATTCGTTTTAATGAGGCAGTTCGCATGATGAAAGCCAACCCCGAATATAGCATTGACGCTATTTCCACAGAGTGCGGTTTCTCATCCCACACATGGATTTATCGTATATTCAAACAAAAAACGGGCATGTCACCTAGCCAATGGCGCAAACAGTTTGTCTCCATCTAAATGCGTATTTTTGTAATTTCGCATTAAATGGCATTTAAATAGTAGTAGTTTTCCTAGGAAAGCTACTACTTTTTTTGTGGAAAAGCTACAACCACCATAGAAAAGCTACTATCACTTTCAGAAAGTAAAAAACTATTTTTGCACTCGAATCAACAGATAATGAAAATGACAGGAACAGAACCACCCATTTCAATTTCAGATGGAAATCTCATCATGATTGGTGTAGTGATTGTGACTGTGTTTATCATAGTGCTCATCCTTGTGATGATCAATGACTACCGTCTCTATCTAGGAAATCATTGGAAAAAGAAATTCAGTTTCGCAGATTTCGTCAAGCAAGAACAATTCTATATTTATATACTGTTGTTCTTCCTTCTTTTGGTAGGTTTGGAATTGTTGTTACAAAACGAGTATTCATTTTAAACTAACAAATAATAATGAAAAAAACGTATCTATCATTATTCATCCTCGCAATAGGAGCAGCGATGTTTACTGCTTGCACTGACGATGATATCATTGGGGGAAACGAAAATCCCGACATACCTCTAGCGGAACTATCCAAGCCAAAGGCAAACCCTTGGTTGGCACAAGAGGAATACAGCATCACCCATTTCAATTCGGCGCAGACCGATGCTTTCACTGCAAAAGTGAAGGACGGCACGTTCTATGCCGACCTGACGAAATGCAAGACAACAAGCAGCGGTCCTGTGAACCTCATGACGCTCGCATCCACTTCCCCCAAATACATGTGGGGAATGAGCAGCGACAGAGTGTCTATCATAGACGTATCCAACGGCAACTTTGAAAGACTCGCAGAAGCTGGTTTGCCTGGAATAACAATGAAGACTCAAGAACAACTCAACATCTTGACATCCAGCTACTCATCTTACTCAGAACTTGCAACAGCCGTAACCGGAGTGCTAGGCGCTGCACCACAAATGTCTATGGCCAATGGAAACTATGTGTTGTGCGACAAGGACAACTATGTATACACCAATGCTGGACACATCATGGCAAGATACAAGCTGAAGAACCCAAATAATCCAAAGGAAGGCATAGAACTAGACAGTCAGATTAAGCTCACACCGTATATCAACAACTCACACACTCTGGTGGGAGCTACCATGACATACGATGGACACTTGATCGTGGCGGCACAGAATGCTCTCGTTGTACTCAACCGTGAGTTGACCACGGTAGAAGATATCTACCCACTGATGAGCACCCAGATATTGACGAACTCAATAGCAGTGGATGAGAACGGCGGGGTATATGTGGCAAGCAACAACAAGGAGGCCAACGGCAAGGGACTCATGCAAAAGCTGATATGCAAGGATGGAAAGTTCTCTGACAGCGAGAGCGATGGAGCATGGAAAGCCGAGTATGACGGAGGTCCAATGGCACCATGTATCAAGCTCGGATATGGCACACTGGCACCACACGCCACCGTACAATCCTGGGCAAGGACAATCGAACCAATGGAGCATATGCCATCATACAGTTCTTTGACAATGGTGACTTACTCTACAACTCGGTGTCTGGACCGTTTAGAGTGGAGATCAAGTAAAACAGAGTGAGAACAAAAGTATATTAACATAAAAAATAAGAAGAATGAAAATCAAGCAAATTATCATGACCTCATTGCTAAGTTGTATCATGGCAATGACATTCATCGCATGTTCCGATGACGACGGCACAAAGTTACCTACCCCGTCACCTAAAGAGCAATGGGGCGCAACCCTGAAAGGCGACGGTGAAGTTCTCGGAGCATACCCGGACTTGTATTGCAATTATTGGGAATACACCTATGAGGCAGACAAAAATAGTGACAAGATTTTATGTCTGAAAGGAGAATTTCCTCATTGCAGATATTTCAGCATATCACTATACAATGATAACACAGGAGACGTTTTCTCAGGCATCAACGACCAAGACATCTCGGCAGATAACGGAAGCACAAACCCTTTCGTCAAGACCACTTCGGGAAAGAACTATTTCACCATCTATGTGGTGCCAAATGGAACGCCACAAAGCGTAATAGACAAACTTGGTTCAACGAATGTGGTGAAAGTTGCAGAAGGTGTGAACAAAGTAGCTATAGCTCTCAGACATTACCTGGGCACTACTGCTGATGGAAGCCAAAAAGACGAATACGCAGGAGTGGAACTACCAGCCATCACTGCACTCGACATGAACTTGCATGAGACCTCCGTGCCAGAGCACGCTGCATCAAATATCTCTAAGGTGACATCGAAGGTGTATACACAGAAATCCGACGAAAACAAGGAGATGCCATTCTTCCTTGCTCCAGTCAGCATGTACTATCCAAACAGCTTCACGTCATACCTTTATGGAAGAACGCACTTGCGCGAGGACTCTGTGCTCACATTCTCCTTCATACCAGCCACAGTGCCCACAAAGCCAGAGGAATACAAAAACGCTGTGACACGTTACTGGTCTATCTGCATTGGCTCAGCAAGCGACACACGCTCATATATGTCTATATATGATGCGAAGGCTCGCTATGCCGATAGCAAGAAAGCAACATTTGTGGTTTGCTTGAAAAAGAATCCTAAGCTATCAGCCATACAGAGCAAGGTGAACGAAATGAATGCCAACGGAGAATATGTCAATCTCTTCATTTGGGACAGTGAGAAAAAGAACATAGACGGCAATCCTATCGGAGAGATTGTGGCTATCATGTACAGGAACATTCTTCCCGACAAGGAATGGGAACACTCCATCGCAACCATGATACCTACAGCTTACAAGGATGAGGATGGCGAACCTATCGACCATGTGACCAATCCCGACAAGCAACTTGCTCACAAAGCTCTTGGCGACTATGGACCACTTGGTGTAAAGGTAAGCAACGATGATTTCTTACAATAATGCCGACTTTCATGAACCTACTACGCTAACTCGCAAAATGAGGGTTAGCGTGGTAGGCTCTCTACTTTTTTTCGTTTTACAGCATATCTTTCACCGCCTTCTCCACCAAGCCATCAGGTTCGGGCATCGGTCTCTCCATCTCCCGCCAGATGCTGATGATGCAATCCATCAATCTCTCCCTAGCCGAGCACAATGTGGCAGGCTATCATGTAACATTCCGAATGGAGTAACTCTCAGGTATTTACCTTTCTGTACATGTTTTTTAACAAAGAAAATAGCAGAAACTCTTGGCACATTCGAAAAATAGTATTTTTTTGCAAAAAAATACATCAAATCCGCAACTAAGCCTTTCAAGCGTCCTTCTTGCGTGTACACGTCCTCTCATTACTGAATTATCAGATAAATTGAGGCAGAAACACCCACTTCTGCCTACAACATCCCCTTACCCCACAATGCGACTTGAGACAATACGCAGTATCATACCCATAAGTTGTAGGCGTTATCCAAGCAGACCTTGATGCGTGGATGAACTCCTACAATACCCAAAGAACACACTCTGGAAAGTACTGTTTCGGAAAAACGCCCACGCAAACTTTTATCGAAGGAATCGCTGTGGCAAGAAAGTATCAACTGCAAAATCTGGAAATGATAAAACCGAATGAGCATGATAAAATCTCATTCGGTTGTGAGGATGAAGAAAGTTGTGTAACTTCAGGGCAAACATCTGACAGTTTTTTTGTCCGATAGTAAAACAAATGTCAGAACAAGTCTTGACTATTACACATAAGTTCAGCCATCCCTCTTCTTTTGTCATCCCTCTTTTTGCGTAGTCCTTTCCATATAGAGAACACAGCGTGGACTATTCTTTGTATGGTGTCAAGGTTACGGGCGGCTTTTGCCGACTTGCGTTTTACCTTGTCCTGTAGAAGATTGTAGTCCAACAGCCAGTGCATGCTTTCTATCGACCAGTGGATGCGCACCAATGAGCCCAACGCCGGAGTGTTTGCAGGCAGGCTACTTACGTACAGACGCTTTTCCAAGGTATGGACACCTGATGACTTCCTGACCGTGTCGGCCTCATATTCAATAATCGTCATATTGCCTCCCCATTTTTCCTTATCGGCAATGATTTCAAGCCCGTCAAAGACACGATAGGTACGGGTCTCGATTCTGCCATGTCCGAGTTCCGGGCCTCCTACGTAAGAATACACCGGAGTGAGTTCTTTGAGCCTGTCCTCCACCCCATAACGCAGCGAACGTTGGTTTGCCTTCAGCTCTATCAGGAAATCTCCCCCTTTCTTTCGGATCCTGTCGATGATGTCCTTTTGCATTGACATTGCATCGGCTGTGACTATCTTGCCGGATATATTGATTTTGTCGATTAACTGCGGTACGGCTTTCACCTCATTGCTTTTCTCCCGGCAGGCTTCGGTCGCCAATGTGATGCCGGTGTTATAGGAATATGCGGACACAATATCAGGATTGCGTCCGTTGTCCTGCACGGTACCACGCTCGGCCTTACCGTCCACGCAGATTATTTCCTTGCCGCAACCGCTTCTTAGCAGTTTGCCATGGAAGGCTTCTACAAACCATCGCATCCTGTCCGCCATGACCAGATCGTCAATGCCGTTATCCACACGGCAAAGGGTCGCTTCGGAAGGGACGCCATTCCTCAGCATGCCCATTTTGCGGAATTTGTTGAGATTGTGTTTGCCAAACTCTATGATTTCGGCACGTCCGATGCAACCCGATGCACGACCGAGAATCATCAGCATAATGATGTCATCGAGTTTGTGACGGATATTCCCTTTGTCTGATCTTCTAAAATCAGGGACGGATGAGGAAAATTCCTTCAGTTTGTACAAAATACTGTCTCGTGAGCCGAATTTATTTACTACTTTTGTGACATGATTGTGCGCGTCTGCTCCAATCGGAAGAACTTGGTCGAGTGGCTTGATTTGATTCATAACTATTTGATTTGCAACTATAAAGTTACGAAAAATCTGCCATTCGACCTATTTATTTAAGCACTTATTTTGTTGAAAATCAAAAAAATGGGTATCATCAGACGTATATTCTCCAATCATCAAACCAATCCATTAATGATGAAATATGGGAGCAAGAAGTACCTTTACCACCCAAGGAAACACTCGCTATAAAATAACAATATTTTTGAGTGAGCAACGCAATCCTAAATGAAAGAGCCGTGCCTTGTGCCGCTTCAATCATTTGATTGCTTTTTCTTTTTAGTCCGGGATTTCTTCTTTTTCCGGAGTCGGATAATTATGTAAACGTATTCATAACTACCCGGCTCCGGAAAAAGAAGAAGAAAAAACCGGATCAGCCTAAACAGAAGGCTGTCTCTAAAAAGAAAAAAGCAAGTAAATGATTATTTGCTTGCAGGCTTTAGTTTTCCCATACATTTCTCCATGTCGGGGGACAATAGGAAAGAACCCGTTTTTTTCTGCTGCACCCCTGAATGTGGTTGGACGATGGCATACCTGCATTTCAATATCTTGCCGATAACTTCCGCACTGTCACGGTTCAGGTACATGGCTTTCGTGGCCTCCGTTTCTTTCATGCTTTTCTCAGCTTCCATATAGGCGGAAAAGGAGGGTTTGAATAAGGCACGAGGACTTTCCGCTTTTTGTATGACAGCGGATAATTGTGCGCTTTTGTTGTTCAAGTGGCGCAGGCTGTCCGATACGGTGACATCTTCTATTTCCAACACTTCCAGTAGTTCAAACTTTAAATCCGTCCAGGTGCCGTGGAAATCTGTCTGAACCCATTCTGCAATGGCTTTCTCATAGCCGGGTTTGCTGCATGAGGAAAAGGCAATGAGCAGCATATAAAAAAATAAGTGCTTGATATTCATATTGACTTGATTTTATTGGTTGTCGTATTATGTGATGGAGTAAATCTATGAGGTTATTGGCCGCCATCCGTGGAGGTATAGATACCACACGAGACTTTCAAATCATCGTTCCAATCCTTGTTTTCCGAAAGTTCGACGTTCTTCAGTTCCTGTACTTTGTTGCGGAGTTCATCGTTGCTTAGGCTTTCGACATCAGTCGTGTCACCATGAAAGTAACGATGCAGCCATAGGGTGTATTTGTGTCCTTGCTTGTCGTTGTCAAAGATGCTCCGAAGCTCCTTTACCTGGTTCTTGTCAAGAATCAGGCGTAATAGCCTCATTTGTCCTTCCGTGAATGTCCCTTCCGTAGATACATATACGAGATTGAGGTCGCTTCCGGAATGGCATAGCTGATAGTGGGAGATACAGTCGATAAATGACTCCCCGATGTATAGAATGTCTATCGGGCGGCTTTTGTCATGGTTGCTGGTTGCCAGACAGTCGAACTTGCCACCGAGAATACCCTTGAACGCCTCATTCCGCTGTGAAATGGCTTGTACACCGTTTTCATTGTACATCTTGATACACACGTTTCGGTAAACACTCCCTTTGTTCTTTACTTCACGGATAAAGAAAGTGTCTTTGAAGAACCGGCTTTCGATGCTTTCTTTCAAAATACCTCTTTTTGAGAGATAGTTTCCTTTGTAGGTTTGTAGTTGGCGTAGGTAGAAATGCAGTTCGTCCGTTCCCATGCTTGTGTTACCGACTTCATACAGGCTTTTTTCGGGTGTCGTGATGCGGTTGGTGTTGATGTAGTTCTGAAGGATCTCTCCCACCTTGCGCAAGGTCGGCATTTTTCCGGTTGTTTCAAATAGATGTTCCTGCATCAGATCCATGATGCTTCGGCCACGCACGCTGTCGCTATGCACGTCCCAATAAGTATATTGGTTCTGTGAGTTCCGCTTGATGACGATGGTATGCGTTCCGTTGCTCATTTTGGGACAGGAGTTGGAAGAGCCTTCCACGATTTTCCATCCCAGTTCCAGCAGGAAATCGGGCAGAGAAATGGTTGTTTTTATCTGATTGAAATCGACTTTCATACGATTGACTAGATTAGTTGAATCTCATTTTATCTGAGTTTAGATTATAAATGAGAAAGATTATCTTTCATAAAGATAATAAATATCATCTAAATACGAAAGAGAAAGTATATGTTTTTTATTTTATTTCACGGTACTGTAAACCAAATCAACAGTAGTGTCTATACCGGGAACGGCCTCTAACTGTTTACTCTGGTTGAACACGCTTTCACCGTCTTTCTTTACTTGTAGGGTGATGGTTGCGTTCTCTTTGGAATAGAATAGAGGATGCCTTGCATGGTAATTTGGCTGACCGGCTTTTCCGTGCTGTATCCCACTTTATCGGTGAAGCTCTCATCTACGGAAAATGCGGAGGTGCCGGTGCGTTCGTTTCTGAACTTCACGCCGTCAAGATTATATATATGTACACTGCCCTTGGGTGAGGTGCCGGTTACGGCTACGGTGATGTGATACATACCGGCTTTGTCTGTTTCCGGTTGGATTTCCTCTCTGTTGCATGAAGCAGCCAATAAGCAGGCTGCCGCTAATAATGAATGAACTTTTCTCATGGTAGGATTCTTTTGTTGAATGTTATCGGATGATTTTTTGTTCTGTCTTGTGTGTCCCGGCTGCCGGAACTGCTGACTTTTCTTTTAATTTGTCCTCTATCTTTTTAAGGATAGCGTTGACATCTTCAATGATTTTGATGTAGTTCTGCTGGATAATCTCTTCCAGGATTTCCAGTTCCATCTCTTCTTTGCCGTTGCCCAGTTTGACCGGTAAGGAGAAACGGGGTATCTCCTTCTCTTCAAAACGGCACATATCCATCTGCACGTTGAAGAATGGCGGCTTGCCTCCGGCAATCTTGCCGATGAAGTGCCCGGCTGCTTGCCCGGCAATGTCCCTTGCCTTTAAGACCTTTTCTTTTTGCAGGCTTTCCGTTACGCTGCCGCTTCCACTTGTCTGGTGGGAATAGGATTCCTGTGCCTCTTTCTTCTCGCCAAGCAGGTTCTCAATGTCCTTGGCCGTCTTCTCGTTTCCGGTCATGCCGTAGGCTTGTGTCCCGCAAGAGGCTTTCAGGATGTTGGCACTCTTCTCTCCATAGTCCCTGACCGCTTGGTTGAAGTCCTGGACGGCAAGGATTGTGGCGACATTGTGTTTCCGAGCCGTACCGATGAAGGTGTCGATGCCTTGTAACAGGATGGTCGGAAATTCATCTACCATGAATACGCTGGTTGCTTTGCCGGGATTGTTCATCTGCGACATCAGTACGCTGCCGATGCAGGAAATGGCGGGAGATACGGCCTCCTTGATGGTGGGCGCATTGCCTACGCATAACAGCGTTGGGTGTTCCTTGTTGGTTATATCCAAAGAGAACTCTTCTTCGGGAAGTGGCGACAATACCCAGAAGATGTATTTGTTGTTCAGGAGTACCAGCGGAGTCTGTGCGGATGATACGGCTCCGGCTGTCTGCTGTTGTGCGCCCAACTTCCAGGCGGTCAGCATCGAGGACATGTTCAATGCGATTTCAGGATCTTCCGACAGCCAATGGAATACCAGGTTGCTGTCCGAAAGGGCAAGGGCTATCACATGGGGTAACGTACAGATGCCAAGCTCCCTCTCCTTGAAACATTTGTAGGCGATTGAATAGACGTAGTTTATGGCATTATTGGCCCAAAAGTCTGTTTTTTCTTTCCAACTGGCTTCCAGGTTTTTCATCAGCGTGATGATGATGTTACGGATGAACAGCGATTCGTTGCCCTTTGACATATATTTCGGAGAGAGTACGTTCACCCTGACCGTGCGTGACATATCCACGAAATTTATATAGGCGAAACGGGGTGTCTCCACTCCTTTTGCCCGGAAGTATTCAATGCTTCCGTAGGCGATACGTGAGAGGATGGGTGACTTGTCCTTGGTGGGATCACCCTCCCAGTCGTACACGAATCCGGCATAGTTGTGCTCGGCGCACTGGTAGATGATTCCCTTGATCCAGCTTTCCGATTTACCGCTTCCCGGACCGCCATCAATATAGATATTCTGCTGCGGCTTATGGATGACCAACGGCCCGGAGGCGGTCTCAAAGCGGAAGTAGAAAGCTGATTCTTCCCGGCTTAACCCGAAAATGCTGTCATCGGATTGGGCATGGCGCTGGATGAAATAAGGTAGAGTCTTGATGACAAGCAGCGTGTACGCCACAAACACAGTAGGAAACACAAATAGGTTATACCACGCAGATAACCGGCTGAATCCGATAACCAGCATGGATGCCGAAACCAATGTCATACTGGTGTAAACCCATTTCTTGTTTTCGTCTTTCACCTTGCCTACCGGGAAGAGAAAAGCAAGACCGCCGATCAGGATGACGTAGAGAAACCGGAATAGGGCATCCTTTTCCATCAGCCTTTCCCACATGGCCGGATTACGTAGTGGAGTGTATAATCCCGTAACGATAGCCCACTGAAACAGTACGGCTGTCCCGATGAGCGTGGATAGCAGGATCAGGATGAATGACAGGTCTTTCTTCTCTCTTTCCATGGCCGTTGCTGTTATTGGGGTTGTCTGGTTGCCGTTCCGTCACCGTTCTCTTTTTTCTCAGCCTTTCCCAGTAGCTCAATGCGTGAGACGGTCAGGCTGACGGATGGGATGTGGCTACCGTCATCCTTCTGGAATACATCGGCATACACATCGCCGCAGACATATACCTGTGTCCCTTTTTTTAGATACTCAAAGACCTTACTCTCGTAATTCACGAAGCAGCATACCCATAGGGTCTGTTCCTCGTTGTTCACGTTCTTGTACTTGGTGGATACATGGAAGTTGAATCCTTTTCCGTTCTTGTTCTGCCGGGCATCCGCACCTACGTAACCGATAATTTGTCCTGTAAACATAATGATGGTTTTTAAAAGTTTATAATCCGAGCTGTGGCTCATTCGTATTTTTCATGGCCGGTTCCGCTTCCATGACAGGCAGCGAAATGCCGAAAGTGCCGTATAGTGTTTCAAGGTTGCTTGCCGTGGGATGGTTGGCGGCGAGGCTTTCCAATTGTCGGGATGAAGGAATAAAACCTTCATCCTTCATCTGCTCCAATACCGGACGGTTGTCTTGCAGGACGGCCAGCGTAAACCGTTCCTCCGGTGTGAGGTACTGTTCCATCCGTGAGGAGTGTTCCTGAATCATATTACTGGCTTTGCCTACATCGGCAAGGATGTTATAGATGAATTTGGGATCTTCTTTCAAGGCTCCCAGCCAGTTCTTCAGATACATGGCATTCTCTTCCCGGATATAGGTGGATATGCCCAGGCTTTGCCCGACGGTAGCGGAGGTGAGTTCGGCAACCAGTTCCTCTTTGGCATATTGCGTGTCTCCGAAAATCACGCCTTTTTCCCGGTTCAGATGCTCAGGCTCTCCAGTCGAGTGCGCCATCTCATGAAGTAGTGTGGAGTAAAAATTCTCTCCGTCCTTAAACTGCCCCTTCAGGGGTACGACAATATGGTTTTCTTCTCCCCTTGCATGGTAAGCACCATTTCCTTCCTTGGAATAAATGGGGCAGATCCATTGCTGTTCCCGTACCATCGCATCGATCAGAGGCACGGTGAGCATCCCTTGCTCATCCTTGATGGCCGGTATCTTGAATTGCTCCTTCAATGCTTCCCATTTCTCCGGTTTCGTTTCCTGAAGATTGGTCTGCTGTACGTTGAACACATTGTATGTCTTCAGAAACGGCGTGACCTTATATTCCTGCTGCTCGTTTTTATCCAGGTTCTTATATACGTCGAAAGGTATTTTCTTTCCGTTCTTGTCTCTTACTGAGAAATTCCAGTAAATGACCGGGAATGACTTTTCTCCTTTCAGTATGTTAAGGCCGCTGTCCTTGGCTTGCATGAAGGTCATATAGACCGGCAGGCTGTACTGCTCTTTTTCCGAAAGTAGAAACAACATGAAGGAATTTACTCCGTTGTAGGTTCTTCCCTCGATATTTTGCGGAAGTCCCCCACCCTTTATCCCGAACCAAGGCTTCTGCCAGTTATCTTCCACCTGCTTTATCTTCTCGATCATCAGTTCGGCGAAACGCTGTAATGCTTTGTCATTTGCTGTATCCATGATTTATTGGTATAGATTTCTGTTCTCGTAATCAAGCAGCCATTCTCTGGCCGTTTGGTTGTTTGTCTCTTGATGCTTGGCGGCCATCTCTTCTTGATAGGCTTGTGCAAGCTCTTCCTGTGTAAGTAGAAACTCTAAGTCACTGATTTCTCCTGCAATGTTTTTCTGTACTAATTCATCGTAATCCATAATTCCTGATTTTTTAGGTTATAAGTCATTGAAAGCCCGGTTGATGGTGCTGGCTATCGGACGGGCCATTTCCTTGCTGTTGTCGGGTTTGGGTGTGCTGGCCAGTTTGACATCTCCCAGTGTCTTTGTGCCGCCTTCCATCCCGAAAATCTTTTGTACGGCTATCAGCGTGTTGGCTTGCACACCCGTTTCACGCATCCGGGTAAGGTCTTGTTGGGTGAGCCGGTACCCTTCTTTCTGTATCTCTTGGATGACATGAAAGTTGTCGGTCTGTGCGGCATCCAACAGACGTGCGGCCTGCCTTTCATGTTCGCCCTGTTCTTCCGGCTTGGTGTCGAACAGCTGGATGACTTCATGGGTTTGCCTTTCATCCAGACCGTGTTCCTTACCGATTCCTTTGATAAACTCTTCACTGGGTTTATATCCTTCCTCTTTGAGCTTCCCGATTTTTTCAAAGTCATGTTTGCCCACCGCTTCCTTAAACTCGGCTTCCATATTGCGCCCCTCTTCGTGTTTTTGCTCTTTTGCAGCCTCTATGTTGGCCGCATGGACTTCCAGTTTGGGGGTCATGGCCTTGATCAGCTCTTGTGCCTTGCCGGGAGTGATACTCTGTATGTTCTGTATCATGACTCCTTTCCTGTCATCCGTCAGTTGGATGTCGGCAATGAAGTAGCCTTCCGGACTGTGCAGCAGCTTGTTCTCCAGTGCATGGCCGTTGGCGAGCAGGTATTTGTCGGCTTTGGTTAACTTGTAGCCGCCATATTCGCTGGTCTGCCCGATGATGTCGGGAATCTTGATTTCCTGGTTGGTGCGCAGGATGACGGAGTTCAGATCCCGGTCAACTTGCAGCAGGATGTCCTTCTTATTTACGGTGATGGGTACGATGTCACCGGCAAGCAGCTGTTCTTTCTCTTTCTTGCCCAACTTCTTTCCCAGCACCTTGTCCGGGATAACCAACGCCTCTTTGCGGTAGAATACGGAGATTCCGTCATCGTTGAAACGGAGCTTCCCCGGTTTGCCGTGTATCTCCATCAAATCAGACATAACACCCTTTTCCAGCTTGGTGCCTTTCCCGTCGAGGATGTTCCCTTGCTTGTAGGCGTATTCATAGAGCGACTGTCCGGTGTAGCATACCTTCAGGCGATGGTCGATGACGGTAAAGCCGTCCTTGTCATGTCCCTTCAGGTTCTCCCACCGCTTGATGCTGATGCCCTCCTTCTCCAGCTCGGCGACATATTTAGGATCATTGGCACGTTCCTTGTCAAAAAGAGCGGATACACGTTCTTTTGATTGGTCACGAAGGCTTTCATCGTACTTTGCTCCGGCTTTTTCCCTGATTTCGCTTACGCTCATGCTCAGCTCTTCCCCGTCTTTGCGGAACCGGAAATATCCGTCCCGGTATTCGGTCTGATAGCCCAGTGATTCGGCGATGCCGCCGAACTGTCCCACGTTGTCGAACATATAGGTGTCTAATGCTTCTCTCAGTTTCATGGCTGTGGCTTGTATAAGGGTTCTGCGGAAAGGATGTATTCGTTCAACACGGCCAGTTTGATGTGCCGCCCGCCGTTTCGCTCGTAAATCTCGATCTCGAATACCTTATCATCGGGTATTGTGAATTTGTCGAAACCAAGTATCAGCCGGTTCCGGCTCTTGCCCTTGATTTTCGTGTCAAAATCTTTCTGATAGATAGGTTCGATGGTCGTTTCTTGCTGGATGGCGTTCTTGCTCTTCTTCTGGTCACGCTGGAAACATTTGACAAACTCGATGTCGTAGTCGATGTATGATTTGTTTTTCAGGTCAAAGATGAAAAACATGAAGCCCTCATGCACATACAGATTGGCCATTGACAACTCAAACTTGTTCTCGATGACCCCCAGGCTGTAGATGTTGCGTTTCTTGGTGCGCAGCTCCTGGATGCATCTTTCCATTTCCTCACTGTTCACATCCACATGGGCGGTATATTTGCGCTGGTCATCGAAATTGTAGGTGAATACGGAGGTGTTGCCCCGTTTGATGGTGATGTGGTAAGTGTTCATGGCCTTATCCACCACAAACAGGTTGGAATATGCCACGGCATCTTTGGCGGTTGATACTTTCAACTGATTGTTGTAGGTGGCCAAAGTGAAGGACACCTCGTTGCCGGGCGTTCCGTAAGCGATGTCCTCCGGAAAGAAGAACTCGGCCAGATGGAGGTCGCTGACTTCTGCCTGATAGTCATGGTGCTGCCATTTCCCGTTGTCCTCGTAAATGTTCGGGTGTGAATCCGTGCCGCCTTCGGGAAGGTAGCGGATGTGATAGGTGTAAACGCTTCCGTCGATGCAGACTACGGTCAGGTTGGTCTCTTCGGTGAATCCTTCCGCTTGCGCCGAGAGCCTGACGATATGGGGTGCCTCTTCTACCCGGCTGGCCATGACAAGCTCCTGCTCGCCGATGGCGATGTCCGAGACCTGTGCGGGAAAGACCAGGTGCTTCACGCAATCGAAAGTGATGTGTATCTCTTTCTGGCTGATGGCTTGTTGCCGGGGTTTGACGCTTTCCTGAGCGGAGAGCGATAGGCTGCACGCAAGGCTGCAGAACAATAGGCGAATGTATTTCTTCATGTTGTCGATATGTTAAACGGTTCTTGAAAAAAAGGCTGTGAATACGGTGATGCACCATAACAGAAGCAGGGTGATACCGAAAGAAACGGTCAACGGACGTATCTCCTTGAAGGATTTCCCGCTACAGCGCGATACATAGATGCGATAGCCGAAAAAGACCGCAGACAAGGCAAGCAGGTAATTGAGAATGTCTATCATAATTTGTCTATCAATGTTTGAAGGGGATGATTTTTCTTGTTCGTTTTCTCTTGTTCCATTTGCTCATAGAGCTTCTGTAACTCCGCTTGCACGGCTTGCCTGCGCAACTTCGATTCCTGACTCTCTTCCTGGATATACATTTCGTAGTTGGACTTGAGATGTACCTTCACTTGTGAGAGGCTCATGTTCAGGATTTGCTTGGCTACCTGGGTGGTGGCGTTGACTACGCTGGTCACTTCGCTGGCCATCGTGCCGATGGAAGAGAGCGGCATGTCGATGTTCTGTACAAGACCTTGTTCCATACGCTTGGCTGCACTGGCCTTCAGGTTATTGGGCAGGTTCAAACCTTCCATGGCATCATTGTCGAAGACAACCACCGATACGGGATTGAGGTTGTCTCCTACCTTCAGGTTGCTGACCACCACATCTAGGCGGTTGGCTCCCAAAGTGGCGACACCGTAAAACAGCGTGTTGGCCGGTATCTTCATGCCGGATAGGGTTACGTCCTGAAGCAACCGCATCCGTACCGTACTGCCCGTGACTACGGTCTGGTCGCCGTGGATGCAAGCCCTGAAGAGGTTGCTGTTTCCCGGTGCGGAGGTCGGTTGGCGGCGTACACGCTTGCCGTTTTCGGCACGGTAGATCGGGCCTTTTTGCATCAGGCTGTCGGTGGATGGATGGCCGGAAGGGTTGGAGACGGCTTTCTCCGTTTTTCCCTCTTGGTCATAATTGACAATCCGTTCATACATGCGCTTGCGGTATTTGTCGGATTCTTCCAGCTCTTTACGGATGCGTGAGTTCTTCTTGGCTTCCCGGATAATCTCGTTGAGCGCCTGCTCGTCCTCCAGTCCATTCAGTTGGCTTTCCAGCTGATGAGAGAAGCGTCCGTTCCGGCCACCTCCGTATTCTGCCATGACTTCGCTGTACGGATCGTTCTGCATACGGCGGATGCGCTCCAGTGTGGCACGGTCATACCGTTCCTGCTGGTTTTGTAGCTCGAAGTAAAAATCAGATCCTTTGACCTGAGACTCTTTCAAGATGCGTGCCTTCTCCTGCTCTTCCAGTTTGTCCTGCTTATAGGCTTCCATCTTGTCGTTCACCTTGTCGGCCATTTCCGACTGTGGCTCCAGAAAGGCTTGCGAGGCGGCCTGTTTGTCACTCCCTGACATCCCGTTCCCGTTCTCACGGATGAAGAATACATAAAGGAAGAGGATGCCAAGGATTACCGGGATGGCCATCAACAGCTTGTTCTTGTCTTTGATAAGTTTATTCGGTTCCATGGTCGGTTGGTTTAGAGGTTTCTGACTGGTTTTCATTCTTGCCCGGAGAAGTTGCCTGCGATGTGTTGGCGCCGTTGTTTTCCACGGGTTCGGAATAGCGGACAATCCAATCTTCTATCTTGGCTCCGTGCGCATTTTCCTCGCTGCGGGACAGCATATCATAGATGGTGAACTCCGCTTCGATATTACGTGAGATGCTTCCCCGTGCCCGGTACCCGGTTTGCGTGAAGATTATCTTTCCGGAAACGGGTATCGTTTGGGTGTTAATCTTTACATCCTTGATGCGTACCCCGTAACGGATATTCTTTTGTATGAGTGAGTTCAGCATATTCACATCGTTGTACTCATTCAACAGCTCCTTCCCCTTGTTGCCTATGAGGTTGAGCGCAAGCGAAATGTTCTTCTCGTAGCTGCTCTCGTCAAAGGCATACCAGTGGGTTACGAAGGTCTTTACATGGTTCATGTATTCGTATTGCCGCATATCGCTGGCAGACAGGCTGCTTGCCTCATAGACTTCTCCCTGCCTGTCGATGACGAGAGCCTGGCCGTATGCTTTTTCTATTTTGTTGATAAGGAAGATGATACTGCAGGCAAAAGCGATAGTCAGGATGATGCAGTACCCGGCTGAAAGCCGGATAGTCAGCTTGACCGCATCATCTGCTCCTTTGAATTTCATCAGATTCATAGTTCTATTTTTTATTGTTGTCGTTTATGAAACTTGCCCCGATAGAGGCGGCACCGCCTACGTTGGTCAGCTTGCCGCCTGCCGCTGCACCTCCCATCAGGGCGATGGTGGCCGCCGTGGTGACGATTGACACGGTTTTCGAAATGATTTTCCCGGCATCGTTGTGTCCTACGATTTTGGAGGATAGCCAGAAACAGCTGCAATAAGCACCGATCAGGGCGAGATCCATTCCTAAATATTGTATCTGCTGCGTAGCTGCGTCCACCATGTCGGCACTTTCCGTATAGATGGCCTTGAAGGTCTGCCACATGATTTGGTTCAGGATATTGATGACGGTGAATACCATACAGGCGGAGCAGAGCGTACCGAACCAGATACTCAACTGTTTCTGAAAGACCGGCAGCATGCTCACGGCAAATACGAACGGGCCGAGAATGACCAGTAGCTTGACAATGACCACGCCGATACCTAAGATGACTACTTGTATGATTCCTACCAGTAGGGCGGAAATGCCATGAAGTACAAGGGTGGCGAGGTTGGCGGGATTGAGCAGCTGCACAATCTTCTCCACGCTGGAGCGTACACCGGTCATTTCGTCCTCTTCCATCTTTTTATCCAGTTCGTGCTGCATGGCGCCGGTGTTGTCTTCTCCGGCTGCTACCTCCGACTGGAGGCTGTGTTTGTCGTATTCGGCAATCATCTCTCCTTGTTCGGTGGCTGATTGCGCCATGAACTGGGCAAATTCCTGCGCACGCTCGGAGGTCAGCGAGGTGGCTTCGTTAATTACTTCCATCGTGCCTACGATGGTTTGGGCGATGGGGGTGTACATACTCAGGCAGAAGAACAGTACCAGGCAACGGGTGATTTCCATCATGTCGGGAAATTTGTCCTCATTCGGGCTTAACAGCTGGCTGGCTCCGTGATAGAGATAGTTGTATGCCAGGTTACAGATAAAACATATGACACCAACACCGAAGGCGATGACCGTCATTTGCGAAACGAGTTCCATTGTCAGGCCGTCCGTGATCTGGAGTCCCCAGAGAAAATTGTCTTGATTCATAACGCTTTAATTGGTGTGTCGTGTGAAAGCGGCCAGCCGTCCCTGATAGTAGGTCTTCCGGTTATGCCCTTTTATGGATTTGTAAATGACCGTGGAACGCACGGATTCGTTAAACTCTCGCATTTCTTCAGCTGCCTTCTCTACCGATTCCTTCACTTGCTCGATGAATGACATGCGTCCTTCCGAGTTCATCGAGAAGTAACTGGTCACGGTGGCTACCTTGAACAGCAAATCGGTACTCAGGCTCAGGTTGACGGTTACACGCTGAAAATTAAGAAATTTCAAACAGTGGTAATTTGAACCTACATTCAGGTAAAAACTGTAGTCACTGCTTAGGCAGGCTACATCGTCAAGTAAATCGGCCAGTTCTTTCAGTGACTTGAGTTCCTTCAGCTGGTCGATTTTTTGCAGGCCAAGCCTCAGTTCCTGGGCATCTATCATTTCATTGATTTGTGCGACCCATTTCTTGACATTGGTGATCCATTCCGTTGAGTTCAGCAGGGTGTGTCCGGGATCATGCACGACAAACTGGGCATGAACGCTGCCGGTTCCCATTAGCCCCATCGAGACGGAAAGTCCGAGTATGAGAATGATTCTTTTCATGACGGTTATTTGTTGATGATGAATAATAGGGTGAATATGACACATACCAGCCAGGCTATCAGATAGCTTTTGGCGTTCTCTTTTTTCATGGCCAGTGCCCATACCACGAAAATGAGCGCAACGCCTAAAAGTGCGGCGGCAATGCTTCCGGCAAGATTGTATGCGCTGCCGTTGAAGTCGGTTGACCAGCTTAGAAGGGCGGTCAGCCCTTGGGTGGCGTCATCCATACTTTTTCCTCCTTTCCTCCAGATAGCGGTTGATGGCCGTATAGGTCGAGCCGCTTTCGTTGAACAACTGCTTCAGCCGTACTACCGTCGCTTGGCGCGAATCGAAGGCTACGGCGGCGAAGTCGGACACCTCGTTGCGGAAGATAAAGGCATCGTTCGACATCTTGATGAAAAACTCTCTCCAGCGTTCCGTGCGTTGCAACGACTCGATCATATAGGCCTCTTCGTCCGTGATGGAAAGCACGGCTTTCACTTCCGGCAGGTTCTGCCGGTGTTCCGAATGGTCGAGGATAATCTTGGTTGCGCAGTTGATGATGATGGAGTCCTTGATACTGGACGGCATGTTTTTCAAAAACAGGATGTTCTGTGCGGCCAGCGTGATGCTTCCCTCCTTTTTACGGAAGGTACGGTACAGGTAGGCGATGAAGTCTCCGAATTTCTCGTCTTGCAGGAAGTCGAGCGCTTCGTCGATGATCAGTTCTTTGGCAAATCCCTGGCGTTTCTTGATTTTATCCACGATCATTTGCAGGGTGATGATGGCAACGAGTGGAAAGTACTCTTTCTTAGAGGCATCTTCCATATCGAAGGCTATCAGCCGGTCATACACGATATCCACGTTCTCGGTGGCGTTCAGCAGGAATGACAGCTCTCCGTCCGTATAGGGTTCCAGCAAAAGCAACAGCTCCTCTATCTCGAATTTCTGTTTCTCAAACTCGGTCATCCGTTTGCTGAACACTTCCTTCAGATAAGCCCGGTAAGTTATCAGCGTCGGGAAGATACGCTCATGCTTCTCTCCTATTGAAGAGTTGTTCACATAGTCGTAAAATCCGATGACGGATTTCCTGAGAATGGCGTTCTCGGCAGGCAGCATGGGTTCACGTACCTTCCAAATGTAGCTGATAATGGCGACGATGGTCTTTATCTGGTCATCGGCGGACTCGGCATCCGTGGTGTCGATGTATAGGTATTTGCCGTTCTTGTCACGGTCACACAAGAAGGGGTTGAACGCAAATTTCTTCTGCTCGGTAGAGTCGAAGTATTTGCCCCGGTTCAAGGCTATCATCGAGCGGTAAGAGCCGCCGATGTCGATGATCATCACATCCCGGCCCAGTTCATAGCTTTGCAGGATGTAATTGTTCAGCCAGAAAGATTTACCGGAACCGGACGGGCCGATAACGATGCGGTTCTTGTTGTTCAGCGCCGGATAATCCCAGAGGTTTATCTTGGCGGGAGTACCGAAACGGTCATGGTAGATATGTCCTTTCTCGTCCGAAAGGTACATCCCCTCTTTTTGCAGATAACAGATGGCCTGCTTGGTCGTGTTGACGAGGCCCCGATAATTGGCCCTGGCATTGCCGGGTATGTTGCAGAAGAACAGGTTGCACAGCTCGGCGTTCTCCACATAGCACGAACTTTGGTTCATAAAACTGAAGCCTTGCTGTACCAGTGCGGTTTTCCGCATGAGCGAGGTACGGTCTGTATCGTTCAGTACGACATTGAAGGCGGTATAGGCGGTCTGGTAGTCGAACTGGGTAATCTCATCGCAGAAAGCTGCCTGCTCGCGTTGCTTCTCCGCTGCGGGCGGATAAAAGTTGGTGATGTAGTTCAGCGCGTCTTTCTCCGCACCGATGGCCGTTACGGTGGCATCGGGATCGGTTATCTCTATCACGATGTTTACGATGTGGTTGAACGGCAGGCCAAGTCCTACGGGGTACAGCATCGAGCATTTGCTCCGTATGCTGTCCGGTATCTCTATGTTTCCCCCGTATGCCTTCGACTTGCCGGTGTGCGGCACGGCCAGTTCTTGAAGATGCTCGCCTTCATTGGTCAGCGAAAGGATGGAAACGTGCTGTTGCCCTACTTTCATGCTTCCGTTTTCACTGACGGCCATAGGGTTGACGCTCTTCTGCGTGGCATCGTTTTCCGGTGTCTCGTAAGAGAGGTTGACGTAGTCGTAGATGGCGTTGTTCAGTTCCGTATCATCCATCTTGCGTATCTCAAACTGCTGGATGGATGACAAGCCGTTCTCAAAGTTCATCAGAAAGGCTTCCATTTCTGTCAGCCGTTGCTGATATTCCTTATAAGGTTGCTTGAACGGGTAGTGCAGCTTTCGCATCAGCGAGGTGCCCGATGCGCTTTTGCGTATCTTACCGTTTCGGTTGCCGTTCGTGAACGTCACATACAGGTTGGTGTAGCTGTTCAGTATCTCCTTGCCGTTGAAATGACGGTTGTTCTCCGCTATCAGGGCATTAGAAGAGTATTCTGCATGATGGTATCGCCCCGTATAGTAGAAATTCTGCTGATGGATGACCGTGCCTGCCGGAAGCATCTTCAAAAGAGCCTCCAACCGCTCATGGATGTATTGCGCCTCGCTTTCCGACAAGGTGAACACTTCGGGCAGAAGCAGCCGGTAGCCGACGGTGATGTCACCGTTCCCGTTGATGACGGCGTTCTCCGTGATGGTCTGGATAGGCAAGACACTTTCCAGATCCACGGATTTGTCCTTCACCTCTATCTCTGTCTGCCGGATATACAGCAGAGCAATCAGCAGGCACAGCGCACAGATTAGCAGTGATATGAGTATGATGATTCCTATCATGGTTGCTGTTTTAGGATGAATTTGAAAATCTGCCGTTTGTCCGTTATCTGCCGGGGGGTGGCGTTCTTGATCCGGAGGCCGGTCAGGTAGTCCGGGTTACCGGCCTTGTGTTCCTTTTTCAAGGTTTGGAACAGCAGACCGAATAGAAACAGAATGGCGGAAATGATTCCGATGATGAGTATCGGGTGCAGCTGCTTGAATATGCTCACGATGATGATGATGGCCGTCAGCAGCATGAAGATGGCGAACTGTCCCGATGACAGACCGAAGAACTTGATCGGCTTGTTGATTTTACGCATGGTTCTCATGGCTCTTCGTTTTTAGATAATCAGGAAGGCCACCATGATGACTACCACGGCGATGATCCAGCCGAGCAGGTATTCCTTGGCATGGGGATTGTTCGTGGCAAGCGAATAGATGACAAAGACCAGGGCGATGCCGAGTACCGCCGCCAAAATGTATTTGGCTACGTCCAGAATGGTGTCCGCACCCTCTTTGGCTTTGTCTGTCACTTCGGATAGGCTGTTGATCTTCAGGCCGCTTTGTGCCTCCGCCACTTGTGCCGTTCCCAACAGCGTGAAGAATATGAGAAAGGTGAAGATAACCTTTCCGTAGCGGTTAATGACTTGGTTCGCTTTTTCTTTTACATTTTCGATTGCTTTCATTTTGTTCCTATTTTTTAATTAAACATGAATCGTTTTCAGTCTCTCCCATTGCACATCCTTATACTTGATGGATATGGGCTCTTCTTTCGGCTGTTCCGGCAGGGGTTTGCCTGAGTAGTAGTAGGCTCTTCCATGCAGATACATATCGGCTATCTCGGCGGCCAGTTCCTCTTCTTCCAGCTCAGGCTGAAATACCACGCAGATGACCGGATAGGCTCTCTCCTGCCCTTCCTTGCGCACCGCCCCCCTTATCGGCTTCTCTTTCTCCTTTCCGGAAGAAAGGGCTTTCTTCTTTTTCCGGAAGTAAAAGTGAAGCGTGACACAGGCGAGTATAGCAACCAGTATCAAATCCACTACGTTCATAAGAGTTGCCAGATAATGAGCCAAGTGACCAATGCCGTGATATAGGTGATGATGGCCTCTTTGGTGCGCTCGTGGTTGCTTATCAGCTTTTTAAGTACCGCTAGTCCGGCACATAGAAAGCCTACCCCTATCAGCATGGCGCCTATTTCACGGTATAAGGAGATCAGGCCGGATACATTTGTATCGGCTAACAATATGATAATAAGCATGGTGATATGATTTGTCGGTTAGTAGAGCAGTATCTTTATTCCTACGTTCCAGACAGTGTTCCACTTCTCAATGGATAGTGGATTCCAATGTTGTTGTATGCGGGCAAGCAATGCCGTTCGGGGCAGGATGAATACTTCCAGTTCCGTTTCCAGTTTCGGGCCGATGATGAAGTTGTATTCCTTATCGGGGTGGCGGACGTATTCTGTACCGATGAATCCTCCCAGGGCGATGCCCCAGTAAACGGATTTCAGATTGCTGGCCAGGGTTCTGTAATAACCGCCGTCCACATAAAAGTCCTTACCCTTATCATGTATCGTTTCGGGAATCGTTTCTTCCGGGTTCAAGGTAGAGACTTGTGGTAGGTTGGGTGTGTATTCGTAAGGCTTCTCAAAATAGCTAAGCCCGGCTTTCCAATAGCTTGTCCGGTTGATGTATCTGGAAAAGGACAGGTTGTAATAGTTGCCTGCATTGCCGAACAGGTTAGTGCCGTAGTTCAATTCAAGTGCCGGGATGTTCTCATAATGGCGTTGCGCAAAAGCGCTTACGGTGCATAACAGCAGGCTAAGGCTGATAGCAGTCAGTCTGATGTGTTCCATGGGAATTACTCTTTAGGTTATTAATGTTATATATTTTTCTATTTGTCTCATACGGTGTTTCCAATTTACGCGGATTCCTGTCGGCAGAACCGAATCAAGGTGCTTATCGCGTTGTTTTCGCTCCAAACATATAGATTATATACGGGAGAGCAAATTTTATGAAGGGCTTTTAAAGGGCCTTTCGTGTTTATTTAATGTGCATTAAAAAATACATGTGCCGTAAACCGGCAGGTGTGGAATAATTCTACAGAAAAAAGCCGGATAGGATTAGTTGTGTAAAACTGTCCTGCCCGGCTTATAGGGTTTGGTTTATATGCGCTTTCGGATGTTGCTCAATGCTTGTGGCGTGATGCCGATATAACTTGCTATGTCTTTTAAGGGTATTGAACGTAACAGCCATTTTTCATTGGCCAAAAGCGCTTTGTAACGCGCTTCGGCATCCAGTGTGTAAAACTCCTCTTCCCTTATTATTTTGCGGTTGATGGATCTTACCAAATGTATTCTGGCCAGCTTGTTGAAGTTGATGGATAACTCATATAGCTGATGAAGGTCTTTTTTGGGCAATCTCCAGATCTTGCATGGCTCCAATGCCTTGATATTGTAGTGGGCATGGTGTTCTTCATGTGAAAGGAAAAAATTGATGAACTCTTTGGCTTGGACAAACCGTGCTGAAATCTCTCTATTCTCTTTGTCCGGAAACCATAACCGGACGATGCCGGATTCCAGATAATAGAGGTAGCATACTTCCTCGCCCCTAGTGACGAGGTGTTCTCCCTTCTTGATATGGATAAGCTCGAAATGAGCATCAAGATACGCCTTTTCTTCGTCTGTCATCCGCACGTGAAGATGGGCGTCCATTACCATGAGCGTCTCATCTATCAGGGTGGCAATTGTTTGAACCATTGAATTTGTTTTATGTTTATATAAGGGTACGGAAACGTACCCTCTAACATGGACGTGGCGTTCCAACAACAAAGGCACGCCCCGTACCAGTTTCATACTGGTACAGGCATGCGCCTGTTGTTGTTAATTCCTTAACGATAGATGCCACTCTTTTGTTAGACAGACGGACGTATGTAAAAAGCAGACTGCCAATTTCCTGACAATCCGCTGCAAAGATACTATTTTATGATTTTTGTTCCAACTTTTAGGGATTTAAGTTGACGGCAAGGTCTTCTGGACGAATGCCTACTACCTTTATATAGATATCCCGGTAGATGTTCTCCTTAATCTCCTTGTCCTCTTCAGAATAAAGCCATGCGGTAAATTCATGATAATATTCGCCGGTTCCCAATTTAAAGAAATCCTTATATTGATAATGTCTGCTCACGGGAATGCCTTTCTTGTTTAACAAGAAGGATGATTTGAGCGCATCGTAATATTGCGAGGTCAATATCGCCTTTATCTTTTCATCGAAATATTCCAATGTTTCCTGGTCAAAGAAAAACTGTACGGTGTAGGGCCACTTCTCCCCTTTTCCTTTGATGTACTGGTATTGGAATTTGGTTCTTTCCAGCTTTTTGTTGATACCGTTTAAGATGCTGGTCACCTTCTTCTTCCGGTCATGGTTGTCCTTTACCGTTACATCAAATTCCTTGGCAAGTTGGTCAACCGTAACGGTGAAATAAGGTGCTTGTCCTTGGTCAATCTTATACTTGATCAGGTAAATCATTTTCGCCAGGTTCAGATAAAACTTGCGGTAGCCTTTGCGGTTGGGCAGGTTACGGTAGTCTTTCAGTTCCAGCAGATTGTATTCGGTAAGCAAAGTATTCATCAGATCTTTGCTCAGATGCACGTTGTAATTCCGCTTGGTGCGCTTTTTCGTGCTGAAGTCATCCTTTATCTCAAAGCGATCCAGTATTTGAATGAACTTATATTGCGTCTTGCCGTTCATGGCGTATGCTACACTGAGGTTGGATGTCCCTAAACGGTATAACGCCGCTTCAAAGGTGTTCTCTATCGGATGCTCTATCTTTTGCCCGTTCTGTTCGGTGATATATACCGGACGTTGGTTGCTGAACAGGAAATCAAGCTGCTTCTCGGTCAGTTTCCGTTGCAGCTTGGTTCGCTCATACCCCATGACCTCACAAAAATCGTTGATGGAGAACCAGCAGTCACCGAACAGGTCTTTCATTTGTGAAGATGCCACGTAAATGATAATGTCAGACATGACAGTGCCGCCTGCATCAAATAGAGCTTCCAATACTTTCGTGTTGGAAGACTCGCTGAGAGTCCTGGGGACTCTGCTCAACTCTTTTTGCGTATTGCTTTCCTTCATAGGCGGACACTTGTTGTTTACTGATGCAAAGATACGTTTTTTCCACGGAAGATAGTGAATATAACTCCCTACAAATGAAGATGCCAAAGCGTTTTTTTCGTGTTGTTTCTCGATTTAGTTGTGTAAAAATGTCCCGACTACGGCTGTTTCCGATCCCCCAGTTGTGTAAAAGTGTCCCGAATGACCGGTTTAGTTGTGCAGAAGTGTCCCGGATTCCTGATTTAGTTGTGTAAAAGTGTCCTGAATGCAGATTCTAGTTGTGTAAAAGTGTCCCGACTTTCCTGTTCAGTTGTGCAGAAGTGTCCCGAATAGTCGGTTAGTTGTGCAGAAGTGTCCTGGTTGCGAAAAGATGCCATCAAGCGCTAACTTGCAATAATATAGTTGATTATACGGAAAGCCTCCCTTATTAGTTGTGTAAAAGTGTCCCACAAATACTTAAATTCCTAAAAACCTAAATAAAACAAAGAAATGATTTTGCTACTGTATTCTTACTTTCGGAAAAAATTTTGAGGTGGAAACAAGTAGAAGTTTGAATTCTTTAACATATTGTCCGGGATAATAGGCAAAGGGATTTTTCCACAGTTGTGTAAAAGTGTCCCGGTTCAATGCCGACCTTCACTAAAACAGCGTGCAAAAATAACGCCTGCCCGACAAATGCTGTCGAACAGGCGTATATATATTTTTCCGAAAGTAGAATCAGATGCTCATATACTTCTTCAGTATCGCTTGAATCTCCTTGTTATGGCTGGTCAATACGTCTTCAAGAATGTTGTTGGCGATATTGTGCATTCCTAATCCTGTGGCCATAGCAATCTGCTTCAGCTTTCTGTGGGTTTCGCTGGATATCCGGATTACTTCGGTATTTTTTAATTTTCGCTCTTCCAGATATTCCGAGAATTTTTTTCCGCTGACTTTGCTTTCTTCTGTTTTTGGGGAAGACTGCACGGAAGGTTTGGATTCCGGCTTTTCCATTTGTTCCGGCTGAGGTTCTTGGACGGTTTCTGTGACCGGAGCCGATTCTTTCACCTCTTCATGAATGGGCTGTTCAATCGTTGGTTGGGGAATGGTGCTTGCCGCAACACTTCCGATCTGCTGGATTTCCTGCTCTTTCTTACTGGCACTTTGCAGCAAGAGTTTTCTCATGGCGGCTGATGATGTCCTTTCTTTGTTGGTAGCCATAGCTTTATTCTCCTATATGGTTACAGATTAATTCCAATACCTCTTCACAGAACGCATCACAAGGATGATGGTACGCTTTACTCAGCGTGCTTAAATTGCGTTGATAGTCAACCCTTGAATCCTTGATGTAGTTTTGCATCAACTCGAAAGGCAAGGTTTTTTTATTTTTCAAAATTTCTTTGAACTCCAGCACATTCGGAAGAACACGGTTCATAACACCACGCACGGTAGTCTTTTTGCCAATCTTTCGACGGCTTTCAATGATTCCCTCATAGATGTTATTGTAAAAGACCAATGTAGGTCTTAGATCGGTCTGGTTCGGTTCGAAGGGAATGATGATCACGTCAACGAAGTGCAGCGTTTCAACTACACCGTTTTGTTTCAGGTTACCCGGAAAATCGACAAGTATAATGTCGTAATTGTCCTGAAGGAAATCCAGTTGGTTGATGAACTCTGAGGAAGAGATATTGATAACCTCATATTCTTCTTCCTTTTTCATGATTCCGTCCTCGGCTTCGTCCTCACGTAATTTTCCGATAGTGTTCTGCATGTCATCGATATCCACAACGGCAATGGATAAGCCACCCTCTTCGTTTGACTGCGAATGAATATAACCTGCAAACAAAGCTGTCAATGTGGACTTTCCTACTCCGCCCTTGGGATTCTCAAAAGCTACGACTACTCCTGGTAATATTTGTCCCATAATGTACGTTTTTAAGTATGTGCGCAAATATATAAATAATAAATTAAATAATCGCATACTTTTATAATTAATTTATTATGTACTTATTTTCTTTAT